>WNFF01005459.1_pt1 | contig 17754 bp, 15 predicted proteins | sample 5400441 | NCBI WGS metagenome assembly WNFF01 (sample SAMN13153345, study PRJNA577476) | soil metagenome | isolation source: 120 cm saprolite under Douglas fir tree site 2 hole 3 replicate 1 | place: USA:California | collected 2015-04-18 | reverse complement strand
CCGTCAAGCTCGCGCCGCGTCACCCGCCGCGTGTCGTGCTCGCAGGCGAGCACCCGGCCCTGCAGGTCGCGCGTAAGCCCGTTGGCCCGATTGGTCGGCTCCAGGAAGACGCTGACGCCCTGGCCGGGCGTGTACTTCATGCGGCGGCTGTTGTGAATGTCGCTGAACAGCAGGTAACCGCCTTCCTTGATCCACACCGGCCCTTCGGCGGGACCAAGATCGCCGCCGAAGCCGCTGGCGAGTTCCTTGATGGGCTGCGAGCTGTCAATGATCTTGTCGAGAGCAGGATCGAATTGCTCGATCCGCTTGGCCGCCTGTGCGCGGGCGCCCGTGATCGCAAGGCCGCCCGCCGCCGCCGATAGGGAGAGCATATGCCGCCGCGAAATGCGGTGATGAGTCCTCATGACGTATCCTCCCGGTTTGGTTGGTTGATTAATTTCTACGCATTGTAGCGCGAATTGATTCTGTGGGATATCGGAGCGCGGGCGTCCCGCCCGCTCTCTTTTGGAGCGCCCGCTCTTTGTTGAGGGCGGGCGGGACGCCCGCGCTCCGGTTCATTGTCCGACAAAAATCGCCTTCGGGATCATGCCGTGGATGCCCTTGGTGCCGTCGACCACCTGGGTGACGTGATAGTCCACCGCAACGCTCGCGATCATGTAGGCCTCCTCGCGCGACAGCTTCGGGAAGCGCTGGGTGATGAAAAGGATGGTCTCTCGCACCGCCATCTTCATCGCTTCCTCAAGGTTCGGGTTGAGGCCCATGACGATCCAATGGGTCGCAGTCTCGGCGCGCGGCCAGGTGAGCTTCAAGTCCTTGCGCACGATAAGTTGGAATCTGCCGCGCAGCGCGGTTTCGATGGCGGTGAGGTCGACCTCGCCCTGGCCCTGGGCCGCATGGGCGTCGCCGACCGAGAACAGCGCGCCCGGCGCATAGACCGGCATATAGAGCGTCGCGCCGGCCGCAATATCTCTGTTGTCGATGTTGCCAGTGTGGACGCCCGGCGGTCCACTGCTGATGCGGCCCATGGCGGGCAGGGGAGCGACGCCCATGACGCCGAAGAACGGCCGCGTCACCGGCACCACGACGCCCGGCGCCACCGTCGCGGTCTTGGCCTCGCGATCAATCGGGATGATTCGCTGGAAGAAGCCGGGGAATTCGTCAGGCAGCGCGCCCGTGTAGGGGCGCTGGGCATTGAAGCCGTAAGGCACCGCGAAATCGATATCGAGGATGCGAACCTCGAGCACGTCCCCCGGCATCGCCCCGTTGACGAAGACCGGCCCGGTCAGGATGTGCGGACCCGGGCCGCGATCCGTCACTTCCCGACGGATGGTGCGCGTGTGCTCCGGAACGGCGCTCGGAGGAACCACGCCCGAAGCGTCGACGTCGGCCGGATCAGGGCCGCCGACGGATTCGATGGTGACAATGTCGCCTGAAGCGACGGTCAGCACCGGTTTCAGCGCGGCGGTGAAGTGGCCGACATGGACAGTCTGCGGGCTCGGCATCAGCGTATATTCGGCGCCGCGGGCCGCCGGCAACCCCGCGATGGCAATGGCGGCAACATGCACTGCAAGACGCGCGCAAATAGCTGTCATGGTGAAACTCCCCTCGGCTCAGGCTCGTAGGGCGGATTAGCGCAGCGTATCCGCCGGCCCGCGGCGCAATACGCCTTTGGCTATTGCGCCCTACGATCCCTCAATTCAGCTTCAACCCGATCGCGTGGATCACCGGCGTCCAGCGCGCGATATCCTCCTCAACGAAGCGCCGGGTCCTTTCCGGCGTGGAATCCAGATAAGGCTCGAGCCCTTGCTCGATCAGGTTTTTGCGAACCTCCTCGCTTGCAAGCGCAGAGGCGGTCGCGGCGGCAATCTGCGCAACGATCGGCCTCGGCGTCTTGGCCGGCGCGAACAGGCCGGTGAAGTTGACCGAGACCATCCTGGGTAGCCCGGATTCGACCGCGGTGGGGATCTCCGGATCCGCTACCAGGCGCTCCGGCCCTGTCACCACAATCATCCGCAACTTGCCGGATCTGTGGAGTTCCAGCACCTGACCGGTGACGTTGGCGACGATCATCGGCACCTGGCCGCTGATCACATCGGTGAGCGAAGCCCCCGACCCCTTGTAGGGGACATGCACGACATCCGGCGTGCCGGTGAGCGACTTGAACAGCTCGCCGGCGAGATGGGTCATCGACCCGGTTCCGGCGGAGCCGTAGACGAGCTGGCCGGGATTGGCTTTTGCATAAGCGATCAGCTCCTTGAGCGTATGCACCGGCAGCGACGGCGTCACCGCAATGGTCAATGACGTCGTCGCCAGAATCGCAATCGGCTCGAAATCCTTGATCGGGTCGTAGAGCGGCTTCGACATCGCGATCGGATTGAGCACCTGGGAGCCGGCGCCGCCGAGCAGGATGGTGTAGCCGTCCGGTTGCGCACGAGCCACCGCGGCGCCGCCCACCGCCCCCCCGGCGCCGCCCTGGTTCTCGATGAACACGGTGCCCAAGGGAGCTTTCACGCGGTCGGCCCACAGGCGCGCCACCGCGTCATTGACGCCGCCCGGGACGAACGGGACGACCAGCTTGATGGGCCGGTCGGGATATTTGTCGGCAGATTTAGCTTGGGCGAGGGCGCGCGACACTGTCGTGGCGGTGCACAGCATCGCGGCGCCGAAAGCCAAAAGGTCGCGCCGTTTCATCGCAGAGGCTCCTTCGGGAGATCTTCCCGCATCGGTTTCTTCTTTCGCCATTCGTGGCGCAGAATGCGCTACTCCAGTAGCGCCGGCAAGGTGGAAGCGGCGTCCGACGCCGAGGTCCCGGCGCGGCCGCTCGCGCATGTCGATGAGGTACGGTGATTGCGCGCGCAACGTCTGCTCCCTCTCCCCGCAAGCAGGGAGAGGTAAAGAAACCGGCGCTCGAGCGCACTTATGCCGGCCGCGTCTCGCCCTTCACCTGGGTGCGATGCATGATGCGCCGGGCGTCGGGGTCGAACGCGTCGCGCCGGTGCATGGTGCAGCGATTGTCCCACAGCACCAGATCGCCGACCCGCCAGACGTGCTCCCACGCAAATTCAGGCCGCGCCACGTAGCTCCACAACTCATCCAACAAGGCTTCTGATGCCTCAAGGTCAAGCCCGGCGAGGTAGGCGTTGCGGCGGCGGCCGAGATAGAGCATGCGCCGTCCGGTGTCAGGATGGGTGCACACCAGCGGATGCAGCGCCCCCGGAGAGGTGCGGGGGTCGTCGGTGGGCGTCACGCCTTGGCGCACATAACCGCCGCTGTTGTAGGTGCCGTCGTGCTTGATCTTGAGCCTCTCGATGCGCGCCTTGAGGGCAGCCGGAAGCGCGTCGTAAATCGAATACATGCTGCAAAACGAGGTGTTCCCGCCACGCAGCGGGATTTCAAGCGCATACAGCATGCTGGCCTTGGGCGGCACCTCTAGATATGACATGTCGGTGTGCCACACCGCCTCGCCGTCGCCGAGACTGCCGATCGCCTCACCATTCACTTTGACGTTGGAGACGATGTAGATTTCCGGCATCCCCTCGACGAAACGGCGGCCGTTCTCCTGGACCGGCGCCCAGTCGAGGTCGCCGAATCGGCGGCTAAAGGCAATCAGGTCATGATCGGAGAGGGCCTGGTTGCGGAACAGCACGACGGAGTGCGCGTGCCAGGCCCGGAGCACGTGCGCGAAGCCAGCATGGTCGAGCGTTCGCAGGTCGTCCGCTCTGACCTCGGCGCCGAGAATGGCGCCGGTCGGGATCACCTCGAACGCAGCAGTGATCGCGGGCCTCGTGGGCGTCTGCGCATTCAACATCATGGTGTCCTCGTCTGGGCGTCAGGGGGAAAAGGCAAGGAACGCAGTGTAGTGACTCTGATGGTGCATTTCCATCGCGCGGCGTCAGGCCCCCGCCGCTCGACATAGATTTGAATTAGAATATATTAGAACAGAAAGTATTCTAATTCTATTTTATAGAATGGAGTTTTACTAAATATGATCTGGCCAAAAGGCATATTAAATCGTTGACGATAAGTCATTGCTGCTGCATCTCAGCTCGCTGAGCATCGAGTCGCCAGTATAGCACGCGATGGGCTGATCGGGATGGGGGGCAGTAATGAAACGAGCGATAGCGGGGCTCTTCGCGTTATGGGCGGTTGCGCTGCCGGCCGCGGCGGCGGACATGGTGAAAGCGCCGAGGGCGCCATCGCCTCCACCGTCCGCAGCGCCGGGCTTCAGCTGGACGGGTTTCTATGTCGGAGTGAATCTCGGCTACGGCTCGACCTTCGGTACCGCCAGCAGGTCGTTGCCGTTGGGCGTCGCGGACCCGGGCGCCGAACTCGCCGGAGCGCTCTTCGGCGGACAGGTCGGATACAACTGGCAGACCGGCAACTACGTGCTCGGTGTCGAGGCCGATCTGCAGGCTGCCAACATCCGCCACGACTGGTCCGTCACCGACGGAGTCAACACCGCCGACGGCACCGACAAGTTATCCTGGTTGGCGACCGTCCGCGGCCGCTTCGGCTACGCGATCGACACCTGGCTGTTCTTCGCAACCGCGGGTTGGGCTTCGGCTACGTTCGAGACCACGGGCGCAACTGCCACTGGCCCTTCCAGTTGGACCGCGGAGCGCAACGGATGGACCGTTGGCGCCGGCGTCGAAGTTGCGTTCGCCGAAAACTGGTCCGGCAAGCTTGAATATCTCTACGTCGACACCGCGACCTTCAACGGCAACGACGTGCTCGGCAGCCTGCCGGCAAGCCTGCAGCTGCACGAACATATCATGCGCCTCGGGGTGAACTATCGGTTCCCGTTGGGTGGACCTTGAGCGACGCGAATTGCGTTCCAAGCCTCGCCCATTCCTTCTTTCGACCGGAAATCTCACCATGAGCACGTCGCATCTTCGCAAACTGCCCGCGCTGGCCTTCACCTCGGCGATCATCGCGTTCAGCCCTGCCGCGGGCGCACGCGCCGACGAGCCTTTGTTCGGCTACACCTACACCACCGATCTCCTGCCGCCGGGAAAATGGGAGATCGAGCAGTGGGCGACCGACCGCATCCAGAAGGCCCACGGCAGCTTCAACCTGCTCGAAGGCCGCACCGAGCTCTCATACGGGGTCAGCGATCGCTTCCAGCTTTCGCTCTACGCCAACTATGCCTGGACGCGCTCAGATCGTCAGAACGTCGACGGCACGACGTCGCCGCCAGAAACATTCGCTGGGCCGCTGTTCGATCCGAACGGCATATTCAAGGCGTCGAAATTCAGCAGTGTTTCGGTGGAAGGCATCTATCGGGTGATGAGCCCTTATACGGACCCGTTCGGCTTGGCGATCTACTTCGAGCCTACTTTCGGCAATGGCCTGCGAGGGTTCGAAGAACGAATCATATTTCAGAAGAATTTTCTCGATGACCGCCTGGTGCTGGCGTTCAACATCAAGATCGAACAGGAACTGCGAAAGCTGCAGGGCGATCCGACGGCCGACCCCACGAGCGACGATTTCAGGACCCATTGGGACCGCGAGACCGACCTCAATTTCTCGTTCGGGGCGTCGTACCGCTTCATGTCGAACTGGTCGATCGGCCTCGAATTCATGAACGAGCGCGAATTTTCCAGCCTCAATTTCTGGGATGCGAAATTCGCCACCAACAGCGCCTATTATGTCGGGCCAAACATCCACTACGCGGGCAAGAACTTCTTTTTCACCCTGACGCTGCTTGAGCAACTGCCCTGGGCGTCGGACTACACGACCCCGCCGTCGAACGTCATCTACAAGGGGCGAAACTACGCCGATGATTTCGAGAAATACCGCGTGCGCCTGAAGGCGGGCTGGGTGTTTTGAGGCGCGTCCCCGGGCGCCGGCAACTTTCCCAACCGCGAATGTGATGCGAGCACTATCATGCGCTGGACACCTGTTCTTGCAGTTCCCGCCGCCATCGTTGTCACGGTGCCCGGCAAAGCCACGGTCTACCTGACGACCGAACAGGCCCAGCACGCGATATTTCCCGGCGCGACGTTCACCGGCACGGGTCGTCCCGGCGTCTTCCGGGTGTCGAACGGCGGCTATCTCGTGATCGATCAGGTGGTGGGCAAGCACGAATACATCACCTACGCGGTCGGCATCAATCCCAACGGCACCGTGAAGCAGATCGAGATTCTCCAATACAACGAATCCTACGGATATGAGGTGCGCAATGCCTCCTGGCGCGCCCAGTTCGTGGGCAAGAGCGCCGCATCGCCGTTGCAGCTCAACGGCGACATCAAGAACATCAGTGGGGCGACGCTGTCCTCGAAGCACGTTACGGACGGAGTCAAGCGTATCCTCAACATGTATGAGACGAGCCTCAAGGGCGCGCGCTGAGGCGCCAGCGCGCACCCCTCGGCCGATCATCGATCGCGATGCTTTTCGGTCATTGCCGGAAGCTGCATGGTCGCGGACGCCCTGCCAAGGTGCTGGCTCAATTGCGTCAGCCTGCCGCCCCCCCGGCTTCCGGCGCCTCGGCGCCGTCGGTTTCATTACCCCGCCGCTCGCGCAACAGCGCTTCAAGGGTATAGACTACGGGATTGCGGACCCCTATTTTTCTACTGCGCCCGCGAAGCGCTACCGTATATAAGCAAAGCCGCGCCGCGGAGGAGCCCCCTGCGGGCATGGCGGAACTGGTAGACGCGCTGGATTTAGGTTTCCAATGTGGTGTTACGCATCTCGCACGACGGGGGGGTAGCCCGGATGGAAGGGGCCACTCTTCGCGGTCCCGTAATCCGGGAACGCCTTGTCCGCATACCTTAGTCTCCGCAGCTGATAGGCCGGCCCCGGATTACGGGCGGGCAAGAGCCGGCCCTCCCATCCGGGCTACAGCGCTTGCGAGCCGGCGCCACACACCTCGTCTTGCGATGCGGGCGCGACATGCGTAAGTAAACGATTGCGAGGTTTTTCTCCACATGGTCGTCGTGCTCGACACTGTCAACGATCCGCCGAAGCGGCCGCGCCACCCTGAAAAGGCGCATCGCCCCGATACGCCGGCCCTGAAGAAGCCCGATTGGATCAGGGTCAGGGCGCCGGTCTCGAGCGGCTATGCGGCGACCCGCGACATCGTGCGGGCGCATCGGTTGCACACGGTATGCGAGGAGGCGGGCTGTCCCAATATCGGGGAGTGCTGGGAGAAGAAGCACGCCACCTTCATGATCATGGGCGACACCTGCACGCGCGCGTGCGCGTTCTGCAACGTGAGAACCGGTCTGCCCGGCGCCCTCGACCCGAACGAGCCAGCCCGCGTGGCGGAGGCGACCGCGATGCTCGGGCTTGCGCACGTGGTGGTGACGTCGGTCGACCGCGACGATCTCGCCGACGGTGGCGCGGCGCATTTCGCGGCGGTCATCCGCGCCATACGCGCCCGGCGCCCGGCCACGACCATCGAAGTGCTGACGCCTGATTTTCTGCGCAAGGAGGGCGCTGCCGAGACGGTCGTTGCGGCGCGGCCCGATGTTTTCAATCACAATCTCGAAACCGTGCCGTCGCTCTACCTGACGGTGCGGCCCGGCGCGCGCTATTTCGCCTCGATCCGGCTCCTGCAGAAAGCAAAGGAGCTTGCAAAGGGGCTTGATTGTCAAGTCTTCACCAAGTCCGGCATCATGGTGGGGCTCGGCGAGACACGCAACGAAGTGCTGCAGGTGATGGACGATCTGCGCGCCGCGGAGGTCGATTTCCTCACCATCGGACAATATCTGCAGCCAAGCCCCAAACATCACGCGGTCGCGCGTTTTGTCACGCCCGACGAATTTGCGGCTTACGAGACCATCGCCTATGCGAAAGGCTTCCTGATGGTCTCGGCGTCGCCCCTGACGCGCTCGTCCCACCATGCGGGGGAGGATTTCGCGCGACTGCGGGCCGCGCGAGCGGCGCGCCGCTGAGGGGCGGCCATGCGCCGCGTCATGGTGATCGGCGGCAGCGGGGCGGGTAAGAGCACCTTGGCCCGTCGCCTCGCCACGGCCCTGAAGCTGCCGCTGATCGAGCTTGATTTCCTTTATTGGCGTCCAGGTTGGATCGAGACCCAGATGTCGGAGTTTCGCGATGTCGTCGCGCATCTCACCGACGGGCCGACCTGGATTATGGTTGGAAACTACAGTACGACCTTCAACCTGCGGATGCCGGTCGCCGATACGATCGTATGGCTCGATTTCACGCGATGGACCTGCATGTACGGCGTGCTGATGCGACTGGTCCGCAACTGTGGACGCACGCGCGAGGGAATGCCGGAGGGCTGCCCTGAACGTGTTGACGCCGAGTTTCTGAAATTCGTATGGAATTTTCAGACCCGATACCGGCCACAGATCGTGGCGGCGCTCGAAAAATTTGCCGGCCAGGCGCAGCTCCACCGGCTTAAGTCGCGTAAGGATGCCGAACGCTTCATGGCCACGATCGAACGACGCTGATGCCGCAATTCTCGACACGACGCCGCGTCAAACACTCCGCCGCCTCGATGTTCGACCTCGTGGCCGACATCGAGCGCTACCCGGAATTTGTGCCGCTTTGCCGCTCCATGCGGGTGATACGACGCGCGCAATTGGCGGACAGCGCGGTCATCGTCGCCGAAATGACGGTCGCCTATAAACTCATTCGGGAATCTTTTACGAGCCGGGTGACCCTCGATCGGGTCGAGCAGACCATCCTGGTTGAATATCTCGATGGTCCATTCAGCCGCATGGAGAACCGATGGACATTCCGCCCCATCGACGACCGCGCGGGCGATGACGCCGGCACCGCACAAGCGGCGTGCGCGGTGGAGTTTTTCATCTTCTATGAGTTTCGCAGCCGTGCGCTGGGGCTGCTGATGGGAGCGATGTTCGATACCGCCTTCCGCCGCTTCGCCTCGGCTTTTGAAAGGCGCGCCGACGCGGTATTCGGTCCCGGTCCCGCGGTGTGCGAGCGATTTGGGGCGCCGTAGGGGCATCGTCGGGGTTGTAGGGTGGGCAAAGCGGAGCGCGCCCACCGTTTGCGGTTAACGCAGGGCCCGTAGCCCGGATTGCGCAACGAAATCCGGGACTACCTTATCAACTTGGCACCACCGCACCCGGGTTTCGCTTACGCTCAACCCGGGCTACGAGTGCTGTGTCCTAGCGGCCCGGCCGCGACTGCTTCCACTTCAGAAATTCCTGGAACAGTTCATCGGAATTTGCCGGTGAAACCACGCCGCGCTGGGCGCCACCTTGCTGCGACGAAGTGAACTGCCGGAAATCCGACTGCAAACTCGCCACGTCCGGGTTGCGCGCCGATGCGAGCCACTCCTCCGCCGGGTCGAAACGCTTCCAGCTTTTCACCGTGACGGCAAGATTGACCTCGCGCCATTTTGGATGGTTCGGCGGCTTGCGGAATTCTTCGATCTTGGGAAAGAACGCGTCGACGAACCTCTGAACGCGTCGGTAGCGATCGGTGTTTTTCGGCCAGTTATACCCGATCAAAACCACTTCGTCGGCGATGGTCTGGATGGTCTGGCCGGCAGGGATCAGGTCCGGATAATCCTCGTGAGTGAGATCGGTCGGCAGGTACTCGGCGTCCGAGATTTCCTTCGAGAACGGGACTTGGATGAAGTGCATTCCGCGCTCGAACTTCAGGTTAGATATCAGCTTAGCGGACTTGCCGGAGACGTAGGCCGTCGCGGCAATCTCGCCGGACTTGAGCATTTCGAAGGCCTGGCCTTGGATGACGTTGACTTCCTGGATTTTGATTCCGAGGCGCTTGAAGACATCGCGCATGGTCTGGCTAGTGCCGCTGCGAACCTCGTCGATGTTCACCTTGCGGCCATTGAGCTGCTCGATCGAGGTGATGTCGCGCGCGGCGATCAGATGCACCTCTTCGTTGAACAGCTTGGCGATGTAGACGATCTTGTCGTCGTACTTGCCGAGCGTCGCGTTGGAACTGCGAAAGCTGTTGAGCACGCTCAATTGGGTGAGACCGATGTCCACCCCTTTGAGGTAGCGCACGTCGCGAATGTTTTGCGGGCCGCCGACGCCGACGATCGGCAAAATCCTGAGCTTGTCGGCGTCGTTGAGCACGGATGCCATATCATTGGCGATCTGCAGGTAGGTGTCATCCGCGCTGGGGCTGCCGGAAACGATCGCGACGGTGTTTTCGTTGATCTGCTCGTTTCGGTAGATGCCGACGCCGATGCAATAACTCGTATCGCCGATTCGCTCGATATAGGCCGATTTATCGTCGATCCAGCCCCGGCCGCTTTTGCAGACCTCGGCCTGTTCCCGCCCCAAGTATTTGCCGTTCTGGTCGCGAAAATCCCACAGACTGGTGCCGGTCGTCATCGTGGGAATTGCGCCGTTGGCCATTACGACCCAATTGGTAAAGTCTTTCGTGTCGATGACGTAGGCATAGAGGTCGCGGTCGATTGTTCCCGGCGCCTTGCGTTTGATTGCTGCAAACGTGCCTTCGGCACCGAGCTTCTTGAACATCTCCTGCACCCGATGCACCATCGCAACGGCTTCGTCGCGCGTGCCGAATTCGGAGACCGCGCCAGCCGGACTCGATGCGGCGAACAGCGCCAGGAGTGCGCCGGCAACGAATTTACGGGCGGAGGTGAGAAGCACAACTAAGAGATGTCGCAATATTGTCACGATAGACCCCCCTCTTACGGTCCAGTAACACCTTGGACAGTCAGCATGTTGGCGAGATGTGCCGCTTGATTGAATGCTCGGGCAAGCGTGATGCGATTAGAAACTGGGCTTGAACACCTGCTCGTATGCCCGAGCCGCATTGGCGGCCCGTTCAACGAATTCGCGCGTGCCGCAAATTGCGATGCGGCTGCGACGATTGTGTGGCGGTCGCAAAAAAATTTGTCAATGTGAAATTTCCGACAATTACAGCTAGCAACGCCTTGGGAAACAAGCGGAATGGAAAGTTGTGTCCGACGCCCGGCGTTACGTGCACGTTGTGAATACGGTGAATATCGGGAAATCAAGGAGCTGCCGAACGAATTGCCCCTGTCGTGACCAGCCTGGCCCGATAAGATGGACACGTGGCGGTGCGCTGCAGAGGCCGGCATAAGACTTTGCGGCGTGGCCGCAATTGCGCCTTGTCTCGCCAGACTTGCTGCTCATTATTGCACCAAAAGCGAAGTATTTGATTCGGTGCAGCGTGCCTTGCACGCTGACGTCTTGCTCCAAAAGCTTGACCATCAGCCAGGGAGAACCCGATGCCAGAGCGCGCCAATTCATTCGCCCCAACGATTCCCGGCGTCTTTTCGATTTTGGTTGCGACGATCGCGGTCCACTTCTGCAGCCCCGTGCGGGCCGATAGCGCGTGCCTCGAGCAGCCCAGCCAGCCGGCCGCGGAAGGTACGCGTTGGAGTGCTCACTACGATCGCGCCAAAGGCCGGAAATGTTGGATTCTTGTGAATGCAGCGACAAATGGACATGACACACCGCAGGCGCAACCGAATGCGGCGTCGACGCTCTCGGAACAGATCGCCTCGTTGCTTGGCAACCTTACAGGAGCGTCAGCAAATGTGGCGCCGCAACCGACCGCGCCGCAAATCAGCCCCGTCGGCGTGCCACGCAAGCCCCAGGGCAATGCCGCAAGTGCCAGCAAGGCGGACAGTGGCGTTCGCGCAGATCAGAAGAGCATCGGCGAGGCGCATGCGGTGAAACGTGTCTCCCCGGTGCTGACTCAGCCGGAGCGCGAAGCGCTGTTTGAAGAATTTTTGCGGTGGCAGCAAGATCAGCAGAGTCCCAGCACGCTCCTTCCGGGGCCCTCTTCGCGCTAAACCAAAATGGGAATTTCCCCGGCTCTGAGATGATCGTTTGGCTTGCATCCTATCCCCGCTCCGGGAACACACTCCTTCGTACGGTCCTCTCAGAGTGCTTCGGGCTTCCAAGCACCACAGACGAGCCCGAGCCGATAGAGGCCGCGTATGCAACCGGGATGATCGGCGGCTTGGCATCGCCAGATGATTGGGTCCGCTTCTACGTCGAGGCGACTGCTTCAAGCACGCTTCACCTGATTAAAACCCATCTCCCGCCCCGTGACGATCAACGTGCCATCTATGTGGTTCGAGACGGGCGCAGTGCAGTCGTCAGCTACTATCATTTCAATCGCACGTACCACCCTGCTGATGCCCCCAGTCTGCTGGAGCTCGCGCTGGGAGGCGGGCACTATGGCGGCTGGGCGGATCATTGCAAAACGTGGTTTGCGAGGGCGGGAACGCTTGTGGTCCGCTTTGAGGACCTCGTGCACGGCGATCCGCCCACGCTGAATCGCATAGCAACCCAGATCTGTCACACGGGGTCGATCAGGCCATGGGTCAACCCATTCGCCTCCCTGAGACTTGCGGTGCCGGAGTTCTTCCGCGAGGGCGCGCTCCAATTCAATCGTCCGTCCATTTGGACCGACCTTGTTGACGAGGCCTTCTTCGCCAGCAACGACGACGTTATGCAGCAGTTGGGCTACGCAGCCGCAAGCCATCGCCCGCGCACAGCAGCTAGTGAGGTGATTACCCTTGCACTGTCGCTCATCAAAGGCCACCGCGACCTGCAGACCGTTTGCGATAACCGGCAAGCCGTCATCGAGGAGTTGCACAGGGCATGTCGCGACCGGCTGGAAGTCATCGAGAGCCAGAGCGAAGAAATCAATCGGCTCAGGCGCGTATGCGATGAGCGATTAGCGCTGATCGAGGGGCGGGCGGGAAATGCCGCCTGACTTTGCACCGACGATACTGTGGCGCCTCCGATTCCACCTGCGGCTGTGCAGACGTTAGTCGTAATCCCGCTCAAGTCCGCGCGCTGGCCGCAAGCATTTCAAGCAGCGCCAGCGCCTCCGCGACGGCCTGCGTACGCACCGCGCTGCGGCCGACGTCGCCATACCGTTTCTCGCGATGGATGCGCCGGCCATCACGGGCGGCGGCGACGAAATGGACGAGTCCCACCGGCTTCTCCGCACTGCCGCCGCCGGGCCCTGCTATCCCTGTGATGGCGACGGCGAGGTCCGCGTTCGACATCATGAGCGCACCCGCCGCCATCGCGTCCGCGGTCTCCCGGCTCACCGCGCCGTGCCGCTCGAGAATTGAGGCGGGAACGCCGAGCATCGCCTGCTTCGCGGCATTGGAGTAGGTGACGAAGCCGCGATCGAGCACGTCCGAGGAGCCAGGAATTTCGGTCAGCGCGCCGGTGACCAGCCCTCCGGTGCAAGACTCTGCGGTCGCCACTTTGAGGCCGTGGGTTCGGCATGCGTCGAGCGCGCGTGCGGCCGCATGTCGGATAGCGTCGTCGATCATGGCGCCAATCATTGTGCTCCTGCCGGCAGCCTGATCGTCGCGGTCGCCATGGCGGCAATGCCTTCCCGGCGGCCGATGAAGCCGAGTCTCTCATTCGTGGTCGCCTTGACGGCGACGCGATCGATGCCGATGCCGGCAATCTCGGCGATACGCGCGCGCATGGCATCGCGGTGCGGTCCGATGCGGGGCGCTTCGCACACGATGGTGATGTCGAGATGGGCGATGCGGCCGCCGCGCTGCCGCACCCGATCGACGGCAAACGCCAGGAACTTGTCCGATGGGGCGCCGCGCCATTGCGGATCGGTTGGCGGAAAATGCGCCCCGATATCGCCATCAGCAAGCGCGCCTAAGATGGCATCCACCAGGGCATGGAGCGCGGCATCGGCATCCGAATGGCCCGACAGTGCTTGAGGATGGGGAATGCGCACGCCGCCAAGCCAAACGTGATCACCTTCTACAAACGAATGCACGTCATAGCCGATCCCAGTGCGGACATCCCCGAGCGCCGCCCAATCGGCCGCCGCAATGCGCGTGAAATCCTCTTCGGTCGTAAGCTTCATGTTACCGGCTTCGCCCTCAAAAACCGTCACCGCGATGCCGGCCCACTCGGCCAACGCAGCGTCGTCGGTGAAATCTTCGCGCCCCGCCACCAAAGCGCGGCGATGGGCCGCCAGAAGCCCATCATAGAGGAACGCCTGCGGCGTCTGGACCGCTCGCAGCCGGTTACGATCGAGGGTGTCGACGACGCGCGCGTGGGCGTCGACTTCTTTGATGGTGTCGGTCAAACCCAGGCCGGGGATGGCCGCGCCGCCGGCACCCGCCGCAATGGCACGGGAAATGAGGGCAGGGGAGGCGAACGGCCGGGCGGCGTCGTGCACCAGGACGATTCGCGGTTGCTCCGTCTCCAGCGCTTCAAGCCCGGCCCGCACGGACATCTGGCGCGTCGCCCCACCGAAGGCCGCAACGCGCAACTTCAACCCCGCGGTCGCTTCCGCAAAGGTCGTTGCATCATCGCGATGAATGACGGGTTGAACGAACGTGACCTGCGGGTGGTCAATGAACAGCGAGAGGGCGTGGCGGATCACAGGGGCGCCGCGCACTTGGCGATATTGCTTGGCAGTGACGCCCCCCGCACGGACGCCACGTCCGGCCGCCACCACGACGGCCGCTACCCCTCTCGGCATCGCATTCATCGATCTTTCTCCATGATCCGTAGGGTGGGCAAAGCGAAGCGTGCCGACCACAGGCAACGGTGGGCACGCGGAGCCTGCCATCGGGCCGGCCCGATGGCAGGCTCCGGCCGGACCCGTTGGCTTTGCCCCACCCTACGCCAGTCCGCAGCCTTCAATGCTCCATCCTTAACCCGGCACGAACGGGAATTCACGATGATGAACTGCATATTGCACCGCAGCACTTGCGTCGCCGCGTTTTGATGGCTAAACTCTGAGCAAACAAAAGCTGCGCCTAGAATATAGGCAGGAAGATGCGTGCGTCGAAATTTCCGCGATTTGTCAGTGGCTTCGATGTCGGCGGGCTGACCATCGCGAACCGGGTTTTCCTGGCGCCGATGTCCGGCGTCACCGACGCCCCGTTTCGCCGGCTCGCGGCACGCTTGGGTGCAGGGCTGGTCGTTTCCGAGATGACGGCTTGTGCCGCGCTGGCGGCGGGCAAGCGCGACGCGAGGCTGCGGGTCGAAGCGCCGGGCACCGGTTACCATGTCGTGCAAATCGCCGGCTGCGAGGCAAAATGGATGGCCGAGGGGGCGCGCATCGTGGCCGACTGCGGCGCCGCCATCATCGATATCAACATGGGCTGCCCGGCGCGGCACGTCACCAATGGCTGGTCGGGATCGGCGCTGATGCGCGATCTCGACCAGGCGATCAGTCTCGTGGATGCGACCGTGGCGGCGGCGCCGGTGCCCGTCACCCTGAAGATGCGATTGGGTTGGGACGACCATTCGGTAAATGCGCCGGAACTGGCGCGTCGCGCTCAAGGATCGGGCGTAAAACTCATCACGGTTCACGGCCGCACCCGTTGCCAATTCTACAAGGGCAGCGCCGACTGGACGGCCGTGCGCGCCGTGAAGCAGGCGGTGTCGATCCCGGTTGTGGTCAACGGCGACATCATGACCTGCCACGACGCCGACATCGCACTCGCGCGCTCCGGCGCGGACGCTGTCATGATCGGCCGCGGCGCTCAGGGCCGGCCGTGGTTTCCAGGGCAAGTCGCGCGCTACCTCGCCGGCTGCCCGCTTGAGGGGCCGCCAGGGCTTGCGGCGCAGCTTGAGCTCATCAGAGTGCTTTACGAAGAAATGCTTTGCCATCACGGCGAGCGGATCGGCGTGAAGCATGCCCGCAAGCATGTCGGCTGGGCGCTCGACACGGCCGCCAAGACGGCCGGGGCAGCGTGCGAAACCTTAAGGGACCTGCGCTCCCGCGTGCTCACCGCGCCAAGCCCGCGCGAAACCCTATGCCGGCTCGCGGAGGCATTCGATGTCCTGTCTTCGCGTGCACGAGATCGGGAGGCAGCCGCATGAGCACGGTTGGAAGCCGCAATCCGGCCGCCGCCATCAGCCCGGCGGAAGCCATCCTCAATGCGCTGCCGCTTGCGGTGATTGTGATCACCGCCGACGGCAAGATCAAAGATGTCAACGTGGCGGCTGAGGATTTTTTCGATATGTCGGTCGCGCTGCTGCGCCGGCACGCCTTGCGCGACCTGGTGCCGTTCGGCAGCCCATTGCTGGCGCTGATCGAGCAGGTCCGCCAACGCGGCGGCGCCGTCAATGAATACAAAGTCGATCTCGGCACCCCGCGCACGCCGCCCGAACGTCTGGTTGACCTTCATGTGGCTCCGGTGCCGGAGCGCCCCGGCGAGGTGGTCGTGATGCTCCAGCAGCGCACCATGGCCGATAAGATGAACCGGCAACTGACCCATCGCGGCGCCGCGCGATCGGTGATCGCGCTCGCCTCCATGCTGGCACACGAGATCAAGAACCCGCTGTCGGGCATTCGCGGCGCGGCGCAACTCCTAGAGCAGCAAGCCAGCGACGACGACCGCATCCTGACCAGGCTGATCTGCGACGAGGCCGACCGCATCGTCAAGCTGGTCGACCGCATGGAAGTGTTCGGCGACAAACGTCCGGTGGAACGCGAGCAGGTCAATATACACATGGTCTTCGATCATGTGCGGCGGCTCGCCCAGTCGGGCTTTGCCCGCAACATCCGGTTTGTCGAGGAGTACGATCCCTCGCTTCCGCCCGTGTTCGCCAATCGCGACCAGCTCGTCCAGGTGTTCCTCAACCTTGTCAAGAACGCCGCCGAAGCCATCGCGGACGGCGCGCCGGACGGAGAGATCCAGCTCTCCACCGCATTCAGGCCCGGCGTGCGGCTGTCGCTTCCGGGAAGCAAATCGAAAGTCTCGCTGCCGCTGGAATTCTGCGTCAGGGACAACGGCCCGGGCGTAGCCGATGACCTGATGCCCAATCTCTTCGACCCCTTCGTGACCACCAAGCCAAGCGGCAGCGGCCTTGGCCTTGCGCTCGCCGCCAAGATCATTGGCGATCACGGCGGCATCATCGAATGCGAGTCGCAACCGCGACGAACCATCTTTCGCGTGCTTATGCCCAAGTTCACGGGTGACGACGCCGAGCCGGGCGGAGAAACCTAAAGGTGATGCCAATGCCCGCTGGTAGTATTTTGATCGCGGATGACGATGCTGCGATCCGAACCGTGTTGAACCAGGCGCTGTCTCGCGCCGGATACGAGGTGCGCTCAACCGGAAATGCCGCCACCCTGTGGCGGTGGGTAAGCCAGGGCGAGGGCGACCTTATCATAACCGACGTGGTCATGCCCGACGAGAACGCCTTCGATCTCTTGCCGCGCATCAAGAAGCTGCGGCCCAACCTGCCGATCATCGTCATGAGCGCCCAGAACACCTTCATGACCGCGATCCGCGCCTCCGAGCGCGGCGCCTATGAGTATCTGCCGAAGCCATTCGACCTCAAGGAACTGACCGCGATCGTCGGCCGCGCGCTGTCGGAGCCTAAGGACCGCCCCGCGGCGGCGGCGGGCAAGGCGGAGGAGATCGACATCCCCCTGATCGGCCGGTCGCCCGCGATGCAGGAAATCTACCGTCTGCTGGCGCGGTTGATGCAGACCGACCTCACCGTGCTGATCTCCGGGGAATCGGGCACCGGCAAGGAATTGGTGGCGCACGCGTTGCATGACTACGGAAAGCGGCGGTCCGGGCCGTTCGTCGCCATCAATATGGCGGCGATCCCGCGCGAGCTCATCGAGTCCGAACTGTTTGGCCACGAGAAGGGCGCCTTTACGGGAGCCAACACGCGCAGTGCCGGGCGGTTCGAGCAGGCCGAAGGCGGCACCTTGTTCCTGGACGAGATCGGCGACATGCCGATGGAGGCGCAAACGCGATTGCTGCGGGTGCTCCAGCAGGGCGAATATACGACTGTGGGCGGCCGCACCCCGATCAAGGCC
>WNFF01002235.1_pt1 | contig 17758 bp, 13 predicted proteins | sample 5400441 | NCBI WGS metagenome assembly WNFF01 (sample SAMN13153345, study PRJNA577476) | soil metagenome | isolation source: 120 cm saprolite under Douglas fir tree site 2 hole 3 replicate 1 | place: USA:California | collected 2015-04-18 | reverse complement strand
CGGGACGGCGGCGGTCCCAAAGATCCACCGCGGGTTTCTTGTTTATGAATTGACCTTGCGGATCAGCTCGGCCCAGCGGTCGAGGGCCGGCAGCGTCTTGTCGGCGCCTTCGGGCGCCAGCCCGGCGACGACCCGCATCACCCCGAGATCGCGATAGCGCGCCAGCTGGTCGTAGTCCTCGGCGGCGCCGAACATCGTGATCGGCGCGTCGGCGAGGCTGCGTCCGGCCTCGGCCAGCATCTGTTTATAGACCGGGAAGTAGTCGTCGAAATTCCCGTAAATGGCGCGGCCGGCGATCGGGATCCAGCCATTGCCGTAGCGCACCGCGCGCCGCGCGGCATGCGGGAAGGCCCCGCCGACAATGACCGGCAGCGGCTGCTGCACCGGTTTGGGCCAGGTCATCATCGGCGGAAAGTCGACGATCTCGCCGTGATATTCCGGCTTCGGATCGGTCCAGATCGCGCGCATTGCCTCGACCTGTTCGCGCATCCGCTTGAAGCGGGTGGCGTAGACGGTGCCGTGATCCTCCATCTCGTCCTGGTTCCAGCCGCCGCCGATGCCGAAGAGGAAACGCCCGCCCGAGACCTGATCGAGCGAGGCGGCAAGCTTGGCGGTTTGGATCGTATCGCGCTGGACGACGAGGCAGACGCCGGTGCCGATCTTTAAGTTCTTGGTCGCCGCCGCCGCCGCGGTCAGGATCACGAACGGATCCATCGCGTCGTAGTACATCTTCGGCAGTTCGGTGCCGCCCGGAAACGGCGTTTTGCGTGTTAGCGGGATATGCGAATGCTCGGGCGCCCACAGCGATTCGAAGCCGCGCGCCTCGCATGCCTGCGCCTGATCGACGATCGGCATCGAATAATCGGTGTGAAACATGAAGACGCCGAAATCCATCGTTGCGCTCCCGCTCTGAAGCCGTCGACCTGCCGCGGCGGCAGGCCCTCGGAACCTCATACAACCCCGGCGGCGGCACCCCGTCCAGGCGGGCCTAGAAATGCGCCCGCACGAACGCGCCAAGCGCCTCGACGAGGCGAGCGAGGTCGGCGCGCAGATGCTCGAAACCGGCCAGTTTCTCCAAGGTCTTCTGATCCATGTAAAGCGAGCGGTCGACCTCGATCTGCAGGCTGTGCCGGTTCTCGGCGGGGCGGCCCTGGCGGCGCACGATCTCGACGCCCTTATAACCCTCGTTGATGCGCACGTCGTAGCCGAGGCCGCGCAGGAACCGGGCGACGAAATCGGTGAAATCGCCGGCGCACGTCGTGCCGTCGCGGTCGCCGAGCACGAAATCGCCGTGCCGGTCCTCGCGATGGGTGCCATGCGATGGCATCGAATGGCAGTTGATGTGCCACACCGCGCCAAATTCGCGATGCAGCCGCCCGCAAGCCTCGTCGAGCACGCGATGATAGGGCATGTGATAGCGCTCGATCCGGGCGAGAATGTCGTCAGGGCTGAGCTTTTTGTCGTAGATCGGCACGCCGGGTTGTGCATGGCGGCGCACCAGGCCGACCCGCGTCGCCGGCCGCGGCACCAGAACTGGCGGCAAGGCACCCGCCAGCAGCCCCGGGTCGACATCGTCCGCCGCCCGGTTGACATCGACATAGCTGCGCGGGAATAGCGCTCCGATCAGCGTCGCGCCATAGGCCGGCGCCGCTTCGAAGAGCTCGTCCACATAGCTATCCTCCGCGCGGCGCAGCACCGGCAGGGGACAGCAATAGGCGAAATCCTCGGGGTAAAGCGCTCCGCTATGCGGGGAATCCAGGACGAGCGGCAAGCTGACGCCATCGGGGTCGCGGCGCCACAGCACGCCCGGAATTTCGAAACCCGTTGCGGTGCTGGCCATCCTGTGTGCGTCCACTCTTTAGCAGCAGACATCGACGGCCGACCGCGTCAGCGCCAAGGGCCTCTCTGCGAGAGTTTTTTCATCGCATAGCGGCAGCGCGGAGGGAAGGGATAACCGAAGCTACTGCCGAACCGCCGGCACGAGGTGTGCCAGGTTGAGGAATTTCGCCGGATCCTGCGGCTCGCCGTTGACCAGCACCTCGTAATGCACATGCGGGCCGGTGGCGCGGCCGGTGCTGCCGAGGAACCCGATCTGGGCATGCGCTGCAATGCGTTGTCCGACCGAGACGGTCTGGCGATGGAGATGCGCATAACGCGTCGCGATGCCGTTGCCGTGATCGATCTCGACGACCTTGCCGTAATCGTCTCGATACCCCGAATAGGTCACCACGCCGGCCGCGGTCGCATAGACCGGCGTCATATAGGGCGCCAAGAGATCGATCCCTGTGTGGTACGCCGCATGGCCGTTCATCGGGTCGCCGCGCACCCCGAACGGGCTACCGACCTCATAGCTCTGGAGCGGTGCCGAGACCGGCACCACCTTGGCCAGGTTGTGCAGCGCAGCGAGCTTTTCCGCGCTCAGAGTGGTGTCGGGGTGCTGGCCGCGCGGCGCCGGGATGAACGGGCCGCCTTCGCCGGTGCGCATGCCGTATTGCGAAAACAGACGCGCGACATCGACCCCGGCCGACGCGAGCACACGCTCGAATTGCGCGATCCCGCCGCCTCTCGCCCCGGCGACGCCTACCGTCGCCGTTTGGGCGGGTGGGGTCTCGGCAACCCCACCCGGAGCGGTAATCGACCCGGACCCTGGAGGTGCTGGCGCGACCGCGGCTGGCGCTGCGGGGGCGGGCCGCGCCTCAGCCTCCGGCCGAGGCGGCTGCTGCCGCGCCGGCTGTGTCGCGGGCTTTTGTTCGAGTTCGCCCATGCGGGCGCGCAGATGATCGCGCTCGTTCGCCGCTTTATCGCGATCGGCGGTCAGCTGCTGAACCTTCTTCTGCCACTGGTCGAGGCCGGCTAGCGCCTGCTGCTGCCGCGCCTGCTCCTCGGTCAAATCCACAACGGCCTTGCTGAGCCTAGCCATCAACGTGACGCGCTGCGCTTCGGCGAGGTGCAATTCGCGCTGCGCCTGTTCGAGCGCACGCGTCAGTTGCGCCACTCGATCGGCCTTCGAGGTAGCCACCTGCTCGGAGACCGCTTGCTGGTTCTTCGCCTCGTCGCTCAACGCCCCGATTCGGCTTTGCGCCTGGTTGAGGGCGTGATTGGCGGTGCCGAGCTGGTCGCGCAGCCGCGCCAGCGCCTCCTGCAGATCGGCGTTGGCGCTTTCCGCCCGCATGGCCGCCCGCTGCTCCGCCGTCGCCAGCAGCCCATAGCGGGCGTAGCCGACACCGAAATAGACCGACGCAGCGAGACCGACCGCCGCCGCCGCACCGAGCACGGACGCTTTGCGGTGAGCCGAGACGAACTCAACGCCGCCGCTCGCGCGGCTCCACAACCATCGTTTTTCGGGGAAGCTTAGACTCCCCCAGCGCAAAAGATCGGTCACCCCTTGCCCCCCGCGCCTTATCGAGCCGTGGATGTCGGGGACCGAGCGCCCGACTAGGCTGCAAAGCAAATGTTCAAGGCGCCGCCGCCGTATGCTGTTGAAACCGCGGTCCACGGCTTTACCGAGACCGCCGCTTCCCCACCCCGCATAAACGGCGTGCGGCATCCCCCCAAAGCACGGTCAGCCTAACGCGACATTGTCGGTCATGCAACAGCAAATGACGGATTACGAGATCGCCGGACCCTGTATATCCGCGAACCGCCAGCCGGGGCGGCAGAAGGACTCAGTCAAACGACAATGCTGCTGCCAGAATAAAAGCCTCGCCGCTGTGCAGCCATTGCCGCAATGCGTGGCGCCGTTCTGGGATATTGAAGCTGTACTGGCAGAGCTGCAACACCGCCTATGCCCGATTAGCGAATTCCACCGGGGACTAGGTGAACGCGGCGGCAATTAAGCAACATCGCGTGTGGTATATCGGCAACGCCCGTCATCTCACGCCGAGACCGAGAGCCCGCTCTCCGCGGCGTGTTCGGGAGCGAATTGCGTACGATAGTAGTCGGCAAAAATGCCACCACGCCGCACCAGCTCCGCGAAATTGCCCTGTTCGGCGATCGTGCCGTCCTTCAGCACGATGATGCGGTCGCACCGCCGCACCGTCGATAGCCGGTGCGCGATGATGAAATTCGTGCGCCGCTGCATCAGCGTCTCGATCGCTGCCATCACCAGCGCCTCGGTGGCGACGTCGAGCGCCGAGGTCGGCTCGTCGAGGATCAGGATCGGCGCGTCGCGCAACAACGCGCGCGCGATCGTGATGCGCTGCTTCTCGCCTTCCGAGAGCGCCGCCCCCGCTTCGCCGAGCACGGTTTGGTAGCCCTCCGGCAATCCGACGATCAGCTCGTGGATGCGAGCGAGGCGGGCGGCATTTTCGATCGCGGCATGATCGGCGCCGGGCCGGCCATAGGCGATGTTGTCGGCGACCGAAAGCGGGAAGATCAGCGGCGGTTGCAACACCATCGAGATCTGGCTGCGCAGCGAGGGGAGCGTGAATTCGCGAATGTCGACGCCGTCGATCGTGACGCTGCCGTGGTCGGGGTCGAAGAATCGCGGTAAGAGGCCCAGCAGCGTCGATTTTCCCGCTCCGGTCGGCCCGACAACCGCGATCTTCGAACCGGCGGCGACGGTGAAATCGATATCGGTCAGAACCGGCGTCGCCGGCCGGTAGCGAAAGCTGACGCCGCGCCAGGCGATCGCACCACGCGCGCCATCCGGCGGAAACTGGCGCGCGCCGCTCTTGAGATCGGCCTCGGTTTCCAGCACCTCGAAGACGCGGGCGGCGCCGACCCGCGCCCCGGCAATCAGGCCCCAGCTCTGGGTAATCTGATTGATCGGCGCGTAAAGCTGCGCCAGATAGGCGATGAACACGATCAGCTGCCCGAGCGACAGGGTCCCCGCCATGACCGCCCGGGCGCCGGCATAGACGACGAGCGCGGTGCCGAGCGCGATGATCACGTTGACCCCGCCCGAATAGAGCGTCTGCCAATTATAGAGGCGCAAGGTGGCGCGCAGGCTGTCGCGGCTGGCGCCCATGAAGCGGCGGTGCTCCTCATCCTCCTTGGTGAAGGCCTGCACGACCTTGATCGCGGCCATGCCCCATTGCACGAGCGAGTAGACCCGGCTGTCGAGGTCGCGCACCTCGGTCGCGACATCGACGATCTTCTTATTGAACCCGGCGATCAGCGCGAACAGGACCGGGACGATCGCCAAGGACAGCAGGGTCAAGAACGGGTCCATCGGAAACAGCACGATCAGCATGCCGCCGAGCAGGATCAGCGCCGAGAGGATCGGCAGCACCCCGTTCATGATCATCGTCTGGACGGCAAAGCTGTCTGCGGTAATCCGGTAGAGCAGATCGCCCACCCGCTGCCGGTTGTGATAGGCGAGCGACAGGAGCTGCAGATGGGCATAAAGGTCGCCGCGCAGATCGTTGACCATGCTCTGGCCGACCCGGATCGTGGTGTAATTGTGCCAAAGGGTCAGCGCCCCGGCGGCGAAATGCACGATGACGAGGCCGAGGCAGGCGAAAAGCAGCAGCACGCCAGGCGGCAACGACAGAAATTGCCCGAGCAGCCCGCCGCCAATTGGACCATTAGCTGGCGGCGTCTTGCCGCCCAGCACATAGTCGATGACGATCTGCAGCGGCCAGGGTTTCAAGAGCTCGACCGCGGCGATCAGGAAAACTTGCGCGAGCGCCCAGGCGACCTGCCAGCGATGCGCTCTGAGATACGGCAGGAACTTGGCGATCATCGGGCCGCCCGGGGCGGCTTCAGACCGTGCGCGGCTGGCCGATCGGCGCCGCGGCGCCGATCGGCTCGGCCGGCATCAGCCCGGCCTGGCTTGCGACCGCTTCGATGACCCGGTGCATCAGCCGGCCAAACATCAGCAGCTGCCAGCCGACGACCGCGAGGTTGGCCATCCCGACGGCAAGGAAGACCAGGGCGACGGCCGGCTCGCCGAGGATCAGACTGCCCGCCACCAGCGCCGCATAGCAGCGCAGCAACACCCGGGCCACGCTCGATGAGCGCATCGCGCAGCGCACCCGCAACAGGCGCTTCTGCCCGCCGTGGTTCTCGCCGCATACTGTGACCAGGGCGCGGCTCCACAGGCCGCGCGCGATCTTGAGGTCCCACTTGCTCCAGCCGGTATCGGCCATCACGAAATATTTCTGCGGCAGGAGGAAATCCATTATCCCCTGGAGTAACGCCTCTTTTTCGCCCGCGGTTTCGTTCCAGTAGGACAGAACGAAGGCGCGCTCCGACCAGACGATGCGGGCCCGCTGCTCCACCGGCACAAGGCCGATATGGTCATGGGTCTGCATCGTCTTGACGCGCCATTTGAGACGTTCCCAGCCGCGCAGCAGCGGTCCGAGATAAATCAACAGGGCGACCAGCGCACGCGCCTTCAGCCCGGTAAAGCGCGGGTCGATCGGCGCTTTCAACGCCCCGTTGATGCACATCGCCCAGGTCGCCAGCAGCGGCACCGCGAGCAGCCACAGCCAGCCGCCGGCAACGATGCCGATGAGGGCGAGAACGAGCGCGGCAACGCTCCACTCGAAGGTCAGCGGCAATAATGCGGTCAACGACGAGGGCGGCTCGTACATCGTCTGAAACAGACCGCGCCCGAACACGCCGGAGTAGATCACCGGCTTCCTCGACAACAACAGCGCCGCCGACAGATCGCCGTAGATCCGCCCGAGCCATTTCGCCTGACCGAACAGATTGAAGCGGAACGGGTGCTTGGCATAGACGAGCGCCTCGGCTTTGCCGTAGCCGCGCTGCTGGTTGATATAGGCGCGGACGGTATTGCGGCGGAAATGCCAGACCACCGCGGCCGGGCTGAAGCCGATCGAATGCCCGGCATCCTGGAAGCGCCAGCAGATGTCGACATCGTCGCCGGCGGCGCGGTAGATCGGGTCGAAGCCGCCGAGCGCCAGCAAAACCTCGCGGCGGAACGCCATGTTGCAACCGGCGATATGCTCGGCGACCTCGTCGCTGAGCAGGACATGCGTCGGGCCGCCCGGCGACACCGCAACCGCGGCCGGCACCAGGCTGTCTTCGGGAGGCGGGAAATTTGGACCACCGCACGCCGCCAGATTCTCCGTCTCCATCCGGGCGACGAGGTAGGTCAGCCAGTCCGGATCGGCGACGCAGTCGCTGTCGGTATAGGCGACGATCTCGCCCGTGGCCGCTTCGGCGCCGACATTGCGCGCGACGGAGAGCCCCTTGTTCGGCTGGCTGATGATCCGACAGAACGGAAAGCGCTCGGCGATCTCGAGGGTGCGGTCCTTGGAGCCGTCATTGACGACGATGACCTCATAATCGGGATAGTCGAGGGCTTCGAGCGAGGCGAGGCACGCCTCCATCGTGCGCTCGGCGTTGTAGGCGCACACCACCACCGATATCCGCGGGTAGCGCGGCAAGGGCGGCGGCAAGGACCCCTTGTAGCGGCGCGCGACCCCGGAGAGGGCGGGTTTCGGCTGACGGTCGCGATCGACAAGGCCGAACGCCCAATCCTCGACTAGGTGGCCGCCGGTGAACCACTCGTCAGTCCAGGCGAAGACGAAGGTGCCCGCGGCCCCGGCGGCAAAGGCGGCGCGGACCTGCCAGGAGAGGATGCGGGACTGCTCCTCCTCGCCCTCGCGCATCGAATCGATGCCGAATTCGGTCAGCACCAACGGCTTGTCGACCGCCAGATTGTGCAGCCGGGCGATGTAGCGGCGAAACGCGGTCTCATCGTGGAGATAGACGTTGAAACACAGGAAATCGGTGAAATCGATCGTCAGGTACTCGGTCGACGGGAAATTGGCATAGCTGACCAGCGCGCCCGGGTGCTCCTGCCGCACCAGCCGCACGAGATCCTTGAGGAAATGCCGCACCGCCTCAGCGCCATGCCAGCGGATCATGTCGGGCGGGATTTCATTACCGACGAGATAGGCGAAAACCGCCTTGTGGCGACCGCAGCCGCGTACCCCGGCCGCGACGGCCGCGCGGATCTCGGCCTTGATCGCGGCGCTGTCGAGAAAGGTGACATGCTGCGACCACGGCAGACCGACCAGCACCTTGAGCCCGGCCTCCTCGGCCATGTCGAGCAGCCAGACCGGCGGCACGGTAAAGACCCGCACGGTATTGATCCCGGCGCCCCGCATCAGCGCGAAATCGCGCTCGACCACCGCGCGCTCTGGAAACGGCACGCGGTGCGTGCCAGTCGCAAACGGGCCGTAAGTGGCGCCCTTGACAAAGTGCTTGGCATCGCCGGCGAAGAAGAATTTGCCTTGGACCCGGATCGGCTGCGCGACCGCCGGCGGGCCCGCCAACAGCTCATCCAGCACGACGCCATCGTGGTCGATCGTGGTCATCTCGGCAACGTCTCCCGCGGTTGTCGATTCGGCAACCGGTCGAAGGTTGGCGTTCTCTCGCGCAAACGGTGAAATTATGTCCATTTCACATCCAATTCCAAGCAATAGGCGGACCACATTGCCACGGTGGCTTATTTGCCGACCGGTCAAGCCGATCGGTTGGCGCGGGTCTCCCACGCCAGCGCGGTGGCGATGATCGTATCGAGATCGGAATGGCGCGGTTGCCACCCCAGCCGGGACAGAGCCAGCGCCGGGTCGGCAACGAGCTCGGGCGGGTCGCCGGGCCGCCGGGCCGCGTCGCGCTGCGGCACCTTCCGGCCGCCGATCCGCTCGACCGCGGCAATCACCTCGCGCACCGAATGGCCGCGGCCGGTCCCGAGGTTGAGCGCGGCGCTGTCGCCCCCCGCGGCGAGATGGCCGAGCGCGCGCACATGCGCCTCGGCCAGATCGCTGACATGGATGTAGTCGCGGATCGCGGTGCCATCCCGGGTCGGATAATCGGTGCCGTAGATCTGGATCGGATCGCCGCGGCCGAGCGCAGCGCGCAGGATCAGCGGGATCAGATGGGTTTCCGGCTCGTGATCCTCGCCGATCTCGCCTTGGGGATCGGCCCCGGCAGCATTGAAGTAGCGCAGCGCGGCATACCGCACGCCATAGGCGGCCGCATACCAGTGGAGCGCCCGCTCGATCGCCAGCTTGGTCTCGCCATAGGGATTGAGCGGCGCCTTCGCGGTCGTCTCGCCAATCGGCAGCTTTTCGGGAAGCCCATAGACTGCGCAGGTTGAGGAGAAGACGATCGTCTCAACTCCTGTCTGGCGCATTGCACCCAACAGCGCGAGAGTACCGGCGAGATTATTGGCATAATAAAGCTCGGGGTCGGCAACCGATTCGCCGACATAGGCAAATGCCGCGAAATGCATCACCGCGGCCACGCGGTGCGAGCTTAGGGCCGTCGCGAGCCGTGCGCCGTCGTGGAGATCGCCTTCGACAAGCGGGCCCCAACGCACGGCCTGGCGGTGGCCGCGCGACAGGTTATCGTAGACCACCGGGCGATAACCGGCGCCCGCCAGAGCCTTGCAGGCATGACTGCCGACATAGCCGGCACCGCCAGTGACGAGGATCGATTGCGACATCAGGTGATTACCGGCTACCGTTGGCCAAACGAGGGGATAACGGGGCATCCTGCCCTTATCTTCCCGGGCAGGCGGGTGCGTCGGCTCGCCGCACCAATGGGCGGGGGAATAACCCCACCCATGACCCGTTCTGGACTGGGTCGAGCGCCAGGACAACTGCGGAGAGCGAGCCAATGCGGATAGCGATGATCGGGACAGGGTATGTCGGCCTGGTCTCTGGTGCGTGCTTTTCCGAATTCGGCGTCTCGGTCACCTGCGTCGACAAGGATGCCGGCAAGATCGAACGCCTGACGCAGGGCGAGGTCCCGATCTTCGAGCCCGGCCTCGACAAGCTGGTGGCGAGCAACGCCGCAGCGGGCCGGCTCTCTTTCACGACGGACCTCAACGCCGCGGTCGACGGGGCCGACGCTGTATTCATCGCGGTCGGGACGCCGTCGCGGCGCGGTGACGGTCATGCCGATCTCAGTTACGTGTTCGCTGCCGCTACCGAGATCGCCGCTTCTCTGGCCCAGCGAACCGGCGAACGCACGGTTGTGGTCACCAAGTCGACGGTGCCGGTCGGCACCGGGCGCCAGGTTGAGCGTATCCTTAGGAACACGCTACCGCCCGACCGCTTCGATGTCGCCTCGAACCCGGAATTCCTGCGCGAAGGATCGGCCATTCAGGATTTCATGCGGCCCGACCGGGTGGTCATCGGTACCGAGAGCGACCACGCGCGGACGGTCCTGGGAGCGCTTTACCGGCCGCTCTTTCTCTTGGAAACCCCGATGGTCTTCACTTCTCTGGAGACCGCCGAGCTGATCAAATACGCGGCCAACGCGTTTCTCGCGACCAAGATCACCTTCATCAACGAGATGGCGGACCTCTGCGAGGCGGTTGGCGCCGATGTCCAGGACATCGCCCGCGGCATCGGCCTCGATCGGCGCATCGGCCGCTTATTCCTGCATGCCGGCCCGGGCTTTGGCGGTTCGTGCTTCCCCAAGGACTGCCAGGCGCTGGTCCGCTCGGCGGAGCTTGCCGAGACGCCGCTGTCGATCGTCGAGACCGTGCTGCGCGTCAACGATGCGCGCAAAACCGGGATGGCCGACCGGATTGCCGCGGCGTGCGGCGGCAAGGTTGCCGGCAAGGTTCTGGCGGTGCTCGGGCTGACCTTTAAGCCCAATACCGACGACATGCGCGACAGCCCGAGCCTCGCGATATTGCCGCTCTTGCGCGCGGCCGGGGCGACGGTCCGCGCCTTCGATCCGGAAGGCATGGACGAGGCCAGGAAACTGATGCCCGACCTCGACTATTGCGACGATGCCTACCAGACGATGAAAGGGGCCGACGCCCTCATTCTGGTCACCGAGTGGAACGAGTTCCGCGCACTCGATCTCCACCGGGTCAAATCGCTGCTGCGCCAGCCCGTGGTGGTCGATCTACGGAATATTTACCAGCCGGACGAGATGATCGCGGCCGGGCTCAGTTATCACAGCATCGGCCGGCCGATCAGCCCGCCGGGCAGCGAGAAGATGACCGAGATGCCCGCCGATCTGCGGGCCACCTCCTGAACCGGTGGTCTAACCCCACCTCTGAGGAAGATTCGATGCGCACGGTTCTAAAACGCGTTCTGGTCACCGGCGGCGCCGGGTTTCTCGGCTCGCATCTCTGCGAGCGCCTGCACGCCCAAGGCCACGACGTGCTCTGCGTCGACAATTACTTTACCGGGCGCAAGGACAACATCGCCCACCTCTTGGATGATTCGCTTTTCGAGGCGATGCGGCATGACGTGACCCATCCGCTGTTCGTCGAGGTCGACGAGATCTACAACCTCGCCTGCCCTGCTTCACCGATCCATTACCAGTTCGATCCGGTGCAAACGACCAAGACCAGCGTCATCGGCGCGATCAACATGCTCGGCCTCGCCAAGCGGGTTAAGGCGAAGATCCTGCAAACCTCGACCTCGGAGGTCTACGGCGATCCGACGCTGCACCCGCAGCCCGAAAGCTACCGCGGCAGCGTCAACCCGATCGGCCCGCGCGCCTGCTACGACGAGGGCAAGCGCTGCGCCGAGACGCTGTTTTTCGATTATTACCGACAGCACAATCTGCGCATCAAGGTCGTGCGTATCTTCAATACCTATGGCCCGCGCATGCACCCCAATGACGGAAGGGTCGTCTCGAACTTCATCGTGCAGGCGCTCAAGGACGAGCCGATCACGCTCTACGGCGACGGCACGCAAACCCGCGCATTCTGCTATGTCGACGATATGATCGACGGCTTCCTGCGGATGATGGATGCGCCCGGCGACATCATCGGGCCGATCAACCTCGGCAACCCGGTCGAAACCTCGGTCGGAGAACTCGCCCGGATGATCGTCGAGATGACCGGTTCGCGCTCCAAGATCGTGCACCGGCCGCTGCCGATCGACGATCCGATCCAGCGCTGCCCCGACATTTCGCTGGCGAAGAAACTCCTCAATTGGCAGCCGCACACCGCGCTGCGCCACGGCCTCGAACGCACGATCGCCTATTTCGACAAGCTGTTGACCGAGAGCGGCGAGATGCCGAAGCGAAAGTCGGCGGCGCTGGCCTGACTGGCGTTGGACTGGGCGGCCGCGCCGCTCACGGCCCGAACAGCGGGATGTGGGTCTGACAACGGCCGCGGGCCTGGACCAAGCGACCGGATGAAGCGCCGAGGCTCTTTTCTTCGAGCGGCTGATACGGGGTCGCACAGATCTGGTCGGCCAAGAGGCCATTGACCGCTGGGTCGTAGATGTTGAACTCGGCGAATTCGGGCGGGATGTCGCCCGCCGGCACGAGCGTGCTGGTGCCGAAATCATCCTTGACCGGAATGTACGGCGTGCAGCCCGCCACGATCGCGGGCAAGAGGACGAGAACTAGAAAACCACGCATGGCACCATCCGAGGCTCGCCAGAGCCGCCGTACTCTGCCGACAGCGCGCTGACGACGCAACCGCGGCGTTCAGCCCGATCGGCGTCCGCCAACTCGCCATTCGCTTCCGAGTACTCTCGGCCTCCGCTGGGCCGAATCACCGCAAGAGATACGCTCCGGCCGCCACCGACGGATTTGCCGACGCGGCCGGGGTCGGCGTCGCGGTTTGCTCCGAAGCGGGCGAGGTTACGTAAGACAGGCCGAGTGAGACGATCACACCGGCCAACAGCACCAGCTTGAGCAGGAAACGACCAAGATTCATCGCATGCCTCGCCGAGCAATCGCCGTTCAATCAAGCGAACGCACCAGTGAGGGGAAGGTTGCGCAATTGGGAGTGGAGGCGCAGCCGGACCCGGCCGCCGATGCGGCGGCCGGGCCTGCGATCTTCTGAAAAAGGCCGGTCGGGCGGGATGCCGGCCTCGTCCGCCCGACCTACCCCGAGCTCGCTTTGGGGGGAGCACGATGCCCGGAGCTGTACCACAAACGTCGCTCGGATTGGTTTCGATCCCCACTCGGTCATGGCCATTCGCGCGCGAGCGCAGGCGCCAGCTCGGCCATCCGGTCGATGACCAGCGCGGCGCCTTCTGCGGCGAGGCGCGCCGCGTGACCGGGCCGGCAATGACTGCCGCCGGTAAACCCGATCGCGGGCATGCCGGCCGCGACCGCCGCGGCGATACCGGGGACGCTGTCCTCGATGACGATGCAGCGCTGTGGCGCAACGCCCATCCGCTCCGCCGCATAGAGGAACAAATCGGGCGCCGGCTTGCCGCGCGCCACGGCGGTGGCGCTGAAGACGTGCGGGTCGAAGCGATCGAGGAGGCCGACCAGCGAGAGCGCATGGTGCAACCGCTCGGGCGTGCCGCTGGAGGCGACGCAACTCCGGGAGACGAGCCGATCGAGCACCGCGGTCACCCCGGGGATCGGCCGCAGATCGGCCTCGAACAGAGGGCGCAGCCGTTCCTGGTGACGCTTCGCGAAATCCGGCAGAGGCCGGCCGTACCGGGTTTCGAGATCGCCCAGCATCGCCGCCAGGCTGAGGCCGGTGTAACGATCGAGGATCTCTTCGGCCGAAAGCTCGATGCCATCCTCCGCCAGGCATTCCAGATCGGCGCGCACCGACAAGAGCTCGCTGTCGATCAAGACGCCGTCGCAGTCGAAGATGACGAGATCGAACCGCACCGCCCGTACCTACGCCGCCGGCTCGACCGCGACGATGATGATCGTGGCGTTGTCGACGGCACCCGCCGCCAGCACCCGATCGAGCAGACGCTCGGCGGCGAGGCGCGGCGGCGCCGCGGCGATCTCGCGCGCGATGTCGGCGTCCGAGACCATGTTGGTCAGGCCGTCGCTGCATAAGAGAAACCGGTCGCCGGCGACCAGCGCCTCCCGGAGGACGCCGAATTCGAGCCGGCCGCCGCCGACCGCCTGGGTCACGACATGCGATTGCGGGTGCGAGGCGGCCGCTTCCGCCGGCAGCAGCCCGGCATCCACCAGCTCCTGCACATGGCTGTGATCGACGCTCAGTTGGCGGCACTCGCCGTTGCGCCAGCGATAGGCCCGGCTGTCTCCAGCCCACAGCACGGCAAACTCGCTTGCATCGGCAAGGAGGACGACGATTGTGCTGGCGATCACCGCGGCCGGGCCGAGCCGGGAGGCGCGGGCGCGCAGTTCGGCATCGACCTCGCGCAGCTGCCCGGCGGCAACCTCGATGAAGGCACCGAGCTCGCCCGGCGACGTAAGCGCACCAAGTGCGCCGACGATGCGGGCGCTGGCGTAGTCGCCGGCCTCGTGACCGCCCATGCCGTCGGCCACCGCCCAAAGACCCAGCTCCGGCCGGTCGAGGAAGGCATCCTCATTGCGCCGGCGGACCAGGCCGACATGAGTCAGGCCGTGCGAGACGAATGGGAAGGAGCTCACGGGACGCCGGCCCGTTTCAGCGCCTTCTTCTGGCGCTCGGCGAGCACGGCTTCGTCGAAATCGTCGATCAGCTCGTGGAACAGCCGGTGCCAGTTGACCTTGGCTTTGAGATGGAGGAACACCGAGCCGAGGCCGATCGCGGCGCGGTCCATGAAGACAAAGGCGCGCGGCGGCGCGATCCCGCCCAAGCGGCGGATGTCGCGATGCACGCTGTCGACGAGGCCCCGGCCATCGGGAGCCGGCGGGCCGCCCTTCGCCTTCTCCTGGATCATCCGCGCCCGGTCGTCGAGCAGCGGCCCGTAGACAAAGGCGGCCCAGCGATTCAACACCGCGATCATCTCGTGCGACAGCTCGCCGAAACCCCAGCTTCGATAGGCCTCGACCGCGAGCTCCCGATCGTTGCGCTCCAGGGCGTGGTAGAGGTTGATGACGCCCTTGACGAAGCCGGGCGGAAAGACGCGGACGCAGCCGAAATCCAACAGGTTGACGGTGCGGTCGGGCGCGACGGTGTAATTGCCGAGATGCGGGTCGCCGTGGATGACCCCGTAATAATAGAACGGCACGTACCAGACCCGGAACATGCGCAGCGCAATCTCATTGCGCGCGGCGAGCGGCGCCTTGGCCGCGAAATCGAGGATCGGCTCGCCGTCGAGCCAGGTCATCGTCAGGAGCCGTCGGGTCGACAGCTCGGGTAGCGGGCGCGGCACGGCGACCCCGGGCTCGTCCTTCAAAATCTCGCGGTAGAGCCGCATATGCGCGGCCTCGCGCAGATAATCCAATTCCTCGCGCAGCCGGTCGGCGATTTCGGCATGGATCTCGGCGGTGCTGACCGTGCGGTCGTAGCGCTCATAAAGGCCCATCACCAGCTTCAATTGGCGCAGATCGGCTTCGACGGCGGAGGCCATCTCGGGATATTGCAGCTTTGCGGCGAGCGGCGTCCCGTCGAGCGCGACGGCGCGATGCACCTGCCCCAATGAGGCGGCGCGCGCGGCATTGTGCTCGAAGCTGGCGAAGCGGCCCGGCCAATCCGGCCCCAATTCGCCGATCATGCGGCGGCGCGCGAACGGCCAGCCCATCGCCGGTGCATTGGCCTGCAGCTGGATCAGCTCGCGGACATATTCCTCGGGCAGCGCATCGGGGATCGTCGCGAGCAATTGCGCCACCTTCATCAGCGGCCCCTTGATGCCGCCGAGCGCGGTCTTCAGATCGGCGGCATGGCGCTCGCGATCGATCGGCATGCCCAAATAGCGCTCGCCGGCGAGCCGCGCCGCCAGCCCCCCCATCGCGCCGCCCACCCGGGCATAACGGCGCACTCGGCCGGTAAAGCTGTCGTCGTCGCTCATGGGCGCAACCCTAACGTTTATGTCGGCGTCGCGAGTCAGCCTGTTCCACCTGATAATACTGGGAGTCAGCCTGTTCCACCTGATAATACTGGGAAAAAACAGGGAGTCGACACGCTTTGGTTGCACTCAAGCCGCCGCCGCTAAGCACTCGCTCGCGCCCGTGACGCGCTACAATCCACATAATCATCCAATCATGGTCGGTGAGAACAAATAGGGAATCTTCTCTCAAGATTCAACGGTCCCCGGTATCGCAAGAGCGCGAGTCGGGGTGACGTGGGGGATTCCAGAGCGGTTGCCATCACCCACCTCACCCTCCCATCGCTGCACGATGGGCCCCTCCCTCTCCCCCCAAGGGCGGAGAGGGGCCGTGTCTCGTCCTTCCTCGGATTCCGGTCTTCATGGCGAGACGTAGCGCTCGCGATCGATCGGCATGCCGAGGTAGCGCTCCCCGGCGACGCGCGCGATCACCCTCACCCGTCCGCAGGCTAGCGCCTGCGGCCACCCTCTCCCGCGGTGCGGGAGAGGGGCTTTATCACCCGAGCGCTTCCAATTCGTCGATGAAGCCTGCGATGACGCCGAGGCCTTTCGACCAGAAGGCCGGGTCGGCGGCGTCGAGGCCGAAGGGGACAAGGAGTTCCTTGTGGCGCAGGGTGCCGCCGGCGCGCAGCAGGGTGAGGTAGCGCTCGGCAAAGCCCTGATGGGCGTCCTCATAGGCCGCGTAGAGCGAGTTCACTAGGCAATCGCCGAAGGCATAGGCGTAGACATAGAACGGCGAATGGATGAAATGCGGGATGTAGCTCCAGTAATGGCGGTAGGAATCGTCGAGGCGTAGTGCCGGGCCGAGGCTCTCGCGCTGCACTTCGAGCCAGATTGCGCAGATCCGCTCGGCGGTCAGCTCCGCTTCGCGCCGTTCGTCATGCACTCGGGTCTCGAAGGTGACGAAGGCGATCTGGCGCACCACCGTGTTCAGCATGTCCTCGACCTTGCCGGCGAGCATGATCTTGCGGCGGGCGGGGTCGCTCTCGGCGCCCAAGAGGGCGCGGAAGGTCAGCATCTCGCCGAACACCGATGCGGTCTCGGCGAGGGTCAGCGGGGTGTCGGCCATCAGCGCCCCCTGCCCCGCCGCCAGCACCTGGTGCACGCCGTGCCCCAGCTCATGCGCCAGGGTCATCACATCGCGCGTCTTACCCTGGTAATTGAGCAGGAGATAAGGGTGTGCGCTCGGCACGGTCGGATGGGCAAAGGCGCCCGGCGCCTTCCCGGGCCGCACCGGCGCGTCGATCCAACGCGACGCGAAGAAGCGTTCGCCGATCGCGGCCAGCTCCGGCGAGAAGGCGCGGTAGGCGGAAAGGACGGTGCCTTGCGCCTCGTTCCATGGGATTGCGCGGTCGTCATCGCCGGGGAGCGGCGCGTTCCTGTCCCAGAACGGCAGCTGGTCAACCCCGAGCCAGCGCGCCTTCAGCCGGTAATAGCGATGCGACAGGGCGGGGTAGCTCGCGCGCACCGCGGCGATCAGCGCGTCGACGACCGCGTCGTCGACGAAATTCGATAGGTTGCGCGCCGAGATCGGCCGCGGGAAATGGCGCCAGCGGTCCTCGACCTCCTTGTCCTTGGCGAGCGTGTTGGTGATCAGCGCAAAGAGGCGCGCATTGCGGCCGAGCACCTCGCCGATCGAGAGCGCCGCCTCATGCCGCACCGCGCCGTCGCGGTCGGAGAGGAGGTGCATCGCCTCGGGCTCGGTCAATTCCTGGCCGCGAAACGGGAAACGCAGCTCGGCGATCGTCTCGTCGAAAAGGCGCATCCAGGCGGCACGGCCGGAAACCGATTTTTCGAGCAGCAGCTTTTCCAGATCGTCGCTCAGCTGGTGCGGGCGCTGGGCGCGTACATCGCGCAGCCAGGGCCGATAGCGCGCCAATGCCGGGTCGGCCGCCTTGGCATCGAGGTCGCCATCCTCGAGGCGGTTGATCTCGAGGGTGAAGAACAACAGCTCGCTCGAGATTTCGGTGATGCGCTCATGCATCGTCTGGAAGAAGCGGGCGATCTCGGGGTCGGCGACATTGCCGGCCCGCATCAGCTCGGCATAGCTCACGATCCGGCCGGCCACTTCCTGCAGCCGCTCGTACTCCCCCACCGCCGCG
>WNFF01001706.1_pt1 | contig 17759 bp, 20 predicted proteins | sample 5400441 | NCBI WGS metagenome assembly WNFF01 (sample SAMN13153345, study PRJNA577476) | soil metagenome | isolation source: 120 cm saprolite under Douglas fir tree site 2 hole 3 replicate 1 | place: USA:California | collected 2015-04-18 | reverse complement strand
CGATTCGGACAGGTTCCAGCCGACGAGCGCCAAGAGGGCGCCGAGGCCGGCATAGCTCGAGGGCTCGCTGAAGCGGGCAAGCAGATAGGCAACGATTTGCATGGCAGATCCTTTCGGAACGCAAAAAAGCCGCCCGCGGGCGGCTCGGAGAGGAAGCGAGGGTGAGGGAGGTCAGCTGGCCGGCGCGCCGACAGCTTTCTCCGGATCGGGTTCGGGGACCGCGGGCAGCGCGCCGGTGGCGTACCACGCCTTCAAATCGGCGAGGGTCCCGACCCAGACTGAGCGGTCGACCGACGTCGCGATGCCGGCGACCCGGCCGGCAGGTGTGTATTGGTGGAAATCGTAGGGCCGCGGTGCGTTCGCCTTTGGGCCGCTCCACGCGGCGGGGCGGCCGAGCGGCAGGCGTGGCGGGTGCTGGACCAGGCTGAGGTAATGCCCGGGCGTCGTGCCGCGCGGATACGCAGGCAACATCAGCGGCCAGCGCGACAGATCGGGGCTCGCTTCTCTCAGCTGGGCGAACCCGTAATAAGCGACAGGATCGCGCCCGGTACGGTCGGCGACCGCCCCACCGATCGCGACAACGGCCGTGAGCGTCGCCGCGGTTTCCCAATCGAGCATCGCCGGCTGTGCGGCCCCAAGATCCGTCACGGCGAGGAAATGCTCGGCCTGCCGGTCGGGATCCGAGGTGTCGAGAAAGTGGTAGGGCACGGCCAAAATTCCGGCGTTGACGGCGGCGTTCCGGTTCCTCTCGAAGGCCGGATCAACAAAACCCACACCCTGCGACGCCTTGATGAAGGCGAGCGCGATCCCGGCGCCGGCCACCGCCGGCCAGTCGATCGCGCCGTTGTGGTGCGACACGTCAACGACGCCGTCGTAAACGACGGCAGGCAGCCCATAAACGGTCATGGCTATTTCCGGTCTTGCTTCTGAACGAGCTCGGTGCGCAGGTCGCCGATCGCCTGCATGACGCGGCCGAGCGCGGCGCGCATTTCGGCCTGAAACTGGCGATCTTCGGTGCGGTGCTCGTCAAGGACGCGCTCGGCAAAGTTGAGGCGCGCCTCATGCCCGGCCAGCGTCACCCGAAACTCGGCGCGCTGCACGTCGAGATCGCCGCGCAGGCTCAGATATCCGCCGACGAGCCCGCCCCCGACCGTGGTGACGACAACGAGCGCCTGCAGCAGATGGCCGAGATTGATGTCGGGCGTGAAATGCGGGTGAAGCATCGCGCCGAGCCAGGCCGCAACGCCGTCGGCGGCGTCCGGCAGCGGGTCTTGCGTCGCATTCGTTCCAGGAAGCGTCATAGCGTGCCCGCGAGGGTCCAGGCGAGGTTGGCGAGGGTCGCGTCGGGCGAAGCCGGTGCGACGATGGTCAGCACATCGCCGCCGGCGAAGCTGGTGGCGCTGGCCATCGTAAAGCCGGCGCTCGTCGCGCCGGCGGCAAAGGCCATCGTGCCGACCGTCGACCCGTTCTTCTGAATGGCAAAGCTGGCGGCGGCGGTGGCCGCCGTGCCGGCCGTCCCATAGCTGCCGGCGAGCCCGGCCGGGAAGGTGACCGGCGTGGCGAAGATATAGCGCTCGATCACCTGGCTGGCGCCGGGGCTCCCCGCCCACGAGCCGGAGACATAGGCCGGGCCCTGCACCGCGCCGCCGCCGGTCAAGGTGTAGCTCGTCGGCGTCAGACCGGCGAGGCTTTGCAAGGCCTGGCCGAAGGTGTTGAAGGCCGGCAGTTTCACATGGATCGTCTGGCTGATGAAACTGGAGGGATAGCGGTAGCGGAAGAGCGATGGGTCGTTCGGGCCGAAGCGCGCGAAATTCGCGCCGCTCGAATGGCCACCGATCGGCGTGCCGTAGATCCCGCGCCGCAGATAGGTCAGATCGTATTTGTAGGAAGCGGTGAGGGTCGCGGTCTGGTAGCTCAAGAGCTCGCCGTCGCAATAGCACAGCGTCACGAGATTGTCGGCGTCGGCCATGGTGCCCGACAAGAGCTGCCCCTGGCTCTCGGTCAGGTCGACCGAAAGCGTGTCGGCGGTGTCGGGATCTGCATGGCTCGGCAATGTCGCGGTCAGCACCCCCTGGCGGGCGCCCCGGTAGATTGTGCCGGCCAGCGCGTAGGTGTTGCCGTCGCTCGACACCCAGAGCTGGCAGCCGCCCCAGTTCGCCCCGCCCGAGGCGATCAGCCAGACTTCGAGGTCGCCGCCCGACAAACCCGCTGGCGGCTCGAAGATGATCGGCGCGTTGGTGTTGCCGGGAGCGACCAGCATGTTGAAGCCGGACCCGGCCGTCGTCAGCTTCGGATAAAGCGTGGCGGTGCCGACCCCGATCGGGGTGATGGTTCCGGGCATCTAATTCACCGGCGGCACTAATTGACGTACTTCAGCGGCACCCGCACGAGACCGCGTCCTTTCGGCCATATCCGCCGCGCGTTCTGTCCATTGACATCGATCATCCACGTATCGTCGTGGTTGGTGTCGTAGATGATCCGTTGTCCGTCCGGCAACCAGGCGGGATTGTCGGCGGCAATGCAATCCGAGGGACGAAGCGCTTCGACGGCGGCCCGGCTCGTCACCGGTTTGCATGCCGTCACCGTGCGGCGTGCTCCGCCATTTGCGGCGATGACGGCGATATTGCGGTGGCCCCAGGTGAACGGTGACTGCGTTAGCCCCGCCGCCCCCTGATCCGACTCCTTGCCGCTGAAAAAAGCCACCATCGTTTCGTCCGGCGAGATACTGGACGCGTTGGCATCCGGGTAATCGGCGTCGCCGAGGAAGGTCAGCTGCTTCGCCCCGCTGCCGTCCGTGTTGATGCGCCATATTTCCCGGTGATAGGGGTTGTCGGTTTCGACCGTGTACGTGGCCCAGGTGCCGGAGAGCGCGAGGGACGGCTGTGACGGGCGCATTTCGCTCGCCACCAATTGCGATGGGTTCGATCCGTCGCCGTGCATTGTCCAGATGCTGGTGAGCCCTTGTGCGGTCATCATCTGGAACAGAATGAGGCCTCCTCGGGCCTGCTGCGGCATGAGCGGCATCCTCGCGGCGCTGGTGTCGAGTTGGCCAATCTGGCGTGGGTTGCCGCCGCTTTCGTCCATGATCCAGATCTGCGGAGAGCCGCTTCTCTGCGAGACGAAGAGAATATGCCCATCGGGGGTCCAATTCGGTGAGACGCCATCGTTGGTGAGGAGCGTTTTGCCGCCACCGCTGGTCTGCGCCACGTATATGGAGCCCTTCTTCAGGTCGTGAAACTCCGCGTCACTTATCAAGAGGCGGCTACGCTGAATCGGATCGGCACCGGCCGGTGTTTTGCTCACCGTCTCGCTCACCGAGGCTGAATGCACCGGCGCGACCGGCACGGATTGTCCGGCGCAGGCGACGAGCAGGATCAGTGCTGTGGGCGAGAACAGCGCGCGGCCTCGGTTCCGCATTTCGTTGCACCCCTGCGGCGAAATTCTCATGGCGTGATGCCGGGGATTTCTTCGGCGGTCAACGTCAACTCGCCATTGTCATCCTCGTCGATCTGGGTGATCCGCACCGCCGCGCCGGAGAGGCCCAGCGTCGCGTCGGTCAAGAGCACGATGTCCATCGGCTCCAACAGCGAGTAACGCCAGCCGAGCTTCCATTTGTACGTATTGCGGATATAGGCCTTGCGCTGCAGCTGGAGCTGCGCCGAGACCGTCGCGCTCGTCTTGTTGGTGAATTCATGCGCCTGGATCGACGGCTCGGACCGGAGCCCATACTGGTCGATGAGGTCCTGGTCCCACACCGGGAGGATCTGAGGGTTATAGTGGTTGGAGCTGTCCATGTATTCGACGCTGAGCCAGTTGGTCGCGCTCGCCGGATCGCTGCGGGTCAGCATGACCGGGTCGCTGCCGCCGCCAAAATCGAGGAAGTCAGAATCGACGAGGCTGTACTGCCAGCTCAGGTTGGGCGTCCAGCTGGCGCCGTTCGCACTGAGCGCAACGTCGCCGTAGGGGATGATCTTCAAGAGGCTGCCCGACCACACCACCGCGGCGACGGCAACCTGGGCGATCTCCTCGAGCCAGCGTGCGCAGGGCTGCTGCCGGTCAATGAGCAATGACATCGCGAGCTGCGCCGCCTGGCAGTACGTGGCGAAATCGGCGATCGAACCGGATTGATCGAGGTTGGCCGCCGGAAAGCCGGCGCCGTAGCGCGTATTGATCAACAGATCGGTGACGATCGAGGCCGGGTTCGCATCCCCTGGGTAGAGCGATCCGACCGTGCCGACCGCGAACCCGGTAATCTCGGCCGAGAAATTCGGCAGAGCCGGGGTCGACCCCAACTGCAGCGGCGTGCCGGTGACGTAAGAGGTGCCGGAATAGCCGAGAACCGGGCTGTTGGTGTCGCTGCTGACAAACACCGGGTCGGCCGCCTGGCCGTCATTGCCGGCATAGAAATTCACCCCGACCTTGTCGAAGCCGGCGACCGATCCGTTTGCCCAGACGCGGTTGACATTGGGCGGGCCGCCGGGGGGCAGGAAGCCGTTCGGCGCCCCGGTGTCCCCGACCGGTCCCTGGCATAGCCCGAACGCGACGTCGACCGAATAATTGGCGTTCGAGCCCTTCTTGCCGCCCGAGCTGCCGAGCCCCTTGCCACCCTTGCCGGTGCTGCCGAAGCCTTGCTGGCCCCAGAACTCGATCAGGTTGATCGAGACCCGCTGGGTCCCATAGCAGATCGGCACCGGGCTGCCGCCCTGGCTGGTATTGTAGCGCAACGACGCGATCGTCGCGGGCCTGAAGGCGTTGCTGAACGGGGTCGGGCCGCCGCCCTTGCCACCCGGAAAATCGCCGCCGTCAGGCATGGGATTTCACAATGAGACAGCGAGGCAATGAGGATGGAGTTTCCGTGCGTGCCCGGTATCGGCATTGACCTGCTCCGGTGGAAGGATCGGACACGAAGCGATGGATAAATCTCACTTCTCACTGCCTCATTGTGAAAAGGGACTGAAGAACCGCACCGGGCGGTCCTTCAGCGGGTGCAGCATCGCGTCGCCCCACACGACGCCGATCGCCCAATAGGCGTGAACCAGGCGCGGCCACTCGACGACGATCGCGCCGTGCGAAAAGGTGCGGCCAAACTGGAACAGCGCGATATCGCCGGGAAGCGGAGGCCCGCCGATCGGCCGCGCGTAGCCGATTAGCCCCTCCATGTAGCGTTCGGCATCGCGGTGCAAGTGCCAGTCCGGCACATAGAACGGCGGCTCGACATGCGGGGCAGCGCCGGCGCGCTCGTACACCTCGGCCAACAGCATCAGACAGTCGACCCCGGCACCCTTGACCCGCGCGGCGTGGTGGAACGGGGTGCCGATCCAGGTCAGGGCTTCGGCGATGACGGCCTCTCGTAGGGTGTCGCTCATCGGCGCCGACCGCGCCCGAGGGCCAGCGCCACCGCCGCGACGATCAGCGCCATCAGCAGCCAGCCGATCGCCTGGCTGACATGCGGGTCGAAGACGACGCCCACCACGGTCAGACCGCTACTTCCGGCGGCGGGATGTAGGGGAAGCCGCCGAAGCGCAGCAGGTTCTGGAAGGTCGCGTTGCAAGTTGCGGTGGTGTGGTCGCAACCCGGGAGCAGCGTGAAGGTGTCGCCGATCGCGATCGTAAAGAGGAATGCCTTGAACAGCCCGATCTGCGAGCCGTTGCCGAGATTGGCGATCGTGCGGCTGTAGCCGGTGTTGGCGCCGGTCGCGCCGGTGATCGTCCCCTCATTGTAGAGGGTCGGCACCGTCGCCGTGCAGGTGATCAACCCCTGAGTCGTGCCAGCAGCGGTGGTGATCGTTGCCTGGCCGTTGCCGGTCGAGGTGCCGAGCGCGTTCTTGCCGGCGAGCCGGTCATACCCGCACATCGCATCGCCGAAGATGTGGGTGCAGGCGGCGCCATAGAGCCGGCGCGGCATCTGCTGGAGGCTCAAGAGGTTCATCAGCGACTTCACTTTGACCGCAATCTTCGAGCGCCCGACATCGCATTCCGCGACCCGGCCGTAGAACCACAGAAGCGTGCCGAGGCTGGTGTCGAGAGCGCCCGAGCCCGCGGCTTGCGGCGGGGCGAACAGGCGGTCGAGCTCGATTGCCGCGCCGTCGAAGATGCCGAGCCGCACCGCCTCGGCGATCGGGAAGGCGCCGACCAAATCGTTTGTGCCGGCGATGATCTCGATGTCGAGCTCGGCCGGCTGGACGCCGATCTTGGTGGTGACCTTCGAGCGCCCGAAGCGCGGACCCAACGTAAAGGTATGCTGTGCCCCATGGTTGAAACTGCCCACCGGGAACCCGGCAGAGGGGATGGTCAGCGCCGTGTCGCCGCCCGACCAGCGCAATACCTCACCCGAGGTCAGCGCAAAGGTGTAGAGATCAACCTGCACGACAGCGAGGTTCGAGGCGCTATTCAGGTAATTGGTCAACGCCGTCGATGCGGGCCTCATATCGAAGCTCCGACAAATGCGGCCGCTGGACCGATCCAATCGCCGGCATAGCGGCAGCCATCCGGGCAACGCGCGCTGCTGCGCAGGCAATCGTAGAGCAGCCGGCTCGCATTCACCGGGCAGTATGGCTTCTCGGCCTGCGCGATTTCCTGGGCGCGGCGGCGGATCAAATCAAAATCGTCGGCCGCAAAACCTCGCGCACTCATGGCAACACCGATTGCAGCTTGACCTGCTTCAACGACCAGAGCTGGTACATGAAGTTCTCGAATTCGGCGGTGTCGTCGGCAAACCGCACCCGGAAGTAATAGGTGAAGTCCGCACTGATCGCCTGGCCGCTCGGCGGCGGCGCCGTGAAGGTAATAAGGCCGGTCGCCGCGTCGACCGTGTACCCCGACGACGATTGCAGGACGCCGTTGAAATAGATCGCGCTGACCAGGTTGGGCGCGACGATCGGCTCGCTGAAGCCGCCGAAATTCCGAACCAGCTGGAACACCGTCGTGCTCGAATTGCCGGTGCCGATCGCTTGCGCGAGGACGGCGTCGTCGGTCGGATCGTCGAACAGGAACGGCGCAAAGGCGCCCTGCTGCTGCAGAAAGAACCCGGCGAGCGTGCGCAGCTCGTCAAACCCGGCGCCGAGGCCGCTTGGCCCCCGCGTGTCATGCTTGTCGCGCAGGATTTCGTATGTCAGCGTGAAGGTCCAGATCGGGTTGAGCTGGTCGGCGATGCGCAATTCGCGCCCGGATATCGCCTTCTGCGTCCGGGTGGCAAAGCGCGGCGCCTTCGACACCGACCATCCAAGGCCGGGAAGGGCTGGGAAAATCGCGGTCACGGAGCCTCGTCAGATCGTGCGGGGGGTCAGCGCGTTCGAGCGCAGCATGTTGCGCACGACCCCGGGATTGCGCGCCATCAGCCCGGTAAACCAGCGCTCGACCGCCGGGCCGTCCGAGGGTCCGTGGAAATGCAGGTGCATGTCGCTCCCTCCAGCTCCATTTGGGCCGCCCTGCGCGATCATGCTCTGGAGTCCTTCGCTGAGCGGGGCCGGCAGCACCATTTCGCGCGAATGCAATAACGCCGGGGTCGCGCCGGCAAAACTCGGCAACGCCCAGCCGCCGGCGGCCGAGGGCACGATGCCGCCTTTGGAGAATGCCAACAGACCGCCAAGCCAGCCAAACAAGCCTCCGCCGCTCGCCGCAGCCCCTCCCGCGGCCGCGGCGCCGGCACCGATCGCCGCCGCACCGCCACCCACCGCGGCCGTGCCCACGCCCATCGTGGCGGCGAGCGCCGTAACGGCAGCCGTGTTTGCCGACAGCGCCGCGGTGTTCGCGGCCTGCCCGCCGGTGTCGATCAGGGTGCCAAGCCCGAACTGCTTGCCAATCCAGCCGCCGAGTGCATTGCCCAGCACGTCTCCGACACCCTGGCCGGCAACAGGAGCGGCCAGCCCGAGGAGCGAGGCGAGCGGGCCGGCAGCGGCCCGCGACAGCGTGGTCTGCGCCATGCTGATAAACCCGCGCTCGACCGATTGCGCGACCCGAAGGGCGGCGGCCTGGAAATTCAGCGAGCCTTCGACGAGCCCGGTCACCGCCGAGTGCCAGCCTGCGCCAATCTCGTCGAACGCTTGCCGGTACGGCTGGGCGAACCTGTCGGCCTCGTTGCGCGCAGCCGCGGCGAGACGCGCCTGGTCCTGCGTGAGCTGGGCTGAGTAGCGGCCGCTCAATTCGACCAGCCGAGCATATGTCAGTGATTTCTCGGTGAGGCTCGCTGCGTCGCTTGCAAGAGTTTTTTCGAGGTTGGCGCGTTCCAGCTCACTGCGTTGGGCGGCGTATTGAATGTCGAAGCCCAGCGCCTGGCGCAGCGAGATCGCGCGCTCGCCGACCATTCTCTGCATGTCCACCCGGAATGCGGCTTGGGCGGCCGCACCGGCCTCGGTGAAGGCGATCTTGAGCTTTGACACGGGCGCGATCGCACCGGTGACCGCCTGCTTCAGCGCGTTGAGCGCCGATAGCGCGCCGCCGATATCGGCGCCGAACCTGATCTGCACCTCGTCGGCCACTGATCACCTCAAATGCAAGCGGGGCGCCAGGCGCCCCGCAATAAGCCTCCGCAGAGGTTGGCTGATTGTTGATGCTGCTACTGCAAGGCGATCGAGACAGACTCTGTCGCCTTAGCTGCGGCTTCCGGGTCCTTGGCCCCCCGCCACTCGAGGAGGTGCGTGTAGGCAAAGGTGACGCCGCCGCAATAGGGCACGCCAGTCGCGCGTGACCAGATCCGATGCAGGCCGTTGATCCCGCTCGAGAGATCCTGCCGTTGGCGTGTGATCCGGGGTTTCACCAAATTCTCGAAAAACCGGTAAAGATCGATTTTGCTGATCCCCGGACAGCGGCGGCCCAGCAGTCGCCAGACGATGTCATAGACCTTGCTCTGGTCGTAGAGCCGCTCGGTCCCAGTCGTCAGCAGATCGTGCAACAAGTTCGACTCGACGCGCTGCACCGTATCGTCCGGCCGCAGATGCAGCAGGATGACGAAATTGTAGAGTTCGCCCGGGAGTTGGGCATAGACCGAGACAAGCCCGCCGCCGATCGGCCTGCCATTGACGTCCGTGTCGTGCCGGTGCGCCATCGCCCCGACGAGAAAATCCTCGTCGATCGTCATCGTCGCCCGCAGCCAGCGCACGCATTCCTCGACCATGACGCCTATGCAACCGGGCCCGTCAGCCGGCGACGCGGCTATCGCCGGCGCTGGATGGGCACCGCCAGCGATCCCGAGCGCCAGGCCGCAGAGCAGCAGCCACCGCATTGCCGTCCCTCCGCGCCGAATGTCGGCGCAGAGATTATGCGGCACAGCCGCGACGCGACAATGACGTTAGCCGCCCGCCGCGCCCCGGTTGCGGTGCGCGATGGCGACGGCTTGCGCCCGGTTGCGCGCGCGCAGCGCTTCGAGGTCGAGCGGCACCGGCATCCCGAGATCGCCGCCGCGCGCCACCGCGAGCCCGGGCGGCGCGGCAGCGGCGATCTCCTCGACCGGCGGCGCGCCTGCGGGTGCAGCGCGGGGGATCCAGCCGAGCATGCGCGCGATCGTCTGCAGCATCAGGTGCGCCGGCGGGTTTTCTTCCCAATACTCGAAAATCTCGCCGGTCTCGGCGAGTGTCATGCCGTCGATGACACGGTAGGAATAGGAGCAGCCGGTGGCGAGGGCGGCGTAGAGAGCACCGAGCTGTTCCCGGGGGCCTCTTCCGGGCTCGCCACCGGCCGCGCTTCCCCCATGGCGTGCTCCACTGGGGTCAGCCCGGCGACGCGCAGGATCGCCGCCACCACCGCGTTGAGCTCTTCGAGCGTCGCTTCGAGATCGAGCACGGCATCGAGGGTAAGCTCGGGGCGCGCCGGCGCGAGCCCGGCTGTCACCACCTTGGCGGCGGCCTCGATCAGCGCGCCGCCCGATGTGCCGGTCATGTCGTCGAGCGCGTCCAGCAGGTGGCGCAACTGGCCGAGTTTCAGTGGGCGGACCTCGAAATCTCGTCCGCCCAGGGCGATGGTTTCGGTCATCGCGCCTACTCGTTGACGCTCAATGTGCCGATCGTACCGGTCGCATCGGCGAAGGCGCTGAAGTCGAATTCCTGAATCTCGTAATCGTCGGTCTTGGTCGGCAGCGCCAGTTTCATCGCGGTGCACGCGTTCAACACGAGCGCCAACCCGGCCGGAACGCTCCCTGTGGTTTTGGTCGTGTAGAAGGTTGCCTTAAAGGTCGGCGTGTAGCCCATGAACTGGTTGGTCAGCACCAGCTTCTTGCCGGAGCCGCTGACATTGTAGAGGTAGCTGATCAGCAGCGAGGCGTTCGCATCGGCGGCGGCGAAGGTGTAGATGCCGGTCGTCAGATTGACCGAATACTGGCCCGCTGCCGATGGCGTTGTGACCCGTGTAAAGCGGTTACCGGCACTGGCGCCGGCGGCGTAAAAGACGCCGAGATCGTCGACGTAGCTGGCGGCGTTGGCGACCGTTACCGTATAGGGGGTGGTCGCCGGAATTGTCGCCGCCTCGTTCTCCGAAACGGTCAGCTGGCCCGTCGCCGGGATCTGCCCGAAGAACAAATCGCCGTAGATCGCACCGAAAATGCGGGCGAATTTCGCCTTGCCGCTGATCTTGCCCTGGCCGCGAGCGATATCGACCGGGAACTGGAACTGGCCCCATAATTCCTTGGTCTGCCAGTCCCAATCGATCTGCACGTCTTGGAGGATGCCGAACTGGTCGGGCCCGATTCCCGATCCGGTAACGTCGGTTCGATTGCCCCACAGCGCCCCGGCGCCGAATGCAAGCTGCATGTCAGAGAACTCCCTTCAGGCGCCGCTTCAGCTCTTCCTTGGCGGCAAAAGCGTGGTTCCAGGCCGGCGTCACTTGGGCCACCGGCGATCCGGGAAAATGATCGGCCCACCAGCGCTCCACGATGTCATCGAGCGATCCCGACGCGGCCGGGACGCCCGGCGACCCCGCAACGCCAGGGGCGGCGGTCTCTTCCATTGGTCAACTCCTGCTAGAGGCAGAGGATCTGGACCGGGATGATCGCGACCGCCTGGTCGCGGAGCACCCCCTCATCGGTTTCGATTTTACCGGCGATGTAGGCGTGCTGCACTGCCGCCGACAGGCCGATGTTCTGCAACCCGGTAGCCGGCAATGGCGCGAGCGCCGCCTCGACGCCATCGATCAGCGGATTGAGCACGGTCGCCGGCGCCACATAAGGGTTGCTCGCATGCGCGTACACATAGAACTCGACGACGAGCGTCCATACCGTCGGCGCGCCGAGCGTCGCCACCGATGCGAGCTCCGCCTTCTGGCGCATGAACAGCGCCGGCTGCTCTGCGGGAGTGAGGCCGCTCCAGTGACGCAGTCGTCGCGATGTCGTGACGAAATTGGCCGCAGTTGCAACGAGCGTGAACAGCGCGGCATAGATCGGCTCGCGCGTGATCATAACGCGGCCGCCAGCAGCGCGGAGTCGGTCGCGGTGGCGCCCTGGCGCCGTGCAAAGCCCGAGACCGGCGCCAGGGCACGATATTGCGAGAGCAGCAGCTTCACGTCGTCGCTCATGTCCTGCTGGGAATAGGTGACGGTTTCGCCACCGCCCAAGGCGCGCGAAACCTCGCCGATGCGGGTTCGCTCGCGATAGCGCTGCGACACCAGCTCGATGCAGGCCTGCGCGATGTCGGGTGGGGTCACTGCATAGCCGGCGGTATATGTGACGATCACATTCTGCGCGCGGCGGGTGAAGACATAGCCGCGCAAGGCCAGCTCTGTCGGGTTGAACACGTAACCGGCACCAAAGCCGCCATCGCTCGGCGCCGGCGGTATTTCCAGCCCGTCGATCGACAGGGACAGCACCGCAGCGACCGGGATGTTGGCGAAGGCGAGGCGCTGTCCGCCGGTGCCGTCGCGGATTTCCCGCCAATCGCCGAGGGCAATCTGGCGATGAAGCCAGCTCTGGATGAACTGGCTTGCCGCCGAGATCAGGCGCACCAGCAACGCATCGTCGGTGTCCGGGAAAGCGTCCTGTCCGGTCTGCAGCCAGCTCTTGACACCGGCAAGAGTCGTGAGATCGCCAAAAGCCATTGCTTTGCCCATCGAAAAATTCACCGCAGAGGAAGTGAGGCGACGGACGGGTGATCATCCTCACCGTCTCGCCGCCTCAGTGGTGAACTAGAGCAATTACCCATTCCCGATGTTGGTGATGACGCCCATCGCGAACGGGGCATAGATCGCCAGCACCTCTTCGGCGTAGACGCCGACCTGGCGCTGACGGGTCACCACGGGCCAGTCGATCTGGTAGTAGTCCTGCCGGGCCTTGACCTCGGCGACGTTCGGCACTTCGTTCGACTGGTACTGTATCGGAAGGTTTTCGGCCCAGCCGATGATCGTGCCGGCCGGGACGCGCGGATGGATGCGGACCGGAATGCGCAGCCCGCCATTCAAGGTGAACGGGTTGAAGTAGAACGACACCGCGCCCGCGGCTGCCAGATCGTAGGCGTTGCCGTCGGCGCTCACCTCATAGCGAAGCAGCGGCCCCGACGCGTTCGACAGCACCTTGCTGGTGATGTTCTTCAGCTCCTGCACATTGACGTAGAGCACGGTCGGCGACACCTGGTAGAGGTTCCACATCTGCTGAAACATCGCGTCGATCTCGACGACCGAGCCGCGGCCCGAGGCGGTCAGCGGCGTGCCGGTACCTGCGGTGCCGGTCGCCAGCGTGCTGACATAGGCGTTCGAGCCCGCTTTCAGTGCGGTGGTGAGCAGTCCGTCATAGGCGTAGCTCGGATTGGCCGAATTATCCGCGGTGACCGCGGACACCGCCTGCTGGCCGCCGGTGAGCGGCGCGGCGAAGCTGGCGCTGTTGATCGTGGTGATCGCCTGCAGGGTCTCCGCGCCGGCGGTGCCGACATACCAGGCGTAGGCGACCGCGCCCTGGAGCGCGGTGACGCTGGCGAACAGCGTCTGGCCCAAGGTCACCGCCTGGGTCGCGTTCGCGCTCTTGTTGGACGAGCCGCCCGCCAACACGAAGGTCTTGCCGTCGGCGCCGGTGATCGTCTTGGTGGTGGCGACACCCGCGGTAAGGCTCGAATTCTGGTAGCCCTCGAGTGTCAGGGCGACGACGATCACCGAATAGGTCGCGCTCGGCAGCGTTGCGCCCGAACCCGAGGCCGACAAAACCGGCGTTGCCGGGGTGCCCAGTTGCAGGGTGGCGTTGCCGGCGAGGATCGCCATCTCCTCCTTCAGCATCAGTTTCTGCAACAGGCGGAAGGTCATCCGCGCCTGGATGTCTTCGAAGTGGCGGCCGGCGCTGATCGCCTCATAGGTCGCGGCATCTTCCTCGCCGATCGTCACATAGGCCGCCGATTTGGAAGAGGTCGAATACGACATCTGGCCGGAACGCTGGCCCTCCGGGACCCAGCCCATCGCGTCGAACCCGGAGCCGGTCAGCGCGGTCACCTGGCGCCAGTTGGTCGCCGTACCGGTGCCGCCGCCGACCCGCGGTATCGAATTGCGGATCGGCGTCACGGCCGGATAGAGGTTTTTCGCCGGCGCTTGCAGGTCGAAGGCAACAAGGCCTGTGCCGGTGGAAATCGATTTGGTGATCCGGTCGTCAGGCGTGCGCAGCGCGCCCTTGACCAGATCGAGCGTGTCCTGGGTCGGGTTCATTGGTGTGTCCTTCCGCTCGGGCAACAAAAAACCCGGCGCCCGCCCGCCCTGCCCCGAACGCGGGGAGGGAAGGGAGAGGACCGGGCGTGGGTTAGGGGTAGAGGTCGCAGGCGCTATCGCGTGGCGAAACCCGCCGGGCGGCCAAAAGGAGCTATCGGGTTGGCGTGCGCGGCCTTGATCAGGGTCAGGGTGCGCTCCTCATCGCTCATTCGCGCGAGCGCGGCGACGATTTCCTCGGCGGGTGAGATCGTGCCGCCGGCATCTTCGCGCTTCGAGATCCCGGTGAAGCCGCGCGCGATGGTCTGCGGCGGCAGCGGCGTGCGGGCGATCTCCTCGACCCGTTTTTGCAGGGCATCGAGGCGCGGCACGATCTCGTCGGCGAGCTTCGCCAGCCTGCTGGCGAGCGGTGCGAAACCCGGCTGGCGCACCTTGCGCAGATTGTCGGTGATGGAAAACGCCGCCAGGTCGGCCTCAGCCGATCCGTCGCTGCCATCGACCATCTCGGCGCTTTGCTCAGCGACAAGCGATTGGAGGAAGTCGCACAATTCGGCAATGATTCCTTGCAGCCGTGGCGCCAGGGGCGAGTTGTCCGCTTCCTTTGCTGCTTCGATCGCAATGCGGTCGTGGAGCCAGTCGAGATCGATGATGAGCTGCGCGAGCCGCCCGGCCTCGGCAAGGCCTTTGCGCGCCGGCTCGGCTGCGCGGCCATGCTCGGCTGCAGGCGGCCCATCGCGACCGATCTTCTCCTGCCAGGCGGAGACAATCCGCACCTTGATGCGCTCGACCTGGCCCGCCGTGTAGTTCCGCATGTTGCCGGGCTGGTGGATGAACGCCCAGGCGGCCCGGATATGGCGCTCGGTGTCGATCGGATAGCGCTTCTTGCCGTCGGGGCGATAGCCGGGATCGGCATAATCGACCTCGCCATAGGGGTCGTCGCCGCCGCTCGCGGCCACATTCTCATCATGGTCCCCTGCCGCTGTCGCAGCGGCATGCTCATGCCCTTCGAGGCAGCGCACCGCCTCGGCCTTCGCGAGATGGCGATGACCGGCAACCCCGCAATCCCAGATCTGCACGGGTGCGTCGGTTGTCGCCGCAATCGTGGCCATACTCCCTCCTGTTGCCGGGCTGGCGGAAAGTTTCCAGCAATCGAATACCGCCTCCGGGTTGGCCGGGCGGTCGACGACCGAGATTTCCGTGAGGCGAAGAGCGGTGATCACCCGCCGGTCGGCGGGATCACGGGCGGTCACCCTGCCGCCGATCGAGAACCCCTTGTAGACGCCTTCGACGACCTTCTGCCAGGCATCGCCGTCGACGATCTTGGCACCGAGATAGAGGCCCCTGTCGTCGATCGCGGCTTCCTTGGCGACGCCGACCGCCGAGGGCTGATGCATCTCGCGAATATTGGCAAAGCGCATGTAGTCGTCGAGCGCCGCCGCCAAGGCCTCGCGCGAAACGGTCTCGCCCTGGTCGTCCTCGGCCTCGGTCGAAGCATAGCCCCACACCATCCGCTGCTCGGCGTCGACCTTGGCGATCGGCCAGTAAAAGCGCATCGAAAAATCTCCTCGGTTCGACTTCACAGCTCCACGACGCTGACCGAGACAGTGGCGAGCGACGCCGTGCCGCCGGTAACCGCGGCGAGACCGACATCGACCCAATAGACAGTGCCGACGGCAAGCCCGCTCACGACCGCCTGCACGCTGAACGGGATCTTGTTGGTCACCGGGTTGTTGTCGGCGATGTTGTTGCCGACCGTCGTGCCGGTTAGCGCCGCGCCGTTGGTCGGTGCCGCACCGGTGCCGTAGCGGATCTGCAGCGAGGCGCCGTCGCTGGTCGTGCCGTTGGTCAGGGTGCCGCTGACGATCAGCAGCACATTGCCGCTGTGCGCCGGGGTGATTGCGCCAGCAAGGCCCATCATCACGCCAGTCGTGCTGGCGGTGCCGGTCGGCGCTGCTACGTTGGTCTGCGTCGCGTTGCTGGCGTGCGGGCCGTAGACGGTGGTGCCGGCCCGCGCCGGCCCGGCGGCGGCGCCGATCAGTAGCAGACAGAGCAGGGTCAGTCGTCTCATTGGTACATCAACCTTTCCGGGTGGGTCCATCGGCCGACATGTGCGAATGCGCGGCATCCGGCGCGTCAGTTTACCGTCCAGCTGCCGGTCGTGCGGTCCGCTGCCCATTGGTTGCTGACGCTGGTGGCAAAGATGCAGACGGCCGAATAGAGCGCGCTCGCGGTGACGTTGCCGGCCGTGGCTGAGTTGGTCGTGCCGATCGCGATCTTGGCCGAGGCCGGCGCGATCACCTTCAGGATCTGAGCCGCTGTCGTCGTAAAGCAATAGCGCAGTCCGGCGGCATAGGTCGGCAAGGTAAAATCGACCTCGCCCGCCGCCCCGGTATTGTCGAAATAGGTCCCGCTATCGGTCGACAACACAGAATAATTGGTGGTCTTGGTTGACTCTTTGACCTTGAACTGCGCGGTGCCTGTCGTGTTGAGGTTGAAGGTGCCGATATCGCCGAGGTCGCTGGTCGCCAGTTGCGCCACGGTCAACGCGCCTCCCGCGCTGGTCTGCTTGACCACCTGGCTGGCCCCGCCGGTCGCCGAGAAATCGGTCGTGCCGCCAGGGAGCGTGATCAGGTTGGTGCCGGCGGTCGCCGGCGCCGCCAGGCGCAGCGTGCCTGAGGTTGCCCCCATCAATCCCAACGAGCCGTTCACCGCAACGAGGGCGTTGGCGTCGACATCGACATTGGCGAGGTTGGAGAAGACAACCTTGCCGTCGGCACGCCAACGCTGGATGTAGCTCGTGCCGCCGCCGACGGTTAGATTGAAATGCCAGCTGCCCGACTGATACTGGCTCGCGAGCGTGTGGAGGGTCGTGCCGTTCTGAGTGGTCTTGATCTGGCAGCCATTGCCGGCGGCGTCGGCGTTGTCACAGGTGTAGCCGGTCTGTAGCGATCCGCTGTTGAACAGCGACTGCATCCCGCCGCGCAACGTGATCGTGTCGAAACTGCTGTCCAGCATCGTGCCGTATTTGCCGGACGTAAACCCGACGATCTCGTTTCCGTATTCGAGGACATGCGTCGCCGCGCCGCCGATCGCGATCCCGGTCGGGCCGGCGGTGTTGTTGTTGTTGAGGGCATTTCCGGCGACGACGATATTGTCGCCGTCCTGGATGTTGATCGAGGAGACTGCGGCGGTTACCGCATCGTTGCTGTGGTTGCCGACGAAATTGATGTTGCGGAGCCATTTGGGCGCGGTGTTCGGCGTGCCGGCATCGACGCAGAAATTCTGCGACGAGGTCGCGCCGGCGAGATGCGACAGCTCGTTGCCGGTGATCGCGACGTTGCCGTATTCGATGGTGCTGATCGACTGGTGCAGCCGGATCGCGCAGATTTTTGATTGCTCTAGGGAGTTGCCCTGGACCAGCAATGTCCCGGTCGGCCCGAAGAAGCCGTTGAGCAGGACGCTGTAGTTCGACCCGAGGAACTTCGATTTCTCGCTGACCGCCACATCGCCGCCAGCGAGGAACTCAATACCAGCGTTTGAGGTGCCGCGGTTCTGATCCCACGCAAGCAGTTGGTAGCGATCGCCGCCGCCGTCGGGTTGCGCCCCACTGGTCTTGATGATTCCGTCATGCCCATAATCCAGCGCGGAGAAATTGCGCACCGTCACGTAGGCGGCGTTGTCGACCCTGAGGCAGTCCCAGTAGCCGACACAGAGCACATTGTCGATCAGCGGGTTGGAGGCGTAGAGGTCGTAGACCGGGTGGTTGGCGCTGGACTTGAAGGTGAGACCGGCGGCCAGAGTGATCGTGTTGCCCGACGGCGCGCCGCTGATCGTCGTCGAGAAATAGACGCCGTTATCCTGTTCGATCGAAATCGCGTCGCCATTCGAAAAGCCGGCGATCGCGGCGACGGTGAGGCTGGTGGCGCCCGAGGCGGCGTCCGCCGACAGCGTCGTCGCCGGGCCGGCGATCGAGATCGCCGCCGCGTTGGCGTAGACCATGTTGAAGGTGGCGCCGGTGCCGCTGCCCGAGCTGGAGCCTTGCGCGACCGCGGCGACCGGCGATGGCGCGACCGAATAAGTGCCGGGCGTCGTGATGACGCAGCCGGTGACGGCGGTGCCGCTAAGGGCCGTCACCTTCAGCACCGTCGCGGTCGTAAAGGT
>WNFF01003285.1_pt1 | contig 17760 bp, 16 predicted proteins | sample 5400441 | NCBI WGS metagenome assembly WNFF01 (sample SAMN13153345, study PRJNA577476) | soil metagenome | isolation source: 120 cm saprolite under Douglas fir tree site 2 hole 3 replicate 1 | place: USA:California | collected 2015-04-18 | reverse complement strand
CTGAGGGATCCGAATCGCTATGAGAACTTCCGCGGACAACATGCAGCGACAGCTGCGGCTGGACAACCTTATGCCGAGATCGGGTGGGTCCGTGTGATCGACACTCGCAGCAAGATGGCAATCGCACAAATTGGATTTAGTTGTGACCCGATTAACCCCGGCGACGTTGCCATTCCGTTTGTTGAGAAGCCTGCGATCTCGTTCCATCCACCATTGCGTTTTGACCGTTTCGTTCCGGCCACCGGGAAACTTACGGGCCGCATCGTAATGGCCAAGGATTTTGACACGGTTCTCGGAACTGGGATGAAGGCTTACATCAATGTTGGTTCGAACCAGGGGGTCAAGGTCGGCGACTATTTCCGCGCGGTTCGGAACTATGATGCTGACTTGAGAGATCCGGTGGATTCACTCTCGTTCAAAGCATCTACCACAGAAGATACGCAAAAGAGGCCGCCATCGATCGAGCCGAAGATGTTGACCAAAGGCAAAGGACCTCAGATCCATGTGCGGGATCTGCCTCGGCGAGCCGTTGGCGAGATAGTGATCCTCAGCGTGACACCCACTACAGCTACTGGCATGATCGTTTTCACAATGGAAGACGTTCACGTCGGCGACGGTGTGGAATTGGACGACCAGCAGCAGCAAGCGCAACTTCAGCAGTAGTTTTTGCGCGAAGCAAATCCTGATACGGGGAGAATCGATTCTTTCTCCCCGTTCTGTTTTTTGTCCTAGTTTTTGTGCGATCTCCGAAACCTATTCGGAAGGAACCTCGCGCCTCCTATTCCAAGCTCTTCTCGCCAAACACCTCGGCTGTAAACGCCTCGACCAGGGCTCCGTTTAGCCAGGCATCAGGCGGGAGGCCGGCTTTGCGGCAGGTCTGCTCCAGGAAGGTGGTGCGGTCCCACTGGTGTTCGATGGGTACCTGCGGCAGAAGCAGACCGCGCTGGCCGCTCTGGCTCACCAGCAATCCATGCAGGCCGATCTCGATTTCCTCCGGGCGAATCGGTTTCAGCGGTGAAAGGATACTCAAAGAAACCTTCAAGTACGGAGCCTCCTCCGCTGACACCGGGGGGAAGCGGCCATCTTGAAAAGCGGCAGCGACCGCAGTTTCGGCCACGGCGCGATATACGGAAGAGATGGGGAACACATATCCCACGCACCCTCGCAGAGCGTTGTTCAAGTAGAGGGTAGTGAAAACGCCACGCGACTCGGCGAGATGAGCGGACGGGGAATCGAGAGAAATGGCGCGGTTTTCGAGCGACGCCAGAATGGAGTCATGCGCGAGTTGCAGCAGCAACGCGTGTTCATCAGGGGAGAATTCCGACGCCTCAGTTGGGCTGGAATAATGCGCAGGAGCACATGAGTCTTCAGGTTGCGGCGACATCGCGTTTCCTCCGCCGGCTAAGGACGAAGGCTCGGCGGCGGCGCCTCACCACACGCCGGTCGATCTTTGACCAGAAAGCAGCGAAGTAGTCGCCAGCCGATACCAACGACAGGACGACCATAAACCAGATCGACACTGCCGCGATCGTATGGACCGGAAAGAAGAAATGGCCATAAACAGGCCACTCTTTCCAGCGGTGGGCAAGAATCACTCCTACTACTGACACAATCTGCACGAACATTTTGAACTTGCCCAAGTCACTAGCCTCGATGGTAAAACCTTCCGAAGCCGCTATCGAGCGCAGACCGCTAACCAGGAATTCACGTCCGATGATTACGACAGCCATCCACGCTGGGACCAGGCTGGGATTGAACTGAACCAGTGTTACAAAAGCGGCAGCGATAAGCAGCTTGTCGGCCAGAGGATCGAGCAGCATTCCGATGGTCGTGATCTGTCCACGTTTGCGAGCCAGGTAACCGTCAATTCCATCGGTGATCGAGGCGGCGATGAAGAGTGCCGAGGCCAGCAGTTCTTTCTCCCCGTGGGCGCTGCTGAAGCGATTACTGGAGAGCATCCAGATCAGCAGTGGGATGCTGACGATGCGGCTGAGCGTTATGTAGTTGGGGAGATTCACCCTGGACACGGATCATCGCCGGGAGCAAGCCCAAACCGACGAAGTTAAATTATCCTCCACGCAGGATGATGAAAGCAATGATGGTGAAAGTGGGGTATGGCACAAGAGCGCCCGCATATTCCATTACGGCTGCTCTGAATTAGGCGAACCCAAACGGTCATCCCTTGAAGTTGCGGTCACCAATTGACGGCAAAGCTGGGTCCCGTCCACACTGAAGGTGATGAAGAAACTGCGGGTCGGCATCCTCTTTGGCGGACGCAGCGGCGAACATGAGGTGTCGCTGCTGTCGGCCGCATCGGTTCTCAACGCCATCGACAAAAATAAATTTGAAGTAGTACCTATCGGGATTACCAAAGAAGGCCGATGGCTCACGGCAGGGGAAGCTCAAAGAATGCTACATGGCCAGCCGCCCGACGAAGGCCGCCATCTGCGAGCCGGCGATCCGGAATCTACTCCCGGCGCGGCCGTGCTGGCGAGTGGCGAGGCGGTGGTGGTCCCGCCCGAACCCGTGCATCGCGGCAGCGGATCGTCGATGGTTCCCTTCCAGACCGATACAGCGCTGGCGCGCCGTGCCACGGATCGCGCTATCAACGTGGACGTCATCTTCCCCGTGCTGCACGGAACCTTTGGAGAAGATGGAACGATTCAGGGACTGCTCGAACTGGCCGACATTCCATACGTTGGCGCGGGCGTGCTCGGTTCGGCTGCCGGCATGGACAAGGACATCATGAAATCGCTCTTCCGTGCCGCCGGGCTGCCGATTGTGAAACATGTGACCATTCTCCGCGGCAACTGGGAGGCCGAACCTAAAAAAGCTGAGAAGGCCGTTGAGACGAATCTCAGGTATCCAGTCTTTGTTAAGCCGGCAAACCTGGGCTCATCCGTGGGAATCTCCAAGGCGCGCGATCGCAAGGAACTGGGGCCTGCAATTTACGAAGCGGCGAAGTTCGACCGCAAAATCGTCATCGAAGAAGGGGTCGGTGGGAAGAAACACAAGGAGGAACTCGCGATCAAAGCCTTCCAAGCGGTGGACTGCTCGGGCCTGGCGCGGGTGGACTTCCTGATGGATCCGAAGAGCCGAAAGATCTGGCTTAACGAAATCAATACCATGCCGGGCTTTACATCCATCAGCATGTACCCAAAGCTGTGGGCGGCTTCGGGGGTATCGTATCCCGATTTAATTGAGAAGTTGATTCAGTTAGGACTGGAAAGGCATGGGGAGAAGAAGAAGAATCAGTACAGCCGGTAACTCTTGAGTGATCAATCCGTTTTCTCACGCCATGGCCATGCGCTGCCTGGCAGTTCGAAAGCGGCACAGAGGTCCCGCACGCCGGAGAGAAAGATCCCGGTCGCCATAACTAGCATGATCCAACGCAGCGTTGGAGAAATCGGTGACGGCGAGAGCATCAGCCCCGTTGGAGAGGACCACCAATTCCGGAGTGTTGGCAGTAGATTCGCCAGCATTGCGCCAAAGATGATGCCCATAATGGCGTGCATCACTCTTTCCCCAGGATAAACACCTCCCAAAGGTTTTCGAATCCAGTCTTCCACCACAAAATCCCAGAGAGTGAGCACGATCTCGGCTAGAAGCAAAAGAGCCAGTGCCGCCACCCACCAGCCGTGCCAGGCAATCCATGGCAGCGTGCTGAATAGGATCGCGTAAACGAAGTCTCTGGCAGCGTGTAACTGCAATTCGGACTGAGCCGCCCTACCCAGACTCGGTAACCGGGCGCGCCACTCGTGGAAGTAAATAGTATCGACTGCTCCCAAAGCACCTACAATCGCAAAAAGGTAGAGCGCGTTGGACATCGTCAACATGCCCTAATACCCTCGTTCAGAATCGTGGTGCTGTCACGGGTGTTTCTGCTTCCGCATTTCCAACCAACGATTGCTATTTCGCTTGACTGGAATATGTACGACTCGTACTATCTTATCTACAAGTTTGCTCTTCGGAGCAGACCTTGGATTTCATGCAGAGTGGCTGAGGGACGAGCCCAGTGAAGCCACGACAACCGGATCGGGAATCAAATCCCGGTCGCCCGGTGTCAACTCTCTCCCGGAAGCGGGGAACATGAGATTCGGGGTGCCAGCATTTTCAGCATCTCGTAGCCTCTTTTTCCTAATATCCGGAAAAGAGGTTTTCCTTTTTAGGGACCCTTTTCCTGGCTCGTCCCCAGCTACTCGCAAGGATAGAGAGTAGCTATGGCCCGATACGAACTGCGCTGCCGGGAATGCGGTAAGGCTTGGGGAAACCAGCCCCGTTCCATCTGCGACGATTGCTTTTCTCCTCTGGAAGTTTTCTACGACTACGACTACGTTCGCGCGACCTTTACGCGCGAGCGAATCAGCCAACAACCGCCCAACATGTGGCGATATGCCGCGCTGTTGCCGTTGCCGGAGGGCTTCCGTCCTTCTCTCCCTGTCGGATTCACGCCGCTGCTCAATGCTCCACACTTGGCCGAGCGCCTGGAAACGAATCGGCTCTTCATTAAGAATGACGCCGTCTGCCTGCCCACGCTGAGCTTCAAGGATCGCGTCGTGGCAGTGGCGTTGGCGCAGGCACGCAACTTCGGATTCGATACGGTCGCATGCTCCTCCACCGGAAATCTCGCCAACGCAGTGGCGGCGCAGGCGGCGCGGGGAGGATTCAAAGCATGGATCTTCATCCCCGCCGACCTCGAGCCCGCGAAAATTCTGGGCACCAAGGTCTACGGCGCACGAGTCGTGCCTATCGCAGGCAGCTACGATCAGGTGAATCGCCTGTGCTCACAGATCGCCGACGAGCATCGCTGGGGATTTGTCAACGTGAACCTCCGGGCCTACTACGCCGAAGGGTCGAAGACAGTGGGCTTCGAGATCGCCGAGCAGCTCGGTTGGAGGTTACCGGACAACGTTGTCGTCCCGATGGCGGGCGGTTCGCTCATCAACAAAATTAAGAAGGCGTTCGATGAACTCATCGAACTAGGTCTGGTGGAGCCGAAGCCGGTGAAGATTTTTGGTGCGCAGGCGACTGGATGCTCGCCCATCTCAACCGCGGTAAAAGCGGGACAAAAGGACATCGAGCCGCAGAAGCCCGCCACCCTGGCACGTTCGCTCGCGATAGGGAATCCAGCCGACGGCCACTACGCGATCAAGACCATCAGCAAAAGCGGCGGGTGGGCCGAGGACGTCTCCGACCACGAAGTTGTCGAGTGCATCCAGTTGCTGGCTGAAACCGAGGGCGTCTTCACCGAAACTGCGGGCGGCGTGACTGTGGGCACGGCACACAAGCTGTATCAGCAGGGCCGTATCGCTCCTGACGAAACCACCGTGCTCTGCATCACCGGCAACGGCTTGAAGACTACTGATGCCCTGGCTGGCAAGTACGAAACGGAAGCCGCTATTCCTCCGAAGCTCGCAGAATTCGAAAAGTATCTGCAAAACAAATTAGAAGTTCCCGAAACTGTGGAGGTTTGAGATGACGATTACAGTCCAAATTCCGACAGCACTGCGCCGGCATACATCTGGAACCGGCCGAATTACCTGTTCGGCCACAAACCTGGGAGAGTTGTTTTCCGTGCTCGACCAGACATTCCCCGACCTGAAGCCGCATTTGCGCGATGAAGCGGGCCAGGTGCGGAGGTTCCTGAACGTGTATGTCAACGAAGAGGACATCCGTTTTCTGGGGGGGCCGACCTATGCCTTTCATGACGGAGATGAGGTCCTGCTGGTGCCGTCGATCGCGGGTGGCGCGCCAGATGAACACGAAAAGGTGCTGCCATGGCAGGGAAGCAGCTGAATATCGGGTTGCTGGGTTGTGGAACTGTGGGCCGCGGTTTGATGGAGTTGCTGGATAAAAACCGCACCTTGATTCGCGATCGCTCCGGAGTTGAACTGCACATTTCGCAAGTACTAGTGCGCGACCTGAAAAAAGAGCGGCCGGGCGTCAATAACGCTCTTCTCACCACGTGCCCGCAAAAAGTCATCGAAAACGGTTGCGACATGGTGGTTGAACTGGTAGGCGGAATCGAACCTGCCCGAAGTTTTATCCATCGCGCGCTGGCCGGCCGTAAACATGTAGTTACCGCCAACAAAGCGCTGCTGGCTGCCGATGGATTCAATCTTCTCAGGGCGGCAGCGCTGCAAAATGTCCGCTTCGGATTCGAGGCCAGCGTATGCGGTGGCATTCCCATCGTGCGCGCGCTCAGAAGTGGGCTGGTTGGAAACGAAATTCAGAGCCTCAGCGGCATCCTGAACGGCACCTGCAATTACATACTCACTCGCATGGCCGACGATGGCGTGGAGTTCACAGACGCTTTGCAGGAAGCACAGGTGAAAGGTTTCGCCGAGGCCGATCCGACTCTCGATGTCGACGGATACGATGCTGCCCAGAAGCTGAAAATCCTGGCGGAGCTGGCGTTCAACGGGCGTCTTGAGACGAAAGATATACCGGTGGAAGGCATCCGCGCGATTACTGCAGAAGACGTACGTTTTGCCCGCGAAATCGGTTGCGTGATCAGGCAGCTGGCTATGGCAGAGATGTCGGACCAAGGACTGTCTTTGCGCGTCGAAACTGTGCTCCTTCCCCATGACCATCAGTTAGCGGCGGTACGCAACGAAAATAATGCTGTGCTGGTCCGCGGCGATGCGGTCGGGGAGATGCTTTTCAGCGGCAAGGGAGCGGGACCGCTGCCCAGCGCAAGTGCCGTACTTTCGGACGTTGTTGAGATTGCCAGACACGACGGTGGGTTCTCGCCGCTCGTGGAACGCACTATCCAGACGGTGACGCCGGATCGCAGCAGCAGATACTACCTGCGTTTTCAGGTCGAGGAGCCCAGTGCGATCGGGCCGGTCACGACGATATTGGAGAGAAACCGAATCGCTGTAGCGCGGGCAGGCGCGATCTGGGCGAAGACTCCGCAGGGGCACAACTATGTGAAGATCCTGACCCACGCGTGCCCGTACAGCTTACTTGAAAAAGCAGTCCGTGAAATTTCAGCGCTGGACATGGTCACTGGAAAGAGTGTCATGTTGCGCGTGGCCGACTAGTTCGGCAGGCTTCAGCATCCTCAAGCATTCTCATTGACACCCGAAGGACCGAGTAGCACAATGCCCGTCGCCGTCGGTCAACTTTCCGTCATGAGGGCATTGCATGCGTTCGCACCGCTCTGCTGTGAGTATTGTTGTCGTACTGATTGCCTTCGTCATTTCTCAAGGCTTCGCCTCGCCACAAACGCCAGACAAGACTGCGGCTTCGGCTCCGACTAGCTCGGCAAAGCGCCCAATAACCGAAAAGGACCTTTTCAGATTTACCTGGATTGCTAACCCGCAACTTTCCCCTGACGGGTCGCGCGTCGCATTCACGCGAGTCATCGTCGACGAGAAGCGCACCGGTTACGAGACGTCCATCTGGACCGTCGCCACCTCGGGAAATGAACCCCCGGTCCGCATGACTAACGGCAAACATGACTCCGGTCCCCGCTGGTCCCCCGACGGCCGTCACATCGCATTTGCTCGTGGCGGAGAAAAGGACGAGGCCGGCAAGCCGCGCCCGGCACAGATTGCAATCTTGTCACTCGGCGGCGGTGAAGCCTGGACGATCACGGACCTGCCCAAAGGCGCTGCCAATCCTACCTGGGCGCCTGACAGCAGGCGCATTGCCTTTCTCAGTTCTACGACTCCCGAAGATCTCGAGAAGCAAGCGCGCCAGAAGAATCGCGCCAAACCGGGCGACGAGTCCAACCGGAAAACAAGCGAACCGGACACGACGAAGAATACCGCCCAGGCAAAACAATCAGAGCCGGAAATCGAACACGAGTCCGACGTTCACGTCATCAGCCGCGCCGTCTACCGGGACAACGATGACGGGTACCTCGATCCCAAACGCCATGAGCACATTTGGGTGCTCGACGTGCCTACAACTTCTGACGAGCTCACTAAACCCAGGCAACTCACCACAGGCGATTTCGATGAGGGCGAGCCGCGCTGGACATACGATGGCTCGCGGATCTATTTCCTCACTAGGAGAATCGACGAACCCTATTACGAACTTCCAATCACTGACATTTACTCGGTCGCATCCGCCGGCGGTGATCTGCAAAAGCTCGCCACCGTTCCAATGGGCATAGGCGATTTAGCATTTAGCCCGGATGGACGCCGCATCGCCTTTCACGGCTCAGTCACACAGCCAATTCGTTCCTACTCGCAACCCGATGTTTGGGTGATGGACCTCGCGCCCAACGCGCAACCGCGAAATCTCACAGCGAACTACGACTTCGACATGGGCAGCTCCGTCTTCGGCGACAATGCAGCTCCACGCGGCGGCAACGGACGCACCTTGCACTGGTCGCCGGACGGCCGCTGGCTATTCGACATTGTTGAGAAGCAAGGGCGCACTCCTCTCGTTCGCGTAGACACCCAATCTGGCGCGGTCAGCGAAATCACGCACGGAGACCAGGCTGTGCTTGACTTCTCAGTCACTCCCGATGCCCGCACCGTCGTTGCCCTCGTCTCCACACCAGTAATGATCGGCGACCTTTTCACGGTCGCGCACGACGGCTCCCAACGCCGCATCACGGACGCCAACGAGGCGCTGTGGTCGCACCTCAACCTGACCGCCCCGGAAGAATTCACGTATACAAGCTTTGATGGAAAGCGGATTCAGTCGTGGGTTCAAAAGCCGCCCGATTTCGACTCGCAAAAGAAATATCCGCTGATTCTGAACATTCACGGCGGGCCGCACGCTGCTTATGGGTGGGTCTTCGACCACGAATTTCAGTGGATGGCGGCCAAGGGCTACGTCGTGCTCTACGTCAATCCGCGCGGTTCTACCAGCTATGGACAGGAGTTCGGCAACATCATTCAATATCATTATCCGGGCGACGATTACCGCGATCTGATGATCGGCGTTGACGAACTTCTCAAACGCGGCTATATCGATCCGAAAAAACTCGGCGTCACCGGCGGAAGTGGCGGTGGCGTTCTCACCAACTGGACGATCACGCATACCGACCGCTTCGCGGCAGCCGTATCGCAACGCGACATTTCAAACTGGACGTCGTGGTGGTACACCGCCGACTTCACACTGTTCCAACCGAATTGGTTCAAAGCTCCGCCCTTTCAGGATCCACAAGACTATGTCAATCGCTCGGCCATCACGTTTGTGGAAAACATCCACACACCTACGATGTTCCTGCTGGGCGAAGTCGACTACCGCACTCCGCCTGATTCCGGCGGCGAGCAACTATTCCGTGCGCTCAAGTTCCTCAAGCGACCGACCGCAATGGTGATGTTCCCGCGAGAGTCGCATGAACTCTCGCGCTCGGGGGAACCTTGGCATCGGGTCGAGCGCCTGGAGCATATCGTGGGATGGTTCGATAAATGGATGATGGGCATTCCCCACCCGGAATACGATGTCCGGCCAGAAAAGCAAGTGGAGAAGCCTCGGGCGAAACCCGAAGGCGCTCCGCCGCCGTCGCCTTTGCAATAATTCGCAGAGGAGCAATCGCCTCGGTCACGAAGGATCCATTTATCAAAGATAAGAAGTTGTATACCCTCGGGGCCTTGGTTATAATCTAACTAACTAGTTAATTAAGCGAATTGATGCTATGAAAGCTAGTCTTTCTAAACCGCGTTTGGGGTCTCGCGGAAAGCCCGAAGAAAGCCGCTCAGCGATTCTCCGAGCAGCCGTGCAGGAATTCGCCGAGCACGGCATTGCCGGGGCGCGCACTGATGCAATCGCGCGCGCTGCACACGTCAATAAGGCCCTGCTCTATTACTACTTCAGGGACAAGGAAACCCTTTACGGCGCCGTGCTTGACGATGTCTTCAGCCGTTTGAAAGAGGTGGTTCTGCCGCCACTGCAGAGTGACATGCCACCCCGCGAAAAAATACCGGCGTATGTAGGCGCGTACTTCGATTTCATCGCGGGAAATCCGCTGTATCCAAAACTGGTGCAACACGAAATGATGCGCGCGGGCCGTGGCCGTTCCCCACACCTTAAGCACATTGTCGAAGAACACTTCCGGCCAATCTATCGCGAAGTATCGCAAGTATTGAAGCACGGCATGGCTGCCGGCGAGTTTCGTCCAGTTGATCCCAACCATTTTGTGCCGTCGATTGTGGCTCTTGTTGTCTTCTACTTCAGCACCGCACCGGTGATGCAAATGCTCGCTCAATTCGACCCGCTCGCGCCCGAGAGAATTGCGGAGCGCCGCGCTGCAGTATTGGATTTTATTTCCGCTGCCCTCTTTCGGAATTCTGTGTCGCGGCGCAAGGAGAACCCGAGTGAACACACGCAATAAGTTCCTCGTACTGCTCAGCGTGCTGTGCGTGGTCGCTCTGATTTATTACTTTGTGTCGACTCCGCGCTCCAAAGACCTGGTACTGATCGGGACGGTGGACTCCAATCAAGTGATTGTCAGTTCGCAAGTCGGGGGGCGCATTGCGAAATTACTGGTGGATGAAGGCACCCAGGTGAAGCAGGGTGATCCGATTGCGATTCTCGATCCATCAGAACTGCAAGCGCAGGAAAGGGCAGCGGCGGCAAACATCGCCAGCCTGCGATCTAAAGTCGCCGAGACGCGTGCGACCCAAGAAGCAACGCAGGGTTCAACTGCAAGCAATGTGGCCAACGCGCAGGCCCGGTTACAAGCCACACGGGCACAACTGCTGCAAGCGGAAGCTACGCTGCAGCGGGTGCAAAGTGACAGCCAGCGGGTCATCGAGCTCGCAAAGCAGGGCATTGCCTCCGACCAGGATCGAGTGCAAGCCGAAAGCAATCTCAAGGCGCAGCAGGCTACAGTGCAGTCGCTAAAGGATCAGGTCGCTGCCGCGCAAGCCGATTTGAACGCTGCCATTGCCAACACTCATCAGGCACATGCCGCCCAGAGCGTGGTTGAATCCACGCGGGCGCAAGTTGCAAATGCAGAGGAACAACAAAAGCAGGCAGAGGTTCGCCTCGGGTACACGAAAGTTCTTGCACCGGTGAGCGGTACGGTTTCCGTGCGCGCAGCACGCGAGGGAGAGGTGGTGAATCCGGGCCAGCCGATCGTCACGATTGTGGACCTTAGTGACACTTGGGTACGCGCTGCTATTCCAGAGACCTACTCAGACCATATTGGGCTAGGAGATACGCTTCGCGTGCGGCTGCCTGGAGGCACCATTACAACCGGCAAAGTATTCTTCAAAGCCGCGGAAGCGGATTTCGCCACTCAGCGTGACGTAAGCCGCCGCAAGCGCGACATTAAGACCATTGTGCTGAAAGTACGCCTGGATAATCCAAACGGAGCTTATGTGCCCGGGATGACCGCCGAGGTACTGGTCTCGCCAGATCGAATTAAGGGCACGCGTGGAAATCAGGTTGCGAAGGAGCATCCGTGATTGCCGATTTCAATGCGGCTAATGGTGCGCCTGGTAGTGGCTGCAGTTCCGGCAACGGCAAGAGCATGTCCGCAGGCTCCGTTTCTCTTACCAATGCCATTGAGGTGGAGCATATCGTCAAGAAATACGGGGACTTTACCGCCGTCGATGATGTTTCTTTCGAGGTGAAAGAAGAAGAAATCTTTGGACTCCTGGGGCCGAACGGTGCAGGAAAGTCCACACTCATCCGAATGATGACAACTCTCATTCCGATCACCGCAGGTACTGCGCGCATTGCGGGACACGACGTACAAAAAGATCCGGAGGCGGTACGACGGGTCATCGGGGTGATACCGCAGGCACTCACCAGTGATCTCGATCTCACCCTGGAAGAGAACCTGAATATCTATGCCAAGTTGTATGACGTCCCCGCCAAGAAGCGCAAACAGGCGATTGAAGAACTGCTCGAGGTGGTTGATTTGACCAAGTGGCGCCACGCGCAAACCAAGACACTTTCCGGGGGCATGCGGCGACGTTTAGAGATCGCGCGTGGGCTGGTGCACAGCCCGCGTATTTTCTTCCTCGATGAACCGACAACCGGTCTCGATCCGGTCTCGCGAGTCGCAGTGTGGGAGATGTTGACAAACATCAAGAAGAACCGGCAGCTCACGATTCTTATCACCACCCACTACATGGATGAAGCAGACCGTTTGTGCGACCGCATCGCCATCGTGGACCATGGCAAACTTGTGGCACTCGACACGCCTGCAGCGCTTAAGGCCAATGTTCCAGGATCGAACGTAATCGAGGTGCAATTCGACAACGTCCCAGCGGACTGGGAACAGCGGCTGCATGGCCTTAGCGACGTTACCTCTGTGCAACATGTGGGTGCTTGCATGTATCGTATTCTGACCAGCAACGGTTCGCGAACGACCACGGAACTTGTGGAAATGGCGTTGCACGCGGGCGTCCCAGTGAAGTCGCTGTCGGTGCAGAACACCACGCTCGACGACGTTTTCGTCCATTACACCGGACGACAGTTGCGTGATGAACTAGTCAAAGCCTACGGCTTCGTCATGCCACCAAGGCCAGGATTACAGCCATGAACCGGATGTTTGCCATCGTTGAACGCGAAATGCGGAAATTCTTCCGCTCTCCCGCCCTGATGATGGCGTCTATGGTGTTCCCGCTAGTGCAGCTCATCATTCTGGGGAATGCCTTCGGCGGTAAGATCCGCGACGCCAAAGTGGGCATCGTCGACCAGGACGGCGGGCCACAGGCTCTGAAGATTCGCGAGGCCTTCGATTCCGTACGCGCCAATATTCGCACCTTCGTGCCCCTCTACTACAACGACGATAAAAAGGCGATGGAGGACGTGCGTAACGGCAAAATTCAGGGTGCAGTGATTATTCCGCCGCAGTACTCGCGCCAAGTGTATGAAGAAAATCATCCGCGCATCGCACTCATCGTGGACAACAGCGACAACTTCATGAGTTCAACGCTCGAACAAGAGCTCACGGAATTGACGAACGCACTGAACCGGCCCACCGTTGAGCCGCGCATCCTGCAGCAAACCGCGCTCGAGATTGTGGAACTTTATCCCTACATCGAGTATATGAAATATCTGCTGCCCGGCTCGATCACGCTGGCAATGTTTGTCTCAGTGATGATCGGTGGTGGCATGTTGTACATCGACGACAAAGCCCGCGGGGTGCACGAGGGCTATCTTGTCACGCCCATCACGAAGTCTGAGCTCGTCTTTGGACTGAATCTGGCAGGCGCGATCAAGGCGGTGTTGACGGGAGTAATAATTACGATCATCGGTTCGCTGTTGGCGGGCGTTAATACAATTTTTAATCCCTTCACCATGTTCGGGCTGGTCATAATGATCGTTCTGACCTCGTTGGCCTTTAACACAATGATGTTCCTGCTCATGGTACGCATTGAGGATCCGCTGGTGCCGCGCGCTATGTTCGGAATCCTGAACACGCTTCTGTTTTTTCCCAGCGGTTCGATCTACCCCATCCAGGCATTCCCAGCGTGGCTGCGCGCCATCGCCAAAGCAGATCCATTTACGTACGCGGTACATGGCTTCAAGGCATTGCTACTGAAAGAAGCCAGCCTGACGGCAATCTGGCCAGACATGTTGTATCTGTCGATTTTCGCCTTCGTTACTCTGAGTATCGCAACACCGCTCTTCAAGCGAACGCTGTAAAAGAAGTTGCCTGACAGCATGTACACGGTTCGATTTGCCTTCAATTACAAATTACCAAATTACTCAATTGCTAAATCTCCTGGCCCCCCGGGGCCTTTCTGAAATCGACCAGCATCCGTTATGCTAACTAAGCATGACCTTGCTCGATGCCAGAGAGTACGATCCCGCTCGCGAGCGGCACCGTCGCAACAGGATTATTTCCGCGGTTGTTGTGCTTCTGGTTGTTGGAGTCTTGTCATGGATGTATCGCAACTGGCCGGAAGAACACGTAGTGGACAAGTTCTTCTCGGCTTTGCAGCATCAAGACTACGAGAGCGCGTACGGTATCTGGATGCACGATCCATCCTGGAAGCAACACCCTGAGAAATACTCGCAGTATCCCTTCAATGACTTTTATCGTGATTGGGGACCGGGTGGCGAATGGGGGCTGATCAAGTCCTGCAAGATCTACGGTTCGGCGACGCCTAAGGGCGGTGGCAGTGGGGTGATTGTAGAAGTAATCGTAAATAATCGTGCTGAACACGCCCGATTATGGGTGCAGAAATCAGACAAAACGCTAACCTTTTCGCCGTACTAAAATCAGCCATGGAGACATCATGCCTTCATCTCCGCAAACCGCTCCAGCGTTTTCTGTAGCGAGGCTTCGTCTCCCACGTTAAGACACGTCCGTGCCCGATCAATCTGACGCATCAGGCCGCAGAGAACTTTACCTGGGCCAACTTCAACAAATATCTGCACGCCTTTAGAAATCAGTAGGCGGATTACCTGATCCCACTTTACAGATCCTGTAACCTGACGCACTAAAGCATCGCGGCTGGAAACGGCATCGGTTACAAGTTCAGCATCAACATTGCAAGCGACAGGCACATGAGGATCTTGAAAGGTCAGGGCATGCAGGTCGGCAGCCAGGCGGTCTTGCGCTGGTTTCATCAGCGCACAATGAAACGGTGCGCTGACCGGTAGGATCTTGGCACGTTTCGCGCCGCGCTCATCCGCAAGTTTGGCGGCCCGCTCCACCGCCGCTGCATGACCGGAGATGACAATCTGCTCCGGCGAGTTGATATTCGCCGGCTCACAGACCTCGCCCTGCGCGGCCTCACCGCAAATAGCAGTGACCGTATCCAAATCCATCCCCAGGATTGCGGCCATTGCACCTACGCCGACCGGAACCGCCTCCTGCATGTATTTGCCGCGATCTCGCACGGTGCGGACCGCGTCGGCAAAACTGATCGTGCCTGCTGCCACGTGTGCGGAATACTCGCCCAAGCTATGTCCCGCGACGAAGTCTGCTTGAATGCCTTTTTCGTTCAACACACGCCAGGCTGCTACCGAGACCGTCAAAATGGCAGGCTGCGTATCTTCTGTCAGACGAAGCTGATCTTCGGGCCCTTCGAAGCAACGCTTCGAAATGCTGTACCCGAGAGCATCATCGGCTTGCTGGAACGTTTGCTGTGCAACTGGATATCGCTCGGCCAGTTCCCTGCCCATGCCGACAGCTTGGGAGCCCTGACCGGGGAAGAGAAAAGCGGTCGAGGAGCGACGCACAGGAGAAGTCGACATAGCAAACGAATCTTGTCTTACGGGCTTACTGTCGCCGGAGCAGTTGAATGGCGCAAACCCGCTAGCCCTTTTTCGATGTTGTCATTGATGCCGCGTTCAGCGAACTCTGAGGCCACGCGGATGGCATTCTTGATCGCATTAGCGTTGGAAGAGCCGTGCGTGATAATACACACTCCCTTTAGGCCGAGGAGAGGCGCGCCACCATATTCGGTATGGTCAAGGCGTTTCTTGAAATCGACGAAAGCGCTTCGCGAAAGCAGATAACCGACCTGCCGCGTGATGGTGGACCGTAACGCTTCCTTCAGAGCAAAGCGAACCAGATTGACCACTCCCTCGGAAGTCTTCAGCGCAACGTTTCCTACAAAGCCATCCGCAACGATCACATCTACTCGCCCGCCGTACAGATCCCGTCCCTCTACATTTCCAACAAAATTCAGGGGAAGCTGCTTCAATAATTGAAACGACTCGCGCGTAAGCTCGTTCCCTTTGGTTTCTTCTTCACCAATCGAGAGCAGCCCCACTCGCGGTCGCTTGATTCCAAGAATTGAACGGCAGTAAATCTCGCCCATGACGGCGAACTGCTCGAGATTCTCGGGTTTGCAATCTACATTGGCGCCGACGTCGAGCAGGACTGCTGCCGTACCGAGTGCGGTGGGGAACACCGCCGCGAGTGCGGGACGGTCAACCCCGGGAAGGGCACCTAGAACCATCTTTGCAGTCGCCATTGCGGCGCCGGTGTTGCCGGCGGTCACGAAGCCCGCAGCCCGTCTTTCGCGCACCAGCCGCAAGCCAACGCGCAGCGACGAATCTCGCTTGGAGCGCACCGCTTGGGAGGCCTTGTCTTCCATGGTGACCACTTCGCTGGCGTTCACGATTTCAATAGGAAGCCAGGCAGCGGTGGGATGTCGCGACAGTTCCGCTCTGATGGCCGCCTCGCGACCGACCAGGAGCACACGAATTCCGTAGTGACGGGACGCCTGAATCGCGCCGTCCACTTCCGGCTTGGGGGCGCGGTCCGAACCCATCGCATCCAGGGCTATGGTGCTTGGCATTGAGTACGGTCTGGGCGGGTTAGCTGGTCTCCTCGACCTCGACTACCAGAGAGCGAGTGTTTGGAGAGTGCATCATGAGCGCGCCGGGTGCTGGTACGCTTCTGCGAATGTCGCCTTTTTGGATTCGCCATAAGATTCCTTATGAGGCCGGATCATAGCCGACGGCCGAGTCAATCAGTGATCTAGTTTTTCCCGGATCTCTTTCAGGGCTGACCACCGTGGGTCTTGCAACGGCTCAGCACAGGAGCATAACTCCACATTCAGATTCTTGCCACAATGCGTGCACAGGCCCTTGCAATCTTGACGGCAGATCGCCTTCAGTGGCAAGGCCAGCACCACCTGCTCGCGCAACGCATCTTCCAGCAGCAAGCCTTCGCCCTGATAATAGCCGATCTCGGCATCCGCAGCGGTAACCGACAGTTCGTGCTTGCCGGCGTCAGTACCCTGGGGGCGATACATCAGATCAAAGCTGTTGGCCAACTCGTGGACGATCGGTTCCAAACAGCGGGCGCAAGGCATTTCCACGCTGGTGGAGAAACTCCCCTTGAGCCTTATGTCCTTGATGAGCTGCCGCTTACCGTGATGTTCCGCGACGAGGTCGGCACGCCCAGTGCTTTTTAACGGACCGCGCAGCCGGACGTCTTCCCCCAAGTCAATCACGCCCGGTGCCAACTCCTCCTCGAACTCGACGGGATGGAGCTCCAATTCCCTTATTTCGATGAACATGGGAACCTCCGCGCCCCTGACCTGACACCGCGAAGGCGGGCGGAAGCACGCTCAGTGGCGTAAATTCCTAGGGAGCAACATTTAAGAATAAAGGGCACGCGGAGAGGTGTCAAGGAAGGGACGGCGCACAAATCGCTGCGCGAACATAGGTTACTTCAATTGTGCCAGCTTCTGACCAGCCAAAGAAGCCGCCTCCGTGGAAGGATTTTCCTTTTGAATCTGCTCGTAGATGCGCTTGGCCTCTGCGGCCTGCTGCTTGGATTGGTAGAACGACGCCAATTCCATTTGGGCAGTTACTTTTCCCACGCTTTCCGCGGGAGAAGAAATCAGCTGCTTGTATAGTTCAATGGCCTGCGCGTCCTTATTCTCGTTGCGGTACACGGACGCCAGTGCAAACTTGGCCAGCGCAGCCAGATCGCGATTGTGAGATGACGCAATCTGCTGGAGCGCACGCTCTGCGGCGTTATTGTCACCAGCGTCAGCCGCAGTTACCCCCACAAAATAGCGCGCGACATCTGCCGTGCGAGTATGCGGGTACTTGTCCACGATGGCTTGGAATTGTTTTTTCGCCGCCAGGGCTCGCTCAGCGGCAGAGGCAAAACTGGGAGTGTCAGGCTGGGCCGGCACTCCAGGGGGCCGCACTGGTGTATCCATGGTGCGAACGGCTTCACCCAATTGGATACTGGCTTTTTCATCTTGCTGACCGAGGTAGTACCAGGTGCCGACTGCGACGGCCACCACAGCAGCCACAGCGATGGTTGCGATGATGAGTTTGAATTTGTGTTCAGCCGTCCAGTGAGCGGTCTGTTCGGCGGCGCGGATGGTGGCCTTACTAAAGCGATCTTGTTTT
>WNFF01002538.1_pt1 | contig 17789 bp, 9 predicted proteins | sample 5400441 | NCBI WGS metagenome assembly WNFF01 (sample SAMN13153345, study PRJNA577476) | soil metagenome | isolation source: 120 cm saprolite under Douglas fir tree site 2 hole 3 replicate 1 | place: USA:California | collected 2015-04-18 | reverse complement strand
ACATCACCGGTATCAGTCTCGCGCTCCTCTTGAAGCCGCGGGCCGGCCTGCTCTGGCCGTTTGCCCTGGGCGCCTTCCTGGCCATCGCGTCCAAGTACGTGCTCCGGTATCGCGGGCAACACCTCTGGAACCCGAGCAACTTCGCGATCAGCCTGCTCCTCCTCATCGCGCCGGGGAGCGTGGCGATCTTGAGCCACCAGTGGGGCAATCACCTCGCCACCAACGCGGTGATCTGGGCCTTCGGGCTCGCAATCGCCGCCCGGGTGGGGGTGCTTCACGTAACCCTGACGTACGTCGTCTGCTACGTGCTCCTGGCCGCGGCGCGCAGTGTCGCCGACGGCACCCCGCCCCTGGCCGAGCTCGCGCCCATCACCGGCCCGATGTACCAGCTCTTCATCTTCTTCATGATCACGGACCCCCGGACGACCGTCGGCTCGAGGCGGGGGCGGATCGTCGTGGCTGCGCTGGTCGCGGTCGTGGAGGCCGCGATCCGGGTGGCGGCCGATGATCACGTGGGCGCGCTCAGTCTGCTCTATCCCGCGCCGCCGATCTTCGCGCTCGCGGTCGTGGGCCCGATCGCGAAGGCCCTGGACCTCTACCGCCGTCGGCCGGCCGGCGGCGCGGCAGGCTAAGGGCTGCTCTGGGCCGCCGGCTCGGGGAGCGCGCGTAACCGGACTCGCGTCCGCGCGGCCCTCGCCCGGGGTGGGACGGCGGGCCGGCCGGGACGTCGCCCGTCGGACAGCGCCCGATTCCCGGTCCTTGACAACTTCCGGTTTACGCTTCCTCTTTGCCTTCGAGAGTTTTGCTGGTTGTTGTCGGTAACGTTGCCTTCGGCCGTCGGGGGCTCGCTGTGCGACTACTGTGTCTCAGCAGGGACTTCGTTTATCTCAGCGCGCCGCTCGCTGTCCGCGGTCAGTTCGCCGCCGGGGCACGTGCGCGCACTTCCACTCCCATTTACCCGATCATCCGCGGCAACGATGCGGGTACGAGTCGCGTGAACGGGAGCAGAGCGCTTTGAACGACATGAACACCGACCAAGCGCTCGCCGAGAAGAGCAATAATCGGCAGGGCCAGTTGAACGCGCGCGCGGCGACGAACGTCGCCGGAGCCCGCAATGCCCGCACCGTACGGCTCCGGACATATGGCGAGCTAATCTCCGCGCTGTTCTCCAAGCTGATCTCCCAGCTGATCTCCACTGTTTGCAGGCCATGCGAAGACCCGCAGGATGAGGGCGCCACCATGAACGACATGCTGCAGGGTAAGCGTTGGTTCCGGAGCGGTCATCTTCACGTCCTTCGGGCCGTGGGGGTGGGGTTGCTCTTCGTCGCGGCGTTGTGCCGACCGGCTGTTGGACAGGAGGCCCAGCAGATCGAGGTGTCCGGCACGGTCACCAATACCCGGGGCGTGCCGCTGCCGAACGTCACGGTCCAAGTACGCGGGTCCGAAAGCCGGACCACGACCGATGCGAAGGGGAAGTATGCGTTCACCGCTCCCGCCAATGGAGCGTTGACGTTCAATCTCATCGGGCATCGCGGACGCGGGCAACCGATTAGCGGCAAGAGCACCATCGATGTCACGATGGAGGATGCCATCTCCACGCTGCCGGACGTGGTCGTGACCGGCTACACCGAACAGCGGCGGGCCGACATCACCGGGGCCGTTTCCACGGTCGACGTGTCCAGCCTTGAGCGCCAAACCTCGGCCAGCGTGCTGCAGCGGCTCGATGGTCGCGTGGCCGGTGTCACGGTCGATGCCAGCGGGTCACCGGGTTCGCGCACGACGGTCCGGGTCCGCGGCATTAGCTCGTTCGAGAACAACGATCCGCTCTACATCGTAGACGGCACGCCGATTCAGGACTCCCGTGAGTATATGAACTTCCTGAATCCCGAGGATATCGCGGAAGTCCAGGTGCTGAAGGATGCATCGGCGGCCTCGATTTACGGCTCGCGGGCCAGCAATGGCGTTATCATTATCGAGACCAAGAAAGGCCGGCCCGGAGCGCGCCACATCACGCTTGACCTTCGATCGGGCTTCGCCACTCCGGTGCGCGGCTATGACGACATGCTGATTCAAGACGCGCTCCAGTACTATCAGGTCGTCAAGCGCAGCTACCTAGATCCCGGACCGGGAGGTATGGCGAAGTTGATCGACCCTGCGGGTTTCCCGGCGAACCTTTACGGGACCGATCCCAATAATCCCTCGCTGCCGGCCTACCTCTACCCGGCGTGCCGAAACCCGTGCACGACGGTGGATCCGGCGACCTATGGCTATCCCAACAATCTGATCATGCCCGCCAGCGCTGGCACGAACTGGTGGAAGGCCGTCTTCCCCAGTGCCGCCAATTATACGGACGCCAACCTGGGGATCGCGGGCGGCGGCGAGGACCACGTGTACAACGCGTCGTTCAACTACGTGCGTCAGGACGGCACGGCGGTGTATAACCAGCTGCAACGGGGGACCATCCGGCTCAACACGACGTACACGGCTGGCCGATTTGTCGTGGGCGAGAATGTCACCGTCGCGCGCGAGCAACATTATGGCGGCCTGGCGGACGACCCGGGCACCTATGCCGAAGACGGGATCCTCGGCAAGAATATCATGATGGCGCCGATTGTCCCTGTGTACGACATCGGGAACAAGTTCTTCGGGGGCCCGTATTTCGCGAACGTTGGGAAGGGCGGCTTCTCGAATCAGAGCAATCCGGTCGCCTACGCCTTCTGGCGCAAGGACGATCGCTCGGTGAACGATCGACTGTTCGGCAACGCGTTTGGCGGTCTCGACGTGATGAGAAACCTCTCGTTCAAGACGCGGTTCGGGTTCAGCCTCGGCTCTAGCACGTTCCTCGGCTATACCCCGACCACCCCAGAGAACGCGGAGCCGTTGACGAGCAATTCGATCACGGAAAACGACTTCTCCGGCACGGAATGGACCTGGACCAACACGCTGAGCTATGCGCGCACGTTTGGGCAACACAGCCTGACCGTCTTGGCCGGACACGAAGTGCACGAGAGGAAGACGCGGTTTCTCACCGCCAGCATCAACAATCTCATCAGCCTGTCCCCGGACACGAGATATATCCAGGATGCCCTGGGCGCCGCGGCGACCAAGAACGTCACGAGCTCCGGCGAGCTCAACCGGCTGTTGTCCTTCTTTGGCAAGGCCGACTACAACTTCGCTGAGAAATACTACGCAAGCGTGACGCTCCGCCGCGACGGAACCTCCAACTTTGGGTCGGCCAATCAGTGGGGCACGTTCCCGGCCTTCAACGTCGGGTGGCGGCTCTCGCACGAGCCGTTCCTTTCGACGAGCACATTCTTTTCTAACGTCATGCTGCGGTTCGGGTGGGGCAAGACCGGCAACCAGTTCATCCCGCCCGGACGCATCGTGAGCCAGTTTGGCGGCAGCCTGGGTGACACGTTCTACGACATTGGGGGATCCGGCTCGGCGGTCCAGCCGGGCTTCAAGCAGACCCTCCGGGGGAACCCGGATTTGAAGTGGGAAGAGAACAAATCCTGGAACGTCGGGGCCGATATCTCGGCATTCCAGGGCAAGGGCAACGTGGCCGTCGACTATTACGAGCGGACGACGAGTAACTTGCTGTTTGACCCTCCCAACCCGGGGACGGGTGGCTCGGCCGGTCCCGCGATCAAGAACGTCGGGTCGATGCGGAACGCGGGCATCGATTTCTCCATCAACTATCAAGGCACGCTGGGCGAGCAGACGCTTTTCAGCGTCACCTTCAATGGCAGTCACTACATCAACCGGATCCTCAGTACCGATGGAGAACACCAGTTCTTCTACGGCCCGATCTCCACGCGGTATGGGAACCAGGTCATCAACCAGGTGGGGTATGCGATCGGTTCGTTCTATGGGCTGGTCGCGGATGGCTATTTCACCAGTGCAGCAGACGCCGCCGCCCACACGCCAGACGTGAGCGGGAACTGTGCGACGCCCCCGTGTCAGGATGGCGCGGCAATGGGCCGGATCAAGTTCAAGGATGTGAACGGCGACGGCAAGATCACATTGGACGACCGCACGGTCATCGGCAGCCCGCATCCCGATTTCACGGCCGGATTGGACTTGACGGTGCGGCGCGGCGCGTGGGACCTGAGCGCCACGGTCTTCGGCACGTTTGGCAACAAGATCTTCGACGTGCAGAAGGAATGGTATGTGTTCCGGAATTTCAACACCAACGTCCGCAAGGATCTCTTGACCGATTCCTGGACGCCGACGAACCTGAATGCCAAGTATCCGATTCTCGACATCGCTGACAATTTCAGTCACGCGATCAGCAGTTTCTACGTCGAAAATGGGTCGTACGTCCGGCTGCGGAATCTCCAGGTCGGCTGGACCGTGCCGCCGGGATTAATCGCGTGGCTCCCGTCCGGGCGTATCTACCTGCAGGCGGAAAACCTATTCACCATTACGGGGTACCCGGGTCTCGATCCGGCGCTGCCGGCGGCGAACGTCTTCGGACCGGCCGGCGATCTCCGGGATCAGTACGCCGGCATCGACAGGGGTACGTATCCCAGTAACAGGACGTTTACCCTTGGCATCAACACGACGTTCTAGCGAATCGTCTTATTCAAGGAAGGGAAGACGATGACCACGCCATTGCGGTACCGACTGCTCCAGGGGACGGCCCTCATCCTGTTCCTGGCCGGGGTGGCCTACAGTTGCAAGGACTTTTTGAGCACCCCCTCCCAAGGGACGCTCGACGCCACCGCGCTGCAGAACAAGTCTGGTGTCGAAGCCACGCTCATCGCGGCATACCGCGCGTTGGACTGCACGACCACGACCAACGCCAACTGGGGATGCGCCGCGAGCAACTGGGTATGGAGCAGTGTCACGAGCGACGATGCGTACAAAGGATCCAACGCCACCGACCAACCGCCGATCAATGACATCGAGGAGTACGTGTGGTCGACGGGTGACGCCGAATCCTATTTGAATGTCAAGTGGCGGCAGGTGTACGAAGGCGTGGTCCGCGCCAATGCGACGTTGAACCTGCTCAAGCAGGTGCAGGCGGCGAAGCCGTTGGAAATCCCCGCGGCGGACGCCAGTAGCATCAAGGGCGAAGCGCTCTTCTTGCGGGCGCACTACCATTTCGAAGCGTGGCGGATGTGGGGCAACATTCCCTACTACTACGAGACGGATAATGATTTCCGGAAGCCGAACCTAACGATCGCGAATGCGGCAACCGCCATCTCGCAGGATCTCGATTCCGCCATCGCGTACCTGCCCGCGACGCCCCGGAACGGACAGAAGGGCCGCGTGACGGCGTGGACGGCCAGGGCGTACAAGGGCCGGCTGCAGGTCTACACCGGCAACTATGCCGCCGCGTTGGTCACGTTGAAGGCCGTCCAGGCGAGCGGGGTTTATTCGCTGCAACCAGACTTTCATCAGGTTTGGACGGGCGTGAAGTCGTATTACGATGGCCCGGAAACCATCTTGGCGTATCAGGCCTCCGTGAATGACGGCGAGCCGGGTGGCAACAACGGGAACTATGGCGAACGGCTCAATTTCCCGTATGGGGCCGGATTCTGCTGCGGGTTTCACCAGCCGTCGCAGAACCTCGTCAATTTCTTCCAGGTGGACGCCGCCGGCCTTCCCCTCGCTTTGACGGCGGCGACCTGGAACGCCAGCAACGCGAAGTTCTCTGCGAACACCACGGTTCCCGTGGATCCGCGATTGGACTGGACGGTGGGGAGGGATGGCGTCCCCTACAAGGACTGGGGCAAGCACGATTCGACGTTTGTCCGCGACGTAGGCAACGGGGGTCCCTACAGCCCGAAGAAGAACGTCCAGGAAAAGTCGAGTGGCGCCACGAGTCTGGTCGGGTGGTTGCCGGCGCAGTTGAATTCGGTGCACATCCACATCTACCGCTATGCCGACCTGCTCTTGCTCTTAGCCGAGGCGGAGATCGAAGCCGGCACGATCGACAACGCCAGAATCCTGGTCAATCAGGTCCGGGCCCGGGCGGGCCAGGTGGCCCAGGGGCCAGGGACCGGTGCCGCCGACATCGCCGTGCCCCTGGTCGTCGCTAGCGCTACCCTAGATACCTTGGTCGAACCCTGGGCATACTACAAGATCGGACTGTACACGACACCGTGGGCAAGTCAGGCCGCTGCCCGAGGGTACGTGCAGTATGAGCGACGGCTGGAACTCGCGATGGAAGGCCAGCGGCTGTTTGACCTGAGACGCTGGGCCTGGACGGGGCCGGGCGGCACGCTCGCCGATTCGGTCATCCCGGCGTACGTGCTCGTAGAGAAAACCCGGCGCTCGTTCCTGTCGGCGGCGCTGTGGCAGAATCGGCATCGTCTGTATCCGATCCCGAACATCCAGATCCAGCTGAGTAAGGTTGGATCGACCACGCCGTTGCAGCAAAATCCCGGGTGGTAGCCCGCGGCGCGTAGGGGCGCCGGGCGCGTAGGGGCGCCGGGCGCCTAGGGGCGCCGGATCGTAAATGCCTGCAGGGAATCGCCGTGATTCGCAACGAGCACGGCATTTCCTGCAGGCGTTTTGATGAGCGCTAGACCCGTGACGTCTCGGGGCGCGAGGAGGCCGCTTTCCGCGGCCGGAACCGGCGTGAAGTGGCCATGGCCGTCGCCTTTCAGCCAGAGACCGTTCCCCGCGTCCGCGCGCGCCGTGTTCGGCTCGGCCTGATACAGGTTCCCTGCCACGATGAGATCGAGGTTGCCGTCGCCGTCCACGTCGTGAGCGAGGATCGCCCGGATCGGTGAGACCTGCGCCAGGGCGGGCAACGGGGATGCGGTGAAGGTCCCATTCCCGTTGTTCTGCAGATAAACACTGGCAAAGGTGTCTGCCTGATAATGCAGCGCTTGCTGCAACTGGGAGGCGCCGAACATTTGCGGGATCGGCGCGTCGGCAAACGCGCCATAGCTCGGGAAGCGTAATGGCAGGGGATAGATCGCCGGGGCCAAGCGCGCTAACCCAAAGAATGGATATTCCTTCCCGGCGACCGCTTGCGTGAAGACGACATCCGTCGTCCGGTTCCCGGTGAAATCGGCCGCGTAGACCCCGAACTTGCTCGCCTGCGATGTGGTGTAGGTGGAATTCAAGCCCAGATTACCCGCGACCAGATCGGGATGGCCATCGTGGTTGAAATCCCCGACCGCGAGACTGTACCACCAGCCCCGCAACGGCGGCAGGCCGACGGACGTCGTCACATTGCGCAGTCTGCCGCCTTCGTTCTTGTAGAACTGGAGCGGCATCCATTCCCCCGCCGTCACCAGGTCCAAGCGTCCGTCGCCGTCAAAATCGACCCAGACGGCGGCGGTGATCATGCCGCCCGGTCGCGCGAGCTCCGGGGCCGCTTCCTCGGTGATGTCGGTGAACTTGCCGCCGTCGTTGCGCAACAAGTAACTGCGGGTCGGAGTGGGATACTGTCCAGGCATCAACCGGCCACCGACGAACAAATCCAATCGGCCGTGGCCCGTAAAATCCCCGGCCACCACAACGCCTTTGCTCGTCAGCATTTCCGGCAACGCTTGGCTATCCCTGACGAAGCGGCCGCCGCCTTTGTTGATGTACAGACGGTCCTGCAACCAGCGCGACCCCTCTGGGCGGTGATAGCTGCCGCTCGCCACATACAGGTCCGGCAGGCCGTCGTTGTTGGCGTCGAGGAATAAGGCACCCCAGTCGTCGTAATCCTTGTCGGCCGCCCAGGGTTGTCCGCGGGTCGATTCGACGAAGCTGCCGTCCTGTTGCTGCAGGAAGAGCTTGCCCGGGACCCCGGCGGCGCCGCCGATGAAGACATCATCCAGGCCGTCGCCGTTCACGTCCGCCACGGCGATGGGCGGGCCTTGGCTCGACAGCATATACGGCAAGAGCGGTTGGACGTCGTAATCGATGAGATTTCCGGCCTTATGCCGATACTTCGGGGCGCGCCGCGCATCCATGGGCTGGAACACGCGATCTCGCGTTGCGGCTCGTGGAGCGGGGAGGTGCTTTCCCGTCGCGTCAGCCTGTTTCACGAAGACGAGGCGATCGCCGTCGAGACCGGTCAGGACCTGATACCGGCCGTCGGGCCAGATCAGCTCAAGGCTGTCCACGCGGTTCGCGCGACCGAGCCCGAAGTGCTCCCGGTCGTCCATGGTGGACATGTAGCCCCTGGTCGGAGAATGGTAGAGGTATTGCTTCTGTCCTCCAGCCGAGAGGATCATGGTCGCTCCGATCCCGCGTCGGTTGGGCGACATGCCCTGGAGCGTGATCTCTAGATAATGGCTCGAATCGTTCGGCGGCTTGACGTTCTTGTAGATCGAGGCAGTACCGTCGATGTTATTCACCACCAAGTCGAGCCGGCCGTCGTTCGTGAGATCGGCGTAGGCCGCGCCATATGAGAAGCCCGGTTGATCGATCCCCCAGGCGCGCGTCTTGTCGCTGAATGTGAGACCGCCTTCGTTCTTGAACACATGGTTCGGCACCCGGTACGCGCGGAGCGACTTCAGAAGCTCCCGTTCACGTTGCTTGGCGCGCTGCTGATCGCCAGCCCGGCGTGCGGCGAATACGGCCGTCTGGTAGTCAAAGTCGGTGACCGCCTTGGGATAACCACTGGTGATGAAGATGTCTTTGTAGCCATCATTGTCGAAATCAGCGAACAGGGTACTCCAGCTCCAGTCGGTGTAGGCAACACCTGCGAGGCGGGCAATCTCGCTGAAGCTGACCGCTCCGTCCCGCGTGGCTCCGTTGTTCAATTGCAACGCGTTGAGCGTGTAGGCGGGGCGAAATCCCCTGCGACCCAGGTCCAGAAAATCCCCATACCTCGTGGTGCCGCTCATCCGTTTGCGGTCGCGTACGGCTGGCGGCATCATGTCCGCCTGCACGATATCCGGCCAGCCGTCGTTGTTGAAATCGGCCGCATCAACGCCCATTCCCGCGTAACTCGTGTGCCGGAGCGATTCGGCGGCTTTATCGGTGAAGGTGCCGTTCCGGTTGTTGATATACAGGACATCGTTAGGCCACTCGTCGTTCGAGACATAGATGTCGGGCCAGCCATCGCCGTTGAAGTCCGCCACGACCACGCCGAGACCGTAGCCGAGCTCCGTCAGGATCCCGGCCTCCGCGGACACGTCGGTAAACGTGCCGTTGCCATTATTGCGGTACAGGCGGTTGTAGCTGCGAGGGCTGTTCATCCTCAGGCCCGCTGGGTGGACGGTCAGCCCACCGCGAGTGAAATCCTCGGGCGAGTTCTCGAGCAGGAAGAGGTCCAAGTAGCCGTCCCCGTTGTAGTCCAGAAAGACCGCCTGGGTGGTGAAGCCCGTGTCGGCAATCCCGTACTTCGCCGCCGACTCGGTGAACGTGCCATCACCGTTGTTGATGAATAGCAGGTTCGCCCGGCTCGCGGCGGTGGACCATGGGGGGCCGGAGACGGAGACGTAGATATCCAAATAGCCGTCGTTATTGATGTCCACCATCGTCACGCCCGTGCACCAGCGATTCGTCGTCACGCCCGCGGACTTCGTGATGTCTGCGAACCGCATGTTGCCCTTATTCAGGTACAGGCGGCTCGACACCATGTTGCCGGCGAGGAAGATGTCGGGCAGTCCGTCGTTGTTGATATCCCCGATCGCGACGCCGGCGCCGTTATACACGTACGCGTCGGTGAGCACGTTCAAGGAGTCGTCGGTGATGATGGTATTGGCGAACGTGACGCCCGTTTGCGCGGGCGAGAGCTGCTGGAACAGGGGGCGCTCGTTCTCCTGCTGACTGCAAGCCAGCAGCAAGAGCAGCGAGGCGAAGAGCGTGCGGAGATGTCGGCCGGTCATGTGCCTCTCAGTGTGGATTCGCTTGGGAGCGGCAAGCTATGCCCCGCTCGCGCTCGCCCCTGGACCGCCAGGGATCTTATTCGTACAGCTTCCCGGGATCTGCCTGTGCCAGCTCCACGAGGAAGCTCCCGATCTTCTCGCTCACGGCCTCGACGTACTTGCGTCCCTTGTCCGCGGTCGCAGCCGCGGGGTTTCCGACGCCGGTGTCGTCGGTCACCTGGCGCCACTGCCGCGGCGCCCAAGCCCACCCGTCGCGCAGTGCCGCGATCCCGAACCGCCGCGCCCGTCCGGGGCCCGCCTCCGACAAGGGCCGCACCAGCTCCGGCGCGAGGTGCAGCATGACGCTCGTCTCGAGCTCGCCCGCGTGGTCGCCCAGGTCGTGAAAGAAGAGCTTCGGGTCGACGACCTGATACCAGTTGACGATCGAGAGAAACAGCGATACCGCGGGCTGGAGCTCGCGGATCATCTGGCGGAAATCGTTGCCGCCATGGCCGTTCAAGATCACGAGCTTCGGGATGCCCTGACCGGCGAGCGCGGTCGCGATGTCGCGCAGCACCAGCGCCTGGGTGCTGGGATTCAAATTGAGGCAGAGCGGAATGTCGAGCTGCCCGGTGTTCACGCCGAAGGGCACCACGGGCAGCACGACGACCCGGGCGCCGAGCGCGGTGGCGTGTCCCGCCGCCAGGGCGGCGATCCGCTCGGTCTCGACGTTGTCGGTCGAGTAGGGCAGGTGGAGGTTGTGGGCCTCGGTGGCGCCCCACGGCAGGACCGCGACCTCGTAGCGGGCGTCGCGCACCGTCTTCCACGTGAGCTCGTTCAGGACCTCGGCGCGACTAGGCAAGGCACGCATGGGCTACCGTCGGGACCGGGACCCACGATTCTACCACGGGATGGCTCAGGACGCCCGGTTGTGCACTCGGACCCCCCCACGGGCCAGGCGCCGGCTGGAACAAGGTGCCATATTGAATCCGTCCCGGTTGGTTGCCGTGGGGACCCCTCCTCCCTGGAGGTCTTATGCCGCGGTTCTCGTCGCTCGTGCTGTTGCCCGGTGGTCTAGTGATCGGACTTCTTCCTGGATGCGCGTATACGCCCGGAGGGAGGTCGACGAGCGGTCCGCCGATCCAAATCGTGACGGTGGATGAGCTGCGGCGCGCGCCGCGGGGGGAGCCCATCGAGATGGTGCTCATGACCCGATTCCCCGGCGTCTTGGTGACGCGCATGGAAGATGGCAGCGTCTCCGTGCGGATCCGTGGCCCTGCGTCCTTCATGGCGAGCGGGGAGCCCCTGTATGTGATTGACGGTCAGCCGATCCAGTCGGGGCCCTGGGGAGCGTTGCAGGGGATCAGTCCGTACGACATCGCGAAAATCGAGGTGCTCCAGGACCCCGGTGACACGGCGATTTTCGGCATCCGCGGCGCCAACGGAGTGATCGTCATCACGACGCGGGGGAGTCACTGACCCGGGGCGGTCGCCCCACCGCCTCGGCCTTGCAACACCGAGACAGCCGCCCCCCTCTCGGGAAAGGCGGTCCTGGGGGAAGGCACGTCTCAGCGTTGCTGCTCGGTGACTCCCCCTCAGTTCGTCGGAGAGGCGAGCGGGACCATCAGGTGAGCGTAGGTTGTGCCAGCCCACATGACCCACGTCCTGCCACTCTGCCGACTTCGTCGGTATCCCCTCCAACTCATTCAGGTCGGTCGCCAGCAGCATCACATGCGGAGGATCATAGCCCCACTCATTGGTCGGCGTCGCCGCTTTCGCAAACGGGTCCGTGTTGCTTCCGGGCGCGCCGCCTGGGGCGATCATGTAGCCGACACGAACCCGCTTGACGTGTGGTGTGGCCTTGGTCTCGAGCGCCTGCATGAACGCCATCCACTGTTCATCCACGCACATCGGCTCATTCCCCTCGTTCGCGGGGTTCGTGGGCATACACGTCCAGCCATTCGTGCCGGCGCGGAGCGCGGTGATAGCTGCCGCTCGCGACATATAGGTCGGGCAGGCCGTCGCCCCGTCCGTTACCTGGCGCCACCGGCGCGGCGCCCAGGCCCACCCCTCTCGTAGCGCTGTGATCGTGAACCGGCGCGCGCGCCCGGGGCCGGCCTCCGACAATGGCCGCACGAGCTCCGGCGCCAAGTGGAGCATGACGCTCGTCTCGAGCTCGCCCGCGTGGTCACCCAAGTCTTCGAAGAACAGCTTCGGGTCCACGACCTGATACCAGTTGACCGTGCAGAGGAACAGCGAGACCGCGGGTTGGAGCTCGCGGATCATCTGGCGGAAATCGTTGCCACCGTGCCCGTTCAAGATCACGAGCTTGGGGATGCCCTGACCCGCCAGCCCGGTCGCGACGTCGCGCAGCACGAGCGCTTGGGTGCTGGGGTTGAGATTGACGCACAGCGGAATGTCGAGCTGTCCCGTGTTCACGCCGAACGGTACCAGCGGTAGCACGACGACCCGCGCGCCACGCGCAGTCGCGTGCCCCGCCGCCAGGGCGGCGATCCGCTCCGTCTCGACGTTGTCGGTCGAGTAGGGCAGGTGGAAGTTGTGCGCCTCGGCCGCGCCCCACGGCAGCACGGCGACCTCGTAGCGGGCGTCGCGCACCGTATTCCAGGTGAGCTCGTTCAGGATGTAGGGGCGCGTAGGCAAGGGAGGCATGGGCGACCGTCGGGACGGGGACCCGGGATACTAGCACGCGGCGCCCGCGGGCGCCGGAGCAAGGGCGCCCACGCGCGGAGTGGGCGTCGGCCGGGTCATCTCGCAGCCGATCGGCAGCCGGGCCTGGGGAGCAGTCTAGCGATTCCCCACGACCTCGAAGGCTCCCTCGATCCCCTCCGCGGAACTGGGGCCCACGAACACCCGGAACCGTCCCGGCTCGACCGTGAACCGCATCGCCTGGTTGTAGAAGCCCAGTTGTCGCGCCGTCAGGGCGAACTCGACCTTCTGCGCCTCCCCGGGGCGCAGGGCGACGCGGCGGAATCCCGCCAGGGCCTTTACCGGTCGCGTCACGCTCGCCACCTCGTCGCGGATGTAGAGCTGCGCCACCTCCGTGCCCTCGCGCGAGCCGGTGTTGGTGACTAGGGCCGAGACGGTCAGGGACCCGGCTGGCCCGATGCGCGGCGCACTCAGGCGGAGGTCCGAGTAGCTGAAGGTCGTATAGCTCAGCCCATAGCCGAAGGGATAGAGGGGGGTCATCGCCACGTCGAGGTACTTGGACGTGTACTTCTCGGCGGCGGGTGGCCGGCCGGTACTCTTGTGGTTGTAGTAGATCGGCACCTGGCCGAGGGCGCGCGGCACGGTGACGGGGAGTCTGCCGCTGGGATTCGCGTCGCCGAACAGCACGTCCGCCAGCGCGTGGCCGGTTTCGTCACCGAGGAACCATGCCTGCACGATCGCGGGCACGTGCTCCGCGGCCCACGCCACGGCGAGCGGGCGGCCGCTCATGAGCACCAAGACGATCGGCGTGCCGGTTCCCGCGAGCGCCTCGAGCAGCTGCTGCTGCACGCCCGGGAGACCGAGGGTCGACCGGCTCGCGGCCTCGCCGCTCATGTCCGCCGTCTCACCGAGCACGACCACCGCGACCTCGGCCTGGCGTGCCAGGGCCACCGCGTCGGCGATGCCCGCGGTCGCGCTGTCGTTCGCGCCCGAGCCCCTGGCGTACAGCACCTTCGTGCCCTCGCCCGCCCGCGCGCGGATGCCCTGAAGGGGCGTGACCGCATCATGCGGGTCGCCGTGGCCGCTCCACGGTCCGAGCACGGCGACCGGGTCGTCGGCGAGCGGCCCGATCACGGCCAGCGTGCGCCGCGTCGCGCCGAGCGGGAGCAGGGTGGGATCGTGCTTGAGTAGCACGATCGCCTCCCGCGCCACGCGCCGGGCGAGCTCGCGGTGCTCCGGGGCGAGCAACGTCGCGCGCTCGCGCTCGACTGTCGCCCCGTGGTAGGGGTCGTCGAACAAGCCGAGGGCGAGCTTGGCTTGGAGCACATGACGCACCGCGGCGTCGACCGTCGCGACGGGGATGCGCCCGGTGCGCACGAGCGCCGGCAGGTCGTCGACATAGATCTGGCTCACCATGTCCATATCCACGCCAGCGTCGAGGGCACGCTTTCCCGCTTCCGCGCGTGAGCCCGCGACGCCGTGCGCCCGCAGCTCGTCGATCGACGTCCAGTCGCTGACGACCATGCCCCGGAACTTCCATTCTCCCCGCAATAGTGTCGTCACGAGCCAGCGGTTCGCGGTGCTCGGGACGCCGGCGATCTCGTTGAACGATGTCATGATGCTGCCGACGCCGGCGTCGAGCGCGGCCCGAAACGGCGGCAGGTAGGTCTCACGCAGCGTCCGTTCGGAGATGTCCACCGTGTTGTAGTCCCGGCCAGCTTCGGCGCCTCCGTACGCCGCGAAGTGCTTCGCCGTGGCCAACACGGCGTCCGAAGCCCGCAGGTCCGCGCCTTGAAACCCGCGCACCTGGGCTGCGGCCATCACGGATCCCAGGTACGGATCCTCGCCCGCGCCCTCGGCGATCCTGCCCCAGCGCGGATCGCGCGCGATGTCGACCATCGGCGCGAACGTCCAGTTCACGCCCGCGGCGGCGGCCTCGCGCGCGGCCACGTGGGCCGCGGCCTCGACGGCCGCTGGGTCCCAGGTGCTCGCCTCGGCGAGCGGGATCGGGAACGTGGTGCGGTAACCGTGAATCATGTCGAAGCCCAAGAGGAGCGGGATGTGGAGTCGCGGTTCGGTCACCGCGACCTGTTGCGCCTCGCGCGTCGCCGCGGCGCCGGTCAGGTTAAGGAATCCCCCGACCAGGCCGCCCCGCAGCAGGTCCAGTTGCGCGGGGCTGGGCCGGTCATTGACCGAGAGCAGGTTCAACTGCCCCAGCTTCTCCTCGAGCGTCATCCGGGCGAGGAGCGAGTCGATCCGGGAGCGCGCCTCGGGCGGGAATCGCACGTTTGGCACCGAAACCTCCTATTGCGGTTGCGGGTGTGGTGCGGTGAAGTCCGAACAGCACGGTTTCTGCGACGGGGAGAAGTCCATGAACTCGACGCGTACCTCGTCCGGATCGAACACGTTCAATTGATACTTGCCGTCGAGTCCCATCTGCTTGTGCTCTTCGCCGTGCGGCTTCCAGCCGGTCCGTTCGAGCGCCGCAGCGGCCGTATCCATGTTCGCCACGCCCAGCGACAAGTGGTACATGACCCCAAGCAGGTGGTGGCTCGGGGTAGGGGACACATTCAACATGTACTCGAGCCAGTCCGAGCCATCTGGAACCTGCAGCGATACCCAATCGGTGCGCTCCGGCGTCATGCCGCCGTGCCAATAGGGGCGAAAGCCGAGAATGGCTTTGTAGAAGGGATCCATGGCCGCGCGGTCTCGGACAACGAAGCCGACGTGAATCAGGCGATGCGAGATGGCGCCCTGCTGATCGGGGTTCGCTTTCGGTTCGCTAAACGCGATGTGGTGCCCTTCGGCGTCGCTCACGGCGAACTCGGCTCCGCCATCGGGCTGCTTCTCGACCGACGGGGGCACCGTCACGTTGTGCGCTGCCAGGTAGCGGCGGAGCGCTTCCGCATCGCTGGTCCGAAAGGCGATGACCTGCATGCCGTCCGTCTGTGACGCGGTGGCGTGCACGACCTCGACATACTGGTCCTTACCGACCCGGTAGCGCGCGCAGTCCCTGACGGGGCATTTCGCTTCCGGCAAGAGCAGTTCCTGCGCGTAGAAGCGGCGTGAAGCCGCCGGGTCCTTGGCGTAAATGCGGACGTACGCGATCCCCGTGATCGGAGGGCGTTGCGCCTCCTGGGCACGGCCGGAACTGGCCACCAGCAGTCCGATCACGATGAGGCGCGGGGCCCGCATGCGCGAAAGCATAGCATCTCCATCGAGCGATGTCACTTGGGCCGCGCGTCCCAACGGCCTGCGGGCGCTAGGTCGGCGCGGGCCACGCGAGGGCACAGCGCCGCTGGCTGCTCGCCGCGGCCAGTTCCAGGCCGCGCATGACGTTCAGCACCTGCTCCGGCCCGACCGCCAGTTGCGCGGTCCCGAGGATCGCGTCGCGGATATTCTCGTAGTACTGCGTGAAGCTCGAGGGGACGGTCGGAACGGTGCGGGTCCCCTCGGGGGTGGTCAGTCTGCCGTACTGCTCGGACGGTTCCACATCCCAGTGCGACTCATCGGGCGTGCGGCCGGCCTTCAGTGCCTCTTCCTGCGGATCGAGGCCGTGCTTGACGAAGGAGCCCTTGGTGCCTTGAACGGCGAAGCTCGGCCCCGGGGCGACGGCCAGCATCGTCCCCCTCAGGAGCGCGCGCATCCGCGGGTAGTGCAGCGTGACGTCGAACGCGTCGTCGATTGCGGCGCCGTCGCGCTCGACGCGGATGTCGGCGGCGATCGCGTGCGGCGGGCCGAACCCCCAGAGCCGGGGTACGGCTGCTCGCGCCACGCGCCCGGCCGGAGCTCCGGCCGGAAGCGGTCGAAGTGGGCTTCGAAGCTCGTCACCCGGCCGAGCACACCGTCCAACAGCAGGTTGCGTACGGTGACGAAGTCTCCTGTGTAGCGGCGGTTCTGGTAGGTCGAGAGCACCCGCCGCTGCTCTTTGCCCAGTGCCACGAGCTCGCGCGCCTCCGCCACCGTCGTGGTAAACGGCTTGTCGACCACGACGTGGCGACCGGCCAGGAGGCATTGCTGCGCGATCGGATGATGTGACGGATTGGGTGTGGCGATGACGACCAAGTCCACGGGCCGGGTGAGCAGCTCGTCGACGCTGCGGACGAATGCCACATCTGCATACCGCGGGTCCGGTGTGCCACTGCGCTGGACGATGGTCGTCAGGCGGAGGCCCTGGACCGCGCGAATGACGGGGGCGTGAAACACCCTGCCGGCGAAGCCGAAACCCACGAGGCCGACGTTGATCATGCCGGTGTGGCGGTGATCAATCGCTGGTCATGATGAACAGCGGGGCGCCATCGAACTCGTAAATCGGCCGCAGCCGATCGGTGTTGTAGTACTTGGCGACGTCGACGATTTTCTTCTCCGACGTCACTCGCGTGAGCGGCACGCTGTCGTAGAACCCGCGGTGGATGCTGACCAGGCGACCGTACTCCTTCTTCCTGATCAGGTCGAGCGCGAGATTGCCGAACGCCATCGGGACGATGGAGTCGAGTGCGTCGGGATCGCCCGAGCGCACGAGGTAGCCGAGCCGCTGGTTCACGACATCGATGCGACGGCCGTGGTTGTACTTGGGCGACGCATCTCTCAGGGCCGCCCCGATCTGGTCCCCGATCCCGCCCAGCTTGCGGTGGCCGTACATGTCGGTCTCTTCGCTTTCGAAGCTCATGTCGTCGTGCGCGCTGAGGCGCGCGCCTTCCGACACCAGCACGACTGCGTAGCGGCTCGGGTTCTTGTTGCGGTCCTGCGTGAGGAGTTCCGCGAGGCGCTCGACGTCGACGGGGTGCTCGGGAATGACGCACCGATCGGCCGCGCCCGCCATCGTCGGCAACAGCGCCGTGAACCCGGCGTAGCGCCCGAACACTTCGATGACGAGGAAGCGCTCGTGCGAGCCGGCCGAGGTACGCAGCCGGTGCGTCAACTCGATGGTGCGTGTCACACACGTGCTGAAGCCGATGCAGTAATCGGTGCCGTAGACGTCATTGTCCATCGTCTTCGGTATGGCGACGACGTGCACGCCCTCATCGTGCAGGCGCTTCCCGTAGCTCAGCGTATCATCCCCACCGATGGGAATCAGGACGTCCACCCCGATGTGCTCGAGGTTCTTGAGCACGTCCTTGGTGATGTCGTTGATCGGTTCGTCATAGCCGGTCAGGTGGGGCGGCACGCGTACACGCGGCAGGTGGCTCGGCCGCACCCGCGACGTGTGGAGGAAGGTCCCGCCCGTGCGGCCGGCGCGGTTGACGATGGCTTCCGAGAGCGGCTGCACATTCTCGCTGTTGTCGGCGTTCGCGTCGCGCACGTAGTCGACGAGCCCAGACCAGCCGCGGCGAATACCGACGACGCCGTAGCCGT
>WNFF01001697.1_pt1 | contig 17809 bp, 10 predicted proteins | sample 5400441 | NCBI WGS metagenome assembly WNFF01 (sample SAMN13153345, study PRJNA577476) | soil metagenome | isolation source: 120 cm saprolite under Douglas fir tree site 2 hole 3 replicate 1 | place: USA:California | collected 2015-04-18 | reverse complement strand
CGGGTGTATGAATTGGTTGTAGGCAAGCAAGGGAAAAAGGAGTATCCTCATCTGGACAAAAAAAGCTATCAACCAGAGAGGAGACTCACGAATGGAAACGAATGAGCAGATACGACGGGTACTGAGCAAAGCGCTGGAAGAGGAGTTGGAAAGCTTTCTCGAGCAGGTAAGCCAGATGACCGAGGGGGAACTGAAGCACTTGGAAAAGCAGGTAGTCAAGAGCAGTCAAGCCATAGGCCGAAAGCTGATGGAAGGAGTACTCAACAGTCGGCTGCACGAGCGGCGACCGGTGGCGCGGCGCGAGGGGAGTTGCGGGCATGTGCAACGGTTGGTGGGCGAACGTCCCAAGGAACTGATTACGCTGGTCGGCGCGGTCAGCGGATGTCGCGCCCGTACTATCAATGCCTGCATGGAGGAGAAACGGAAGAGGGGCAAGACTGTACGCATGGAGAAGCGCCTGCTGATGCGCTGTGGGGCGTGGACAAGCAGCGCACGACCCCTGGGGTGCAAGGGCACATCAGTTAGTCTCCGCGCGCGCCTCACATTCGAGGAAGCGGCCCAGACCCTGTGCCGCTCTGTGCCGATTGGCATGTCCGGGCGGCAAGCCCTGAACTTGATGCGTCCGGTGGGAGAAGCGTTGGCGGCTTCAGAAGCCCAGCAGGTGATGGCCTTAGAGGCTGAGGCGAGGCAAGCGCGAAGCCTGCCGACAGAGCGGCAGCAGCAGACGGCGATTGAGCGGCTGTATATCGAACTGGATGGCGTGCTGGCGCGGATGCGACGGGGCAGCGTGCCGATGGAGCACGAGGAAGTGCAACGCAAAGGCGACGTGTATCGTGAGATCAAAGCCGGAGCGGTGTTTCGCGCAGAGCAGGGGCCCAAGCGGTCAGAGTTGGCCGCCTTTCGTGTATGTGGATACGCCAGCAGAAGACAGTGTGCGTTATGTGGCTCGTCGCACGGCCAAGGGCGGCTTTGGCTGGTTGCTCTACCATCTGGCCAGGCAATGTGGACTGGAGCAAGCGAAGCCGGGTGGTGGTCCTGGGTGACGGAGCCCCCTGGATTTGGAACCTGGTCGCCGAACACTTTCCAGGGGCCGTGCAGATTGTGGATCTTTATCATGCCAAAGAACACGTGTGGGACGTGGCTCACGCCGTCTTTGGACGCGGCACAGCAGTGGGAACAGCCTGGGCCACGCATGCCTGCTCGCTGCTCGAACAGGGGCAGAGTGAAGCGCTCGTCTCCGCGATCTCTGCGTTGCCGCCCATTCCACCGGAGCCAGGGCAAGCGCGCAGTATCCCAGAGCGGGCCGTGGACTACTTTACCACCAACGCCCAGCGCATGTGCTATCCGCTCTTCCGCGCCCAAGGCATGCATATCGGCAGTGGCATCGCTGAGGCCGCCTGCAAAACCATCGTCAGCACGCGCGCCAAACGGTGCGGCATGCGCTGGACTCCTGAGGGCCTCGATGCGCTCTTACCTTTGCGCACGGCTGTTCTCAATGGGACCTACGATTCGTTCTGGGAAGAGGCATATGTCGCTTGATTGCCTACAACCAATTCATACACCCCTACTCCCCCCTTGTCTTCCCCCCGCCCCTCTTCCGTTTCGCCTCCAACAGCTTGCTCGTCATCGAACCCTCCTGTTTTCCTACCCTTGGCGGTGTGTTTCCAACGTCTCTTTCTCAAGACTAACGAAAACTTCTAGGAGAGGTGAAACTTTTCTGCTTTTGCTGGTACTTGTGGCCAAACTTTCGGTAGGAAACGATCAACATCATCGAGGGCTGCGGCATAGAGTCCCCAGATGTAGGTCCTCACAAAAGATTCTTGAGAAATCTTAACAGCAGGAAGTATATTTTCACCAGTCCGCTACTGTTTCTTTACTGCATATGCAGAATACCTGTGTAAACTGATCGTTGGAACCATTGTGCCTTACCTGATCGAAACTCGATAGTATATCCCGGTTGTCTATCTCCTATCGAGTCGCTTTTGAAAAAGAAGGAATATCTCATGAATGTGCTTCTGCGTCGTCGGCCAGTCTCGGTTCTTCTGGCCATCCTGTTCTTAGGTACGCTTGTCCCGGCATTTGCCTGGTTTAATGCAGGCCGATCAACTGGAGTCCATGCTGTCGGAACTATGCCAACAATTCAACCCTCGGTTACTACCGTTCGCCCGAATGAACACTTCCTGGTGACGGGTCAGGGATTTTTGCCGAATGATACGGTCTACCTTGATCTTGATGGAGGCTTGACAGGAGCGAATCTTGGTAATCTGACCTGCGATTCCAGCGGCAATTGCTCCGGCACCGCGCAGATGCCCCAATTCGCGGGTCCGGCAGGTTCGCATACGATCTATGCCTACGGGACCGGTGGGGTCAGCGATGATGCGACCGCTACCATCACCATTCGCCCGATTGTCTACCCCACCAGCGGCGGCCCTGGCACCTATATCAATCTTTCTGGGGCCGGTTTCGCCACCAACGAAACGGTGCAGGTGTACTGGGGCAAATCCACGAGTGGGATCTTCGAGGGCAATTTCACGACCGATCCTTCCATCGGGGAGCTTTCGTCTCGCTTTACTATTCCCACGAACCTGACTCCCGGAGCGTATCCCATCACCGTCGTTCGGACTGGTCAGCAACCGGCAAACGTCTTAGGCGTGTTTCACGTGCTTCCTCCTGCCATTCAGCTTTCTAAGGCGGGTATTCGCAGCGAGCAGCCAGTGACGGTGACGCTCTTAGGGTTTCAGGCTTACGAGTCCGTTACACTCAGTTGGAACGCCAATGGCGGTGCTACACTCGGCACGTTCATTGTCAACAATGAAGGTAGCGATCAAGAAACGGTCACTCCTCCACTCGCCGCGCTTGGTACCTATACGCTGACCGCCGTTGGCGGCACGAGTAAGCTCCAGGCAACCGCCAGTCTGGCCATCGGCCCTGGCCTGCTGATCCAACCATCTGCAGTGACTCCTGGCGGAACAATGAATATCCTCGGCGGGGGGTTCACACCTGGTGAAACGGTCTACGTCTACGTCCCGCAGGGAGGAGTCTATAACGGGTATACCGATTCCACCGGGAGCTTCGTCGTGACAGCAACGGCTCCTTTGCGCACCCACCCGAAAATCAGTTACGTTGTCTACGCGGATAGCGCATCAGGTACGGATAAGGCCAAGGCGCAATATGGGTATGTCGCGCCGCAGATATCGTGGGGAGGGACCAACCCGTTCGATGGTAGCTATGTACCTTTCGGAACGCCCTTTAACGTGAGTGTCCAGGGGTTTTTCCCCAATGAGCATGTTGCGCTCTACTGGGATTATCAGCAACAGGGCCAGCTCAAGCTAGGCACAGTACTGACAGGGACTGATGGCACATTTTCGGTCAACCTCACAATCCCGAGCAGTCCCTCCAATCTCTATGTCTACGCTAACCTGGAGGCAGTGGGTGGCACCAGTAAGCTTCACGCCGGTTCCCAGGTTCAGGTCATCCCCGGAATCGTCTTGACCCCATCCACTGGACCGCTTGGGAAGACGCTGACAATCAAGGGCGGCAGTTTCTATCAGAACGACTCCATCACAGTAACATTCGGCCAGTACACCGAGGCCACCGTCACCGCCGATAGCAGCGGAGCGTTTGTCACCTCCTTCGTGACCCCCACCACGGTGAACGGAGGAGGCATCATCTTCGTGCAGGCGACCGATAGCAGCGGCAGGCTAAAGCCCTACACCGAATTTACTGTGCCTCCTACCTTCAGCATCACTCCTACAACTGGTACTTCTGGCACGACGATCACGCTGAACGGGACGAACCTTGGAGCGAATTACTACTATGGTATAGAGTGGATAGATCCTGTGAGCGGCACCCTGACGAGCCTGGGCAATGTCTCAGCAGATAATCAGGGCAACGTCTCTACCTCGATCACTGCCCCTGCTAACCTGGTGATAGGACGGAACTATACCATTGCTCTTATCGGTGGGTCCGGCGCCTTTCCTGTCCAGGCCATCTTCAAGGCCAGTTAAGATTCGCACGCGGCGCATATACCCATTCATGAGGGGTGTATCTGGCGAAAATCTCGTGAGCCTGGTCGGGCCGAAGGTAACTGCTGACCAGGCTCACGAGACCTTATGAACATGCATGTCAATTGGCATGATAGGCGCCCCAAATTAAACATGAGTCCACACACTCCTGTTTTTGGCCCCACTCCTGGGATCTTTCTCAAGTGTTCCCAGGCTTGTAAATGAGATAATTCGGTTGCTAACATTTACCCATTCAAGCAGCTTTTGCCCTCTCGTTACCCCGCACGAGCGAAGTGAAGATGCCAATCCCGGCAAAAGCAGCGCAAACCAGGAGCGCGGCGTGTAGGCTACTCACGAAGGTACTTTGAAGCGCGTTGATCTGCTCAGCAGAGAGAGTTTGCCTTTGCTGCTGCATAACAAGTATACTGCCTGCCGCTGCACCCCCTAATCCGGTGAAGACTGCTCCCGCAATCGCTACGCTCAAACTCTGCCCGATAACTCGCCCTGTTGCCAGCAATCCCGATGCCTCGCCCTGTTGAGAACGCGGTGCAGCACCCATCATAGCCCTGGTGTTCGGCGCCTGAAAGATGCCCTGCCCAATGCCGGTAAAGCCAAGCCGCCAGGCGATATCCCAGATAGAACTTGTCTGATCAAGTTGGCTGAGTAGGATCAGCCCAATACAGGCTATCGCCAGCCCAACAGGCGATAACCAGCGTGAACCAATCCTATCCGCGAGCGAGCCGCTGATGGGCGCAAGGACAGCGAGGGCCAGCGATAGGGGCGTGAGGAGTAGCCCAGCCTCTACAGCAGAAAAGCCGCGCAGCTCCTCGAAATAGAAGGGCAGTAGGAAACCAGGGGCGAACAGCGCAAGCATAGCCAGGACAAAACTAATGTTGGCCGAGGCGAAGACGCGGTTCTTCAGCAGCTTCAGATCTAACACAGGGTCCTGGACATGGCGCTCGACGAGCACTCCAGTAGCCAGCGCTGCCACTCCAATTGCCAGAGATCCCAGCAGGCGAGGCGAAGTCCAGCCCCACTCCTGGCCGAACGAGAGACCCAATATCAATGCTGCGAGTCCAATGCCCAGCAAAGCTGCACCTACTGGATCGAACCGCCCTTGCCCACGGCGCATACGCTCAGTGAGCAGATGCCGCGACGCGACAAACAAGAGGATACCTATAGGCACATTGATAAAAAAGATCCAGCGCCAGGTCAAGTACTGCGTGATAATGCCGCCAATAGTGGGACCAATGCTGATTCCCAGTGCTACCACAACACCGTTCAAGCCCAACGCTCTCCCACGCTCCTGGGCAGGAAAGACACTCGTGATCATGGCAACATTGACGGAAAAGATGAGCGCGCCTCCCAGCCCCTGGAAAAGGCGAGATCCAATCAGCACTCCCAGGGCAGGCGCTGCGCCGCAGAGCGCTGAGCCGAGGGTGAAAACGACCAGGCCTACCAACCAGACCGGCTTACGCCCGATCATATCAGCCAGGCGCCCGAAGGTGAGCAAGACCGCAGCAATCACCACCAGGTAGCCGATGATGATCCACTCGAGAGCACCACTGAGTGGCACGCCAAAGGCGTGTGCAATTGCCGGCAGGCTGATATTGACAATCGACCCATCGAGGGTCGTCATGAATGCACCGGTGGCAGCGAGCAGCAGCACCACCCATTTATTCGCCTGCTCCCGGCTGCCAGGACCTTCTGCTGGCAGGTGTCCACTCTGTGCCGGAGGGACGCGTGCTTCGCTTTCCGGGGGCACTTCGCGCTGTCTCATTGTATCTTCCCCTTGTCCCCCCTCTTCCGTTTCGCCTCCAACAGCGTGCTCGTCATCGAGCCTTCCTGCTGCTTCCCTGGCAACTTCTGCTCTTTCTTCACAGTCGTAGTCGCCTGCTTGCCGGATTCAAGCTGAGTAGTCCGTGACCTGTCACTGAGCATCCCGGCGGGAGCGTCCTTCGGCTTGAGGCTGGCTACATGGTTCCTGCGTTCCTGGCGGCGGGCACGTATAGTGTTAAGTACCAGGTTCACCTCCGTTTGCGCAGCTTTGCCCAATCTAACATGTGAGGCCAGCCACCGGTAGCCAACAACCAGGAACTCCAGGCTCGAGAGGCGGCGTAGCGCAATGTCTATCGGCAGCAAGAGCGCTGCCAGGGCAAATAGCCAGAAGGTGATCAGCAGAGCCGCGTGCACAGATGGTAGGTTTGAAGCAAAGGCGGCGGCATAGTCGTCCGGGCCAAGCACGCTTCCATCCCCGGCGTGGGCGAGAAGGTTGAGGAAGCGCAGGTCTGTTCCTGAGGCGTTGAATTCAGGTGAGTAGGGCACTACCAGCCCGCTGGTAGTGCTCAACTGGCTGACGGCTTTATTAGTGCTGTCCCGTGCCTGCCAGGCGACACGCAGTAAGTATGCCCCCACCCCTGTAGTTGGGAAGTTCCCCTCCCAGCGGCCAGGTGCGCTAGGTTGCAATGTCACCGTTTGCTGCGATAGATCAGGCGCGATAATCTTGACCTGCACTTGCTGCTGATTTGCCAACCCGGGCGCAGGTGAGATTCCGGTGGGAAGATCGACGATGATGTGCCCGTTGCCAGCGGTTACCTCCCCATTCACGATGAGTTGACTATCGGGCGGAGGTAATGTCCAGGTGACCAGGTTGGCCCACCAGCGGGCGGCATCCTTCCATTGTAGCCAGTTGGCCGTCCACAGGCCCAGGGCATCGCTTGTCCATGCGACGACACGACCCAGCCCATACTGCCAGACGGCCAGCACAGGATCATCAAGGTGACTGATAAGCACCAGTTGCGCCGCTGCTTTGGGCGTGGTCGCGACATAGCCATTCAACTGCGGCAGCGAACCCAGGCCCGCCAGGATAGGATGAGGCACAACGATAGCCGGAACAAATGATTCATTGATGGTTGCTTGCCGGGCTGCCTGATGTGTCTCATCAAGCAGTATCTTCGGGATGGCGTTCGGGTCATCGGCCCGGTAGAAACGTCCCTTACCCCAGACAGCAATCTGCTGCATCATCGTCAAATCCTGAAATGACCCTATATTCGTACCAACCACTGACACAGAGATATGTTCGCTTACCATTTTGAGCACTTGCGTAGCATAGTTATCCGGGGCATCCCCGTCACCCAACAAAATCACGTGCTTGATTTGTGCATTCGTATGCAATAACGCCTGTTCCGCAGCGACCAGATCTACTATATAGCTTTGAGGGTCGTTAGGTGTCAGTGCATCAATAGCCTGATCAATAGCAGTCTTACTTGTGACGTGCTGCATGGGAATAACCAGGCCACCGGACGCTTCTGAAACACCGATATAATCACGTGGAGTTAAGAGGCCGACAACTCCCTTGGCCGCCTCTTTAGAGATATTTACCCCAGACTCGTTCTCTAGACTCTCAATGATCAGGACGACAGCAATAGAGGGCTTATCTTTGTGCTGTGGTATCTCCATACTCACAGGCAGCGTTTCTTCCAGCGGAGTGTTAGCATAGCCGCCGATACTATAACTGTTCTCGCCCCCACTCACAACGAGGCCGCGCCCAAGGTCACGCACGAACGATTGGAGCACCTGCATGCGCGTGGGACCCAGATCTGCGGCAGGCACGTCTGCCAGCACAACCGCGTCGAAGTTGACCAGCCCTTGCAGGGCTATTGGCACATCAGCAGGGGTACCAATCGTGACGTTGATCTGCGTAGCCCGGAGCGCGGCAGCGATGTTGCTCCCTGCGCCGGGTTTGCCCTCGATGACGAGCACATTTGGCGGGCCTTGCACGTTGACGAAGGCAGCAGCTTCGTTATTCTGGCTGATCGTGTCCAGCTTGGCATCCATGGTGATGCGATAGGTATGGAAACCTGCTGGCGGAGCCATTAGATTGAATGTAACATCTTGCTCACCAGCTACCAGGTGATACGATCGCTGTAATAAGAGCGTTTGATCAAGGTAGAGGTGAAGCGTGACAGGTTGCGCCACGGTACTGAAGAGCCGGGCGTGTAGTAGAAAACGCTCGTTGGTATGCAGTGTACCTGGGGCATTGAGGCCGTCAACACGTGCCTCCGGGCCGTTAGAGGCAGGAAGTGGCACAACGTCGAGCCGGATTCCTTCCTGTTGCAGGAGCTGCGCTTCCTGCAGTGCATCCTCCATATTCTGCCGGCCATCGCTCAAGAGTACGATGCGCCTCTCGCTATCTTGCGGGAGGATGGCCGCCGCAAGTCGCAGCCCTGCCGCGAGATCGGTGTAATCGGTTTCAGGGGTTGACTCAAACTGGGAAAAGTCAATCTGTGTGCTGACCGATTGCTCAACCAGCGCGTTACGCCCAACCGCTACAATCCCCACCTGGTCACCGGGTCGCTTATGCTGAATGGCGTTATTGATCCATTGTTCGATGAAAGCTCGTTGTGGCGAAGTGCTGGCAGAGATATCACCGACAAAAACAACTGCCTGGCGCGAGATGGGCAGCGATAGCGCCGCTCCGGCCAGAGCCGAGACGATTAACACGAAGAGTGCCAGCCTGCTCGCCAGAATCATGTAACGCTGCGCTCCGGGAAACGGCAGGGACATACGTCGCCAGGTGAGAAATACCAGCACGCCAATGGGGATTAAGAGCAATAGCAGCAGCGGCTGCTCAAATTCTAGCATTTCTCTTTCCTTTCGCTCCTGGCTTGCTCTTCAAGCGTTTTCTCACCCTGATAACCCGCTTCCTCACGGCTCTAAAACGAGTTACTAGCTGGTTTTGTAGACTGGCAACCGCTCCAAATTGTTGCAATTGATGAGTGCGACTGCCATTACGTGATGACGCTGGACGCTCCAGAATCGAAGCGCCTCGCATTGTATAGCTGCGGCTAAAGAGCCACCATTCCGCGCAAAGCACCAGCAATAGAAAGGCTGCGATCCAGGGCCAGATCTCACGCAATACGCGAGGCACAGAGGGCGCTCCCGGGTTAAAAGGTGTGCTATGTACTATTGGAAGCTGGGCTGCCGGTGCCAGTTGCGATTGTAACGGGTCAAACAGGTTGACGGCGAAGGCTCCTTGTCGCTCCTGGTCCGGTGTATATTGTGTCACAGTGTAGATGCCGGTCCTATCCGTTTGATCAAAGACTGTTACCGGAAATGGGGGAGCAACCGTGACCGGTTGTTGGCCTGGCCCGCTGACCGTTACGCGCTGTGCACCCGACCATGTCTGAACAGTGATAGGCGTACCGGGGGCGACCTGCCCATTGCCCGGCACAGGAGCTGGTAGGAACCAGCTGACCAGGTTATAAATGAGGATGGGGAAACTTGGCTGCAGGGGCAGGTCAGAATCGTGCAAGTCAAAGCTCAACGCCCCTATCCGCCGGTTCTCCCGCTCCCCTGCGATCAGCAGCGGAGTTTCGGGAGTAACAATGATCGGCTGCATCCAGGATGCAGGGGTAATCCGGTGACTGACACGCAGCACATGGATACTGCTGAGATCAACCTCGCTCAGCAGATTCTGGTTGTCGCCACCTGCACCGATGTGACTGACATCGATCTCGGCACCTGACTTGCCGAAGATGTAAGAGCCGGCCGGTGGGTTGATGAAGAATAAGTCGCCTGCCGGCAGGGTCGAGGGCGCAAAGCCGTCGAACACCGTTAAGTCATAATTGCCCGCGTTTGCAACATAGTTACCGGGGGTCGTTTCATAGAGGTTGATACCCGGCTGGAGACGCAGCGCAGCTTCAAGAAAGCTATTGCCCCTGGTTACCAGCAGCACCCGGCTATGTATCGATCCACCAGCAACGGCCCACGCCTCGTGGTCAACCGTCATAGCATCTTGAGAGATGATGTGTGCGTGCAGCAAAAGGGTCGTTGGCGGCAATGGGCCCCATTCGAGCGTTCCGCTGGCTCCGGCGGCCAGGACGGCGGTTTGCACGCCTACCAGCTTACCATCAGCATACAGTTCGACTGGTATTGATCGCTGCTGGTGACTATAGTTTGCGATTTGCGCCAGGGCGACGAGACGGCCCTGGACAGTTTGCGAGGCGAGCGCCAGAAACGCGACATTCGGGGCATCGGTACCGATTTGCAAGTAGCGCACCGCAAAGGGGGCCACGAGTGTTTGATCAGAAGACAACACATGGCCATCCCCGATGACCAGTACCTGCGCATCTGTGTGGCCGGCAGCCAGCGATGTCGCCAGTGAGAGCGCCTGCTCGAGGTCAGCATCCTGATTGGTGACTTTCGTACGCTGGAGCGCGGCAGTAAGCTGGCTTTTATCTGAGGAGAAGGCAATCATCACCTGTGGTGTGCGTGCCATCGAAATCATTGAGAGCTGGTCACCAGGACCCAGCCCATCGATCAAATCCGCGATCAGGCTTTTAGCTTCATCAAACCTGCTGGGAGATACATCGGTAGCCTGCATACTGGCTGATGCCTGTAAAATGATGATGGTGTTGCCCCCGATGGGGCTACGTATGAAGGTTGCCGGCCGTGCAAGTACAAGCACGATCACTAGCGCCGCCAGGATCTGCAGGAGGAGCAGCGGTGTGATACGCAGGCGCTGCCAGGGCCGGCTTGCTTGCAGGTCCTGTAGCGCCTGCCGCCAGAGCAGCGTGCTGCTAACCACCCGCTCTTGCCGTTTGGGCCGCATGAAATAGAGCAGGAGGATCACTGGTATAATGATGCTAAAGGCGAGTGCCGCCGGAACAAGTAGACTCATATCACACCTCCTGACCCGCAGGGTAGATGCGCAGTGCCTTTCGTTCCGACTGACCGCGCACGGTATGCCTTGCGTCTCGCCTGACTGCGCAGCAGTAGCGGCGCAGCCGCGTTGGCGAGACGGATAGGTTCAGCCACGCAGTGGCGTTGGAGGAACGGGCAAGAACCAGCGTTGGAGGTGTGGCTTTCAATGTTCTCATTTGACTATCTCAACCTGCCTGAGCAGCCTCTGTACAACATCGGTAAGAGTAGTATCGCTGGGAATCATGACGTATGTCATAGCATGAGCATGAGCAAACGAGGCCAGTTCTTGCATAAATGTGAGCAGTCGCTGCCGGTATGCCTGTAGTACACCTGGTGTGCTGCTGATATCGACGCTGCCTGATCCTTCGCTATCGCGCAGGTGCCAGTCACCTTGTAAGTCAGGCTCGATCTCATCCGGTGCGAGGATTTGCACGAGTGCCACCTCCTGGCGTAACTGGCTTACTGCGCGTAGCCCGGTCTGGTAGCCCCCTGGTGCCAGAAAATCTGAGATCACAATGGTCAGCCCCGGGCTCTTCACTACCCTGCCGAGATCAAACAGCGCACGATTCAAGTCGGTTGCGCCGGATTGTGGCAAGCGGCTGAGAAATTCGCCGACCGCCCAGATAGCATGTTTGCCACTGCCTACACGGCGATGTGCCGCCAGCCGGTCTGTGAGCGCACCGGCGATGACGCTATCTTCACATTTAAGTGCTATATATGCTAATGCAGCCGCCAGGGCGGTTGCAAGAGAGGCTTTCGCTGGTCTCCCATACTGCATGGATTCGGAGCAATCGATGAGCATCGTTACCGTCAGGTTTTCCTCGGCTTCAAATATACGCAGGAAGAGCCGCTCCAGCCGCGCATACGCTCGCCAATCGATGCGGCGGAAGTCGTCGCCCGGGGCGTAGCGACGGTAGTCTGCAAACTCCATCGATGAGCCTGCGAGCGGGGACCGGCGACGTCCTGGCCGCCCTGTAGCCTTCGATTTGCGCGTGATAAGCGCCAGGTTATCCAGGCGTTGTAGCGTACCTGCGTCCAAAGGGAACCGCGCCGTGCTGCTCTCGTTGACCAACGTAATCGCCTCCTGCCTTAGTGTGTTACCAAAGTTTGTAACATTTGTATCGTTTGTATCACTTGTGTCCGTTGTATCGCGGTGTTACATCGTTTAAAAAGGGAAGATCTACGCACTAATAATCTGACCACCTTCAATTGAGAGGTGAAATGTAGTGGCACCCGCAAGGGGTGCCAGGCCCTCTAGGTCTCCTCGATGATCGTCTCAATCAAATCCTCTGGAGTGATCCCATCGGCCAGGCCGTCGAAGTTAAGGATGATTCGGTGGCGCAGCGCGGGGAAAGCAACGGCCTGCAAGTCCTCCAGGGCAACATTATAGCGGCCTTCGAGCAAAGCACGGACTTTACCCGTCAGGATGAGCGCCTGCAGGCCACGCGGGCTGGCACCGTAGCGAACGTATTTGTGGACTTGTTCGGGCGCGTCCTCCTGGTCTGGATGTGTTGCCAGGAGCAGGCGTACCGCGTGCTCTTTGACGTGCGTTGCTACCGGAACAGCGCGGGCCGTCTCTATTAACTGCAGCAACTGTTCCCCAGAAGCGACCTGTTTAGCCCGGAGAGCCTGCGTGCCAACGGTGGTGTCGATAATACGTATCAGGTCTTTGGCATTCGGGAAACGAACGAGCACTTTGAACAAGAAGCGATCAAGCTGGGCTTCCGGCAGCGGATAGGTGCCCTCCATCTCCAGCGGGTTCTGTGTTGCCAGCACAAAGAATGGCCGGGGCAGGGGGCGCGTCGCGTCTCCCACACTGACGGTGTGTTCCTGCATCCCCTCGAGCAGAGCCGATTGTGTCTTGGGTGTAGCACGGTTTACTTCGTCGGCCAGTACAATGTTGGCAAAGATGGGGCCTGGTTGGAAACTAAAGATACGCCGGCTCCCTGCAGCGTTGTCGTCTGATTGCTCGGTGACGATGGTTGTACCGACAATATCGGCCGGCATCAAATCTGGTGTAAATTGGATGCGTGCGAATTTCAGCGTGAGCGCGTCGGATAGTGTACGTACAAGCAATGTTTTGCCGAGACCAGGTACCCCTTCTAGCAAGACATGACCACCAGCAAGTAAAGCCAGCAGCAGTTCCCTGATAACACGTTCCTGCCCGACAACAATAGAGCAGAGTTCGTTTTCCAACTGCTGGGCGATATTCATAAATTCTTCAATATCAGCCTCGCCAGGGCCTTCTCCAACCGCACCAGTATCAGAAATCGCAGCATCAATCTCATTTTGTTCACCGAGATTTTCAAGCTGCACTTCCGGCTCAACCCCGGTCTGTGCTGAAGTGCCCTCACCTTTTTTTGCCATGCTGTTATTTCTGCCCTTCTAACGAATTGAAGTAGCCCTGAATAAGATTTTTTAAATCTGGAGGTATGTTACTATTATCAATGGCCTCGTGAGCCATTTGTTCGTAGTCTGCAATGACTTGCGAGTAAGGAACGGCCGTCCCGGGCTGAACTTGACCGTTGCCTCCGTTGCCGTCCGCCGTGCTTGTGCCCGTGCCAAGCTGCCCTGGAATGTCTACCTGTTCGTTCTTCCCCGATTTGTTCCCGGTATTATTTTGCGCGCCAGAGCCATTATTCGACTGGCTCGGGATGTTGCTCTGACCTTGTCCGGGATTCTGCGCCTGGCCGGAGGCCTGGCCTTGTCCGGGATTCTGCCCCTGAGCTGACGTCTGGCTTTGACTGGGGTTTTGGCTAGTGCTGTTATCTGTAGATGACGCGAGCGCATTGGCTACATTTTGCAGCGTCTGAGACGCCTGGTTGATACTGTTGTTCGTGTTCTGGTTAGCGCTATCCTGCGCGGCAGCGGCCTCGAGAGCTTTAACGGCGTCGGAAATCTCTCCAGGGTTATTGTCAGCAACGGCCCTGGCAAGCTGGTGCAGGGCAGCATTGAGCTGGGGGTTACCGAGTGCCTGACTGGCCGACTGCTCAATCTGCTGTGCCAGTTGCGCGCGTTGTGCAGGGGTCATATTATTTACCTGGGATGCGAGCTTCTGAAGCGCAGTGCCTAAACCCTGGCTGTCTCCCGTTGCAAGCGCTTTGCCTGCAGCGCTCAAATTAGTATTGGAACTGTCTTGTAATGACGAACTGGCGGCCGCACGAGCCTGGGCTTTATTGCTAGCCTGTGGGTCACGCAGTTGATCGAGCTGTGCCTGCGCCTGGGCAAGGGCCTGCTGTGCCTGTGTTCCGTTTTTTGCCTGTTGCAGCCTGGCTAAAGCCTGGCTCAAGATTTTATCGATCATGGCGCGTTCCTGCGCTGAAATCGACGACTGGCCATCGATTGCCGTGCGCTCCTGTTTGATGGCCGCTATCTGCCTGGCCAGAGAGGCTTGGAAAGCAGCCTGCTGCTGGAGCACAGTATTCATCGGATTGGGCAGCAAGAAGAGCAGAGCGAGAGCGACGGCGACTATACCGATTGAAATCAATCGCATACGCCGTGGCCGGAGAGAGACCGCTGCTGAGGGTCTATGCTTACTCAGTTGCTTGAGTGCATCACCTCGTTGTAGTACGGAGAGGGGGGCTGAATTGTTACGCAGTTCCCAGGCTGTACTCAAGCGATCGTGTAATGATAATCGCGTATCAACCAGGCGTGCGCTGTGAGCAAAGGAAGGACGATACCACAATGCCGCTCCCAATGCGCCGAGCAGGGCAGCTATGGCAACGCCAGATGCCCAATAGGAGACAGCTCCCCAGGGAGTAAAGCGCGAGACAAGTAACAGAAGACATGCAACTATCAGCCCCGTAATGACACCATTTTCTGCCCAGCGCAGCACCTGCTGTAACAATAATCGCTTGCGCCACGATTGTAGGGCTTTGGTTAGCTGGTGACCATCACCAGCTCCCTGGACGATTGCCGTAGGTACAACGGTTGCCATAATTCTCTAGCCTTTCGATGGTTGAAATTCCTTACTCAGTTGCCGGAGCCAGGATAGAAAGCGGGCAAGTGAGTTTGGCTTGACGAACACAGCACTCAGAAGAAACAAAAAGATGGTTACTACAAGGCACACCAGCGTATAGGCCAGCCAGGGAGCAAGGTGTAGACGAAACAACAGAAAAGTAGTGACTCCGCCTTGACCGGCGCTCAAAGTACTATTCAGGGCTGAGATTGGATTCGAGACATTCAACCACTGGCTCAATGTAAATCGAGGGGTGCTAGAGGTTGAGCTTCCCTGGGCTAGAAAGTATACTATCCAGTACAAGAACATCCAGAGGACAGAGAACGTATAGGCCACCGCCGTGGATATGGTGGGACGACGCAGGATGGTCGAACAAAACAGGCCAAAAGTCCCTACTACCAGGGCGGTCATCACAAAAACAAGCAGCGTAGTGAGAATCTGCGTTGGAGCAACTCCTCCGAAGAAGAAAACGAGGCTGAAAAGTGGAATAGATGCGGCAATCAGCAGGAGTACATTAGCCAACCCCGCAATCAGTTTTCCCGCGAGCAGCGAGAAGGCGGAGAGCTTAGAGCACAGCAGCAGATCATAGGTCTGTCGCTCCTTCTCTCCATTAATAGAGGTAGAGGTAAACGCGGGCGCAATAAAGACGATCAAGAAGAGTTGTACGAATGAGAGCAGGGCGTAGAGTTGCGCTCCAATCTGGCTGAGCAGGAAACCCTGGTAGCCACCACCGAGTGCATTTTCTCGCTGGAGGAAGCCAATGCCTAGCAGCCCCAGCACTAACAAATAGGCGATGATGACCCAGACAAAACGTTCGCGGCGCAGGCGCGAGCGCAGTTCTTTGGTAAGCAGTGCTGCAAACGTCATATAGAGCTAACTCCTTCCGTAATGCTCATGTAAACTTCTTCTAGCCGATCAGCAGCTTTGCGTGGCGCGAACGAAACAACGGGTATTTCGTGTGACATGAGCGCTTCAAGGATACGATGGAGAGATCGATGATCGCCGCTGAATTCGGCGTGGATAACTTCACCGTCACCATTCTCATGCGACACATTGTTGATTTCTGGCATTTCTTTGAGCAACTGCCGGGCATCTGCAGCTCGCTCCAAAACGCGCACCTCAATTTGCTGTCCCCCGCCCAGGCTGTACGTGACATGCTCAACATCCCCCGCTATGACCAGTTGCCCCGCTCGAATAATGGCGATGTCGCTACATATCTCTGCCAGCTCGAGCAGGATATGCGAACTGATGAGAATGGTTTTACCCATACCCTGCAATGTCCGCAGTAGTTCGCGAAACTCCACCCTGGCTCGCGGATCAAGCCCCGAGGCCGGCTCATCAAGCAGCAGCACCTCGGGATCGTGTATCAGCGCACGTGCCAGGCACAGGCGCTGCTTCATCCCACGGGATAGCGTCTCGACAGGGACATCCCGTTTTGGTGTGAGGTCAACCAGTTCGAGCAGGTCCGTAACAATACTGGCGCGCTTGCGGCGTGAAACGCCGTGTATACCTGCATAAAATTCAAGATATTCCGCCGCAGTCAGGTCGGGGTAGACGCCGAAGAAGTCCGGCATATACCCCACTTTACGCTGTATTGCTCCGGGCGATTGGGTGATCTCTTCGCTATCATACCAGACCTGGCCCATAGTAGGTGTGATTAATGCTCCCAATATGCGCAGCAGGGTAGTTTTACCTGCGCCGTTCGGCCCAATCAAGCCATAAATAGCTCCCTGCGGTATCTCCAGACTGAGATCCTCCAGCGCATGCACCGAGCGATACTGTTTATAGACGTGCTGAATTTTGATCATAGTTCTATTGTACACGCTCCCCTTGACTACGCCAGGGTCTGTGAATGTTCCCAAAAAGTAGGCAACTGCATAATTCACAGGCCCTTGACTACGCTAAGTGTTCGCAGGCGGGCTGCCTAAAGCAATCCCTTGCAGATTGAGCGACGGCTTGCCGACTGCGAATGTACCGAGTGAGCTGTCCTGGTTAGCAAACTGCAACAAGACACGTCCACCCGGGCCAATGTACGCACTAACATTGTTCGTTGTAAAGGTGTCCTGGCTGAGCGAGAAGGCGTCCCAGGAATTGCTACGCCAATTGTACAGGCGAAAGGGTAGGGAATTGGTATCCACGGACGAACCGACTCCCGGGGCTTCGGCATTAATGTCAGGTGGTTCTGTTATGGTCAGACCACTGATGCGCAAATTGGTCATGCCAGGCACTGCGTATTCAAAAGTTATGCTTCCGATTGACATTGCGTAGACACCTGGGTACCGGAGCTGTACGCTGCTGCCCTCGGTATCGATCAACTGTCCCTTAATGAAATTGGGCGGGAGATTTAGCGAACCTGCGAGGTTGACAGTGAGTGGTGCCTGGATGAGCGTCTCATGGACTCCCCCCGGATTGATATTGTTGATGGTCACACTATCACTCGCGTCCAATGGATTCTCAGCCCAACCGATCAAAGTAGCCGCTGAGCCAGGCACGAGCAGCGGGTCGGTGACCCTTGTAGACGTGAATTCCCAGCCAGGAGTAGGTAGAATACTACTGACCGTTGTCCCACTGCTGGTAGTTACAGGATTGATGCCCAGCGGAGCTGGCAAGAGTGGTAAAAGTGGATTGCACTGGCTTGTGCACGGCAGGGGGGAGGAGGAGGATGGGGATCCGTAGAAACCTTCGCCATCGAGCGCATAGAGCATTGCCAGGTGACGCTGCCACGCGTTCGCGGGTTGTGCCGGCAGAGCGGTGAAATCAGGTGAATTTGTGTTCAGGGCAACCAGGTTCGCGAGGGTTTGGTTGGCAGGTAGCGGTATGCTGCTCAACTTAAACCGGATGTGTTTCGTTTCTCCCGCCGCCAGCTTTCCCAGTCTGAACGCATCGTTGGGTGTCAACACGAAGGTATCGCTGAGCGTATAACCAAGCGTGTTCGTTACTGTGCCTACGAGGGAGCCATTTTGAATCGTCAACCCGGAAACCAGGCCTTTGTGTACCTGCCGCTCTTGCTGCGAGAGGATAGCATGCAACGTCCAGATAGTAACGTCTTGCAAGTTTACATCGTTTCCGTTTTGTGCCGGCGCAATCGTAGCAGGCGATCCTGCGGTCGGATTGATGGGTTGACCCTGAAAGGAGGGTAGGT
>WNFF01004244.1_pt1 | contig 17826 bp, 14 predicted proteins | sample 5400441 | NCBI WGS metagenome assembly WNFF01 (sample SAMN13153345, study PRJNA577476) | soil metagenome | isolation source: 120 cm saprolite under Douglas fir tree site 2 hole 3 replicate 1 | place: USA:California | collected 2015-04-18 | reverse complement strand
ACCGCAACGCCGCCGGCCAGCTTGGCAAGCCGCTCCTGGAGCTTCTCGCGGTCGTAGTCCGAAGTGGTCTCCTCGATCTGCGCCTTGATCTGGCCGACCCGCGCCTCGATATCCTTTTTCTTGCCGGCGCCATCGACGATGGTGGTCTTTTCCTTCTCGATGATCACTTTCTTGGCGCGGCCCAGCATGGCGGTGGTGACGTTCTCCAGCTTGATGCCGAGGTCCTCGGAGATGAGCTGGCCGCCGCTGAGGACGGCGATATCTTCCAGCATTGCCTTGCGGCGGTCGCCGAAGCCCGGCGCCTTCACGGCCGCAACCTTAAGGCCGCCGCGCAGCTTGTTGACCACCAGCGTGGCAAGCGCCTCGCCTTCGACGTCCTCGGAGACGATCAGCAGCGGCTTTCCGGACTGCACGACCGCTTCCAGGAGCGGCAGCATGGCCTGCAATTGGGACAGCTTTTTCTCATGCAGCAGGATGTAGACGTCTTCGAGCTCGGCGACCATCTTCTCGGCATTGGTAATGAAGTAGGGCGACAGGTAGCCGCGATCGAACTGCATGCCCTCGACGATCTCAACCTCTGTCTCGAGGGACTTCGCCTCTTCGACCGTGATGACCCCTTCATTGCCGACCTTCTGCATGGCCTGGGCAATCATCTTGCCGATCTTGGTGTCGCCATTGGACGAAACCGTGCCGACCTGGGCGACCTCGGCGGACGACTCGACCTTCTTGGCACGCTTCTCGATGTCCTTGACGACGGCGGCGACCGCAATGTCGATGCCGCGCTTGAGATCCATCGGGTTCATGCCGGCTGCAACCGACTTGGCGCCTTCGCGGATGATTGCTTGCGCCAGCACCGTCGCCGTGGTGGTGCCGTCGCCCGCGAGATCGCTGGTCTTCTGGGCGACTTCGCGCACCATCTGGGCGCCCATGTTCTCGAACTTGTCGTCGAGCTCGATTTCCTTGGCGACCGTCACGCCGTCCTTGGTGATCCGGGGTGCGCCGTACGATTTATCGAGCACGACATTGCGGCCCTTGGGGCCGAGCGTCACTTTGACGGCATTGGCGAGAATATCGACACCGCGAAGCATCTTGTCGCGGGCATCGCTAGAAAATCTTACGTGTTTGGCTGCCATGTCTTGGGTTCCTTTTCAGATGTCAGACGACAGATGACGGATGACAGAGCTCACACAGTTGACGGCGTTATACGAACTTCCGTCCTCCATTCTCTGTTCTCTGTCCTCCGTCCTCCGTTCAGTTGAGCACGCCCATGATGTCGGATTCCTTCATGATCAGGAGATCCTCGCCGTCGAGCTTCACCTCGGTGCCGGACCATTTTCCGAACAGCACTTTATCGCCAACCTTGAGATCGATGGGGATCAGCTTGCCGACATCGTCGCGACCGCCGGGGCCGGCCGCCATGATCTGGCCCTGTTGCGGCTTCTCGCGCGCGGTATCCGGAATGATGATGCCGCCGGCGGTCTTTTCCTCGGCTTCGATGCGCTTCACGACCACTCGGTCGTGCAAAGGACGGAACTTGGTTTTCGCCATGGTGACCTCGTCGCCGCTCAACAGAGGGCTTTGGGGATGATCGAAAGGGAGTGGGCTGTTAGCACTCAACTCTATCGAGTGCCAAAGCTGTCGGGAAATATGGCTTTGGGCGCAAACTGTCAAGCTGCGGCGGCGCAGGATGCGCAAAGACAACTGGTCGGCCTGCCCGAGGCAGCCGATAGGGTGCAATAAGCCACCGGGGCCGGCCTTTGGCCGGCCCCGGTGGCTTATTGCGCCCTACGGCCCTTTGCTTTGCCGGGCGTCGTCACCCGTAATGGCTTGAATGATAATCGGCCGTGATCTTCATCGCCTGCCGGCCCAGCTCCGTGAGACGATTGCGTTGATTTCCTCAATCGATAAGGATGGACCGTTCTTCCTCTTCAAAAAGCCGAAGACGTCCGAGATATTGCCGGTCGGCCGCATGGCCTTCATCGCAATCCGACCGTCGGGAAGCTTCTCCACGGTAATTTTCTCGCCAGGACGCACGCCCAGGTGCCTCAGGAGATCCTTGCGAAGCGTGACTTGCCCTTTGGCGGTGACGGTGAGCGTGCTCATGGCATGACCTCATATTGAAGCCATCGATGTAAGGCGAAAATACCTTATCACCAAGAGCGTCCGAGCCCGCCGGCGCGAGTGGACGAATGATCAGCCCTTCACCCGCGCAATGAATGCCTCGAACGCCGCTAGCTGCTGCGCGATGACCTTGCGGGTGGGCTCGTCCTTAAGTGCCAACGTCTTCTCGTCGAACTTCGTCTGCGCCAAGCCGACGAACACTTCTGGCGTGCCGAACACGAAGGCATTGAGAAACGTCAGGGCCATGCGCAGATGATACTGCATGCGGGCGCCGCCGAGCTGTCCGCCGGTTGCGGATTGGATTGCGACCGGCTTGTTCTTGAACGGCTGGTCGCTGAGGCGGGACACCCAGTCGAGCGCGTTCTTGAGCGCGCCCGGAATGGTGAAATTGTATTCCGGAGAAATGATGATGACGCCGTCGGCGGCGCGGATGGCATCGGTCAGCGCTACGACGTCGGCAGGAAAGCCGCTGCTTGTCTGCAAATCGGCATCGTAGAGCGGAAAGCCGCGGAAAGGCGGCGCTTCCGCGAGCGTCATGCTGGCCGGCGCCAGAGGGGGCAGCGCGTTCATGAGCGCGCGGTTGAACGATCCCTTGCGCAGGCTGCCGCAAATCATGAGGGTATTGATGGCCATTTCGGTATCCTTAATCGCCGCATGTCAGTCGGATCGGCTTTTCGATAGCGGAACTGGACCGCGACGGGAAGTACGACGCCGCAACATACGCAGCATGCACCGGTCGCAATGGAAGTTTACCTCGCGGGAGCACGGGGCCGCGCACCAATGGGAAGGCAAGTTCGAGAATGGCTGGCCACTAAAGGAAGTGAGACGATTCCGGATGGAATGACAGCCCGCGATGCGCTCTGCTTTGCCGCGATCGCCTCTTCACCACTTCGCAATAACGGTCCCGACCTCCTGGGGAGATGGGGGGCGGGGACGGAGATCGGGACCGCGCTCTTTTGGGACAGAGCTTCGCCAGATTAACACGATCGGCGCCAAGCGCACTTCACAGTTGCGCTATCGAACTGGCTTTAGGATCCAAGCGGATCAGACGACCGCCGTCACGGTAACGTCACCAAGTCTCGAATCCTGCCGCTGATGGGCGTAGCCGTGAACGCGCCGTCCTGAGGGTGCAGAAGGGCATGCACACGTTGCAGCGGGCGCATGGTCGGCTGGACGCGGTAGTCGATGCGGGCGTTGGGCGCGAGACTCAGGCGGTAGTGCGTGAGGATGGCGGCGAGCGCGACCTTGACTGCGGTCGAGCCAAACCAATAGCCGGGACAGCTGTGCGGCCCGCCGCTGAACACTGGAAATTCGAACGCCGACGGGGCAATCGTCAACCATCGCTCAGGTCGAAACATGTCCCCGTCGGGATACGGATGCGGCATCCGATTGGTCAGGAAGGTGTTAAGAATGACGCGCGCGCCTTGCGGCAGGGGAAATCCGAAAATTTTCGTATCGCGTTGAGCAACACGGATCTGAAAAGGAACCGGCGGAAGAACGCGCATCGACTCCTTAACCACGGCATCGAGGTACGAAAGATCGCCGGCGTCGCTCAACGACGGCCAGGTGTTGCCCATCTTGCGGCGCAACTCGTCGAGCAGCTGCGCGGCGACGCGCGGATGTTGGGCGAGGAGAAGCAAGGTCCAGGTCAGGACGCTTTGGCCGGCCTCGAACGCCGCAGCGAACAGAGATGGTATCTGTCCCACGATGGTGGCATCGCTCGGCGGATTGCCGTCGGCGTCGGGACTATTCACGATGATCGAGGCGAGGTCGCGATCGTCAACTTGTCCGCGCTTGGTGCGGGCCCATTCCAGAACGCGCCGCTCGAGCAACTCGGATTGACGCACGATGCGGCCATAGGACGTGATGGGAAGATTGACCCGAAAAGCGAATGCGCTGCTGCCCCATTTGTCTTCCATTAACCGGCTGACCGCATCCGCGATAAAATAGCCGTGCTCACTGTTTCCGCCGAACAGCAGCTCGACCGCGAAGCTGCGCATCAGGCGGCGGGGGAATTCCCAGACGTCGATCGTCTTGCCGGCCGGCCAGGAGGCGACCTCCGCTTCGGCGAGCCGGGTCATTTTTTCAGCCAATGCATTGACGCTGGCTCTGCGCAGCGGCGGCGCCACCAGCTTGCGGTAGTGCGCGTGTTGGCGGCCGGTGGTGCGGGTGAGACCCGCGCTAAGTCGCCTCGCGGCCGAATTCCGGGGGCCGCCGGGCAACAGGCTGACCCCCCGCCATGTCTCGGGATCGGACAACAGCTCGCGATTGAATGCGGCGCCGGACGTCAGCACCAGGGGAACGTTCAGCATGGGAGCGCGGGGACGCCTTATGAACGGCAGCGCTTCCGCAAGTACGATAAAAGGCCCAAAGGCGGCGTGCGCGCGACGCGTGGCCATCAGCGGATCAAGTCCGAACCGCAAAGCCCAGCGCCAGGCGGCAGGGCCGGTCACGCGGACGGGCGCAGGCATTGAACGGTCGTCCATATGGGGCCTATTACGCGGCGCGCCGGGCTACGAAGCAATGGCTGAAGAGTCCGACCGCCTGCTCATGCAATTCCCAGCGGCCCTGCGTTGGCCATAGGGCGGAAAGCTCCTTGCCGCGGAAGCCAGCGCGTGCGCTGACGACGGCTTCATGGACGCCGACATTGCTGAATCCAACCGCCCACAACAGCCGGCTGGCGCGGACGACGAACTTGGCGCGCCGCGGCTCGCAGACCACCACGAGCGGCGCAAGCTGCGCCACGCTCGCGAGAAGGCGAACCAGCTCCTGGTCGACAAAATGATGCAGGAACAGGTTACTGGTGACGATGTCCGGGCTCGAAGGCCGCGCATTGGCCAGAAAGTCGAAGACATCCGTCGCGCTCGTTTCCACGCGCCATCGCAGCGCCGCAAAGGCCTCGCGCGTCGCGCGACTTACAATATCCTGCTTGTCCTGCAGAACGACGGTGACGTCGGGCCAACGCGGGGCCAGCCGGCGCGCCACCCGCAACATGAATTGGCCATCCCCCGAACCCAGATCCACAATGGTGCGAGGCTTAACGCCGGCGCCATGCTCGGCCAGCACTGATGCCATGATGCCGGCGTTCATCATCAACGTGTTGGCGCGCCTCACGTCGCGCCGCGCCCGGATCGCGCGGGGGTCATCCGCGGGCAATTGATCGAGCAATTCGGGTTCAACGCGGCGCGGAAAGCTCATGGACCGGCGCCCCCTTCCCTACGCTTCCCCGCCCCCACGCTAGCCACCCCCTGGGAGCGCGGGCGTCCCGCCCGCCCCTGTTGTGGTGAAGGAAGATGCGGGCGAGACGCCCGCGCTCCCAGGGGAGGACAGGGAGGGGGAGGGCGCGCGGCCGCTATGCGTTCCATCCCCTATGAACGAAAGCGTGAGTTCGTAGTGTCTCTTGGCCCACTCGGCAATCGCCACGGGTCCCGCGACCAGCAAAATGTAGTCGTACGGGCATGGCCGATCGCTGGCCATGATGTATTGGAAATGCACGCGGAAGAACTTCCATCGCAGACGGCGGTAGTCTTGCGGCGAGAGCATATCCTTGAAAGGAATGCGCCATGTCAGCGGGTTGCATCGGCGTCCGCCGACATGGACGCCGACGCCCTCGACCGGGTCACATTTCACGAAGGACATGACATCTTTGCGGAACTTGCAATCGATCCAGGCCAATGCCGGTTCGACTGCGAGGCGCCCGACGATGTCCCGCATTCTTTGCGCCGCCGGATGGAGGGCGACCGCCGGCATGACGGACCCCAAGGTCAGAAGGACCACGCGGGGTCCTCGGCGACCGAGCTGCGGATCGAATTCGAGCGCGCGTGCGACCACTGCCGCCGCGATGACGCAGCCCGCACTGTGGCCGACCACAACAATCTCATCGGCGTCATTGCCCTGAGCGGCCGCCATGAGGCGCCGCGCGCCGATATCGATAACCTCATCGAGCCAGGTCGCCTGGCCCCGAGCGAACCTCCGCAAGGTCGCCCAGCAACTGGGGATCTGGATCGCTCCGAAGCGGCGAGCGACAGGTTGCAGCGCAAGGAAAGACGCGAGTGCGGCCAGCAAGGATGTAACGATGCCGGCCGGCGCAGGCAAACCGAGATGGTCGGTGACGAGGTATCCAGCCGTCGCGCCAATCGCAGCCGCCAATGCCAGCCAGGCCAGCAGCACCAATTGAACGAAAAAGAGGTGCAGGCCAAAGCGCCAGGACGCGCGAAAGATGCGCAATAGCGCGCCGCTCACGAGATCGCCGATGACCCAGCCGAGCGCGCGCGGGATGTGCCGCACCATGGGCTCAGCCAGGTCGGATCGGATGAATCCTTCGAGTCGTAGAAAATCGTAGGTGGTCGAAACCTGCCAATGCGATGCGCGCACATCGACGAGCCAGCGCGCAAAATCCTCGGAATCGAAGTCAGTGGGCTCAATCGTCAGCGACACCGGCCACACGCGTTGGAAGCGGTCGCATTCCCGCTCAAACAGCTTGCAATATCCCTTCGCACCACGCGGCTCATAACCGGCGACGTAGATGACATGCCGTCGCCGCACGGCGCCGACGCTGGTCTTGCGTCGTGCTTTCGACCGCTCGCGAAGAGGCAGATCCATGCCGCGATACTCGACTAGTGGTATTTTGGTGTTGAAAGGCCATTATCGCCTCGTTCGGCCAATGAGTCCACCGGAAGTGCGATACCCGACATTAGACAGCTGATAGTTTGGTGTGGATACGCGCAGCCAAGGCACGGCGCGTCGCCGCCCTATAAATGATCTCAATTGATCGAAACCGCGCTACCCCGCACCGAGCGCGACCGCAACGTTGTAGGTAACGAAAGCCGCCACATACGCCAGCGCCAGCATATAACCGAAGGTAATTGCCATCCACCGCCAGCTCCCGGTTTCGCGTCGGATCACGGCCAGTGTGGAGGCGCATTGCGGCGCAAAAATGTACCACGCGAGCATCGCGAGCGCCGTTGCGAGACTCCATTTGCTGGCGAGCACCTGGCCGATCTGTTCTGCAGCTTCCTTGCCGCCCTCGATGGCATAGACGGTACCCAGGGCCGCAACCGCGACTTCGCGAGCCGCCATCCCGGGGATCAACGCGACGCTGATCTGCCAGTTGAATCCGACAGGCGCCAGAACCGGCTGGAGCGCATCGCCGATCATCGCGGCGAGGCTGTAATTGATCGCCGGCCCCTCGGCGCCTTCCGGAGGCCGCGGAAACGACGCCAGGAACCAGATCACAACCATCATGAAAAAAATCGTGGTCCCGGCCCGCTGCAGGAACATCTTGGCGCGGGTATACAATCCGATGGCGACACTGCGGACGCTTGGGAGCTTGTAGGCCGGCAATTCGAGCATGAATGGCGGGGTATAGTTTTCACGCAGGAAGAGGTGCTTGGCGACAAAGGAAACGCTCAGCGCACTAATGATGCCGGCCGCGTAAAGACCGAACATGACCAGTCCCTGCAAGCTCACCCATCCCCACACGTGGGTTGCGGGAACGAACGCCGAAATAATCAGGGTGTAGACCGGAATCCGGGCCGAGCATGTCATCAGGGGAGCGACCAGGATCGTGGTCAAGCGATCGCGGCGGTTGTCGATCACGCGCGTCGCCATGATGCCCGGGATCGCGCAGGCAAAACTCGACAGCAACGGTATGAAGGCGCGGCCGTGCAGACCCGCGCCGCCCATGATGCGATCCATCAGGAACGCCGCGCGCCCCATGTAGCCCAGATCCTCCAACATCAGGATGAAGAAAAACAAGATCAGGATCTGCGGCAGAAAGACGATCACGCTGCCGACGCCTCCGAGCACGCCGTTCTGAATGAAGCTCTGGAGCAGGCCGGCCGGCAATGCGTCGTGGACACCCTCGCCCAGCGCGTCGAAGCCGGACGAAATAAGATCCATCACCGGCTTCGCCCACGCGAACACCGCCTGGAACATCACGAATAAAACGCCGAGCAGAATGGCCAGTCCCGCGACCGGATTGAGAAGCACGGCGTCGACGCGCGCGCTCACCGTGTCCGGTCGCGCCGGCATACCGACCGCAACGGCGATGATCCGATCCGCTTCCCGCTGAGCGGCGCGCAGCTCGCCGGCCGTCAGCGGTTTCCAGGTATTTTCGCCCGACGGCTCCATCCGGCCTGCGGCCATGTCATCCAAGCGGCGCAGCAACTCCTCAGTGCCGCCGCGGCGCACCGCAGTCGAAGTGACCACCGGCACGTCAAGTTCGGCCGACAGGCGATCGAGATCGATGTCGATGCCGCGCCGGCGCGCAAGGTCGATCATGTTCAGCACGAGCATCAGCCGCCGGCCGACCCGCTTGAGTTCGATCACCAGCCGCAAGGCCACACGGAGATTGGTCGCGTCGGCGACGCAGAGCAGAAGGTCCGGGGTGGTTTCGCTGACCAGCCGGCCCAGCACGACGTCGCGCGTGATCTCCTCATCCGGGCTGCGGCCCCGTAACGAATAGGTGCCGGGGAGATCGACCAAATGGACTTTGCGGCCGGAGGGCGTCTGCAATACGCCGGCCTTCCGCTCGACCGTGACGCCGGGATAGTTCGCGACTTTTTGCCGGCTGCCCGTAAGGGCGTTGAACAGGGCGGTCTTGCCACTGTTCGGCGTCCCCACGAGCGCGAAGTACGGAACGCCGATGTCGCTCTGCGTGCTCATGAGGGCCGGTTCGATGCAGTCACCAGGATCGCCATCGCCTCGCGACGTCGAAGGGCGATCGTCGTGCCGTTGATGCGCACAGCTATGGGATCGCGGCCAATCGGACCTTCATGGAGGACTTTGATTTCGGCGCCCTCGACGAATCCAAATTCGAGCAAACGGCGCTCGATTTCGGGCGCCGCCAAGCCATGCACGTCTTCACCGACATGAATTGCATCGATCCGTCCGCAGAATCCGCGATTTGCCTGGCCGAGAGGCATGCAGGACGCAGTTGACGCTACGGTGTCGGTCAATGTCACCCTCCCGCGCGATAAGCGGCCTATTTGATGTGCGGCAGGTCGTCGATAGCGTCAAGGGCGAAGCCAGAAGAAGCTCAGTAGCTTAGAATAATTGTAAAGGGACCGCGCAACCACTGACGCGGTAGCGAGGCATCGCCCCGCCGTCATCACGATGACGGGGGAGATTTATGATGAGCGCAGCGCCGTGGAGCACCTGCACGAGAACCGGTATTTGGAAGGTTGATCGTGAGATACGTCTCGATCTCTTAAAGAAGAAAGCGGTCACCGACCATATCGCCAGGACGGTGCTTGCCGGGATCATCGGCAACAGCCTTGGCCGCATTACGCGAACACAACGTCCTTGAGAAGGTTTTTGGGCGTTGCCGGAGGCCCGCTCGACGGCGGATTTGGGGTGACCCCATCAATCCGCTGGATGCCTTGCAGACTTCGACCCTAGACACATTCATGACGGGTTGCTGGGCGACCCCTCAGCGCTTAACGGCGGGGTGTTAGCTTGAGCTATCATTATATTTGATAATGTTGCCTATATTTTACATTTCTACCGGGCAAATGCCCGCCGGCGCGGTGTTCGATCAATCTTGATGCCCGTCGACATCATGATGGCGATGATCGCGTCCCATGGCCCGGCCGTGGCGAGCAGAAGTTGCAGCAGCGCTTTGCGGCGTCTCGCATTTTTGCTGCGAGCCCCGGCTTCGCCATGCTTGCTCCACTCAGGCGCCGCCCCCGTCGGTCGAGCCTCGCGGTGCGGCTGCGTGCCAAAATTGCGTGTGCGCCTTGCACAATCACGATCGCCGTGCCGGGCAATTTTGCCAACCCCGGACGGTCGGCCTCATGGAATCATGCGATTGCCGTAGCGTAGTCGCATCTTTGTCAAACTCTTTTGCCACAACTTAGGGTTCATGGGGTAGGTGCTCGTTCCGAACGAGCTGCGTGATGGCCGGCGCGACAGGCTGTCGTACGTTCTCCTTGCTGCTCGGCTACAGACAGGTGCATGGCGACCGCTTCGGCCGCGGGGCTCTGGGTACATTTCGCGGCCACAGACAATAATTCGGCGGCTTGCCCTCACCTGCCCCTCCCCGCGAGCGCAGGAGGGTAGGTAGGGGCCGATCAACAAAATCCAGCCTCGGGGGAGGAAGTCATGATGCAACGACGGACCTTCCTAGCCGGAACGTTCTTAGCCGGAACGGTGGCGGCGGCGGCTGCGACGGCGCTCAAACCGGCGGATGCGGAACCTTTGCCGCTGGGCGATCTTCCCAACTGGCGCTATCCGGACCCGCGCGTCGAGGCGCTTGACAAGCGGTTCAAGGCGCGGGTCGGCAACGCGGCGATCGAGCGGATCGCCACCGGCTTCCGCTGGGCCGAGGGCCCGGTTTATGTCCGCGACGGCGGTTACCTGCTGTGGAGCGACATACCCAACAATCGCATCATGCGTTGGCTTGAGGACGACGGCCATTTGAGCGTTTTCCGCGCCAATTCCAATTACTCGAACGGCAATACCCGTGACCGCGAAGGCCGGCTGGTCACCTGCGAGCACGATTCGCGGCGCGTCACGCGCACCGAGCCTGACGGCTCTATCACGGTCCTGATCGACAGCTTCCAGGGCAAGAAGCTCAACGCTCCCAACGACGTCGTGGTGGCGGCAGACGGCGCCATCTGGTTTACGGATCCGGGCTACGGCATCTTCGGCAATTACGAGGGCCATCTGGCGGAGCTCGAATTGCCGGCGCGCGTCTACCGGCTCGATGCGAAAAGCGGCCAGGCGAGCGTTGTGGCCGACGACTTCGACAAGCCCAATGGGCTCGCCTTCTCGGCGGATGAGAAAAAGCTCTACATCATCGATAGCGGTCTCACCCACGGTGGCCGCTCGAACATGCGCGTGTTCGACGTCACCGGCGACAAGCTCGCCAACGGAAAGGTGTTCGCCGAGAACTTCGCGCCCGGCTTCACCGACGGCGTGCGTACCGACATCGACGGCAATGTCTGGTGCAGCATGGGCTGGGCCGATCCCAAGGAGGACGGCGTGCGCTGCTACGCGCCGAACGGCGATCTCATCGGCAAGATCCATCTGCCCGAGACCTGCGCCAACCTGTGCTTCGGTGGCAAGAAGCGTAACCGTCTGTTCATGACGGCGAGCACCTCGATTTACGCGACCTACGTTGAGACCCAAGGCGGCCTGAAGCCATGATGGTTCAATTAACCGGAAGCGCCTGTAGGGTGGGCAAAGGCGCGCTCTCGCGCGCCGTGCCCACCGGGGCGCGGTCGCGACCCGCTTGGTGGGCACGCGGAGCCTGTCATCGGGCCGGCCAAAGGCCGGACCCGGGCGATGCGTAACCAAGGAGGAAACAAAATGGCACTGCGTGGAAAATATCTCACAGGATGTGCGGCGCTCGCGCTCGCCGCGACGATGAGCAACCCCGCGTTCGCGGTCGACCCATCGCGGCTGCTCTCCGCCGACCAGAACGCCAACGACTGGCTGACCAATCATGGAAGCTACAAGTCGTATCACTATTCGCCGGCCGACCAGATCAACGCCGGCAACGTGAAAAATCTCGAAGTGGCGTGGACGCATTTCCCCGAGCGGGCGACCCGCGGCATCCAGTCGACGCCGCTCGCCGCCGATGGCGTGCTCTACTATTCGGGCTCCTACAGCCGCGTTTACGCGCTCGACGGGGCGACCGGCAAGGTGGTGTGGACCTATGCGCCCGAGCTCGACGAGGAGCTGGTCGCCAAGCAAACCCACTCGCCCTACAATCGCGGGCTCGCGCTCGCAAATGGCAATGTCTATGTGGGCACCGTCGACGGGCGCCTCATCGCGCTCGACATGAAGACCGGCAAGCCGGTGTGGGACACGCGGCTTGTCGATTCCAAGAAACTCACGGTCGGCTTCACGGGCGCGCCGCTCGCCGTCAAGGACACGATCATCATCGGCAGCCAGGGCGGCGAATGGCCGGGGCGCGGCCCGATCTTCGGCGTCGACGGCAAGACCGGCCAGAAGAAGTGGGAGTTCTTCACGGTCGCGGGCACCGACGAGGCCAAGGCGACCTGGGGCGGCGAGTCCTGGCGCACCGGCGGCGGCGGCGGCTGGATGGCCGGCGCCTACGATCCGGAGACCAATACGGTGTGGTGGGGCACCGCAAATCCGGCGCCGCTCTACGACTGGGCCGGCGCCGACTGGCAGAAGAGCGGGCCGCGGCCGGGCACCAATCTCTACACCAGCTCAGTCATCGGGCTCGATCCCGACACCGGCAAGCTCAAGTTCTACCATCAGGAGCTGCCGCACGACGCCTGGGACTTCGACTCTGCGGTGGGCGAATTCCTGTCGATCGACCGCGGCGGGCAGAAGCTCATGGTGCACCCGAACAAGGGCGGTTTCATTTTTGTCTACGACCGCGCCAACGGCAAGGTGCAGAATGTCTGGCAGCTCACGAAGAACATCAACTTCGTGAAAGGCATCGATCCGAAGACCGGCGAACTGATCGGCCGGCGCGATCTTACGGCCGGCAAGGCCGATACGCCGCTGTGCCCCGCGATTGCCGGCGGCATCAGCTGGAACTCGGGCGCCTACAGCCCGAAGACCCAGCTCTATTACAAGATTTCGCAAGAATGGTGCATGGACATCACGGTGATCAGGACCACGCCGATTCTTGAGCCGATGGCCCAGCTCAATATCGGCGCCGACTTCAAGCTGGTGGCTCCGCCGGACGGGCCGGCACGCGGCCGCCTCGACGCCCGCGATCCGGTGACCGGCGACAAGAAGTGGGAGATCAACTACAAGGAACCGCCGCTCGCCAGCATCCTCGCCACCGGCGGCAATCTCCTTTTCGTGCCGGACAGCGAAGGCGTGGTGCACGCCTACAACGCCGAGACCGGACAGGAATTGTGGTCGCATGGCAACGGCATGGGCCACAACGCCGGAATCATCAGCTACATGGCCGGCGGCAAGCAATACATCGCGGTGCCGGCCGGTTGGGGCAGCCTGGTGTCCGACGAGTTTGCGGCGCTGTGGGGCGAGCCCTTCAAGAGCATGGCGAAGAATACCGGCGCCCTGTTCGTGTTCGCGCTCAAGCAATAAGAGGGACGGGCGGCAGAGTTCGATCGGGCTCTGCCGCCGGCACTTGTGATGTGGATATCGCTCCTGCGTACTGGCGCGGTGCTCGCAACATTCGCGCTCGGGTTTTCGGCCGCCTGCGTTTCGGCACAGCAGAGTCCCGAACCGGCTGCCAAGGCAACGGCTCCGCCACCGCCCGAGGCGTCGCCCAACGACATCGATGGCTCGACCCTGTTCGCGGGCGTATGCGGCTTTTGCCACCAGGACGGCGGCCGCAGTGAGGGCAAGGGGCCGAAGCTGGCGGGAACCAAGCGCAGCGACGATTTCATCCTCGCGCGCATCCGCAATGGCAAGCCTGGCGCCATGCCGGCGTTCGGCGGCGCCTTCTCGGAAGGCCAGATCGTCGCCATCCTGGCCTACATCCGCGCCCTTGAGGACGACGCCAATTGAGGGCGCGAGACGACGGAGCCTTCCGACATGACAACTGCACTCAAGCTCGGCGCCACGGTCGCGGTCATGCTGCTGTCGGTTACGGCCGTGCTGCCGCGATCGCTGCAGGCCATTGTGGATCGCGGCGCGGTCACGCTGTGCGCCAATCCGGACGCGCTGCCATGGGCCAGCAAGACCGGCGTCGTGCCGGGCTTTCAGGTCGAGCTTGCCGAAAATCTGGCCACACGGCTCGGCGTCTCGCTCACGCGGCAGTGGGTGATCAGCGCCTTTCAGTATCGCCGCGTCGATTGCGACGTGGTGTTCGACGCGATCGCCAGCAAGGGGGCGTCGGTGGAAGGGGGATTGCGGCTGTCGCGGCCCTATCAGCGCAGCGGCGTCGTGCTGGCGGTTCGCAACGAATCCGGCGCGACATCGCTCGCCGGTCTCGAGGCCGGGCATCGGGTCGGCGTGCTGGTCGGCTCGCTTGTCTCGATGAGGCTCGACCAGCGCGGAATTAAGACCACGCCCTTTGTGCTGGAAGGCGAGCTGATGGCGGCGCTGGCCAACGGCGAGGTCGATGCGGCCGCCGTCACGCCGGTCGCGATCGGCTGGTACAACATGGTTCACCCCGACGCCCACATCCGCATGATTGCGGCCTTTGCCGACGATCCCGATCTCAACTGGAACCTCGCGGTCGGAATGATCGGCCCGGACAACAACTTGCGTCAGCAAATCGACGCGGCGCTGGGTGAGATGCTGGCCGACGGCACGATCGCGCGCATCTATGCCCGCTACGGCATAGAACTGCGCCCGCCGGAGTGAAGGCCGCCGCGGCAGGAAGGCCGGGCGGCGTGCGCCGGTCAGTCGCGGCGGCGCCACTCCTCGCCGCCCGCACCACCAGAGCCCGTGTCTTGCCGTGGCAGGCGCAGGCGCCGGCTTGGGTCGAAGTCCTTCCCCCGGCCGGACTCGCGCCGGTACGATGTTTCCACCACTCATTTTAAGTCGCCTATAGCCTCCTATACCTGATCGCGTGGGAAACTCGGCCCGAACGAAGGAGAATATCGATGGCCGAACTTCAAATCCGCTTCGACGACGGCGCGGCCTACGAACGGATGATGGGAATCTGGAGCCGGCTTGCGGGCGAGATCTTTCTCGATTGGCTGGCGCCACTCTCGGGCCTGCGCTGGATCGACGTCGGCTGCGGCAACGGCGCCTTCACCGAGCTCGTCGTCGAACGGTGCGCGCCGGCCGAGGTTCAGGGGATTGATCCGTCGGAGGGGCAGCTCGCATTTGCGCGCGCACGACCCGCGGCGCGTGTGGCGGAGTTCCGCCATGGCGACGCCATGGCGCTTCCCTTCTCCGCAGACAGGTTCGATGCAGCCGTTATGGCGCTGGTTATTTTCTTCGTTTCCGATCCGGCCAAAGGCGTCGCCGAGATGGCGCGGGTGGTTTGCCCGGGCGGCATGGTCGCGACCTATGTGTGGGACGTATTCGGCGGCGGATTTCCTCCCGAACCGATCCACGCCGAGATGCGCGCGCTGGGCCTTGCGCCGCTACGCCCGCCGAGGTCCGACGTGTCTCGGATGGAAGCGCTGCGGGATTTGTGGACGGGTGCGAACCTCGATGCGGTCGAGACACGGGAGATCACGGTGCAACGGACGTTCGCCGATTTCGACGATTTCTGGACGACCAGCCTGCTGGGCGCGAGCATCGGCCCGACCATCGCCGCGATGGCTTCGGGCGATGTCGAACGCCTCAAAACGCGCCTGCGCGCACGCCTGCCGGCCGACGCCGCGGGCCGCATCACCTACGCGGCGCGCGCCAACGCGATCAAGGGTCGTGTGCCGAAGTGATTGCGCGGGCTGAAAATGCTGACTGTGATTGCGGAAACTTCGGCTTGACTTTCGGCGGCGCGAAACGGGTGCGTGGCGGATGCGAACGAAGCCCTGGTACCCCTGGCCGGACTCGAACCAGCACGATGTTTCCACCACCTGATTTTGAGTCAGATCATATATATATAACTATTTGATATAAGATATTATTTTTCTAACATCTCTGTGTATGTGTAAGCTTATGTGTAGGCCGGTTGGCGAAAAGGTATCATAGTCGGGATTAAACTGAGCCGCCTGTTACCGAGGTGACAACCCCGGATCGTCGTCAAACCAAGCCATGAATTCTCGCGACTAACATTCTGCATGGCTCTCACCGCTGCCCTTCATCAATGAGAGCCCCTATCAACTGGCCGCTCCAGTCCTACTCAATTGTCGCGCCAGTCCAAGAGCGGACGTGCCGCGATATCTAGGGAATTGCGATCCGCACCAAGGAGGTTCCAATGCCATTAGCGGTTTGGGCAGCTCGCCCGGAACTTTTGAGCAACATTTGCGTGAATGCCCGGCTCGGCGGTGCTCCGTCGCATCCCGCCAATCCCAACGGCCAGCTCAATGGACAAGGCGGTTGGGATATCGGATTTAATTTTGCGAACTTGACCGATCTTGCCACCCAGCTCCAACAGCTGGTGAAGGTCAACTTGCCGCCGCACATGTGTGTCCAGCCCCCAATCGGCTTGATAAGCTGGCTTTCGTGTCAGGGGCAGCCGCAGCCGTGCCCGACCGTCGGACAGGTGACGCAGCTGGCAATAAATGCGCACGGAAAAGCCGGTGAGGTCTATCTCGGTGGCCCGCCCGCCGAAAACGTGGTCGTGGATCCAGGAGCGGAACGTCAGGCGCTTTCGGTAAAGAATCTCCCGAGTATGGCTGCCGACTTGACACGCATTTACAACGCAACGGCGCCAAATTCGACTATTTTTCTTATGAGCTGCCTCGCCGGGCGAGGGCCGGAGGGGACCGAACTGCTGAAGGCATTGTCACAGTTATATTGGCGTGACCGGCGGATCGTCGCCTTCACGACCGTCGGATATCAACTTAGGAACAGGATGTGGCGCGACAAGGAGGATTGCGTAGAGGTGGGGATGCGGGACACAAAGGACATATATCAATCGTCACAGGGGTCTCAGGCAGAGAAGGATCGAGCCTACGGGTGGGACAACCTGAACGACGCGCCCTTCGTTGGCGGCATGCCCTGGGCTTCCGACACGTCACCTGGCGCCAAGATCGCTCAGAACGGACAAATCATTCGTCAGTCGCCGTACGATGTGCCGCCGCCGGCTTTGCCAGCGAAATCTCCTTCCGGAACCCGGAAACATTCTCAAATTTCTCGCTGATATCATTCAGCCCGCGGCGAATCGATCCGACTTCGGACTCGATCGACGTTAGGCGCGTCTCGATCGGTTCAAGCTCTTCGCGTACTATCGCACGCACGAAGTCGCGGCCGGAGGCGAGACGCTAAAATCCGATTGGTGCCCCTGGCCGGACTCGAACCAGCACGATGTTTCCACCACCTGATTTTGAGTCAGGAATGGTCTACGATAAGCACTTGTTTCTGCTTGGCTTTTAAGCTTCATTTGTGTGTATGTGTAAGAGACTGTGTAAGTTTTCGGCTTTTTCGCATGGCTTTCGGCGCCCCTAGGAAGGGCGCTGAGCGGTTTTGGAAATCCCCTTCCCCATAACAGCGGACGCCTCGATTCCGCAAATCTAGAGGCATTTTGCGGGAGGCTTGCAAAAACAATCCTAATCGCGCGTCGATTGCTTCGATCTCGCGCAACGCGATCATGCGCGCTGCGTCCGTGAGTAACGCTTGCGCGGTCTTCTCATGTGTTGCCGCCTTGCCAGCGGGGACGTGCCGGGACGCGCTGTTTTTTTTCTTCTTGACCGTGGATATGAAAGGGATGGAAGCCGCAGGCGGAGACCCGGCATCCCGCCCAGCGGGATCCAAGGACCTCAGTTCGCGACAGCCCGACCGGCGAAGTCGGACGCGCCAAGCTCTGACCGCCATCGCCATTTCTCGCCTAGGCGGAAAGTCCTTGAAGCCTTAACCTTTACGAGAATCACCATCAACGAAGGTCGCAATCGTGCGCATAGCGCAACTCTCGATCAAGAATTTCCGCGGCATTTCGGAAGGGAAGCTGACGCTGCCGGGACACGTCGTTCTGATCGGTGATAACAACTCCGGCAAGTCGTCCGTCATCGAGGCTATCGATCTGGCGCTCGGGCCGGATCGGATCAATCGCGCGGCGGCGATCGACGAGCACGATTTCTATGCCGGCCGTTATCTCGACAGCGACGACAATCCCATCCCGATCGAAATCGAGGTCACGATTGTCGATCTCAGTCCGGAACAGGTCCGCCACTTCAAGGGCAACCTTGA
>WNFF01001691.1_pt1 | contig 17829 bp, 10 predicted proteins | sample 5400441 | NCBI WGS metagenome assembly WNFF01 (sample SAMN13153345, study PRJNA577476) | soil metagenome | isolation source: 120 cm saprolite under Douglas fir tree site 2 hole 3 replicate 1 | place: USA:California | collected 2015-04-18 | reverse complement strand
CGGGAGGCGCTCTCGCTCCTCGAGCAGGAAGGGTTCATTCGTACAATACCGCGCCGCGGTATCTACATCATTCGCAAGTCGAAACGCGAAATGATTGAAATGATCCAGATGTGGGCCGCGCTCGAGTCCATGGCCGCGCGGCTCGCGACGCTGTACGCCACCGATGCGGAAATCGCGAGGCTGCGGCACTTGTTCGATGAGTTTCAGAACTCGCCGCCTTCCGAGCATCTGGACGAGTATTCCGATGCCAATATCGCATTCCATACGGCGGTCATCGCCCTGGGCGGTTCGCAAACCATCGTCGACGCGACACGCAACCTTCTCATTCACGTGCGTGCCATTCGCCGCGCGACGATCGTACAAAGCGACCGCGCGGCCCGCTCGATCGTCGATCACTTGAAGATTATCGAAGCGTTGGAGCAGCGCGACACGGAGTTGGCCGAACGGCTCACGCGGCAGCACACCCTCGACCTCGCGGTGCACGTCGATCGCAACTGCGATTTCTTGGATTAGACGCCCCCTCTCCCGTTGACCGAACGTCGGCGCGGCGCCTGCGGCGGCTACGCCGCGCAGATATTCAGTGGACTGCCGCTCTACATCGGCGGGTACCTCTCCGCATCGATCCGGTACCTCCTCTTTTATAGCGCACCCCGGCGCCACCCGTCCCGACTCGGCTTGAGGGTGCGATTCGACATTGCCACTCAATCCGTGACACATGAGAGAAATCACATACCTGGTTAGATTAAATCATTAGGGGAAAACCATACTGATATATAATATATCTGCAACGTGATTGTTTATAGGAACACGCGGGTTGGGTAATTTCATGTGGTTAATCAAATAATTGCGACGCACCAAAATGGTGCTTCGCTTGGAAGTAACTAATGCAAACATTCGGACTTGTTCTATTGACTGTTGTCGGCGCCGCGCTGATTTTCGGGGTGCCTGCCGCACTCTATCTATCGCTGCCGGCGTCGATGTTGGAGCGTGCAGGACGTCATGGCCGCTTTGCCGGCCTCGGGACGCGCGATCGAATGGACCAAACCCCGTCCGGCCACGCGGCGGTGTCCGGCTTCAACGCCCCACTCGGGCAGTCGGTCTAGGGCAATTAACGTCAAGTTAGGCGCCCCACTGGCCAAGCGTCGGCGCAGCGTGGGCGCCGGCTTGGCCTTGCAGATACTGCGGAGCGGCGGCTTCCGGTACTCCACCGGATAACGCACTCGGCGCGACGGCTCTGACCCCGCTCAGGGTGTCGGGGTCCGAAATTGCCGATTGCATCAGGGTCCCATCCATCCATACGGGCGATCGGGACTCGATACGCAGATAGATTCGCCCGGTCGCCCGGTCGGCGAAATTGACCACCGGAAATCCGTCCATGCAGCGTCGCAGGAATCCGGTGTTGTGCGCAGGCTCGAGCAACCTGCGATCCGCATAGAGGGATTCGGGTGCTGGGGCATCGACGTTGACGCGTCCGTACCGCTGGATGTCCAGCATCCCTTTGGCGTCCAGCACATTGAACGTGTGGTTGTCGCCGAAGGCAACGGTTCGCGGACGCTCTCCCAGGGGCACCGTGTTGTCCAGAAACTCGAATTGAATGCGCTTGTCGCTGCGGCGGACCCACGTGAAGAACACATCGGGGATCCCCGTGTACGCCTCCACGGCGTGCGCCAGCGTGTCGTCCACGGCTTTGTAGCGGCCGAACTCGAGGCCGCGCTTCCAGGCCCGCTCGACCAACAATTCGGGCGGCGTGATCACGAAGAACAAGTAGACCGTCTGGCCGAAGCGCGTCAACAGATTGCTGCCCGCCTCGTCCGAATCCGGCGCAAAGCTGTCAAAACGAAACCGATCGATCAGCAGGTGCGTCATGTCGCCGCGCCGGTGTTTGCGCGCCATGTAGCGGTCGAGTTTCTGGTCGACGATCTGCAGTTCCTCGGCGGTGAATGCGCCCGCATATTTGTAAGCCGTACCGAGCACCCCGTAGTCGAGGAGCTGTTTGCGCCAGATGTCCGGACTGATCAGCGCGAAATCACTCCATCGCACCCCGATGTCGCCCGCCAGTTTTTTCTGCAGGGGCCGCAGCGTGCTCTTGCCCGATGCCGACGGGCCTTTGGTGTTGATGACGACCGGCCGCTCCTGCCGCGGCAGCAGGGGATAGCCTTCGCTGCGTGACGCGCGCAGCAGCATGGGTTCGATCGTCCGGCCGATGGAATCGCTGCCGTATTCGTTGCACGCCATATTGGTCGCCACCGACGCGATGAGCTCTCGCGTGCCCCACGCGTGACCTTGAGTCGCAAACAGCGCCGACATCACTCGGGCGAGCGTGCGGTACACGATTTTCTGCCGCGGATCTACACTCGAGCCCGCGAGCCGCTCGCATTCGGCGATCTGGCGCGGGCCCCAGCCGCGGTCGACCGGAATCGGCGCCGCGCGGCGGCGCCGCGCGATGCGTGCAAACAGCCGGGATCCCGGCCGCTTCGTGGCGGAGTCGAGCGGAGAATGTTCGGGCATTACGCCCGCCAGGGCGGCATCCATCGCATCGCGCAGCTCACGCCGGGCGCGCTCATACACCGCGGCGATCGCATCCGTCTCCGGAAGGAGATGTCGCTCGAACAAGAGGCTCGCAATCTCGCGAAAGTTGATCCCTAAGTCGCCGATTAGGGTGCCGTCAGGCACGGCGAAGTCGGCGGTGACGCGTATCAGAAGCTCGTGCAGGGCGAGTCTTTGCGGCCGAAAGGCGACCAGCTCGCTCGGCGAGAAACCGGTGAGACCGTGCATCTCACTGACCGCGGCAATGCTGGTGAAGACATTCTCGGGCCGAAAGATCGTCGACAGGTGCAGCAGCTCCCGGGGGATTTGCGACTGAATGCCCGGGTTCCATGGCCCGTGCACCGGCGAGCCGTCGGCGGTATTCATGCGCCGCCCGGGGTCTTTGCATTCACGTTTCGCATGCTGGAGATCATACCCATCCCGCCGGCGCCCGGCGGAACCTCATAGTTGAGACGCAATTCGCTGTCTTGCGCCCCATCGTGTGATGCATTCGCCACCTGTGAGGATGTCCACATACCAAAATACGCCGATAAATTGACTGTCGGCGCGGGCGCGCTCGACCAAGAAGACCGCGACGGGAATTCCAGGCCAATGACCTTACGAACCATCGGAAGAACGCTCGCGGGGCAGGCACAGGCCCCGGCCGCCGCGCGGGCCGCCGAAGCCGTGCCGCCGGCGCCGGACCCCCGCGCCATATCAGCGGGAGCCCTGCTCGACGGCGCACCGGTCGCCATTTATCACGCGGACGCGGCCGGGAACATGGTTTATAGCAACGCCGAGTACCGCCGCATATTCGCGCTCGAGCCCGTGCATAGTCCCGACGATTGGGCCCGTCGTGTGCATCCTGACGATCGGGCGCGCATGCAGCAGGCCTGGGCGGATTTCTGCCGCCAGCCCGGCCCCTGCCGATTCGCCTATCGCACCCTGGATGACGGCGAGGTTCGCCATTTTTCGGAGCAGGTGGTCGCCGCGGACGGCGTCTCCGGCTGGATCGGCACGATTACCGACGTCACGGATCTGGTCAACGCCCGCGATCACCTGCGAAAGGCGGAAAGCATGTTCCGCAATACCTTCGACCAGGCACCGATCGGCGTTGCCCACGCGGATCGCCGCGGCAGACTGCTGCGCTACAACCACGCGTTCTCCACGATGCTGGGATTCGACCCCGGCGAACTCGCGGACATGACCATCGGCGACCTCACGCACCGCGACGATATCGCACGCGTATCGGCCGAACTCGAGCGGCTGTGGAGCGGCGAGGTCCAATCCGTCGATCTCGAAAAACGCCACGTCCGCAAGGACGGGAGCTTCCACTGGGTTCGGATAACGACGGCGCTGGTTCGCGAAGGCGACGGCAAGCCCGAGTACTCGGTCGAGTTCCTGCGCGACATCAGCGCCCGCAAGGAATCGGCGGAAGAGCTCGAACGGGTGCACAAGCAACTCATGATCGCTTCGCGCCAGGCAGGCATGGCCGAAGTCGCGACCAATGTGCTGCACAATGTCGGCAATATCTTGAACAGCGTCAATATCTCGGCCAGCCTCGTGACCGAGCGCGTCAAGCAGTCGAAAGCTCCGGGGATATCCCGCCTCGCCGCGCTGCTTCAGGAGAAAGGCACGGCGGTCGGCGAATTCCTCGCCAGTGACGAGCGCGGCAAGCGCATACCGGAGTACCTGACCTCGCTCGGCGAACAGCTCGTGAGCGATCAGAAAATGGCGCTCGAAGAGCTCGCATCGCTGCGCGACAACCTGGAACACATCAAGGACACGGTGGCGATGCAGCAGAGCTACGCCAAGCTGTGCGGCGTGACCGAAACCGTCGCGGTGGCCGATCTGGTGGAGGACAGCCTGCGCTTGAACGCCGGCGCCTTCGTACGTCACGGCGTGACGCTGCGCCGCGAATTCAACGAGGTGCCGCCGATCACCGTCGATAAGCACAAGGTGTTGCAGATTCTGGTGAATCTCGTGCGCAACGCCAAGTATGCGTGCGATGAATCGGGCAGGGCCGACAAGCTTCTCACCCTGCGCATAGAAGGCGCGCCGGCCGGTGTGCGCATTTGCGTCATCGACAATGGCGTGGGAATTCCCGCGGAAAACATGTCCCGGATATTCACGCACGGCTTCACGACTCGCGTGGACGGGCACGGCTTCGGCTTGCACAGCGGGGCGCTCGCGGCCCAGGAGCTCGGCGGCTCGCTGCTCGTGACGAGCGACGGGCCGGGATGCGGCGCGACATTCGTGCTCGAGCTGCCGTGCAGCCCGCCGGAGTATGCCCGTGCCTGATTCCGCTGCGCGCGCCAACCGGCGGATTCTGATCATCGATGACAATGCGGCCATCCATCTGGATTTTCGCAAGGTGTTGGGCGTCCAGGCCGAGCACACCGCGCAAGCCGCGCTCGATGTGCTGGAAGCGAATCTGTTCGGCGACGCCGTCGTCGCCGCGGCGCGCCCGAACTTCGACATCGACTCCGCGCATCAAGGGCAAGAAGGCGTGGCGATGGCGCACCAGGCGCTCGTCGAAGGGCGTCCTTACACCATGGCCTTCGTCGACATGCGCATGCCCCCGGGCTGGGATGGCCTCAAGACCATCGAGCGCCTGTGGGCGACGGATCCCGACGTGCAGGTCGTCATCTGTTCGGCCCACACCGACTACGATTGGACGGAGGTCGTGGCGAGACTGGGCCACTCCGACAAGCTGCTGGTGCTGCGCAAACCCGCCGAGCCCATCGAGGTTCTGCAGTGCGCCACGGCGCTCAGCCGCAAGTGGGAAAACGACAAGCTGGTCAAAGAACATGTGCTGCGCCTCGAAGAAGTGATCACGACGCGCACGCGAGGATTGGAAGCGGCGAATCAGCAACTGCGGCATCTGGCCACCCATGATGCATTGACCGGTCTTCCGAATCGCGTCTTGCTGGACGATCGACTGCAGCAGGCCATGGCGCATGCCGACCGCGACATGCGGTCTTTCGCGCTGCTGGTATGCGATCTCGACCGCTTCAAGCTCATCAACGATTCCCTCGGGCACCGCGCGGGCGATGAACTGCTTCAAGAGGTCGCGCGCCGGCTGTTGACCGTGGTGCGAACCACCGACACGGTGGCCCGCTTCGGCGGCGATGAGTTCGTGCTGATCGCCACCTCCATCGGCGACGCCGAGGATGCCGAGGCCCTTGCGGCCCGCGTCATGGACGCGCTGCACGCCCCGGTGCGAATCGCGGCCATCGATATTCATACCTCGCCCAGCATCGGCATCGCCATGTATCCCGATGACGGCGTATCCATGCAGGCGCTGCTCGCGCACGCAGATGCCGCCATGTATTCGGCCAAACAGCACGGCCGCGGCAACTTTCGGCGCTACGCGCCGGGAATGGATGCGGGGACCGAGGATCGCGTTCAGCTCGAGAGCGACCTTCACAGCGCGGTGACGCATAACCAGTTCGAGCTCTACTATCAACCCAAGGTCGATACCCAAACGGGCGAGGTGCGCAGCGCGGAGGCGCTGATCCGCTGGGCGCACCCCACACGCGGGATCGTTTCCCCCGCGGAATTCATCCCGCTGGCTGAAGACTGCGGCCTCATCGGCGCAATCGGCGGATGGGTGATCCGGGAAGCATGCCGGCAGACACGCGCTTGGCAGTTGCGCGGCGTCCCGACGCTCCGAGTGTCGGTGAATCTGTCGGCATCGCAGTTCCGCGACAGCGGGCTGGTCGACAGCATACGCAGCGCGCTCGATGACGCGGACCTGCAGGCGCGCTATCTCGAGGTCGAGCTCACGGAAAGCGCCGTCATGAGCGATCCCGAGAAATCGATCGCGATCCTCGAGCAGCTGAGCGCCATGGGAGTTCTCGTCTCGGTGGACGATTTCGGCACCGGCTACTCGAGCATGAGTTACCTGCGCCGATTCCCGATCGACAAACTCAAGATCGACCGCGTGTTCATCGACGAAATCGTGAGCCGCCAGGAGGACGCGTCGATCGTCCGCGCCATCGTCTCGCTCGCGCACAGCCTGCGCCTCAAAGTCGTCGCCGAGGGGGTGGAAACGCCCGCGCAGCTCGACTTCTTGAAAACGGCCGGCTGCGATGAATACCAGGGCTATCATTTCAGCCGCCCCTTGCCCGCGGCGGATTTCGAACGCCTCATCCGCGAATCGCAACCGGCCGATGTCTTCACCGAGGACGATGCGAGCCGCACTCACAGCAAGCTCGCAGCGTACGTGCTCAAGTAGTTCCCTACTTCGCGTCGAGTTTCGTGTTGTCGGGATACACTCGAAGGGCCGGGACTTCGCCGCGCTCGAGTTTCTGCTGCACGTCCTGCCAGTACTCGACGCCCAGCAGATCGCAATTTTCTTCGCGGAAACAGCGGCGCGCGTACGAGCTCTTGAGCTGCATGCCGTGCTCGAGCTCTTCGGGCAGGAAGATCACTCCGTCCTCGAAAAACCATTCCGGCACCGCTTCCTCGCCGGGCTCACGGCCGGTATTGGTGCGGATCTTCACATCGGTCAGTTTTTCGACCGCGTCATAGTCGAACAGGAACACCCGGCCGTATCTTCCGACTCCGTAGTTTCTCGAGTCCAAGTCCTTGTTGAATATATTGGTGGCGGCATTGTTGCGAATGCAATGTCCGAGGCTCACCATCACGGCGCGGGTCGCATCTTCATCGGCGGTCTCGAGAAACACCGGCAACGGCACGATTTTCAGCTGCACGATCAACTGGCGCAGGTAAACGCCGTCCTGATCCACCTGCACGCTGCCGGCCGCCTCGCGGCAGATTTCATCCAACAGTGCGGGGTCGAACATGCTGCGGTCCAATCGCAGGTTGAAATACATGACATTGTCCAACATGCTGCCGGCTCGATTGATCTCGTGCACGGCGCGGTATTTATCGGAGACTGCCGCCACTCCGGGAAAGGCGCCCCACTTGTAGGAATTGGTCGGCTTGTCGCGAATCACCTTCAAGTGATAAGCGCACTCGTCAAAGGTGAACCCGAGCGCGACCGTGCCCGCCGCGCCGGGCGAACGTTGGAATCTGTGTCCGCGGCGAACCTGCTCGTTGATCTCATTCAATATGGCGACCTTGCCGACGTGATTGAATCCGATGGTCGAATACTGATGCCCGAACGGGCGGCGCGGCATGAGGCTGAAGAGAAATACGCATGTTTGATAGTAGAGCCGCGTGGTCACGTGAAAATTGGCCAGCGCCGAGCTGAAGAGATCATGGATATCCGAGACGCGATGCAGAACGGCATCGGCATAGATGCCCTCCGGGCTGTTCAGCAGCGCCACGACGAACGGCACGATGCGGTCATCGGTCAATAACCAACGGCCGACGATGAAGGCGCTCCGATCCCGGAAAAATCCGGCCTCGACGACGTCCAAGGCCACGGGAGGCGGTCCATCGAGGGCATCGCGCATCAACTGTTCGACTCGTACCCGGATTTTCTCGGCGTCGCCCTGCAGATCTCGGAACGGAACCGAGAAATTGGGCAGTCGCAAGGCCGTGCTCACGATCTCGGCGTCGATGCGGCCCGGGACCCGCAGCCGGCGATACACCGATGCCATCGAGTCGGCGCGCAGCCTGCTCGGAGGCGGGAATGAATAGGCGACCGGACGCCACAGTCCCCGGCCGATGTTGCGCCGTATCGAATGGGCGAAACTGAAGGCGATGTCGGCATCGTAGCGAACCACGATCATGGCCATGAACAGGCGATCGAGCGCGTCCCAAACCGCCGGATCGGCGGCAAGCGCGGGAAATGCCGCGAGCATCCGGGGTCCATGTTCCGCGATGTATCGGCTGTACAGCCCCAGGCGCTCCTGACTGATCCGGATGGAGGCGTGCGGATCCATGGTCTCGAAGGCGCGCTGCGCCCGATGCGGGTACTCGCAGAGTTGCCTGTAGAAATCATCGTAAATCGCCAGTATCAGCGCCGCCGCCGCGCGAGTACGGCTGTCATGGTCGGCGCAGGCCGCCAGGCGCGAGTACGCTGCTTCAACCAAGGGTTCGGTCTCGGCCGGCATGGAATTAGGAGCCTACGGCGCCCATGAGTCAGACAGGCTCCTATCCGCTGTTGCGCAGCGCTGTCGCAATGGCATTGATCGACAGCTGAATTCCTTCCCTGACGCGCGGATCGTTCTCGCCGGCCCGGTGACGCTTGAGCAATTCCACCTGCAGCAGATTCAACGGTTCGATGTAGGGTAGCCGCAGCCGGATGGAGGCATCCAAGGCCGGATGCTTTTCGAGCAAGCGCGTTTGTCCGGTGATGGCGAGCAGACTCTCCTGTGTCATCAGCCAGGTATCCCGAATGCGGCCGAACAGGGCATCGGCGAGCGCGCGATCCCCGACCAAGGTGGCGTACCGGGCGGCCAGCCCCATATCGGATTTCGACAGCACCATCTCCAGGTTATCGACGGTGGAGCGAAAAAACGGCCACGCCTCGAGCATCTCGCGCAGCAGCGCCGTGTCGGCCGATCGCAGCGCCTGCCCCACGCCGTACCAGCCGGGCAGCATGACCCGGGCTTGGGCCCAACTGAACACCCACGGGATCGCACGCAGGTCTTCGATGCGCTGTGAGCTCGTGCGCGACGCCGGGCGCGATCCGATCTTGAGCTCGGAAATTTCCAGCAAAGGCGTCATCTGCCGGAAGAAAGTGGAAAATCCAGGGGTCTCGTACACCAGGGAGCGATAAGCGCGGAATGCCTGCGTGGAAAGGCCGTCCATGGCCGATGCGAAGCGCGAACGGCTCTCGCCCGACAGCGAATCGTTCTCGAGCGACGCCAGCACGGTCGCCGCGGTGATGGCCTCGAGATTCGCGGCCGCGCTTTCACGGGTACCGTACTTGGCGGCAATGATTTCTCCCTGCTCGGTAATTCGTATGCGGCCTCGCACCGTGCCGTGCGGCTGGGCGCGGATCGCCGCGAACGAGGAGCCCCCTCCCCGGCCCACGGCCCCGCCGCGCCCGTGGAAGACCTGCATCCCCGTGCCGAATTTCTCGAATACCGCCGCTAGCGAACGGGTCGCTTGGTGCAGGCTCCAAACCGACGTGAGATAACCGCCATCCTTGTTCGAATCCGAATATCCGACCATCACCTCTTGAAAGCCATGCGCCGACGTGATGGCCGCGACCTCGGGCAGCTGCAACCAGGCCGTCATCACGCCGGAGGACTTTGCCAAATCGTCGATGGTTTCGAAAAGCGGCACAGCCATGATCGCTGCGCGGGGATTCTCCTGCCCTCGATACAGCCCCGCCTCCTTCAGCAGGATATTCACCTCCAGGAGATCCGAGACACTCTCGCACTTGGACACGATGTAGGTGGTCATGCAGCCGCAACCATAGCGGCGATGCGCTTCGGCGGCGGCACGCACGACTCCCAGCTCCGACAGGGTCTCCGGCGAGTAGCTCGCGTACGGGCTTGCCAGAAGCCGCTCGCTGGCAAGTTCACGCCGCAGCAAGAGAACCCGCTCCGGCTCCTCCAGCGCTTGATAATCCGGCGATACCCCCGCAACCTTGAGCAGTTCCGCCACCACGCGCGCGTGCACGTCCGCGTTTTGCCTCAAGTCCAGGGTCGCCAGGTGGAAGCCGAAAGTCTCCACGGCGCGGGATAATCGAGCCAGCGCGCCGCCGGCATTCTGGCCCAGCTTGCTCTCGGACATCAGGGACCGCTCGAGTATATTGAGGTCCGCGCTCAGGCTCTCAGCATCGGCGTACGGCTCGGCGCTGACCGACGCCGGCCGCGACGGCGCTCGTCCGGTCAACTGCTGATAGGTCGCTGCGAGCCGCCCATAGATGCCCGTGATGGCGCGTCGATAAGGTTCATCCGCTCGGGCAGCGTTGAGATCGCCGCTCCGTTGTGCCAGCGCATTCAAGTCGGCGGACACTCCGGCGAGCTCGCTCGACACCGAAAGTTCGGCGCCCAGCGCATTGAGTTCCTCCAGATACCCGGCCAAAAGCGCTTGTGCCGCCCGGCTCAGCGCCAGGCGCAACGAGTCGGCGGTAACGTGCGGATTGCCGTCGCGATCGCCGCCGATCCAGCTGCCGAGCCGCAGGAAACTTGCCGGACGCCGCCCGATCAATCGCGCCCACCGGGCGTAGAGCACCGGCACCGTCGGCAGAAAGATGTCTCTCAAATAGGTCAGCGCGATATCGACCTCATCCGCCACATACAGTCTTTCCCGGCGCAGCGCCCGGGTTTGCCACAGCAACGCGATCTCTGCCGCTATCCCCTGCTCGATCAATTCCCCTTCCGGAGTTTCGGTGTGGCCGGCGTCGCGCTGCCGCATCAATGCGGCGATCCGGTTGCGGTGATCCAGCATGCTCTTGCGCATCACTTCGGTGGGATGCGCCGTCAGCACCGGAGTGATCAATGCTCGGTCCAGCAGCTCGGCGACTTCTCGGGTCTCTATGCCTTGCGCGGCCAGAAACTGCAGGGCCGATGCTAATGTGTTGCCTTCTTCCGCGGCCGCTCCTTGCCGGTCTTCGGCAAGATTGGCCAGCATGGAAAACAGCATGAAGCTGCGTACGAAGGCAACGGTCTCGTCGAGCGACAGAGTCTCCAATCCGGCGGCCAAGCCGCGGGGGTTGGCGATGCCGCGATAGCGGTCCACGGACGCCGCCCGTATGGCTTCGATGCGTTGAAACAGAGCCTGGCCGCCATAGGTGCGAATTATGTCGCCTAGAAGCTTGCCGAGAAATCGAACGTCGGCGTTCTGGGTGATGGTGGACGGCCGTGATGTCATGGCGGACAATATCGCATGTTGGCGTAAGTGCGCGCCCGGTTTTGGTTTGCCCGCGGTTAGGGTTGCGACAATGGCGATCCCACCGTTGGTTGATACATCGCACTTATCAAATCATTGGTGGGAACGATTAGAAGATTTTCTCGCTTCGATCCACACTGGATGGCGGCTTGGCGGCAGTTTCGCGCGGGAGTAGTATCTGATATATCTATTGCGGCACCAGGTACCATGAGTAACCAAGCTCCCCGGCGAGTGATACCGATTAAAGTCGAGCCGCCGTCCAGCTTGAGTGCGGCAGAGCGGTCGACAGTGCTCGAGGCCTGCGCGCGGCTGAAGAAGCTGCCGGGAGCCCTGTTGCCGATTCTGCACGCGGTGCAGGAAGCGCTTAGATTTGTACCCAAGGACGCCGTGCCGCTGATCGCCCAGGAACTCAACCTCTCGGTGGCCGAGGTTCATGGCGTAGTGACCTTCTATCATTATTTTCTCTCGGAGCGTCCGGGGCGCCACGTAGTGCACTTCTGCCGGGCGGAGGCCTGCCAGGCGCTTGGCAGCGTGGCGCTGGAGGCGCATGCCAAGGCGAGTCTGGGCGTTGATTTTCATGGCACGACGAGGGACGGCGCGATCACGCTGGAACCCGTGTACTGCCTCGGCAACTGCGCCTTGGGCCCCTCGCTCATGATCGACGAACAATTGCACGGGCGCATCACGCCCGAGCGCTTTGACGCGCTGATGACGCAAAGCCGGGAGCGGACGTGAAGATCTACGTGCCACGCGATGCGGCGGCGCTCGGTGTCGGCGCCGATCAGACCGCCGAGGGCATCGTGGCCGAGGCGCGGCGGCGCGGAATCGCCATCGAGCTCATCCGCAACGGCTCGCGCGGCCTTTTGTGGCTGGAGCCCTTGGTCGAGGTTGATGTCGGCGGCACGCGCATGGCCTACGGCCCGGTGCAGGCCCAGGATGTGGCCGGCTTATTTGACGCGGACTTCGCGTCCGGCAAGCCGCATGCCCTGAGCCACGGCGCCACGGCGGAGGTCCCGTACCTGAAGAAGCAAGAACGCCTCACCTTTGCTCGTGTCGGGATCACGGATCCCCGCAGCCTGGAAGACTACAAAGAGCACGGCGGCTACCGCGGCCTCGCCGCTGCCCTCACGCAGAAGCCCGCGGACATCGTCGCGAGCGTCACCGCATCCGGCCTGCGCGGCCGTGGCGGAGCGGCCTTTCCGGCCGGGATCAAGTGGAAGACCGTCCTCAGCACGCCGGGTGCGCAAAAGTACATCGTCTGCAACGCCGATGAGGGCGACTCCGGAACCTACTCCGATCGGATGCTGATGGAGGGCGACCCCTTCGTCCTGATCGAGGGCATGACCATCGCCGGGTTGGCCACGGGCGCCACCCAGGGCTACATTTATCTGCGCTGGGAGTACCCACAGGCGAAGACGGCGCTCGAGGCCGCGATTGCCGCCGCCGCCACTGCGGGGTTTCTGGGGCAGAACATCCAAGGCAGCGGCAAGGCCTTTGAATTGGAAGTGCGCATGGGAGCCGGCGCCTACATCTGCGGCGAGGAAACCTCGCTGTTGGAATCCTTGGAGGGCAAGCGCGGCCAGGTGCGCTTCAAACCTCCGCTTCCCGCCATCGAAGGGCTGTGGGGCAAGCCCACGGTGATCAACAATGTGATCACGTTCGCCTCGGTGCCCATTATCCTGGATCGCGGCGCCGAGTTTTATCAGCACTTCGGCATGGGCCGCTCACGCGGCACGTTGCCGATGCAGCTCGCCGGCAATATCAAGCAGGGCGGCCTGGTGGAGATCGCGTTCGGCATGACGTTGCGCGAGCTGCTGTACGATTTCGGCGGCGGTAGTTTCAGCGGCCGTCCCATCCGCGCGGTCCAGGTCGGAGGCCCTTTGGGGGCCTATCATCCGGAATCCCAGTTCGACACCCCCTTGGACTACGAAGCCTTCGCCGCGATCAAGGGAATGCTCGGGCACGGCGGCATCGTGGCCTTCGACGACAGCGTCGATATGGCGGCCCAAGCGCGTTATGCGATGGAATTCTGCGCCATCGAGTCCTGCGGCAAGTGCACGCCCTGCCGCATCGGCTCGACCCGCGGAGTGGAAGTCATTGATCGGCTGATCGCCGGTGAGAACTCAGCCCAGCAGGAGGCGATTTTGCGCGATCTGTGCGAGACCCTGACTTACGGCTCGCTGTGCGCGCTCGGGGGGTTGACTCCTTATCCCGTGATCTCTGCGTTGAACCATTTCCCCCAAGATTTCGTCAAACCGTCAAGGGCGTCCAGCGCCGCCGGTTGATTACACGAGGACTGATCCATGCTATCCATTGCCGAGAAAGACTTAGGCACGCCCAAGCGCGAGAGCGCCGAGCTCGTGACGCTCACCATCGATGGCCAGGAAGTCACGGTGCCTGCCGGCACCTCGGTGATGCGCGCGGCGGCGCTGTCCGACGTGAAGATCCCGAAGCTCTGCGCAACGGAACAGCTCGAGGCCTTCGGCTCCTGCCGCCTGTGCCTGGTGCAGATCGAGGGCATGAAGGGATTGCCCGCCTCCTGCACGACCCCCGTCGCCGCGGGAATGAAAGTCACCACGCAGAACAAACAACTCGCCGACATCCGTCGCGGCGTGATGGAGCTCTACATCTCCGATCACCCCTTGGACTGCCTGACCTGTCCGGCCAACGGGCACTGCGAGCTGCAGGACATGGCGGGGGTGGTGGGCCTTCGCGAGGTGCGCTACGGCTACGAGGGAGCCAATCACCTCACCGTCGAGAAGGACACGAGCAATCCATATTTTACCTTCGATGCCAGCAAGTGCATCGTCTGCTCGCGCTGCGTGCGCGCCTGCGATGAGCAGCAAGGCACCTTCGCGCTGACCATCCAGAATCGTGGTTTCGAGTCCACGGTGTCCGCGAGCCAAAACGTATCCTTCATGGATTCGGAGTGCGTTTCCTGCGGCGCCTGCGTGCAGGCTTGCCCCACGGCAACCCTTACCGAGAAATCCCTCATCGAGAAGGGTCAGGCCGAGCACAGCATCACCACGACCTGCGCCTACTGCGGAGTCGGCTGCTCGTTCCGCGCCGAGATGAAGGGCGAGGAAGTGGTACGCATGGTGCCGAACATGGACGGCCATGCCAACCACGGGCACTCCTGCGTCAAGGGACGCTTCGCCATCGGCTATGCCACCCATTCGGACCGCATCGTCAAGCCCATGATCCGCTCGAAGATCACCGATCCCTGGCGCGAAGTCTCATGGGAAGAAGCGATCGGATACGCGGCCTCGGAGCTCAAGCGCATTCAAGCGAAGTATGGACGCGACTCGATCGGCGGCATCACCTCTTCGCGCTGCACCAACGAGGAAACCTACGTCGTGCAGAAGCTGGTGCGCGCGGGCTTCGGCAACAACAACGTCGACACCTGCGCCCGCGTGTGTCATTCACCCACGGGCTACGGCCTCAAGAACACGCTCGGCGAATCGGCCGGCACGCAGAACTTCGACTCGGTGATGAAGGCCGACGTCATCTTCGTGATCGGTGCGAATCCCACCGACGGCCATCCGGTGTTCGCATCGCAGATGAAGCGGCGCCTGCGCCAGGGGGCGAAGCTGATCGTCGCCGACCCGCGGCGCATCGATCTCGTGCGCACGCCGCACATCGAGGCCGAGCAGCACCTGAAGCTCCGGCCCGGCACCAATGTGGCGCTCATCAACTCCCTGGCCCATGTCGTCGTCGCCGAAGGCTTGGTCAAAGAGGACTTCGTGCGCGCGCGCTGCGAAATGCCTTCCTTCGAGAAGTGGCGCAACTTCGTCGCCCAGGAGAGAAACTCCCCGGAAGCGATGGAAGCGGTGACGGGTGTGCCGGCCGCCGATGTGCGCGCCGCCGCCCGCCTGTTCGCCACCGGCGGCAACGGCGCCATCTACTACGGCCTCGGCGTCACCGAGCACAGCCAGGGTTCCACCATGGTGATGGGCATTGCGAATCTCGCCATGGCCACCGGCAATGTCGGCAGAGAAGGCGTGGGTGTGAACCCCCTGCGCGGCCAGAACAATGTGCAGGGCTCCTGCGACATGGGCTCCTTCCCGCACGAATTCCCTGGTTATCGGCATGTCTCGGATGACTCGGTGCGCGCCCTGTTCGAGGATGCCTGGGGCATGAAGCTGCTCGGCGAACCTGGCCTGCGCATTCCTAACATGTTCGAGGCCGCGCTCGACGGCGAGTTCAAGGGCCTGTACATCGAGGGCGAGGACATCGCACAGTCCGACCCCAACACTCAGCACGTCACCGCGGCCCTGACCTCGATGGAGTGCATCATCGTGCAGGACTTGTTCTTGAACGAGTCCGCGAAGTTCGCTCATGTGTTCCTGCCCGGCTCGTCTTTCTTGGAGAAGGACGGCACGTTCACCAACGCCGAGCGGCGCATTTCACGGGTTCGCAAAGTGATGAAGCCGAAGTCCGGCTACGCGGATTGGGAGATCACTCAGCTGCTCTCGAACGCCGTCGGCTACCCGATGAATTACACGCATCCCTCCGAGATCATGGATGAGATCGCACGCCTGACCCCAACCTTCACGGGCGTGAGCTTCGACCGCATCGATGAACTCGGCAGCATCCAGTGGCCGTGCAACGCCGAGCACCCCGAGGGCACGCCGACCATGCACATCGGCGAGTTCGTGCGGGGCAAGGGCAAATTCTTGGTGACCGAGTACGTGCCCACCTCGGAGAAAGTCAACGCTCGCTACCCCCTGATCCTGACGACCGGACGCATCTTGAGCCAGTACAACGTGGGTGCGCAGACCCGGCGCACCGAGAACAATGCGTGGCATGACGAAGATCGTCTGGAGATCCATCCGCAGGACGCTGAGGACCGCGGCATTGCCGAAGGGGACTGGGTGGGCATCGAGAGCCGCGCCGGCGACACGGTGCTGCGCGCCCGGGTGACCGAGCGGGTTCAGCCCGGCGTGGTCTATACGACTTTTCATTTTCCCGAATCCGGAGCCAATGTGATCACCACGGATAATTCCGACTGGGCCACGAATTGCCCCGAGTACAAGGTGACCGCCGTGCAGGCCGTCCGGGTGAGCCAGCCCTCCGAGTGGCAGAAGCGCTTCCGCGAGTTCAGCGAGACCCAGGAAACCCTGCTGAAGAGCGCCGATGTCATGTTCGTCGACAAATAGGATGAATGGACCCATGAGCAATGATGCGGTCGCCGGCAAAGATTCAGCCGGCGCCGAACACGGCAGCGAAGGACACGGCACGTCGGAGCATCTCGTCAAGATGGCGAACGACATCGGCCACTTCTTCGGCGCAGAGCCTGAGCGCGAGGACGCCATCGCCGGCATCGCCAATCACATCGCGAAATTCTGGACCAAGCGCATGCGCGACAAGCTCACCGCCCAAATCAAACGCGACGGCGACGCCGGCCTCGACGAGTTGCCGCGTGAGGCGCTGCGGCGCTTGGCTGCGCAACAAGCCGCGCAGGCCAGCACCGTTCAACCCGCCGCCGCCAAACAAGCAGCGCATTAGCCCCCCTTATAGTTAGGACCTCAACTAAGGCTCCCAGCGCGGGGTCAGAGGGGAGAGGTAGCGTCAAGGCAACGAAGAAGCAGTTGCCTTGACGCTACCTCTCCCCTCTGGCCCTGCGCTCTGGGCCAGTGAGCATTCCTCGGCCGGCGGATGGGTGTCGAAGGGGCCAAATAAGGCGGCCGCTCAACCGCTGCGCAAGTCGTCGGTGTTATCCTACAAGGACGGCGGAGGGCGACTGATGAAGGGGGGCTGGACGCTCTGTATAGTGGCTTTCACCTAAAGAACTTTCCCGATCACGGCGGTCTCCCACGCTCGAATCCGGAGCAGAAAAATGCTACTCAAAGCCTTGAGCCGGTTCATATTTACGACGTTGCTTTTGCTGGCATTGCCCGCTCTGTCCATGGCGCAAGTGTCGGTCGATGTTTCGGTCGGCGTTCCACCGCCCGAACTGCCGGTCTACGAACAGCCGCCGATTCCCGGCGATGGATACATTTGGACCCCGGGCTATTGGGCTTGGAGCGACGATAACCAAGACTATTACTGGGTGCCGGGCACCTGGGTGCTCGCGCCGCAGCCGGGGTACCTATGGACCCCCGGCTATTGGGGCTGGGGAGGCGCCGCGTTCATTTGGCACCTTGGCTACTGGGGTCCGCACGTCGGATTCTATGGCGGTGTCAACTACGGCTACGGTTACGGCGGTAGCGGCTACGAGGGCGGCTACTGGCAGGGCGACCGTCTGTACTACAACCGAACAGTGAACAATGTCAGCAACACGAACATCACCAATGTCTACAACAAGACCGTGATCAATAACGTCACCGTGAACCGGGTCAGCTACAACGGCGGCAACGGCGGCGCTCGAGCCCAGCCGACCCCGGCGGAAGAGGCGGCGACCCGTGAGCGCCACATCACCGTCACACCGGCGCAACGCCAGCAGGAGCAGACCGCGCGAAGCAACCCGGAGCTGCGCGCCAGCCGAAATCAGGGCCACCCGCCGATTGCGGCGACGCCACGGCCCGGAGCATTCTCTGG
>WNFF01005468.1_pt1 | contig 17836 bp, 16 predicted proteins | sample 5400441 | NCBI WGS metagenome assembly WNFF01 (sample SAMN13153345, study PRJNA577476) | soil metagenome | isolation source: 120 cm saprolite under Douglas fir tree site 2 hole 3 replicate 1 | place: USA:California | collected 2015-04-18 | reverse complement strand
ATGGGGGAGAGGGATGGAGCGGTCAGATCACCCGGTCGCGCTTGAGCTCGGCCAGATCGGACTCGGAGAGCCCCGCCAGCTTGCCGTAGACCTCGGCGTTGTGCTCGCCCAGCAGCGGCGAGCGCCGCAGCTCCGTGGGGGAGGCGGAAAGACGCACGGGGTTGCCGGGCATGGGGTACTTGCCGCGCGTGGGATGCTCGAGCTCGACGATCATCCCGCGCCCCCGCATGTGCTCGTCGGCGAGGACCTCCGCGGAATCGAGCACGGCGCCCGCGGGCACCCCCGCCCCCGCCAGGATCTTCATGGCCTCGTGCTTCGTGTGCTTCTCCGTCCACGCCTCGATCATCGCGTCGATCTCGTCGACGAACTTCACGCGGTCACGCCGATCGGCGTACCGCGGATCGTCCGCGAGCTCCGGCCGCCCGCAGATCTCCACCAGCGTCTTCCACATCTCCACGGTGGCGCAGTGGATGAAGATGTAGTCGTTGGGCCCGAAGGGACGGCAGCGGTAGATGTTCGACGGCGCGGCGGCGGCCGAGCGATTGCCCTGCCGGGGCGCCGGCCGGCCGCTCTGGTAGGTCTCGCGCAGGTGAATGCGCAGGAGGTTGACCACCGATTCCTGCTGCGCGACTTCCAGGCGCTGGCCGAGGCCCGTCGCGTGCCGCTGGACGATGGCGGCGAGGATCCCGATCGCCGTGTGGAGCCCCGCCCCCGTGTCGGCGAGCCCGCCGATCGCCTTGGTGGGCGGGCCATCCGGGTGACCCGTCATGCTCATGGCCCCCCCCATCGCCTGGGCGATCCACTCGAAGCTCTTGTACTCCGCGTAGGGGCCGGTGCTGCCGAAGCCCTTGACGGAGGCGTGGATCAGGCGAGGATTCTCGCGCGAGAGCGTGTCCCAGCCGAGGCCGAGTCGCTCGAGCGCGCCGGGGCCGAGATTCTCCACCACCACGTCGGCGCTCTTGGCCATCTCCAGGAAGAGCGCGCGGCCGCGCTCGGACTTGAGATTGAGGGTCACGCCCTTCTTGTTCGAGTTCAGGAGCAGGAAGAACCAGGCGTCCTCGCCGCGCTTGTCGGAGAGCGCGTTGCGACCGGGCTCGCCGGTGGGCGGCTCGATCTTGATGACCTCGGCGCCGAGCCACGCCAGCATCTGGGTGGCGCTCGGGCCCGCCTCGTACTGCGTCAGGTCGAGGACGCGAATTCCGTCGAGGGCCTTGGGCATCATCACTCTCCTGGTCTAAGGGAGCCCATTCATGAACGCATCCTGCCAACACCGCCCCCTCACCCTACCCTCCCCCCCCCGATGGGGGAGAGGGATAAAAATGAGGCCTGATTCCTTCTTCCTCTGAGGAATTCCCAAAATCCCTCTCCCCCCTGGGGGAGAGGGCAGGGTGAGGGGGTCGAGACCTTCGTCCATTGCGCGAACTAGGTCGTGTACGCCGAGAACCGCACCGTGGTCGCCCGCGCCTGGTCGTCGGTCATCACGTTGACCACGGCCGGCTTGCCGGAAGCGTACGCGCGCTCGAGTGCCGGCCGGATCTCGTGCGGCTTCTCGACCAGCTCGCCGTGCGCGCCCAGCTCCATGGCCACGCGGTCATAGCGCGTGCGGCCGAGATTCCGGCCGGGCTTGGGCAGGGGCAGCGCCCACGACGTGTCGGCCGTCCATCCACCGTTGTTCGAGATGACGACGACGACGGGGATGCGATGCCTCACCGCCGTGTCGATCTCCATCGCGTTCATGCCGTACGACCCGTCGCCGTGGAGCACGAGCACCTGTGTGTCCGGCTTGGCCACCTTGGCGCCCACCCCGAAGGGCAGTCCCACGCCCATGCAGCCGAAGGCGCCGGAGTTCAGGCGGTGCCCCGGCACGTACGTCGGGATGGACTGCCGGCCGAAGTTCAGGATCTCCTGCCCGTCGACCACGAGGATGGCGTCGCGCTTGAGGAAGTCGCGCACTTCCTTGCAGAGGCGGAGGGGATGGATGGGCATGTTATCCGAAGACATCGCCTTCTCCTGCTCGGCGTTCTTCTCGGCGTCGAGCACGCGCAGCTTGCCGACCCACGCCGAATACTTCTTGGGATCGATCTTGCCGCGCGCCTCCTCGGTCAGCTGCTCCAGCACCGCGCGCGCGTCGCCCACGATCGGCACGTCGGCCTCGCGGTTCCAGCCGAGCTGCGTCGGGTTGATGTCGACGTGGATAACCTTGAGGTCTTTCGCGAAGCGCGGCGGGCGGCCGAACTGGATCACCCAGTTGAACCGGGTGCCCACGGTCAGCATCACGTCGGCCTCGGTGAACGCCTTGCTGCGCGCGTTCATGAAGGCCAGCCCGTGATCTTCCGGGACGGTGCCGCGCGAGATCGGCGTCGTGTAGAACGGGATGCCCGTTGCCTCGACGAGCGCCTGGAAGGCCGCCGCGCCGTCGGACCACCAGACGCCGCTGCCTCCCAGGATGACGGGGCGCTCCGCGTGGGCGAGGAGCGCGATGGCCTCCTGAATAGCCCCCCGGTCGCCCATCGGCCGCGGGAGCGTCTTCCACGCCGGCGGGAACTCGATCTTCTCGTCGTCCACCTTCTCGCCGAGGATGTCACCCGGCAGGTCGAGATAGACGGGGCCCGGCCGTCCCGTCGTCGCCTGACGGAAGGCCGTGGCGACCATGTCGGGGATCCGGCGAGCGTCGTAGATGCGCTCGGCCCACTTGGTCACGGGCCGCATCACCGCGACCTGGTCGATCTCCTGGAAGGCTTCCATCCCGAGATACACGCGCGGGCTCGCGCCGCCGATGGCCACGAGCGGCGCCGCGTCGGTGAAGGCATTGGCCACGCCGGTCACGAGGTTGGTCGCGCCCGGCCCCGAGCAGCCCATGGCCACGCCGGGGCGGCGCATGACGCGCCCCCACGCGTGCGCGCTGAGGGAAGCGGCTTGCTCGTGCCGCGTGTCGATGGCGCGGATGCCGAGCTTGATGCAGGTGGCCTCGGTCTCCAGCATGGGGCCGCCCATCACGTAGAACATCGTCTCGACGCCCTGCGACTTCAACGCCCGCGCGAGCAGCTCCGATCCGATCACCGTGGCCATGTAGCGTCTCCTTGTCCGGATGGCGTGCCCCGGACTCTACCACTTAATTAAACTCCATGGGAGCGACAGCTCATTCGGAAAGGAGGTATGTTATCAGTCCCATACGCTTGTACTACCTGAGGGTGCCTCCTAGGTGTTCAGCCAGCACGGGACGGTGATGACGATCTGGAGCACCCACACCGGCGTTCGGAGCAAATCCGATAGCCTCCGGCGGCTCCTCCAGGCCAGCAGTACAGTCGCGGCGGCATAGGCCGCGCCGACCAGGAAGACGACCTCGCCGCGGTCGTGGGCGTGCTCGCCGCGAGCGAGCGCGATCAGGACCGCGCCCGTGGTGGTCAGCATCAGACTGAGCGCGTGCCATGTGAACACGACGGCCCCGCGGGTGAGCGCGCCGTCGCCGAACCGTGTGGGGTCCAGGTTACGAGGGAGGCGATCGAGCACCAGCCGACCGACGAGCGTGTGACCGGCCGCGAGCACCAGACACAGCGAGCCAGCGAGTACCAATCCGACGTTCATACGCCTAACTCCTCCGGCCGGTCCCGTCCGAATAGCGGCACCGTGCCCGTCCATGTAACATTCTGGCACCTAGAGGGAGACGGCCAGCGGGTGCGTGTGTGCTCACCCGGTCCAACGCCCAAGCTGAAGCGCCTTGTCAGGCCCGCGATAGCGCAATGCTGGCGACATAGCAGGCCAAAGAAATGCTGATGCCCGTCAAAGGCGCGCTGAACCAATAAACCTTGCCGAGCACAACAAAACCACCAAGCATGGCCAGCCCGACAACGAGCAGGAACGGTGATTGAAAGAGGAGTTGGCCGTGAGCCAAGGCGAGAAAGCCAAAAACCAAGCCGAACAACATTGCCCCCATGCTGTGGCTGGCATTGAAGCCCACCCAAGCCCGCCACATTGTTGTTTCTTTCGTAATGACAGGTGAAATCTGGCTCATGCTGATTTGCAGCGCGGGGTCGCGGGGCGTGAGCTTTGGCCCCCAGAACGTATAGACGAGATGGACGCCTCCGAGCGTAAAGACAATGCTCGCACTAAGAACCATGAAAATTCTTGCGGCCAAGATGCTCTCCTTATTTTGTGGCCCTAGCGCTCAACGGCGATTTTCGCTGCCCGGCGCTCGTGGGCCGTTCAGTTCGATGCCACCGCCTGGTCCGTGGCATAGGCGAGAAACCCAGCGAGCGCCGTCGTGTCGAAGTAGAACATCTGAGCGCGGGCGAGCTTGCCCTCGCGGACCCGATACAATCCCAGGACGGGACCGTCGAAGCGAGCGCCCGTCGGACTGATCCCTCGTTGCCTCCAGAGGACCACGACCTCCTCGTCCGTCGCGGCCACGACCCGCGGATCCATCCGTCGCTCGGCTTCGGTGGGCTGGAGAGGAATCCACGTCTGGGTCCAGTCGGGGCGACCACCGCCCGGACCGTGTGACACGCCGCCATACGGGAGCGAGGAGGGCCAGTGAAACTCCACATCGGGATGCCAGAGCTCCTGCAGGCGCTGGAGATCCCTCCGCTCGATCGCGCTGAACACGTCCCGCATCACCTGCGCATTCTTCTCGGCACTCATGATCGCCTCCTTGATCGAGATGTCATCGGAACAAGACGGAGCGCGGCCGCGTACGTCGCTCGGATCAGCGCGTCCACGTAGGGCGGAGGAGCTTCATGGACGGAGACGTGCCGCCGCACTGCCGCGAAGGGGGCCTCCACCACCGCGTAGGCCACGATCCGAACCGTTCGCGCGTCGGCGCGGCCGCAGAGGCGCTGGCTGAAGCGAGCCAGCTCGGCTTCGACCTGCCGCCCGAGCTCTATCGCCTGGCGGCGCAGCTCGGCCGGCCAGCCGCGATCGACGAAATCTTCACGTCGGTGGTGCAGCAGCAGCCGGGCCTCCTGGGGATGCAGGCGCACGCGCTCCGCCATGTACAGCGCCGCGTCGAGCCCGGCCTTCCGGGGTGGCGAGCCACTCAGGCGCTCGAAGAACGCCGCCTGGAAGGTGGTGCCCGCCCTCAGCCACACCTTCGCCAGCACGACATCCCGTGAGTCGAATCGGTGATAGATGGAGCCGGTGGGCGCTCCCACCGCCCGCGCGATCGCCCCGATGGTGGCGCCTGAGGGTCCGTGGGTGGCGATGATCCGGCCCGCGGCCTTCACGATCTGGTCCTCGTCGAACTTCGAGGCCCGTGGCATGGATAATAGAATACATGTTCTAATTGATCTGTCAAGGAGCACCCCGTGGGAGGGGGACGCGCGGACAGGCATGTTCCACTCCGAGCGCCGGCTTTGCCGCCGCCATCTGTTCTGGGGGGAGGTTTCGGAAGGGGGCAAAACCCCCCTCCGAGTGACCTACAGCGGGAGGGCGAGGAGGGTGTCGATGCGGCTGCTGTCGCAGACCACGATGCGCTCGCGGAGGCGGAGCGCGCCCGCGTCCTCCACGATGACGTCGAGATAGCGGCCGGTGGCGAAGAGATCCATGCGGCCGTCGCGCATGATGCGTACGACCAGGAAGGGGGTCTCCGCGCGCACCGCGCCCTCCGCCTCGCCGAGCAGGGCGGGCAGCCCGACCAGGTGGCGATAGGTCTGGCGCTCGTAGATGTTGGCCTTGCGCAGCGCGGCCACGCGGTCCTGCAGCATGCCCTTCGAGTCGGCCCACATGAGACCGCCGGGATAGCCCTGGCGATGGTTGTCGGTCGAGGTGATCGAGTACAGGCACTGCTCGACGAAGAAGTCCGGCCAGTCCTCCAGGCGATCGTCGTCGATGGCGCGCGCGTAGTCGGCGTTGAGCTGCGAGACGAGGGGCTGGAGGCTCGTGAGGAGGGGATCCGTCTCCGCCACTTCAGACCCCCATGTAGCGGCGATAGGCCTTCCAGAAGCCGCGCACCGAGGCCTCGGTGGCGCGCGTGTCCTGCGATTCCGTCCCCTCGCCGCCCATGTTCACCACGGAGAGCTCGTCGCTCGCGGTGGCGGCGCCCCGCTGCACGAAGCCGCCCACGCACCCGTCCTCCATCGAGACATAGCCGGCGGGGCCCACGAGATTGAGCTGCTTGAGCCGCCGGCGATGCATCTCAGGCGTGTCGTCGGTGAAGCCGAAGTACGTCCAGTGCAGCTCCATCGAGTCCGGGCCCTTGGGCAGGACCTGGCGGACGGCCAGGCAGTTCTCGATCTGCTGCAGGACGAAGTTCGGGAACACGGTCAGGATCTGCAGCTTGATCCCGTCGCCGTACTCGTCCACGGAGTCGAGCAGGCTCGGATCGGCGAGGCGATAGCTCTGGTGCTCGGAGCGTATGCCCTGATCCCGATAGGCCGTGCTCACGCGGTCGTCGGCCCGATCGATCGTGTAGCTGGCGTGGTGGCCGCCGTCGGGGCTGACGACGATGCCGCCGCCCTGGGTGAGGCGCGTGATGCGGAAGGTGCCGAAGAAGGCGTGGAGGAGGCTGGCGTGATACGTGTCCTTGACGTTCTCGACGTAGAGCTTCCAGTTGTTGGGCAGGGCCTGCACGAACCGGCCGAGCACGCGCACGGGCCGATGCAGCACGCGCTCGATCCGTCCGAGGATCTCCTGACCGAGATACTCCGCGATGGGCGGCGCCTGGGGCGAGAGGCTCGCGAAGACCAGCCCATGCAGCGTCGTCGTCCGGAGCTTGCGCGGGCCGTGCTCCTCCTTGCAGAAGGAGGCGGGCATGCCCCCGCGACCGTTGGAGCCCTTCTCGAAGGCGATGCCCGTCAGGTTGCCGCGCAGATCATAGGTCCACGCGTGATAGATGCACTGGAAGCTCCGCGCCTTCCCCCGGTCGTCGAGCGCGATGAGGGCGCCGCGATGCGCGCAGCGGTTTTCGAAGGCGCAGATGGTGCCGTCCTCGGCGCGGACGATGATGATGGGCATCTCGCCCACGAAGGTCGTGCGGAAGTCGCCCGGCCGCTCGACGTCGGACTCGAGGCAGACGTAGCTCCACACCGGCCCCTCGAAGATGCGGCGCAGCTCCGCGCGGTAGTTGGCGTCGTCCTGGTAGACCCAGTACGGAACGCGGGTGAGGGTGTCTCCCGGCCAGGCATGCGGCGACTCAGCGGAGCTCATTCGCGGTCTCCCTCAGCGAGGCATTCGCGGCTCGCGCTCGGCGTGGTCAACTGTGGCCGAAGGTATCACACGCATGTGGGCCCTGCCACCGTCACGGGGCGTGGCGCGCGAAACGAAGGACGCGGCCCGGGAGGGCGCCCGTGTGGTCGCCGCCGTCGATCACCACGGTGCCGTTGACGACGACGGTCGAGATGCCGGCCGCGAACTGATGGGGCTCGTCGTAGGTCGCCCGCTCGGCGATGGTGTCGGGATCGAACACGGTGAGGTCCGCCCACGACCCCGGCCGGAGCTCGCCACGATCGGCGAGGCCCAGGGCCGCCGCCGATAGTACCGGGGATGCGGCTTGCCCTGGCCGGTGACGCCGTACGGCGCGAGGGCATTGCCGTCGGAGCCCACGAGCACCCACGGCGCGCGCGCGATCTCGTCCACGTCCGCTTCGGCCATGCTGCGGATCAGGATGCGCGTGTGGCCACGGTCGGCCACGATGACGTCGCACACGGCGTCGAGGGGATCGATCCCGCGCCGTCGCGCGATCTCGCCGAAGTTCCGGCCGGCGTCTGCCGGCTGTGATGGCGACGCGGCGATTCGCACGACGTCCCACGACGGGATCCTCCCGAAGTTGTTGAGGCCGTCGCGCGCGAGGTCCTCGCGGATGCGCCCGCGGATGGCCGGCTGAGCCAGCCGCTCGAGCATCGCGGGCACCCCGCCCTCCTGCACCCAGCCCGGCAGGAGATTGCGAAGCGGATTGGTCCCCGTGTCGTACGGATACTGATCGCAGTCGATCTTGAGGCCACGGTCACGCGCGGCCTCGATCTCCGCCAGAAGCGACCGCGCCCTCCCCCAGTTGTCGGTGCCCGATAGCTTGAGGTGGGCGATCTGCACGTGGATCCCCGTCGCCTCCGCGACGGCGATCGCCTCACGCACGGCCTCGAAGCCATGATTGGCCTCGTCGCGAACGTGGGAGGCGTAGGTCGCGCGGTAGCGCGCGAGCACCCGCGCCAGCGTGAGGATCTCATCGGGTCCAGCAAAGCTCCCCGGCGCGGTGAAGAGCCCGGACGACAGGCCGAGGGCGCCCGCCTCCAGCGATTCCGCGAGCAGCCGCGACATCCGTTCCAGCTCCTCCGAGGTCGCCGCGCGCCGCTCCATGCCCACCGTCATCAGGCGCAGGGTGTTGTGGCCCACCTGCATGATCGTGTTGACCGAGACGGGCGGGAAGCGGTCGAGGTACTCGGCGAACGTCACGTCCTGGAAGGGCAGACCGGGGGCGCTGGCCCCGAGGTAGTCTCCGAGGAGCGCGGAGGTGCCGGGCAGCGCCGGCGCGACGGAGAAGCCGCAGTTGCCCACGACCTCGGTGGTCACGCCCTGGCGGATCTTCCCTTCGGCGCGCGGGTTCAACGGCAGCGTGAAATCCGAGTGGGTGTGGATGTCGATGAAGCCGGGCGCCACGACCTGGCCGCGGGCGTCGATGGTCCGCCGCGCCGTGCGCCCCGCCCCCCGCTCGATGGCCACGATGCGCTCATCGCCCACGAAGACGTCGGCCTCACGTCCGGGCGCGCCGGTTCCGTCGACGACGAGCCCTCCGCGGATCGCGAGGTCGTCCATGGCTGGCCGTAGGCTACCGATCCCCGGGCACTGGGTCAATTTGCTTCGCCATATCAACTCGCAACTTGCCCCAGTGCCGGCGCCGCGCCGCAAGGGCGACGGTGATACAATTCCGAGCGCGCGACTGCTCATTCATGGCCAATGCTCTGACCGCCGTCCGGCTGCTCCTGATCGTGCCGTTCGCGCTGCTCATGGCCCGAGGCGGCACCCGCTACGCGGTGCTGGCCGCGCTGATGTTCGCGGTCGCCGTGGCCACGGATCTCCTCGATGGCCCCCTCGCCCGCCGCCGCGGCACGGCGAGCGCGGCGGGCGCCACCTTCGACCACACGGTGGACTTCCTCTTCGTCACGAGCGGCCTGGCCGCCGGCGCCTCGCGCGGCGCTTTTCCCTGGATCCTGCCCGTCCTCGTCGCCATCGCCTTCGCCCAGTACGTGGTCGACTCGTACTGGCTCCACCGGGGTCGCAGGCTTCGCACGAGCCGGCTCGGTCGGTACAACGGCATCCTCTACTTCGCCCCGCTCGGCGGCGACATCCTCATCCGCCTCGGGCTCACGTTCCTTCAGCCCCTGCTCACGCTCCTCGTCTGGATCCTCGTCGTCACCACTCTGATCTCGATGGCCGAGCGGCTGCGGGCGGTCAGGGCGCTTTCGCGAGAAGCTCGCGAGTCGCCCGGCGAAGGAACAGAAGACCCATCCCCGCGTTGAAGAGGATGAAGAAGTTGTGCTGGACGAAGCCGAAGGTGGTCATGGCGCCGGGCCGCTCGGGGAAGAGGAGCACCCAGAGCACGATGGCCACGGAGTGCATGGGCCCGGGCATGGCCGCGCCGAAGAAGATCACGGGCAGATAGCCCAGCATCTCGCCCAGGCCTACCGTCACGCCGAAGAGCTTGAGGGCCAGCCCGTACACCACCACCGCCGCCAGCATCGCGGGGGAGCGGAGCGCGATCACCGCGGCGTAGTGGCGGAGCCTGGCCAGCCGGAACGAGCGGAAGAGCGGGCGATTGCGCACGGCCCCGCCCCATCCCACGCGTCCGCTCGAGAGCCGCCCCGTGAAGAAGAGATGGAAGACCACGAAGACGGCGGCGGAGATGAGGGCGAGCCACGGGATGACGTGAAACACCTGGGGAAGCCGGTCCCATTGCAAGAGCACGCCCACCGTCGCCCACATCAGCAGATAGTAGTACTCGCAGAACATGATGAAGAGCATGCTCGAGCCAACTTCCCAGGTGGGAATGCCGTTGCGCCGGCTCAGGTAGAGCGCGATGGCGCCCTTGCTGACCTGCTCGTTGACGATGGAGAGGATGTAGGCGCTGGCCCGGATGGGCAGCACGTCGGCGTAACGGAGCCGCGCGTTGAACCAGGTGATCACCCGCCACACGACGAGGCTGTCGATCAGCACGAAGAGCGCGCAGTAGGGGATCATCAGCAGGAGCCAGCGTGACCAGCTGACGTTCTCGAAGATGGCGGCGAGGTACGGGCCGAGCCCGCGCCCTTCGGCGGCGGCGGCCCGGGCGAGCCGGCTATAGAGGTAGATGAAGCAGCCCGCGGTGATGAGCCAGGGCAGGCCGCGCGGCCACCATCGGCTCTTGCGCGAGGCCCCGCTCCCCCTAATTTACTCAGCCCTCGCCTCGGGGCTGCGCCCCTCAGCTCGAACTGCGGCCCTCTCCCCCACTGGGGGAGAGGGATTCGAAATGTCCTTCCATCTCTCGGCGAGGTAGTGGATCTGGTCGGGGCGCCGTCTCTCCAAATCCCTCTCCCCTGGAGGGGGAGAGGGCAGGGTGAGGGGGGCGTGGAGACCCAGAGGCGCGTTCATCAGCGCCTCTACGCTAGCCCGGCAGGACCTTGAAGACAAAGACGCGGTTCTTCTCGACCGCGGGCTGCTGCGGGTACTTCTTGGCCTTGGCCTCGAGCACGGCGTCCTTCTCGGTCTCATCCATGACCAGGGCCAGCTGCTGATCGTAGAGCTTGTCGCCGATCTTCAGCCGCACCCGCGGATCGCGCGTGAAATTCCGGTTCCAGGTCTTGTCGCGGGGGAATTGCTGGCCGGGGCGGTATATGGAGGTCAGATAGAGCTTGCCGTCCTTTGCTGTGCACCCGGTCGTCACCGAGTGCGGGACGAGATACCAGGTCTTCGTCTGTACGTAGATGTTGCGGTACTTGTCGGTGAAGGACCAGTCGGTGACGGGCGTGGTGATGACCTCTCCCGTGAGCCACAAGCCGGCCCGGCGCTCGTTGGGGTCGAGCCCGACCGCGCGCAGCACGACGAGGGCCACGACCAGCACCGCCACGATCAACCCAACCACGATCCCGAGCCTTTTCATGTTCCTGCTCTCCTCTCCGGGCGACTGTATCACGCGGGCGTGATGCCTGCCCGGTCGGGGGCTTGGATTCCATTGGTCTTTTCAATGTTTCAAGTTAGAACAATCGGCTCTCGCTCTGTGACATCCACAAGAAAATTTTGCGCGGCGCAATCCCTTCCGGCCGACATCTCGTCTCAAGGGTGCGCGAAAAAAGAGAGCGAGACGTAGAGACCCATGTCCAGAAAGGAAGGGACGTAGGCATGAGAAAGATTGCTGCAGTAGCCGTCAGCGCGATCATCGCAGTATCGTTGTCGCCTGCCCTGAGCGCGGCGCATGACGCGCGCATCCTCACGAGCATCCACCAGGATGCGGCCCAGGTCGCCGCGCGCGAGAACCAGGACGTGCAGGCGCCACGGGAGCACGGGGACGTTCAGGCGCCCCGCCAGAACCAGGACGTGCAGGCACCGCGGGAGAACCAGGACGTGCAGGCACCCCGCGAGAACCAGGATGTCCAGGCGCCTCGGGAGAAAGACGTGCAGGCACCGCGGGAAAATCAGGACGTGCAGGCGCCCCGGGAGAACCAGGATGGCCAGGCGCCGCGAGTCTCTGCGGACGCCAACCGGACCTCCGCGGTCTCGCGGTAGCGCCAGAGCTTCGCCGGTCGATGCAGATCGGCCGCCCGGGCAAGAGCCCGGGCGGCCGATTCCGTCGTCATCGGCCAGACCAGAAGTGATCAGGCGGCGCTCCGCTCCACCGGACGTGGTCCCTCCCCCCGGTCTTCCAAGGGCGGATGCTTGAAGAAGCTCCCCGTGAACACGACCGAGTTGGGAAACACGACGATGCGGCCGGTCGGGCGGAGCGCCTCGCCGTCCAGCTCGCGCAGACGAATACGCACGAGCCCGATGTCGAGCACCTCGCCCTGGACGTAGCCGAAGGGCCCCTGCAGGCTCACCCGGTCGCCCACCCGGATACCGTTGGGCGCCACCATCGAGAAGTATCCCGCCAGGGCCAGGATCACGTTCTGAAGGGCGAAGGCGATGCCCGCCGCGGCGAATCCCAGCCCCGTCACCAGGGCCGTGAGCTCGCTCGCGAAGTGGAAGACGAGCACGAGCGCCATGGCCGTCACCACGACGAAATTGCGGGCCATGAGCAGGAGACGCAGGCGGTACGTATCGTGCACGTAGCGCACCGCGGCCACGCGCAACAGCATGCCGCCGACGAGGATCGCGACCAGGGCGATGACGACGCCGATGAGCCCGATCCCCAGGGCCTGCAGAACTTGCCATCGGTCACGATCGACCGCGCCCTTCCAGCCCTGGAGATCTCCGGCGAACCGATGCACGAGAGCCGACTCTTCACGCATGGACAGCACCACCGCCCCCAGCTGCTTGCTTCGCTCCAGCAGGTCGCGGAACTGCCGCTGACCGTCGGCCAGCGATCCGCCGGGAGAAGGATCGGCAGTCAGCGCGCGCAGCTGGCCCATGATCGGACGCAGGCTTCCCTGGGCGGCCTGCAAGTCGCTCCCGATCCTTCGCTCGAGCGCTTTCGTGCTCTCGCCCAGCTGGTCCAGGCTGCTCCGCGCGTGGTAGATCCCGATCAAGCGATGGACCGACCCCCAGTTGCCATCCGTCGCTCCACTGGCCGGAGTCGTGGCCGCCGGGGACGAGGTATTCATCGAGCGCAATTCCGGGACCGATTCCTGCAGGGTCTGGATCTGACGCCCGAGATCCGCTTCGGTATCGGGCGACGATGCCTTGGACTCCTCCAGCTTGGTCAGGAAGTCGAGGCGAACGCGGTCCAGCTCCAACCGGTTCGTGGCCGCCGCGAGGTCATCCTGCACGGCTGCTCGCCGCGCGGCCGGCGCGGTCCGGAGGCCCTGCCGAAGCCGCTCGACTTCCTGCTGATCTGTCTGGATCGCGGCATTCACCTCCGCCCGCTTTCCAGCCAGTGGCCCTGCTTCCGCGCGCGGAGCCGCCGTGGCGGGGCCGCTCCCGGCGGCCAGGACGGCGGCCTGAGCCCGGGCCACCTCGAACGCGCGCCGGAGCACGGCGAGCGCCGTCTGCTCATCCTCTCGGGCGAAAACCGTGCCCACGGCCCGCATCGCCACGCGGGCCTGTCGATACCACGCCAGAGTCTGATCCAGTGAGGCGATCACGCGGTCGGGTGTGACTGAAGGCTCGGAGTCTGGCGCGGCATCTGGTGTGGCAGCCGCCGCGCCCGCAACGAAGAGCAGGCCGGCGAGGAACGCTGTCGGCAACATCCGTGCTCGAGTCACACCTGGCTTCATTTGAAGTCCTCGGATGTGGTGAAGTCCTCGGATTTGGAAGTCCTCGGTCTTGGATTCAACTCTGGTGAGCCGAGCGCCGACGAGTTACGAGCGATGAGCCGCATATCTCGTGCCCGTATGGCAAGTACATGAAATTTCACGGCATGCACAATCGGAAGGCGGACAGATCGGAACGACCTGCCGGGTAGAGGCTTCCACGTCGTCGGTATTTCGAACCCGCGCCCCGGACGAGCAGCGCGCGATGGATCAGGGGGGGCGGACCGCCGCGGCTGCGCACCAGCCCCAGAGGCGCGCGGGAGTGAGCGGCAGCTCGTTGGGCTCGATCCCGAACGGCGCGAGCGCGTCGGCCACGGCATTGGCGAGCGCGGCGGCGGGGCCGAGGGTGCCGCCCTCGCCGACGCCGCGCACACCGGCCAGGTTCTCCGCCGGCTCCTCGATGTGATCGATCTCGAAGGGCGGCAGGTCCGCCGCGGTGGGTAGCGCGTAGTCCATCAAGGTGCCCGTGAGGAGCTGACCGGCTTGGTCATAGATCAAGTGCTCGGAGAGCGCGCCCGCGATGCCCTGGGCGATCGCTCCCTGCACCTGTCCCTCGACGATCGCCGGGTTGATCACGCGCCCGGTGTCCTCGACGCAGACGTAGCGAAGAATCGCCACCGTGCCGATCCCCGGATCCACCTCGACGATGGCAGCCTGAGAGCCGGCGGCGAACGTCCCGCGGATCGGATCGTAGAAGCGCGTCGCCTCGAGGCCGGGCTCGGTGTCGGTGGGCAGCCGCTGCGTCTCGAGGCACGCGACGCGCGCCACCTCGGCGAGCGACACCGCGCGCTCGGGCACTCCCTTGACGGTCACGCGGCCGTCGGCTACCTCCAGATCCTCGCGCGCGGCCTCCAGCAGGTGCGCGGCGATGCGCGTGATCTTCTCGCGAAGCGCCTGCCCCGCGCGGATGGCGGCGCCGCCGCCGATGACCGCCTGGCGCGAGGCGAAGGCGCCCAGGCCGAACGGCGTGGCGTCCGTGTCGCCGAGGACGACCGTGACTGTGTCGAGCGGCGCGCCCAGCTCCGAGGCCACGATCTGCGCCATGGTGGTCTCGAGTCCCTGTCCCTGTGACGTCACCCCGGCCAGCACCGTCACCGCCCCCGAGGGATCCATGCGCACGGTCACGCCCTCGTGGCCCGTGCGAAACGGCATGCGCGGGCCCGCGGAGGCCGCCTGGCCGAGGCCCGTCAGCTCGTTGTAGTTGGCGAAGCCGATGCCGAGATAGCGGCCCTCCGCGCGTGCGCGCGCCTGCTCGGCACGGAAGGCTTCGTAGCCGATCGCTTCCAAGACTTTCTCGAAGCACACGGGATAGGTCGGGCTGTCGTGCACGAGACGCGTGGCCGAGGTGTAGGGCAGATCGGCGGGCCCGACCAGGTTGAGGCGTCTGACCTCGACGGGATCGAGGCCGAGCGCCGCGGCGCCGAGATCGAGCACGCGCTCCATCACGAACGTGGTCGCCGGCCGCGCGACGCCACGATAGGGGCCTGCCGGCGTCGTGTGGGTGGCGACGGCCGCCACCTCGCAGCGGTAGTGCGCCAGCTTGTACGGGCCCGCGAGCAGACCGCCCGCCATGAGCGCCTCGAGACCCGCCGTCCACGGATAGACGGAGTACGCGCCTGCGTTGCACGCGATCCGCGCGTCCATGGCGAGCAGGCGACCCGCGCGATCGAAGCCCACGCGCACCGCGTAGTGGTGATCGCGCGCGTGGGCCGCGGCCACCAGCCCTTCCCGCCGCTGCTCCACCCACTTCACGGCCCGCCCCAGCCGCATGGCCAGGAGACACAGGACCACATCTTCCGGATAGAGGATGGCCTTGACGCCGAAGCCGCCGCCGACATCGGGCGCGATCACCCGGACGCGGTTCTCGGCGAGGCCGAGGATCTCCGCCAGCCCGTGACGGGCCAGATGCGGCACCTGCGTGCCGGACCAGAGCGTCAGCTTCCCCTCGCCCGCGCTCCACTCCGCGACGCCGCCCCGCCCCTCGAGCGGCGCGGCCGTCTGGCGATTCGTGCGGAACGTGCGCTCGATCACCACGGCGGATTCCGCCAGCACCTTCTCCACCTCGCCGCTCTCGAAGCGACGCGAGAGGAGGACATTGTCGGCCGCGCCCGCGTGCACGACCGCGCCGCTTCGCGCGCCAATCACATCGACCGCCGCCGGGAGCGGCTCAGCGTCCACGGCCACGAGGGCGGCGGCGTCCTCGGCCGCATACCGGTCTGCCGCCACGACAGCCGCCACCGCCTCGCCGGCGAAGCGCGTCTCCGGCCACGCCAGCACCGGCTGTTCTGTCTCGACATAGCCCGGCAGCGCCGACTTGGCGCGGATCCGACGCCTCGCGATATCTGCATCGGCGCCCGTGGCCACAGCGACCACGCCCGGGCAGGCCATGGCCGCCCTCGCGTCAACACCCAGGATGCGCGCATGAGCATGCACGCTCCGCACGAAGGCGACGTGGAGCATCCTCGGCATCTCCACGTCGCTGACGTACCGCCCCCGCCCGGTAACGAGCCGGCCGTCTTCCTTCCGGGGCACGCGCGCGCCGAAGACACTCACGTGGAGTACATATCACAAGTGCCTTGACGGCTACTCCCGCGTGAGGAAGATCGGCAGACCCAGCTTGCGATCATACGTCGGGCGGTAGCGCTCGGTGTTGTACATCGTGGCCACATCCACCTTGCGCGGCCCGAGCGCCGGATCGGGAATCGGCTGCAAGGCAAAGCAGCCGCCGCTGACGGCGGTCATCAGGCTTTGCTTGCCCTCGTGGATGGCATCCACGGCCATGTCCGCGAACGTCGAGGCCACCATGCGGTCCACGGAGTCCGGGCTGCCGGAGCGCAGCTCGTAGGTCAGGTCGCTGACGATCGTCTCTTCGCCGGTGGCCGCCTTGATCTCGTTGCTCAGATCCTCGGCGACGCTCATCTTCTTGCGATGGCCGAACGCGTCGGCGGGACCGTATTCCTTCACCGTGTAGCCTTCCCATTCCGCGCCCTCGGAGACGATCACGAGCGCATAGTTGCTCGGGTTATTGCGCTTGTCGGCCATGAGCAGCTCGATCAGCTTCGCGAGGTCCACGCGATATTCCGGAATGCAGCACCGAAGCGACGTGACGTACGCGGTGTAGAGCGCCGTGTACCCGGCATCGCGCCCGAACACTCGGAAAATGCCGATGCGCTCGTGGGAGCCGACCGTGGTCCGCTGTCGCTCGATGGCATCCATGGCGCGGGTGATCGCGGTGGAAAAGCCGATACAATACTCCGTGCCGCGCACATCGTTGTCCATTGTCTTGGGCACGGCAATCACGGGCATGCCCCGCCGGGCGAGCTCCGCCGCGTACCCGAGCGTGTCATCGCCGCCGATGGCGACCAGGTAATCGAGCGCCAGCGACTCGATATTCCGCTGCACCGCCTTGGTGACGTCATAGGTGATGCCGGTGCTCGGAGAACCCGCCGTCGGAAACTCCTGTCCCGCGAGCGCGGGGGGAAGCGCGAGCATCCGGGACGGGCTGGTGCGCGAGGTGTGCAGGTAGGTGCCGCCGGTGCGGTCGATCGTGCGGGTGTTCTGGCGGTTCAAGGGCAGCACGTAGCGCGCACGGCTCGCCGGATCTTGAAGATCGACGTGGGTCAAGCCTTCCCAGCCGCGTCGGATCCCGACCACCTCGTAACCGAGCTCGCTGCCCCTGTACACCACCGATTTGATCACGGAGTTCAAGCCGGGTACGTCGCCGCCGCCGGTAAGGATGCCGAGCCGCTTCACTGCCATGGGCGCTCCTGAGTCTTCCTGCTGGGGACTCGCCACTATGATAGCAACCCCCCGCGGCAGGAGTAAGCTGAGCTCGGGAGTGGCACCACACATGGATGTACTGGTCACCGGCGCCACCGGCTTCGTGGGAGCCAACGTGGCGCGCCTGCTCGTCGCCGACGGCTATCGCGTCCGGGTCCTCGCCCGCCCGGCGAGCAGCCTCAGGGCGCTCGAGGGTTGCCCGGTCGAGGTGGTGCGCGGCGACATCCTCGAGCCCGACTTCGTGGCCGCGGCGCTCACGGGCTGCGCGAGGGTCTTCCACGTGGCCGGTGACTATCGGCTCTGGGCCCGCGATCCAGGTGAGATCTACCGCAACAACGTGGACGGCACGCGCACCGTGCTCGAGGCCTGCGCGCGGGCCGGTGTCGAGCGCGTCGTCTACACCTCGAGCGTCGGCACGCTCGGACTGCCCAGAGAGGGCGGGCCCGGCACCGAGACCACGCCCGTGAGCCTCGACGACATGATCGGGCCCTACAAGCGCTCGAAGTTCCTCGCCGAGCGCGTGGCCGAGGAATACGCCGCCCGCGGCCTGCCGGTTGTCATAGTCAATCCGAGCGCTCCCTTCGGCCCATGGGACGTCAAGCCAACCCCGACCGGCCAGATGGTCCTCGACTATCTCCTCGGGCGCATGGTCGCTACGATCGATACCGGCCTCAATCTGGTTCACGTGGCCG
>WNFF01001688.1_pt1 | contig 17840 bp, 15 predicted proteins | sample 5400441 | NCBI WGS metagenome assembly WNFF01 (sample SAMN13153345, study PRJNA577476) | soil metagenome | isolation source: 120 cm saprolite under Douglas fir tree site 2 hole 3 replicate 1 | place: USA:California | collected 2015-04-18 | reverse complement strand
CGAGCGTTTCGGCAATGCGATCAATCTCGTGCGGCTTCATCTGCAGTTTCTTGCGCGGCCGGTCGTCGAGTTCGTCGGTGAAAAAGCAGTGCGTGCAGCGCATGTCGCACACCGACGTGACCAGAATGTTCAGCAAAACGGGCGCAAATGGCTGGCCCAGCGCAAGTTTCTGATAACGCTTCAGTAGTTCTCTGGTGGTGTAATCCATGAAAGCCTCTTGTTCCTTCGCGAGAAGTTTGATGCAGACTCTTCCTCGCGAGTTCGTTTCAACAGATACGGCATAAAAAGGCCGATGTCAAACGCTTCGCGGTGGAAGCAAAGGCTTTGCTCCCTCTCCCTGTGGGAGAGGGTTGGGGAGAGGGCTTGACGGAGACAGTCTGCTTAAGTCCATATTGCTGTGCTACGCAAATATCGACTTTATCCACTTGGCAGGTATTTCTAAGGAAGGACCGCGTCCACTTAAAGAGAGTATTGCCCTCTACAAGCCCTCTCCCCCAACCCCTCTCCCAGAGGGAGAGGAGAGAACTCCAGCAATTTCGTCGAGTACATTCTGAGTATCATTCAGGATCTGCTCGTTCGAGAATCGCAACACTCGCAGACCTTGCCCAATCATGTACGCGTCGCGGTTTTGGTCGTGGTGCCACTGTTCGTTCGGTGCATGCACAGGCCCATCGCATTCGATAACTAGCTGAGCGTTATGGCAGTAGAAGTCGGCAACGTAATCGCCAAACTGATGTTGGCGCCTAAATTTGAACCCGAGTAGCTGACGATTTCGAATCAGCGCCCAGAGCATTTCTTCCGCGGATGTCTGTTTCTTCCTAAGTTCGCGCGCCAGCTCTTTCAATCCCGAAGACTGATATCCACCTCGGTATTGCCTTCCCTTATTCATCCTGGTTTCTTCCTTCGTCGGAGGAGAGGAAGATAAGATAAGCAGTCTTCACGCCTCAGGCCCCTCACCCAACCTCTCCCAAAGGGAGAGGAGTTAACCCTTACCGCTAATCCCCAGGGCGCGCATGCGGCGATAGAGGTGACTGCGATCGACGCCCATCAACTCGGCCGCGCGCGAAACATTGCCGTCGGCTTCGTCCAGTTTGCGTTGAATGAATTCGCGATGATAGGCATCACTGGCCTCTTTGAAAGAAGGAAACCGGTAAGAGGACGCCGGAGGTGCTTCGTCGCCAAACGCCGGCAGATCCTTCGGAGAAACGCGATGATTCTGGTGCATGATCACGATGCGCTCGATTGTGTTTCGCAATTCGCGCACGTTGCCGGGCCACGAATAGCCCTGCATGGCCTCGATCGCTTTGGGATCGAAGCGTTTCGGTTTCTTGCCGTAAGCACGGGCAAAGCGCTGGTTGAAATGGTCGATCAGCAACGGAATATCTTCGGCCCGTTCACGCAGCGGCGGAATCTCGAACGGAATCACGTTCAAGCGAAAAAAGAGGTCGCTGCGAAAACTTCCCTTCTCGATTTCCTCCTCCAGGCGCTTGTTCGTGGCCGCGATTACCCGCACGTCAACGGTGACCGGCGAGTTGCTGCCGACCGCCTCGAATCTCTGCTCTTCCAAAACGCGCAGCACCTTTGCCTGCGCGCCGGCGCTCATGTCTGAAACTTCATCGAGGAACAGTGTCGCGCCGTCGGCCAACTCAAACTTTCCTTTCTTCGCCGCGGTCGCGCCCGTGAACGCGCCTTTCACGTGCCCGAACAATTCTGATTCGATCAGTTCCTGGGGAATGGCGGCCGAGTTTACTTCGACAAAAGGCGCTCCGGCGCGCCGCGACTGTGCGTGCAGCGCGCGCGCGACTAACTCTTTGCCGGTTCCCGACTCGCCCGAGATCAAGACTCGCCCGTCGGTCGGCGCGACCACGTCAATCTGCTTGCGCAGCGCGCGCATGGCCACTGACTCGCCGACCATGACATATTCCTGCTTCAGCTCAGCGCCCAGCTCTTCGTTGACCCGCTCGAGTTGTCTCTGGCGCAAGGCATTTCGCACCGTCAAGACTGTCTTTTCGATCGACAGAGGTTTTTCGATGAAATCAAACGCGCCGAGCTTGGTCGCGCGGACGGCCGTTTCGATGTTGCCGTGTCCGGAGATAATCACGACCGCGGCATCGCAATTTGAATCGCGTATCTGTCGCAAAGTTTCGAGGCCGTCAATCCCCGGCAACCAGACGTCGAGCAAAACGCAGCCGTACACGCGGCAGGCGATCGCCTTCAGACACTCCTCACCGCTGGCCACGGCATCGGGGGAGAAACCTTCGTCGCGCAACACGGCGCTCAGCGTTTCGCGGATGCCGCGCTCGTCGTCAACGATTAGGATGGAATCAGACATTCTTGAAAATTATCTCCCTCTCCCTCTGGGAGAGGGTTGGGGTGAGGGCCTGAGTACTGCCTGGCTTACGCCCCTCATCCCCGACCCTTCACTCCCAAAGGGAGAAGGGAGAAAAACTGACTACTAACTACTAAGAGTCGGCAACTCAATCACGAACCTCGCTCCGCGTGGGCTATTAGCTTCCGCGTAAATGCGTCCGCGATGTTCGGTGATTATTCGTTCGACGATCGCGAGGCCGAGGCCCGTGCCTCTTCCCTTCGTCGAAAAGTAAGGTTGAAAGAGCCGCTTGAAATCTCCGCCGGGAATTCCTTCTCCAGTGTCCTCAATCTCAGCCAGCAATACTTCGCGCGTCGAGTCGTGTCTGGTCGCGATTCTTACTACGCGTCGATCCGAAACTGAAAGTAGCGCTTCCAGCGCATTGTCAGTCAGGTTCACAAACACGCGTTTGATTTGTTCAGTATCAAACATCGCCGGCGGCAGTTGCTCAGCCAATTCCAATTTCAACTCAACGCCATTCAGACGCTCATGGTAAAGCAAGGCCGACTGGCGAATTACCTCGTTCAAATCGCCGAGTTCCAGACGCGGATTTGGCAAGCGAGCAAAGCGCGAGAATTCATCCACCAGAGCTTTCAAGCCGGCCACCTCACGCGTGATCGAAGTCGTGCACTCCTCGACCACCCGGGTGAGTTCTTCGCGATTCTCTTCGGTCAGTTCAAGCGCGCCGTTACCATTGGTGGGATCGTTATCAGCAGGCGTATTCGACCCGGTCGCATCCACCACCCCACGCGGGCTGCCCGCGCGGGGACCCCGATCCGCTCCCGGTTCTGACGCACTCCAGCGCACGTGAAAGTTGCGCGCGATCCGTTCAGCCGAAAGCTGAATCGGCGTCAGCGGATTCTTGATCTCGTGCGCGATTCGCTTAGCTACTTCACTCCAAGCCGCGGCGCGTTGCGCCGCCAGCAGTTCCGAAAGGTCCTCGATCACCAGCACCACTCCGCGACTCTCGTTTGAGATTCCGCGCAATGCGGTCGCGGTCAAAGCTACCGGTATCGCGGCGGCGCCTGCCGCACCGCGAGTCAGACGGCTCTGCTCTGCCGCGCGTCCGGTGCGGCGCGCGCGCCGCACCAAGCGGTCAAGCACGATTCGATCGTCGTTGCTCAAGATACTTGAAAGCCTGGCCCACGCCGGCGGCGGTTCGCTCAGCTTCAGGATCGACGCAGCCGCGGCGTTGATGGTCGTAACACAGTCCGCTCGATCGAGCGAAATAACTCCCGTCGATAACGAATCAAGGATGGTCTCGATATAGTTGCGCCGTTCTTCGAGCGCCAGATTCTTTTCCTGCAAAGCGGTCGCGCCCGCTTCGATGTGGCGGCGGTTTTGATCCAGCTCCGCGGTCATTTGGTTGAACGATTCAGCCAGCAAAGCCAACTCGTCATCGCCGACCGTATCCACCCGGTGCGCGAGGTTGCCGCGGGCCACTTCTTTCGAAGCTTCGGCCAGCGATTTGATCGGCGCCGCCAGCCCACGCGCCAGATGGATCGCAACCCACATCGAGGCAAACAGCAACAAAAGCGTCATTAGTCCCAGCGTGGACAGTCCCAGCAAGCGCACTTTTCGCTGCCGCGCAACCAAGTGCTGGTATTCGCTTTGTGATGGCGCGATGGTGTCGCTGACATCGGTGTCAGCCAAACGATGCGGCACGACGATTAAGCGCCAATCGCCACTGAGCGGAACTGAAGCCAGGTCAAATCCTTTACCGTCAGTCAGCGCGTCATTGGCGCTGGCCCTGGTTGCTCGTCCTTGCTGCAACAGCGAATTCAACTCAGGGCGTTGCGATTCCGGAATCGATGTTTCGCTGTGCGCTAAAACTTCGCCATTGCCGGAAACGATTTCAATCGCCGACAAATCGCCGGTCGAAGCCAATTGATTCAGCGTCGCTTGCCATTCGGATTGCGGCTTATCTTTGATCATCGTGGCGAGCAGACTCGCCATCTCGCGGAAGTTACGGTTCTGCGTGGCCAGGCTTTCGCGCTGTTGCTCGCGCACTCTCTCGACGATGCTTTCCGGCAAGCGGCCGAACCATTTTTCGACGGAGCGATTTATGAACAGATACGAGAACGCTGCCATCGCCGTGATCGGAAGCAAACTGAGGGCAATGAAATAGGCGAGCAGCCGGGTCTGGATTTTGGAGCCGAGCAGGCGCTCGCGTCGCTCGCGCCGCAGTCTCAGCAGGCTCCGCAGCAGAATGAAACTGAAGACGACAAAGGCCGCGAAGTTCAGCGACGACAACGCGTACAGCAGCAGCGTATCTGAACCTGTCTCGGGCGGCACGACGGCCCACACATTGAAGAGTTGCTGCGCTACGATGATTGCGAGCAGGACCAGGACCAACCCGCCCAGCAGCCAGGGCACGCTCCGCCGCCGGGGCCGGATTTCGCTCGACTCGTCGAAATTGTCTGTTGGTTTGCTCACGGAAAAACGGCTTGATAAGCGGCCAAGCGTCCGCAAAGTCTAGCACACACTCCTTAGCTATTCCCGTCCCAGCGAGTTGGCCGGCGGGTCGGTTTAGAGTTCAAGCTTTAGCTTGCGCCCTTGCAATCGGCAACCTAAAGGTTGAACTCTGAACCCAAACTGCCCGACGGCCCGAGTTCGCGGGCGACGAGGATGCTAGAATGCTGCGCTCGATGGACGCCCGAAAGCTTTTCTTCGACGACAAACGTCATTTGCGCAGCGGCTGGCGGCTGTGCTTGTTTGTCGTCGCTTTCTACATTTGCTCCACATTGACCTTCATACTTCTGCTCGGCGGGATGGGACCGGTGCTGCGCCGTCCGGTTGCGGAACTGGCGAACAGCGATTTGGTTTTCATCCTGGGTCACGGATCCATTTTGATTTCCGCGGCGTTGGTGGGCTGGGGCTGTGGGAGGTTGTTTGAAGGACTACCATTTCGCGCGCTTGGCTGCTCGCTCCGGCCGGGTTGGCTGAAAGATTTGGGAATCGGATCGGCGCTCGGCGCAGCGTCGCTCCTGCTCGCAGCTTTGCTCGCGACGGTCACGCGCGGCGTCCACTTCAGTCTTGATCAAGTTAGCGCCGGTGCAATCGGCAAGACGCTGGCCATCTCAGCTCTCGTGTTCGTGTTTGCGGCGGCGGCTGAAGAGATGCTTTTTCGCGGTTATCCTTTGCAAACTTTGACGCGCGCGAATCTGGCATGGCTGGGAGTCTTCCTCACGTCGGTGCCGTTCGCCGCTGCGCATTTGAACAATCCGCACGTCGTGCCCGGCTTAACATTTCTGAACACGGCGCTGGCGGGCGTATGGCTGGCGTCGGCTTACCTGCGCACCCGCCGGCTGTGGCTTCCGCTCGGACTGCATTGGTCCTGGAATTGGGCGCAGGCTTCTCTGCTCGGCTTGCCGGTGAGCGGCATCAATCGAATCGCGCCGGCGCCTCTACTGCACGCGATGAACAGCGGACCCGATTGGTTGACCGGCGGCGCTTACGGAATCGAAGGCGGCGCGGCCTGCACCATCGCGCTGCTGGTGTCGACCGCGGTCATCTGGCGCTGGAAACTAATAACTCGCGCAAACGTACCACAGGCTTAGTGTCAGAAGGCCGCCGTAGGGAAGGGCCTGACGGCCCTCCCTCACGGTCGGGCTTCTGATACGGTTAACACTCTCTCCGCAGTTCCCGTCTTAAGCCATGTCAGACAAGCGCAAAGGCGAAACTCAGGCTGGCAATTCGCACATGGCCCTTCGCGTCGTAGCATCCGTCGGTTCAAAGGTTCTCAGGGAAGCACCAATGTTCGAAGCCGAAGCCACCGCGGACGTCTTTCTTATGACTCAACCGTTGAGCGCGCCCGCCGAACAATCAGTAGAGGCGAAGCTGATCGAGGCAGTGCTTAACGGCGAACAGGATTGCTTTGCGCGGTTGTATGAAATGTATGCCCCGATGGTGCACGGAATTTTGCTGGCGCGCGTGCCCCGCGCTGAGGTCGATGACCTGGTGCAGGACATTTTTCTGCACGCGCTCCGCAAGCTGCACACGCTCCGCAATGCGGGCGCGTTCGGTGGTTGGCTGGCGATGATTACGCGAAACCGGGCCATGGATTTTTATCGCAGCTCAAGAGAGACCGTGGAAGTAACAGAAAAGACCGCGGTCGCCAAATCGCCCAACCGCATCGCGATGGAAATCCTGGACTTGATTCGCAGCCTGCCGGAAGCGTATCGCGAAACTCTGGTGCTGCGATTCGTCGAAGGAATGACCGGGCCGGAAATCGCGTCGCGCACCGGACTAACCGCCGCATCTGTCAGAGTGAATCTGCATCGCGGCGTGAAGATGTTGCGCGAAAAGATGGGAGTTATGTCAGAACCGCCTACGGTAGCGGGCGGTTGATCTGGGGCAGTAGCCCGACCGTAAGGGAGGGAGTGGAGTTGAATTATGGATAACAACTACCTTTGGGATCGTTCCGGCGAGATTGATCCGGACATTCAGCAGCTTGAAGAAACGCTCGGCGCTCTGCGTTATCAGCCGCAGCCGCTGCGGATTCCGACGTCTCTTCAAATCAGACGCCGCCGCAGCTTCTATCCGCTCTTGGCGATTGCCGCCGCGATAGCCCTGGTGGCGATCGCCCTCGGTCTCTGGTTCGCTTTCAAACAGCACCAGGTAACGACACCGTTAGACGTAAGACAAAACGCGCAGCCCGCGCCTAAGCAGATCGAGAAGGAACTACCTCAGCCGAAGCGCGAGCCGGAGCAAGCGGCTCTTAACCCGGGCGCGAATCCCGTGAGGAGTCAGAAGCGCCATCGTGAACCGACTCATGCTTTGCTGGCTCGCTCTAAAGTTCGCGCGCCCGCGCCGCCACAGCTAACTCCGGCTGAACTCGCGGAAAAAGAGCAGGTGCTGGTCGCGCTGCGTCTGGTCAGCTTCAAGCTCAATGTCGCCCAAAGAAAGGCGCAGGGTCTGCCCGCGCCGAACTCAATTCGCAATCAACACAAGATAGGATGAATGAATTATGAAAACACTCTTCCAAACTTCATTAAGACTCGCAGCGGTCATGCTGCTGCTATTGGGCGGCGCCGCCATCACGGCGCACGCCCAGGGCGCCCGGCTGCAAATCGACCAGCTCGATTCTCTGGCCAACCGGGCCAGCGAAACCGTCGACGTCAAACTGGACGAACGATTGATGGCTACTACCGCCAAGATCTTTTCCGGCAAAGACGACGAGGACATCAAAGAGATTCTCAAGGGGCTCAAGGGCATCTATGTCAAGAGCTTTGAGTTCGAGAAGGAAGGCCAATATTCGCCGGCCGACGTCGAGTCGGTGATGTCGCAGTTGCGCGGCGGCGGCTGGAGCAAGATCGTCGGAGTGAGGAGCAAAAAAGACGGCGACAACGTGGACGTCTATTTGATGATGCAGGGCGATCAGATCGAAGGCCTCGCGGTGATCAGCGCCGAGCCGAAAGAATTCACGGTCGTGAACATCGTCGGGCCGGTCAACCTCGAGAAGCTCACCAAGCTCGAGGGCCAGTTTGGCGTGCCTGACCTCGGACTCGATCAACCGAAGCCGAAGAAGAGCAAGTTAGTGCCATGAAGATGAAACTCGCAATCATTGGTCTGATCATCGCGACGACTTTCTTCGCGCCGCTCACGAGCACTTTTGCTCGCGGCGATGACTTCGACGCCGTGGTGAAGGCCATCGAGCAGTTCTATCACGTCAAGCACCAGAGCCTGCCGCTGCTGGCGCGCGCTGGAATGAAAGGCGCCAGGACCGTCGCGCGGGTCAGAGGCGGCGACTACAAACGCCTCGCCGATGCCGGCAGCGTGAGATTGGTATTCTTTGAAGATCAGGAATTCAATTCGCATGGCCGAATTGCCGGCTTCAAGGCGTCGATCCAAAGCACGCTTAACGAAGCCTGGTCGCCGCTGATAGCGACCTTGTCCGCGAAAGATGAAGAGCAAACCTACATCTATATCCGTGACGCCGGCGCGAAGTTCCACGTGCTGGTCGTTACCATCGAACGACGCGAAGCTACCGTGGTCGAGGCGACAGTCGCGCCCGACGTGTTGGCGATGTTGATGAAAGATCCGAATGAGATGGGCAAAACCCTGACCGATGATGCCGCCCTCAATAACAACCAGGAGCCAATTCCATGAACTACAACACCGCGATCAGAACCAATCGAAACGCACGGCTGATGTCCCTATCCGCCCTTCTGGCAGCGGCGCTTTTCTTAGCCGTCACAGCCATTCCGGCCTCGGCGCAGGAAGTCGCCGAAACGATTAAGGTGCGCACGCGCGTGGTCTTTATGGACGCGCTGGTAAAAGACAAGCGCACCGGGATCAATGTCTCTGATCTCGCCGCGGACAATTTTGAGGTTCTTGACGACGGCCAGCCGCGCACGATTTCTTATTTCACTCGCGAAGGCCAGGCGCGCAAGCCCCTCGCGCTGATCTTGATTCTCGATCTGCGCGATGATGGCGCCGGGCGCTTTCTCAAACGCGAAGAGGTTCGTAAGTCAATGGTTGACGAGTTGGCCAAGCTTCCGGAGGGCGACGAAGTTGCAATCCTGGCGATTAACCTGAACAGCGTTGATGACAAGACCGCCGCAATTAGAAATGGCAAGGCGATGTGGCTGACTGAATTCACGCGCGATCGCGCGAAACTCGACGCCGCCCTGGCTCGCGTGCCGGCGCTGGTCGCCCCCGCTCCCGAAACCGACAAGACGAAACCCGATGAGAAGGACTCTGCGCCACAGAGCAGCGGGAGTCTTACGGTGAGCTCCGACACGACCGCAACGGAACCGAAGGATTCTGCTGGAGCAAAGAAGAAAGAGAGTGACGTCCTTGAAACCGAGACGATCAAGGGAAAGAACGGGGCGGTCATAACGCGCACGATCAAAAAGGATGGATCGGTTAACGTCAAACGCGTGAGCCGCGACGGCAAGGTCTCAATTCAGTTAGACAATATCTACGACATGGCCGGGGCGACGCGCGATGCGACGCACCTGGCGGAGGAAAAGCTTCCCAACTCACAAGCAGCCGTCGTGTGGCTGTCTGACGGCATCGCGCCGATCTTTTACGAAGACCGCGACGCGACCGAACAGATCCTGATCCGGCAAAACGCGATCTTCAACACGCTGACTGTGGACATGCGAACGCTCTACAAGTTCCTGCTGCCTCTGGGTCAGCCGCTGATTGGATGGACTGGAATAAGCCTGGCCGGCAGCGCCAAGCGTCTGGCCCAACAAAGCGGTGGCGAAGCCGTTCATGTCAGTCGCGTCAGAGACTATGGCGCCGGACTCGCCAGAATTATCGGCAATTTGACGGCCCGCTACAGCCTCGGCTTCTCACTCGGCGAGGATGAGAAGGACGATGGCCGCCTGCATCAACTCGATCTGCGCGTCAAGGCGCTTGACGCGAAAGGCAAGTCGCGCAAACTCGAGGTGAGCGCGCGCAAGGGTTACTACGTACCAAAGAGCAACACCGACCAGACCTCGGCCGCGGTCAAGTAGCGCGATCAGGTCAGTTGTTTACTGGGAGCGCGGGCGCCCTCGCCCGCATGGCAGGCGGAGCGCGCTCAATTTGCTCAAAACGTATTCGACGGCTTCGAGAAAATTGTGTTCGCGCTTCGCGTTCAATGCGGGCGAGGGCGCCCGCGCTCCCAGTGATAGATCGAGCCCTTAAGCTCAAACTGACCTACTACTCCCAATCTTCTCAAGTGGCCTGGCTCTTCCGAAACAAGTAGAATGAGTTTCGTGAGGTGGACGGTTGTTTCAATCGTCCCCCACGAGACTCATTATGAAGCTTTTCACTTTAGAAGAAGCAAACTCCCTGCTCCCGAGCGTGCGGCCGATCGTGAAGTCCATTCAGCGATCGCATCGCCGTCTGCGTTCTTTCCAGAACTCTGCGAAGCTGGCCGCGGATGCGGCCGAGAACGGTGGCGGCGGCATGCAAAAGGGTTCCCAGTACGCACGGTTGCTGATCGACCTGTCGTTGGGGGCCGGCAAGTTGGAAGGACTCGGCGTGCAATTGAAGGATTACGCCAATGGCTTGATAGACTTTCCTTCGATGCGCGAGGGCCGCGTAGTCCTGCTTTGCTGGAAAGCAGATGAAGGCGACCAGCTCGAATGGTGGCATGACGTCGAAGCGGGTTTCGCCGGTCGCCAGCCGCTCTAGGGAAGACAGCCAACCTCAAGCCCTGCTATATTTTCTCGTTGACGAGTTAAAGTAAAGTCTGATACCATCCGGCCCGATGCGCAACGGGTTCGGGCTTTGCTGAGATCGTGCCCACCCGTTTTGATTGCCGCGCCGACTGAGACTTTGCTATGCAGCCTTGCTCTTGTGGCGTAGCGCACGAAAACACCTGCCCCATTTCCCGATCGCAATCAGCGATGCCAGAAGTATTCTCTGATCTTCCTCAGGATAAAGTGATGGCGGGTCGCGCACCTGTCGAGGCTTCGGCCTCAGATCATTCGCGCCCATCCAAAGCCGAAGCATCGAAATCTACCCTGATCGAGTTTCCCGGAGTTTCGCGCGCAGTGCCTGAGTGGCGCAAGCAATTGAGTCAACGCGTGCGCGAGGTCCAGGAGCAGCGTGCCCGCGAAGCCGCGGAAGCCCTGGCGTCAGCCCAGGAAAGCGAGACGTTTTCCTGCGCGCTGCCGTCGGCTCAACTGGAACTCGTGCCCGATCGCGAACAGCAGGTGATGAATCCCATCGTCTCGAAAGCCCTTGAGCGTTTGGAGCGCGCGCGCAGGTCAGACTTTGCGGTGGGCAGCACCGGCGCGGCTACGGCTACCGCTCTGGCTCCGGTCGCTGACGATGCCCCATCGACAGGAGGGACAGAAGTGACAGAAGAGACAACAGCGACGATTCAGGGCGAGACCGCAGCGAGAAAGGGCAAACTGGTGGTGGTTCCTTCCCAGCCGATCGTTGACGAACCAAGACGTAAGCCGGTTCGGGTAATCTCTGACGGCATAGAGGACTCTGCGCTGGCGTACCTTGAAGCGTGTCTGTCTGTGCCGGCGCTCGCTTCAGATGTGCGCGGTGATCGCGCCGGCGTCTGGCGGCGAATGATCGCTGGACTCCTGGATCTTTTCGTCGTAGCAGGGATAACGGCACCGATCGCCGCCGGGATCGAATTTGCCAAAGGCCAGTGGTCCGACCCGCGCGTGATTGGCTTGACGGCAGGCATTGCCCTGGCCATGATGTTCTCGTATCTAACAGTCTCAATCGCCCTCACCGGACGAACGTTGGGCATGCGTCTGCTATCGCTGCGAACCATTGACGTGCGCACCGGGCTGATTCCCACCGGAGGCCAAGCCATGAAGCGCGCCATTGGTTACATCTTCTCGCTGGCTACCTTCGGCATCGGTATCATCTATGCGTTGGTCGATCGCGAAGGCCGCACGATGCATGATCGTTTCTCAAAGACGATAGTCATACAGACCTAGCGCCGTTCCTTCTTTCCGATTTTGTCAGGCGAAAGTCTTTCGGCTTTCGCCTTTTGCTTTTCGGGAGCGCCGGCATCGGAGCCCTACTTTAATAAGCGGTGTTCAGAGTACCGACTTTAGTCGGGTTTTTGTTAGGCGGGAAGAGACCCAACTAAAGTTGGTACTCTATACGCCGTCAAATCAAGACACCACCTGCGGCGCAGCGGCATCCCTGCCGGTGTTTGTGCTAACTTCCCTCACCGGAAACATGGATGAGGAAGCAATCAAAGAGATCGTCGCTGAGCTCGGGCCGCTCTTGATTGGCCGCGCGCCGGGGAAAATCTTTCAACTCGGACCGCTCTCGCTGGCAATCGATTTCCGTCTCCGCGACGGCTATCTCTTCATCAGCGCTGAGCCCGGCCTGCCGCGTCTCTATCTAATCAAACGCCGCGTTCGCGATCTGGAAAAGCAAAGCATCCCGCTCACGCAATTCGCTCTGGCGCTGCGAAAAGAGCTGGCGGGCGCAACCTTGCGCGAGCTGGAAAAGGATTCGGCCGAGCGGGTGGTACGTTTCCGATTCACCGGCAAGGATGAGTTCGAGCAAGCGAAAGAGCGCACCCTCATCGCTCAATTGACGGGACGATCGGCGAATCTTTTTCTGCTGGATTCGCGCGACCACCTCACTCATCAGCTGCGCCCGGCGCGCGGCGCCGGCCAGCAAATCGGCGACGAATACCGGCTATCTGGCAGGAGCGAGACGCGCGCGCGCGAGCGGGGCACTAGCCCGACCCGGGGTCCCCAGACGGGCGAGCCGCACGAACCGGGCATTAGCCCGACCGTAAGGGAGGGCTCCACCGGCACACCGTTAGAGTCGTTTCTTGCCGGACAGTTTGATTTATTCTCGGCGGCTCTGGACAGTCACTACAGCGCACTACTGAATCAACAAGCATTCGACGCGAGCGCGTCGGCCGCGCGTGCTGATTTGCGAAAGAGGGCCTCGCGCCAGCAAAAATTGCTCAAACAGCTTCAAGCGGACCTGGCCAGCCACTCCGACGCCGAGCAACAAAAGCGTCTGGGCGATTTGCTCCTGGCGAATCTCAGCACCGCCAAACGCAGCCGCAACCGTGTCAAGCTGATCGATTACTTTTCCGCGGACGCGCCGCTGATTGAAATTGAGTTGGACGAGAAGGTGACGCTGCCGCAGGAGGCCGAGCGCCGATTCGGGCTCTATTCGCGCTCAAAGCGTGCGCTGCGACAAATCAATTCGCGAATCGCGCTCGCGCAACGCGAGCTGGCGTGTCTCGAGGCGCAACAGGCGGAGCTGGAAAAGATAGTAGCCGAACGCGACGAGGCATCACTCGAAGAGTTCATGTCTTCGCCTGCTGTACGTCAATCAAGGGGCGGTAGCCCGACCCGGGGTCCCCAGACGGGCAGCCCGGCTGGGGTGGGGGCGGTAAGCGAGGGCGTGAGTAGATCCAAGCGCAGGCCCGAGAAAAAGATTCCCGGCGTGCGTCGTTACGTCTCGTCAGACGGCCTTGAGATTCTGGTTGGGCGCACGTCCCGGGACAATGACCATCTGACTTTCAAAGTCGCCCGCCCCAACGACCTCTGGCTGCATGCGGCTGATTATGGCGGCTCGCACGTGGTCGTTCGTAATTCGACTCGCAAAGACGTTCCCCATCGCACCATCATCGAGGCCGCTCAACTCGCCGCGCAATTTTCACAGGCCCGCAAGGATCCCAAGGTCGATGTGCACTACACCCAGCGCAAGTTCGTTTCCAAGCCAAGAGGTTCCGCCCCGGGCCTGGTGCGCATGTCGCGTTTCAAGAGCATCACGGTCGCACCAAAGGAAGCCGGTACCCGACTCTAACCTCGACTCATCAGGCTGAAGGCGTGAAATGGAAGAGCCCTACTTTGATAAGCGGTGTTCAGAGTACCGACTTTAGTCGGGTTTTTATAGGAGAGAAAAGACCCAACTAAAGTTGGTACTCTATACGCCGTCAAATCGGGACACTACTGATCGAACACGCAAATGAGCGCCAACTATCCGAGTTCTTCCGCAGTCTTTGGCCAATCGTCGCGCAGAATTCGCGACAACGCGCGGTCGGCGAGCAGTTTCCCGCCCGTCTGGCACTTCGGGCAATAGTTGGTTTCGTTCGTCGCATAACGAATGCGCTGAACTTTTGCGCCACAGCGCGGGCACGCCTCCTTGTATCGACCATGCACCGCCATGCCTTCGCGAAAGGCCGTAACTTTTTCCGGAAACTGATCTCCCGCTGCTGCACGCAAACGCTGCGTCCAGTGCCCGAGCGTCTGACGCGTGGCCTCGTAAAGCCGCTTGAGTTCTTCACCCTCGAGTCTCTGCGTCAGTTTCACCGGCGACAGCCGCGCTGCCCAAAGAATTTCATCTGAGAAAGCATTGCCAATGCCGCTGAAGGAATGCGGATCCGTCAGCGCGCGCTTCAGGGTGTGATTTTCAGATGTGAGGACCTCGATGAAGCGAGCGAGATCAATCTCCAGGACTTCAACTCCGCCCGGGTCCAGCGCGCCAAGTCCCGCGTCGCCTTTGACCAGATGCAGCGAAGCTCGCCTTTGAGTTCCGGCCTCAGTTAGCGAAAGCGTTCCGTTGTCGAACGTGAAGCCGGCCAGTTGAGCTTTCAATTTGGATGAGCGGGGCAGTAGCCCGACCGTGAGGGAGGGCTCGGCTTTCCGAGTAACTTCGTCCTTCCAATGCAGCCGGCCCGCAATCATCAGATGCAGGACCAGCCAAAGCTCATCTTCCAACCCAATGCAGATTCGTTTGCCTAAGCGTCGCAGCTCGACCACCTGCTTCCCTTCGGAGTCAGAGGTTGGCGGCGAGGCCGTCCGCACCAGAAACGGCGACGCGATCTGAATTCGCTGAAGACGGTGGCCGAGAATCCGCTTTTCCAGCGCCTCGATGTAGACGACGATGTCGGGAAGCTCGGGCATGCAAGCCGCAGATTAACGCGGATTGCCTGGATCGAAAAATCGCGAACCAACCAGAGTGCGCTGCCCCTACGGAATTCTGACCGCTGACTTCTGATCCTCTGATCTCCGACGTGCCTTCTGCCTACTCCCCGCATGCCCACTCGCTACCCCGACGAGTCGGGGTCTGTAACCGCTCTCATGAAAACGCGTTCATACTTTGTGAAGCATTTTGTTTGTTCGTAGTGGTGAGTAATCGCGGCACATTCGGGATCGTTCTTAACTTCCCGGCGGTATCTTTCATAAGCCTCGACGCTGGGAAAACTGAACAGCGCCACCGCGACATTCTCCGGGCCAGCTTCACCTGGCCCCGGAAAACTGAAGGCTGCCGAGGGTGGGCCGTCACCGGGGATGAAAACCCCCAGATGCGTGCCGCCATATTTCTCAATCAGCCGCATCCACACGCGCGCGTAATGCTCAAACGCCGGCAACTCATCCCGATTGATCGTGTAGCGCAAGAAACAGGTAATCACGATGGGTGGATCGTAAATCGTAAATGGCAAATAGAAAAGGCGATGGGCAGGGCAAGCGATGCTTCGGAGTTGTCATCACGAAGAGCGCCAAGGGCGCGACATGTAATAGCCTGGGCCAACGGCCCAGGACCGGCACCGACAAAAATCGTCGAGCGCTGAAGGCGCGGCATTGAATTCATTGTAAGGAATTATTTCGCCCCTTCAGGGCGAGATGTTTTTGAGGGACTTGATCCAGGGGCGTTGCCCCTGGCTATTACATCTCACGCTTTCAGCGTGAGGAAAACCGCTTTCTTAATCCTGCAAGAGTTGAACGAACTGTTCGAGTTCGGCCAGATTCAGATCGGAAATTGCCCACCACTCCATGCCTGAGTTGCTCCAGCGAATCAGATTGTATCCCTGGCGCACCGAAGCCTGGGTCGTGGATTTAGAGTTGCTCTTCGCGGGCCAGACAAAAACGTTAATGAGATGTTGCCGCCGCTGGAAGAAGGCGGTGTGGTTCGCGCTAAGCCCTCACCTTAATCCTCTCCCAGAGGGAGAGGAAATGAGCCCTCCCTCACGGTCGGGCTACTGTCCCGCGTCGCGCGGCTTGAGCGGAAGCTCAACACTAAAACTCGTTCCCTTCCCTGGCTCGCTCTCAACCTCTATGGTCCCGCCGTGGCTGTCGACGATCTGTCTGGCGATCGAAAGCCCCAGGCCGGTGCCGCGTTTCTTGGTGGTGAAGAATGGTTCGAACAACCTTCCTCGGGTCTTAGCGTCCATCCCGGAGCCGTGGTCGGTGATGACGATGCGGGCGCGTGCTTTGGAAACGCTTCCGGCGCTGCCAATCGTGGCCGGGCTGGAACCAGAGTTGACCAGCTCCGTTGAGATTTCCACCGGCGACTTCGGTTGGCTGGCGTCGATCGCGTTTCCGAGCAAGTTGACCAGGACCTCGCGCAACTGCTCGCCGTCCCAGCTTCCGTGAATCGAGGTTTCGGAATAGTTTCGCTTAATCGGCGTTTCCTTTTCGCGCACGCGATCTTCGACCAGCTCGAGGCTGGAATCGAGCAACTCCCGCAAGTCAACTTCGGATCGCTCAAGGTGCCGGCGGCGCGAGAACTGGGTGACGTCGACGACCAGCTTATTCAAATGGTGAATGCCGCGCTCGACCAGGGTAATCGTTTTCACCGCGTCATCGTTGACGGCGTACTCGCGCAACATCTCAACTCCCAGGCGTATGCTGCCGAGCGGATTCTTGATTTCGTGAGCCAGTTGCGCCGCAGCTTCGCCGACGGCGGTCAGGGATTCCGTTTGCCGCAGCGCAGCTTCGGCCTTCGCAGCTTCGGTGACGTCCACCAAAGTGAGAATCTGTCCACGTTCCTTATCAATTTCGAGCGGCGAGGAGTAAGCGTCAAAAGTGTGTGCACCGCTGTCGATTGTCAGGTTCCAGCGGCCGCGATACGTGGCGCTGTCGACGCGCGAAGCCGTTACCGATTCTAACAACTTCACTCCGGCCGCCGAAGCAACGCGGTCGTGAATTGACGCGCCGATCGAGGCTTCCGGAAAGATGTGGAAGAAGGCCGTGTTCGCACTGCGGATGCGATCGTGGCGATCGATCGCGGCGATGGCGCTCACCATCCCTTCCAGCATTTGAGTGCTGAACTCTCGTTCGCGACGCGCGACTTCGGCGCTCCGCCGCGTCTGCCGAAAGCGCCGCTGCACCTGCCAGATGGTCGCCGCCGCGACCATCAAACCAGCGAGAATCGCGAACAAGTTCCAGGTCCTGATCGAACGGGTCGCGGCTTTTTCCCTCGCTTCGCGCTGATCGAAAATCTGTTCTTGTTCGGCGTCTGAATCCCGGACGAGATCGTCGAGTTCAGCGTCCACGTCGCGGAACTTGGCAAAACCATCCTGCGAATAGCGCGTCCGGTCCTTGGTGATTTCGGAGTAGGCGGCCAGGTCGCGGCGAAACGTTTGCCATTTTGGGATTTCAGCCAGCGGCGGATGATCGAGCAAGGGCACCAGGTCCTCCACTTTCCCGCGCGCGGTAAGCAATCGCAAATCAAAAACAGGTTGCAATTCGTGTCGCGCGTCGGCTTCCATTCGATCGCGCGCTTCGTTGTCGAGTCGCGTGAGCGCTACGCGCAGTTGCAACAGCAGCGTGGCCTTGGCTGCATGCTGATGTTCGACATTCAGGGCCTCGCGGCTGGTGTCTTCCAGGCGGCGCACACTCAAATTGCCTAACGCGATTATGAGCAATAGCAAGACGGTAAAGCCGGCAATCAGCGGGAGCAGGGTCGGGTCGAGCTGCGGTTGGCGCGACTGGTCGGCCTTCTCCTCGACCCAGGAAGCACTGCGAAAGACAACTTCGCCGTCCGGCGGTTTGATTGGATTAGGTTGGGTGGACATTGGATCGTACGTCAATCAAAAAGACATTGACAATTGCAAATTGAAAACTGCAAATTGTAAATTGTTATGGCTTCTTCTCTCTCCGCTTCTTCGCGGTGACTATCGACTGGGCAATGATGTTGCACAGCTGATTGCATTCATCAAATAACTCACCCATTCGATGCTCCGGAAGCATTTCCGTCTTGATGATAAGACGAATCCAACAACGCGACTCGCGCAGCT
>WNFF01002348.1_pt1 | contig 17846 bp, 14 predicted proteins | sample 5400441 | NCBI WGS metagenome assembly WNFF01 (sample SAMN13153345, study PRJNA577476) | soil metagenome | isolation source: 120 cm saprolite under Douglas fir tree site 2 hole 3 replicate 1 | place: USA:California | collected 2015-04-18 | reverse complement strand
TAATTCGGGGGCAGGATCTTTCCAAGTATCGGGGCTTTTCGCTGGGAATGAGTTTGCCCGAACTATCAAACCAGGTTCACCTGAGACCGCTCCAGACAAAGCTGATCCAAAAGCACCCATCGGTAATTCAAGAATTGACGTGTTGGCCGAGCGGTGCTTCTGACTATTCTCTCCAAGCAGACTCGGTTCGGCAGATTTTCTTCAGCTTCTACAATGGCGAGCTCTTCAGGATTTTGGTGACTTATGATCGGGACGCAACACATGGGTTAACTGCCGAGGACATGGTACAAGCCATCTCGACAAACTACGGAACTGCAACGAGGCCTGCTGGCGAGATCAGCTTCCCAACGAACGAACTGTATAGGTCGACACAAAAGGTCATCGCCCGCTGGGAAGATTCGCAGTACTCGATAAATCTTGTCCGTTCTAGATTCCTGAACTCCTTTGCGCTTGTCATGTTTTCGAAAGGGCTGGATGCACAAGTCGATGCTGCGATTGCCAAATCCGTAAAGCTGGAGGGGCAAGAGGATCCGCAGAAAGAAATCGACCGCCAGAAAAAAGAGGCCGATGACCTCGAAGCAGCGCGACAGAAGAACCGGAAGATTTTTCGCCCGTAGTGTTGGTCTAGAGTCAGAACGAGCTTACTGTTCGAATCTTTAGAATGGATTAAGTGGAGGTTAAAGAAATGACTGTGAATATCACTCCCCTGCATGACCGCGTGCTTGTGCGGAGGCTGGAAGAGAAGGAAACCGCGAAGGGCGGGATCATCATCCCCGATACTGCTAAAGAAAAACCTCAAGAGGGCGAAGTAATGGCCATCGGAGCCGGCAAGATGGAGAAAGGCCATCGTGTCCCGCTCGACGTGAAAGTGGGTGACAAGATCTTGTTCGGCAAATACACCGGCAACGACATCAAGATCGACGACCAGGAGTATTTGATCCTCCGCGAGGAGGAAATCCTGGCGAAGGTTAGTGGAATCGCCAAAGCGGCATCGGGCAAGAAGTAGTTTTCGGTTCAAGAGATCCTGGACTGGAGCATGAGCTTCAAACACCCAGGAGGGTGAGATCTAATGGCAAAACAAATTGTAACTGGTGAGAACTCACGTCAGGCGATTTTGCGCGGCGTCAACATCCTAGCTGACGCTGTAAGAATCACGCTGGGCCCGAAGGGACGCAACGCGGTGATCGAGAAGAAGTTCGGGGCGCCCATCATCACAAAAGACGGCGTGACCGTGGCAAAGGAGATCGAGCTGCAGGATCCGCTCGAGAACATGGGTGCACAGATGGTGCGCGAGGTTGCATCCAAGACCTCGGATGTAGCTGGCGATGGCACCACCACAGCGACCGTGCTGGCCCAAGCTATCTTCCGTGAGGGTGTGCGAACGGTTGCCGCAGGCGCAAGCCCGATGGCGCTCAAGCGCGGCATCGATAGGGCCGTTGAAGTTGCCGTGGGAGAGATCAAGAGGTTCTCCCGCGAGGTGAAGGGCGACATGATTGCTCAGGTTGGCACCATCAGTGCCAACACCGACAAGCAGGTGGGCAGCATCATCGCCGAAGCCATGAAGAAGGTCGGTAAGGATGGCGTCATCACTGTCGAGGAATCGAAGACGATGGAGACCACGCTCGAAGTCGTCGAAGGCATGCAATTTGACCGCGGTTACCTCTCACCGTATTTTGTTACCGACCCGGACCGTATGGAATGTGTGCTGGAGGACGCGTACATCCTTATCTACGAGAAGAAGATCAGCTCGATGAAGGACCTGCTGCCTTTGCTCGAACAGACAGCCAAGATGAGCAAGCCGCTACTAATCATTGCTGAAGACGTCGAAGGCGAAGCACTCGCAACTCTCGTGGTGAACAAACTGCGAGGCACGCTGCAGTGCGCGGCGGTGAAAGCTCCTGGTTTTGGCGACCGCCGTAAGGCTATGCTCGAGGACATTGCCGTTCTCACCGGTGGGAAGGCCATCACAGAGGATCTCGGCATCAAGCTTGAGAACCTGAAACTTGAGGACCTGGGCCGCGCCAAGAAAGTGACCATCGACAAGGACAACACCACAATCGTCGCGGGCGCCGGCAAGGCTAGCGAGATCGAAGGCCGCATCAAGCAACTTCGTGTGCAGGTCGAAGAGACCACGTCGGATTACGACAAAGAAAAACTCCAGGAGCGCCTTGCCAAACTGGTTGGCGGGGTCGCGGTAATCAAGGTCGGCGCGGCCACCGAGACGGAGCTAAAGGAGAAGAAGGCTCGCGTCGAAGACGCCATGCACGCCACTCGCGCGGCGGTCGAGGAAGGTATTGTCTCGGGCGGCGGTACTGCTCTTCTGCGCTGCCTGCCGGCCCTCGAGAAACTAAAGCTCCACGACGATGAGGCGCGAATCGAAGGATGAAAACTTCGGCTTCAACGCAGAGACTGGTGAGTTCGGCGACTTGGTCAAGGCCGGTGTGATTGATCCAGCTAAGGTCACACGTCTCGCACTCCAGAACGCTGCGTCCATCGTCTCACTGATGCTGACAACCGAAGTCCTGATAGCCGACCTTAAGGAAGAGGAAAAGATGGTCGCGGCTGGTGCAGGCGGCATGGGAGGATCGTACTAAACCCTGTTCTAGTTGCACCGCGGGTTGCGCGGAGCTGAAAAGTGAACACAATCATGCGGCATTTCGATCGCCTGGGAATGCGGGTTTCTGGCTCGTGCGAGCTTAAGTGATCAAGCCAGCGGACGACTAGTCGTCTTCCATGTGCCCGAACCCGCCGCGATCAGTGTGGCCGATCCACGGCACCCCAGATTTTCGGCGGCTCTCCTGGTATCGGCTTCGGCTCTTCATCTTCTCGTTCTATGAAAGCCCCCGGCGGTGGCAAGAACACTGTATCCCGATCCTTCGTCCGGCCTTTCCCCATTAGCCTTTGTGCCAACGGGCTCCAACATTCGGAGCAGATATCGTATTCCTTGCCCTCAATTTCCTTCCGCAGACAATCCTTTGCTTCGCCGCAGAGATCGCAAGCAATCATGGATTTTCCTCCTTGAAACACGCTATAAGTGTTCTTGATTCTTTCGCATAGCGTACACGGAAAACTGGCATGCGGGCCAGAAGCGGGGTTCGAGGAAGTTTGGGAGCAGACTGACAGGGCACCTGGACGATTAACGCGCAAACCTGAGAAGTGGATTCGCCCTCAGAGGTTACGGAGTCAGTCCTTTGTACCAGTTTCACTGGGGAGTCTACATCCGTAGACGCGTCACGGGAACGGTAAAGGGTCTATTAGCCTCCTTCCTTGTCTTCCCTGTGTGGTCCCGCTCGTCATGGCTACTCCCAGAAAAATGTACCGGTACCAAGATTTTTTCTCCCTTTTTCCCTTCTCGATGTTCCTTATATAAGTAGGGGGATTGCGACCGAAATACCTACCCCGGTTTGGGCCGGTCAAGAGAGTTCAAAATTCTTTCTTACTTTTTCCCGTTTCGATGTTCCTTAATAAGTATAGGGGTCCGATATGGTCGGAATAGGTATAGAGACTAGGAAGATGATGCGGACTCAAGGACGCATTCGGCCCGTCCAAACTTTGTCTTCTACTTTTTCTGTTTTCGAGGCCTCTTTAGTACTGGAGAGGCGCTGGTGGCAAAGCGTTTTAATTGCATTTCCGCGGTGGAAAGGTGACGGGTGCATGAAAGACACAGATCACCCAATCCGTCACCCTCGCGTTCACCTGGCGTTCGAGCAACTGCCCGAAGGAGAAGCAGTTGCGCACGGCGAGACAGTCAGTCTGGCCGCGGAGTGGCACCGTGTTGGGCTGGAGCGACCCCACTTTTGCACACGGTTCCCTGGCCAAAGTGACTCGTGGGTCGCTCCAGCCCACAAAGAGATTCGTTCCGGTGTTTTGCCCCGGTATCTCGCCGGATTCTAGAGAAATCAGGTGAAGGTAGAAGGTGAACCAGGTGAAGACTGTAGGAATTACCCTCTGCACTTTCAGAACTGCCACTTCTTCACCCGACACTCTGCAAACGCAATTAGTTCTCAAGCGTTTGCAAAGAGATCCTTTGCGAAAGTCACCGCGCAGAAAAGGTCAAGTCGGGCGGGAGCGAGCCCACTTTTTTGCGGACGATCCGCCCAAAAGTTCTCTGGGGTCGCTCCCACCCTCGGAGGCACTTCGCGTCGACGTTTTGCGTGATCGCACGGGGCGGGCCTGAGAATTTGTCAGACAGAATGTCTGACATCTTGTATGAACACGAAAGGAGAAGCCCGTTGTCGATTCTGAAATCACCACCAAAACAACCAAAGGCCGTCACCGTCCAGGCCCGGGTCGAGGAATCAGTAAAGACTCAGCTAGAACTCTATGCCGAGTTTATTGATGCTTCGACGTCTTACGTCATCACCGAAGCGCTGAAGCTGCTGTTTCGCAAAGACGAGGAGTTCAAGCGCTGGTCGAGCCATCACGCCAACACTCACAACCATGAAGGAGCCAAAGGGGACGCTCTTACAAAGACTGCGTAACAAAGATGAAGTCCCGTCCAACCCAATTCGGTGTGCGCGAGAATACAGCGTCATCACGACAGCATGACCCGCGCCTTGATGTAAGTTCGCCGTCGCCGCAGCGAGCAAGAGCGGTCGAATTGTTGCAGGAGAAGTCCGTTGCGTCTGTCCCTCGGATAGCCGATGTAGAAGTCTTGGACCTGCCACTAAATGACGCGAACGATGCCACAGTAGGGTCAATACAAAACCGAAGGCAACTCCTCACGGTCGATGAAGTAGCAATGCGCCTAGGTGTTAGCCGCAACTGGGTCTACGGCCATTCAAGCGAGCTCGGGGTCTACCGCCTCGGGAAGTACCTACGGTTTTCATGGCGTAGAGTTTTGGAGCGGTTAGGACAATGAGCGTTTCCTGTCGCAGTTCGCTTTTCGCAAAGTGTTTGACGTTCCCTCCGCACCGCTTGACCCATGGCGTAAATGTATATACATTTGCGGCGGATATGGGTCGGCCTCGAAAATCGAAAGACAACAAGCGTAGCAAGCTCTTTCCGCTCAGGCTTTCGCCCCGCGAGACAAGGTTTTTTTCAGCAAAGGCTCGCGACCTGGGGGAATCAGTCGCTTCGGTCTTTCGAAACGGTGGCGTGCTCTATATCCAAAAGAGAAGCAGAGACGGGTCACTAAAACGAAAGGAGAAAAAACAGTGACTCGTCAATCGTATCAGCATGGCTATGTCTCAAGGTCGATCTCAACCCGGTCCGGTACTGTCTTCAAGATACGCTATCGGGTGAGGTCGGCGAACGGGAAGTGGAACCAAAAGGCCGAGACGTTGTACGGGCTTTGTGGCAGGAAGGCCGCCCGTGCCGTTTTGGAGGAACGAATCCGCGATGCATCTTCGACGAAGCTCGAAAGCTCAGAATTAACTCTACGAGCTTTCGTGGATGCTTGGTGGAAGCCCTACTTACAGCGCAAAGGTGTGAAGCCTTCTACGAGAAGAAATTACGATTCTGCTCTGGAGCTGCACATTTTGCCTGCGTTCGGCGACCTTCACATTGAGGAGATCGTCCCATTGCACGTCGAAAAGTTCTCACAGACAAAGCTGGAAGGCGGGCTCTCCGCAAAGACTGTCCGCAATCTGCTTTTAGTCTTGCAGGGGATCCTATCACTGGCGGTGGACAACGACTTGATTGCTCGGTCGCCAATTCGGAATAGACACAAGCCAACAGTCGCTAGATGCGAGAAACCCATTTGGTCTCCTGCTCAGTTGCTGAACATTCTGAGCGCAGCGCCGGCGGGTCTCCGTGCATTCTTCGACTGTGTGGCCCTGACCGGAACTAGGTTGGGCGAGGTGCTCGGTCTGAAATGGCGGCATGTCGATTTGGAGGGGAGAATTCTCCGAATCGAGCAAAGTCTCTGGCGAGGGCAACTCGTCTCGCCTAAGACAGCTGCAAGCACGCGAGACATCCTTTTGGGGAGTGCCCTGGGCGGGACTCTCATGAATCACCGTGAGACCTCTTCGCATCGGGGGCCGGATGACTTCGTGTTTTGCAAAAAGGACGGCTCGCCGCTAGATCCGGACGTGCTTCGAAAAGATGTTCTCTACCCAATTCTGGACAGGCTGGGGATTCCGCGAAAGAAGGGTGCGTCGGGCTTTCACACATTCAGGCATTCGGCTGCGAGCATTATTAATCAGCAGACCGGAAACCTGAAGCTGGCGCAAAAGTTCCTCGGGCATTCCACGATCAAGATGACCGCAGACATCTATACGCACACTTCTGCGGAAGCGGAACGAGAGGCCGCACTCGCTGTGGAACGGGCGATCTATGGCGATTTGTTCCCAGTTGTTCCCAATATTGGGAACAGGAACAACTCAGCGGCATTGAATTAGGCGAACGAAGTGTTACGGCTCAACTTGTAACTATAAATAAGAAGGGCGCTTAGAGGATTTTCCTCGTAAGCGCCCATGGTTGCGGGGGTCAGATTTGAACTGACGACCTTCGGGTTATGAGCCCGACGAGCTACCAGGCTGCTCCACCCCGCACAGTTACTATATCGGACGGGCCCGATTCCGTCAAACCGGCGCAAGCCGGGCAAGGTCGTAGATTGCTTTTTTCAGATTCGATGAGCGAGAACTACCACTGATTGTACGGCGTTCCTTCAAACGAAGTCGCGCCGGAATGGGAATGGACGTCCACAAGTCCCGTGCCGGACTGCTCCGGACTCAGCACCACGCTGTCGAATTGCAAGTCCCAGTCTGCTGCGCCGGTTATCGGATCCTTGGGAACCGTCCGGAGGTAGCCAGCCTGGGCCAAATCGTCGAGGGATTGCGGCGCGGCCTGCTTGTCGAGCGTGTAGTTGTCGATGCACTGACGCATGGCCTGAAGATCCTGTTTCAGCGTCGCTTCCCGCGCCCGCTGCACCGATCTTTGGTATTGCACTGCCGCGATGCCAATCAAGATCATAATGATCGAAATCACGATCATCAACTCGATGAGCGTGAATCCCGCTGCAAACGGCTGGCGACTGCGGCTCTTCAGCAATTGTCTTTCAATCTGACTCTGCGAAAGTATTTTCATGGCGAATCCTGATTCCGACTACCAATCCGAATATTTCGTTCCATCCAACGCCGTGCCGGTTGATTTCGAATAGACGTCAAAAACATTTTTTCCGCCCCAGCTCGTCGAATCGGGGTCATCTTGAACGGCACGCAGGCCCCATTCCGCCCGCCCAGTCATGGGATCCACGGGAATCTTTCGCAGGAAGCGGATCTTCCGGTCACTGCTGGCGCCAAGCTGTACGCCCTTCACCAGCGTCTCGAGGTCCGGCGGGTAGCCTTCGCTGCCGATTTCCACGCGGATCTGGTTGCGGTCCGCCGCATCCTTGTACCTGTCGATGGCATCCTTCATCTCGCGAAGATCACGGCGGAGCTCCGTTTCCTTCTGTCGAATAACCGTGTACTTCGCAATCGGCAGCGCGGCGCTAGACAAGATCAACAGTATAGAGCACGCAATGATCAATTCGAGCAGGGTCATGCCTGCGTCGGAGCGGGAGCGCCCCTGAGGTGAACCGTTCATTCGAGTGTTGCGTAACATCGACAATCCATTCGCCTACGGCTGGACTTGCAGCGTGGCCTCGCTGGTCACCAGCGGGATGAGCTTCTGCTGTGAATCTTTGGCGTTCACCTGCACGATCGACAAGTTGGAGGAGCCCGGTGCGAGCGCCTTGATGACAATGCCGATCAACGTGCCGCTGCCGTTCACTCCCGGAGTGTTTGGCTGGCGCGTGGCTGAGATGATGGCCTGTCCATGCTCTTTGTCCACGCGCTGCACGATGGCAATTTCCTGCGTGCCGCCAGAGAGAAATCCCCCGTGCTGCACTTCTTCGACGCTGATCACCGCGGGATTGTATTGCAGCAGCAGGGGAATCGAGAAAAGGTCGTTCACGTTTTCGACCACGACTCCAATAGTTGCAGTCTGCCCGGCCTTTAGGGACAGCGATTGCGGTTCGAAGCGGATCTTTGCCGCTGTAGTCTGCGGGGCCGCGGCGGACACGTCTGGAGACGTTGCTGTCGGGTTCTGATTCATCTGCGGCTGCTGCGCAGGGGTCGGTGGGGGCGTTGGAGGCGCGGCGGAGGGAGCGCGGATGTCGCTCTCGCGCTTCACCTGCACGTTGGTTTCGGATCCCGAATACATGGACCGCAAATTCGCCTTGGTCCACTCCGGCATCCGCACAATCCGCGGAATCAGCACGATCAGGACTTCGTTTTCCTGATGATCTGTCTTTTCATCGGAGAAGAGATAACGCAGGAAAGGAATCTTCGCTAAGCCCGGCCAGCCATTCAGTGTCTTCGTGTCCGTTCGCTCGAACAGCCCGCCAAGGACATTCACCTCGCCTTCTTTCAGGCGAATCTCATGATCCAGTGTGCGCTGACTGATAATCGGTTGCTGAATGCCGCCGATCGTGGACGTGCCGGTTACCGAGGAAACCTCAACTTTTATTTTTAGGCTGACTTCATGATTTGGGTGAACGCGAGGCGTGATGTCCACGTTTACGCCCACATCCAAATACGTAAATTGTGTGTTGACGAGGGGGTTCACGAAGCCCGCTCCACCTGTCGAACCGACGCCCACGCCCGCCTGGAAGCTGCCGGTGGCCACGGGCACGCGGTCGCCCACGCGAAGCTTTGCCGGCTGCCCGTCCACAGAACGGATTTCCGGGTTCTGGATAATCTTGGTGTAGGTATCGGTCAAGACAGCGTTCGCCGTTGCACCCGGCAGCGTCACGCTGTAGTCCTTCGTGCTGAGATGCTTCAAGTTGTTCAGCGTGAGAGGAGTGGTGGTGGTTGTGCTTCCCGAAGTAGTTGTTGTGCCGCCCGGCGTGAACGCAACGGTGGCCTGCTGCCCAGGGAGCACACCAAGGTCCCGCAAACGGTCCGTGCGAGCCTGCAACACTTCCACTTGCACGACCACTTCCGGCTTGGCTTTGTCAATATCGTCGATCATCTTCTTGGCGAGCTGTAGCTTGTCCGGCGTATCCCGCACGATGATGGCGTTCTGCGAGTTGAGCTGTTGAATGCGCTTCAGGTCCAGCAGTTGCCGCAAACCAGTCACAATTTCGGTCAAGTCCTGCGGCTGGACGGTGTTGGAAAGATAAAAAGTCTTGATCACCTGTTCTTCGTAGTCGCGGCGCTTCTGCGGCTGATCGGGAATCACGAAGATGATATTTTCCGTCACCGGCCTCCAGAACGATTTACTTTGCAGCGAAACAATGTCCAACGCCTGTTCTAGCGTTACGTTGGTGAGCTCCACCGCGATACGCCGCGCGGGGAAGTCTGGGTCGTAAATTACCGTCAGACCCGCCAGTTTTCCGACCGTGTCAAAAACGATCTTCGAATCATTCGACATCTTCAGGTTGATGGGGGCCCGCGAGAGCGGCTTGATTTCCGGCGGCAGAATGGCTAGAGGAGGCTGGCCTGAATCAGCTGGTGGCTCGGCGGCGGCATCCGTCTCGCGATTCTTCTCCGCGATCAGCTCGACCGTTTTCCGCAGTTCTTGTTCTGCCACGGGGCTGGAAGGATCGATGGCCTGCGCCCGCTGGAACTCGCCGGCCGCGCCTTGCAAATCGCCCTTTTTCCTTAGTTCCACACCCTGCTTGATGTGAGCTTGACCCGCTTCGAAGCGAGTCTGGTTCAGCTTAATTTTGTAGTTGGCGTTGTACGGGTCGGCTTTGAGGGCTTTCTGGTAGTAGCCGAGGGCAGCATCGTAGTCCTGGAGGGTTTCCGCCTTCCTGCCCTGGTTAAAATCCGAGTTTCCTTTCGGGCAGCCCGCGGCGAGCAGTCCGAAACCGACACTTAGAATTAGGCTTCCCCACGGGCGCATGCACTCTCCGAGGCCTCGACACGAAGCCGAAACAGTCTAACATTCGGCTTAGAGGCCCGGCAAGGATACTAAGGTTGGCTGTCTTGCATCGGCTAATGCGGGCTGGTTAAGATTTGACGCGGCGGTTATGATGGGGAGTTGTGACCAAGCCTGCGAAGAATACTGAGAAGTCAGAGAAATCCGCGAAATCCGGCGAGCAAATCGTCGCGCAGAACCGCGCCGCGTCCTATAACTATCATATTCTTGAGAAACATGAGGCCGGGCTGGTGCTCCACGGCACGGAGGTAAAAGCTCTTCGGGAAGGCAAGGCCAATATTCGCGATGCCTATGTGGACTTCAGGCCCAATGGCGCGTGGCTTGTTAACGCGCACATTGCGCAGTACTTAGCGGGTGGACCTTGGAACCATGAGCCGCTGGGCTCGCGCAAACTTCTTCTCCACAAGCGTGAAATCTTGAAACTCTCTGGCCGCACCGAGTCCAAGGGTTTGACCGTCATCCCCCTGAAGATCTATTTTCGCAACGGCATTGCCAAGATCGAAATCGCCCTCGCACAAGGCAAAAAGTCTTGGGACCGCCGTCAGGACGAACGCACTAAAGAAGCTCGCAGAGAAGTGGAAGAATCCATGTATCGCAATCGGAGGCGATAACGAATCATGCAGATCACGCTCGAGACCAAGCCGTTCGCCGCAATCGAACCTGATGCTCTGGTTTCGTATGTATTTGAAGAGACCGACCCCGTTCAGGGCCGCATTGCGGAACTTGATCAGGCCGCCGCAGGCCTGCTGCGCAAGCTCGCAAAGAGCGGAGAATTGACCGGCAAGACACTCGAGTTCACATTGATTCACGCGCCAGCGGGATTAAAAGCCGCGCGGCTGCTTCTCGTCGGGGCAGGGAAGCGCGAACAGTTCAATGGCACCACGCTTCGGAAGATCGCCGGCGCTGCGTTGCGGTATCTGAAGGGGCGCTCCGTTAAAAATTTTGCATTTCTCGTCCGCGAGAGTGATGCTACCGGCGAAAATGCCCAGGCAATTGTCGAAGGGGCCCTCGCAGCCAATTTCGAAACGGACAAATACAAGACCGATAAGAAGAACGACAAGAACATCGAAGCGGTTTCGATCGCGGGCTACTCCGACACGGAACGCGCGGCAGGGGAGAAGGGGCTTTCGAAAGGCCGCGTCATCGCCGACGCGCAAAATTTTACGCGGGACCTCGTCAATGAGCCTTCGAACAAACTCACGCCGCGAATCCTCGCCCAAAAAGCGGAAGCCATGGCCAAGGAAGCCGGCCTTTCCGTCGAAATTCTGGATGAAAAGAAAATCGCCGATCTCAAGATGGGCGCGTTGCTCAGCGTCGCTCAGGGCGGTCCCGAGCCGCCACGCATGATTGTCGTCACCTACAATCCGCCGAATGCGAAGCCGGGAACGCCGGTCATCGGCCTCATCGGCAAAGCCGTCACGTTTGATACCGGCGGCATCTCGATTAAACCGTCTGACGGCATGGAAAAAATGAAGTACGACATGGCCGGTGGTGCGACCATGCTCGGCGTCATGCGCGCGCTCGCTGCCCTAAAACCCAATGTGAAAGTAATCTGCGTCGTTCCATCCACGGAAAACATGCCCGGTGGCACGGCGCAAAAGCCCGGCGACATTCAAACCGCCATGTCCGGCAAGACCATCGAAGTTCTCAACACCGATGCGGAAGGCCGCCTGATTCTCGCCGACGGTGTCCACTATGCGAAGCAGCTCGGCGCCACGCATCTCGTCGATGCCGCAACACTCACCGGCGCCATTGTCGTCGCGCTCGCCAACATCAACGTCGGTGTCTTCGGCTCTGACCAGGCCTGGACGGACAAGCTCCTTGCCAGCGCCAAAGCCGTCGGCGAAAAAATGTGGCAGTTGCCGATGGACGACGAGTATCGCGAATTCATCAAGGGCAGCTTCGCCGACATTCAGAACATCAGCAGCGGCAAAGGCGGCGGCTCCATCACCGGCGCTTGGTTCATTCGGGAATTCGCAGGCGACTCACCGTGGATCCATCTGGACATCGCCGGCACGGCCTGGAATGACGACGCCAAGCCTTGGCTCGCCAAAGGCCCCACCGGTGTGGCCCTGCGCACGCTAGTTCACCTCGTGTTGTCGTTTTAGCAGGGCGGGAAAGTAAGATGAGGCGGGACAGACATTCCTGTCTGTCCTCAGCTCTTGTACTCCGCCAGAAAGCGGACAGCCAAGAATGCCTGTCCTACCGTTACATCTTCTCGGGCGCTTCGATTCCCATCAACGAAAGCGCTCCCACCAGTTGCGCTTCCACTAACTCCGTGAGACGCAGCAAAAATGCCCGCTTCTGCTCATCCGCTTCCGTCAAGATGTGGTGTTTGTGGTAGAAATTGTTGAATTCCTGTGCCAGTTGAAACGCATACTTTGCCACGAATGCGGGTTCCTGTGTCGCGATCGCAGCGTCCACTGCGTAGTCGAGCGATCCCGCTGCCGCCAGCAATTGCCAAAGTCCGTTTCCTTCGGTTCCCGCAAGGAACCGACCAACATTCTCCGCGGTCACTTCAACGTTCGTCGCTCCTGCTTCCGCGCCTTTCCGGCGAATTCCGCGGATACGCACCACCGCGTATTGGCAATAAGGCCCGGTCTCGCCTTCAAAACTCAATGCATCTTTGAAATCAAACGCAATGATCGAGCTGCGCGTAAACTTCAGCAGAAAAAAACGCAGCGCTCCCACCGCAATCGCGTGCGCCGTTCGCTTCTGCTCGTCCGCGCTCATTTCCGCATGCCGCTGCCGCACTTCGGACAGCGTCGCCTCTTCGAGCTTGTCGAGCAAGTCGTCCGCCTTCACGCCAAATCCCTTGCGCCCGCTCACTTCCACGTAGGGCTTCTTCGCCTCCTCCGGTGAAAGTTCGTAGCCCATTTCCGCGGCGCAACGCGGCGTAAGCGCCACAATTTCGTACGACAAGTGAATCGACCGCTCCGCCTCCTTGCTGTGGCCAAGAGCCTGCAATCCCATCGCGACCACTTTCTGCAAATACGCCTGCCGCGCGTCAATCACGTTGTAAACCGTTGCCGCCGGCTCGCCGAAGTGCGGAGCTTCTGGATCGCCTTTGTCGCTCGTCGTTGCCCAGACTGTGTGCCCCTGCGGCGCATTCAGCCACTTCCGGTAATGAAAATCTTTCCTCAGCAGCCCGAATTTCCAAAGCTGGTACGCGATATCTTTTCCGACGTACGTCACTGTTCCGTTCGAACGCACAATAATCTTGTCCTGTATGTTCTCGTCGTCTTCCGCTTCGTTCTTTTCCTCAGCCTCCTTTACTTCCTTTCCCTCGTGTACCTCCTGTTTCCAAGGCATGATCCAGCAGCCCGCCATTTTCCCTGTCGTCGCCAATTGAATCGCGCCGGACTTCTTCAACATTTCGAACGCCGCATCCCAAAAATGCAGGTGCAGAATTTCGCTCTCCCGCGCCAGGAGGTCGTAATAGATCTCCAGCCGCGCCATCGTGCGCAAGTGACAGGTCACAATCGCATCCGCCACCACTTGCGCCACTTCCGCGTCCTCACCCTGGCCTTCCTCGATCGCCCTGAGCGTTGCGCCGCGCAACTTCTCCGCGCGCGCTTTGTCCTCCGCAAAAAAAGTCGTCGCCTTCGCGTACAGATCCCAGCAGTAATAATCGAACTTCGGTTCCATCGCACGGTTCTTGACCCAAACCGGCGTGACCTTTTCCATTCGCAGCAAACCGATCACCACGTCCGCCACCTGCACGCCAGTGTTGTCAATGTAGTTTTGAATCTGCACGCGGTTTCCGGCTTGGCGCAGGACTCGTACCATCGTGTCGCCTAGCACCGAATTCCTTACGTGCCCGATGTGCGCTGCCTTGTTCGGATTAATGCTGGTGTGCTCGACGATGTTTTTTTCTTGCTGGCCGCCTACCACCGGCGACTTACCGCTTGCTTCCGTTCTCGCGCCCGCCCAGAACGCGGCACGGTCGAAGAACGCGTTGAGATATCCGCCGCCCGCCACTTCCACTCTGGCGATGCCTTTAATGTTGCCAAGCCCGTTCGCAATCTCCTGCGCAATCTGCCGCGGCGCGCGCTTCAGCCGCTTCGCCAATTCAAAGCAAGCCGGAGAGGCCGCCTCGCCCATTTCAATCTTTGGCGGCCGTTCCAGTACAATTGTCAGCTCCACGCCGTATTTTTCGCGAATGTGCCGAGCCAGCCCCTCGCGCAACCGGTTTGTCAGTGTCTGATACACGTGCCCTCAGTGAACGTAAATCTCATAAATGCAATCAAATCAGTATAGGAGATGCTGGCAACAAGGGTCAAAGGAATGGGGGAACCGCCCAACTCAGTTCTAGTACCATATCGTTATCATCATTGACAAGATAACAGATTCGTGCTACCATCAAGGGTGAACCTTCGATCCTATCCTCGACGTAGCATCCGCTCCCTCGGCTTCCGTCACCGTGACGGAAATCCCCTCACTGCAAGTCCTTTAGCTTCCACACTTACAAACCGTGATGCTCGTAACCCCTTTAGACCTCTGCGCCTTCGCGCGTTTTCTGCGCGAAGAATCCGCTTTTACGAAAACTGCCGGGTGTCGTTGAAATTCGGGGCCAAAATCGCCAACGAGAGCAGCCTGGGCCTTTCAATTTTCTCAGTCCTCAAACTTTCTGAAAAATGTGCGCTGCCCAAACCTTTTCAATTCAGAGCTTTGCCCACTCTTTCATTTTCCGTATCCTGTAAGTCCTTTGCTTGCCACTCTTACGAAAACAACCGGGGTGTGGCCCAACTCTTCCCAAAATGGGACTACCTCGCGGCTCCACCGGGCTTCTCGCCGCCCAATTCCAATCACGGGTCACCAATCACCAGTCACCTCCCCCGTTTGACACCCTCACCCTCCGCCGATAGTATCAATTCGCATCCGGCGGAGAGACATTTCCACTTTGCAGTCATACCGTCCGGTGGCGGTATCCCATGAAACTCGCTTATTTTGATTGTTTTTCGGGCATTAGCGGTGACATGACGCTCGGCGCGCTGGTTGACGCCGGCTGCGCCGTGGACCACCTGCGCGCCGAATTGCGCGGCCTGCAAGTGCCGGGCTGGGAACTCTCCGCCGAAAAAGTATGGAAGAACGGCATGGCCGCCACCTATGTCAAGGTGAAGACCGAAGAGCAATCCAAGCATCGATCGCTGGGCGCCATCCTCGAAATCCTTCAGAAATCGCAACTCGCCGCGCAGGTACGTGAGCGCGCCGCCGCCATTTTCACGAAGCTCGGCGAAGCCGAAGCCCGTGTCCACGACGTGCCGCTCGAAAAAATTCACTTTCACGAAGTAGGCGCCGTGGACGCCATCGTGGACATCGTCGGTGCTTGCATCGGGTTCCACGCCCTGGGCATTGAAAAGTTTGCGTGCTCGGCGCTGAACGTTGGCGGCGGCACCGCGAAAATGGCGCACGGCGTTTTGCCTGTGCCGGCACCGGCAGCGGCAAACTTGTTGCAAGGGAAGCCGACCTATTCCAACGGCGTCCAGAAAGAACTCGTCACGCCGACCGGTGCGGCGATCGTCGCGACGCTTTGTGATTCCTTCGGGCCGCAGCCGCCGATGACCGTCTCTTCCATCGGCTACGGCGCAGGCACCGCGGACCTGGAAGGCCAGCCGAATGTCGTGCGTATCATGATCGGAGAAACGGCGGAAAAGACCGTCGCCGGTTTCGACGAGGAGATCGCCGTCATCGAAGCGAATCTGGACGACATGAATCCGCAGATTTACGGCTACTTCCTGGAAAAAGCATTGTCCGCCGGCGCGCTGGACGTCTATACCACGCCTGTGCAAATGAAAAAGAACCGTCCCGGCACGCTGCTCACGGTTTTGTGCAAGCCGTCGGACACCAATACGCTGATGTCATTGATCTTTGCCGAGACGACGACATTTGGGGCGCGCACCTATCGCGCGCAGCGCCGCACTTTGCCGCGCGAATTTCTGAGTGTCGCCACGGCCTTCGGCGACGTGCGCATCAAGATTTCCCGCGTCAACGGCCGCGTCCTGCATGTTGCGCCCGAATACGACGACTGTCGCAAACTGGCCGTCGAGAAGAATATACCTCTGCAGTGTGTAATCAGCGAGGCCCTTCGCGCTTATGAAGCGGGCGGGAAAACACACTAGTTATGCCAGCCAACAAGCCCAAGTTCTATCTGACCACGCCGATCTACTACACGAACGGCTTGCCCCACATTGGCCACACGTACTCCACAATCGTGTGCGACACCATCCGCCGCTACAAACGCATGCGAGGCTACGACGTGATCATGACCACCGGCACGGACGAGCACGGCGTCAACGTCGAGCGCTCCGCAAAAAAGGCCGGCGTGTCCGAAGCCGAATTTGTAGCCAAGATGGCAGCGGAGTGGAAGGCCCTCTGGGCTGAGCTGGGCATTCAGGGGGACGAGTTTATTCGCACCACCGACCTGAAACATGCGCACACGGTGCAATGGCTCTTCAAACTATGCCGCGAAAATGGTTTCGTCTACCCAGGGCACTACACTGGGCAATACTGCATCTACGACAATGCCTACGTGGACGTGAAGGCCGGCGAAAACTGTCCCGATTGCGGCCGGCCCACGGAAACCGTCACCGAACCAAATTATTTCTTCAAACTTTCTGCTTTTCAAAAACCGCTGCTGGACTGGTACGCCAAGCATCCCGACTTCATTCAGCCGGAATCGCGGCGCAATGAAGTGCTCAGTTTTGTGGAAGGCGGCCTCCGGGATCTCAGCATCACGCGCACCACGATTCGCTGGGGCATTCCCGTTCCCGGCGAAGAGCCGCACGTTCTCTACGTTTGGTTTGACGCGCTTACGGCGTATCTGAGCGCGGTTGGCGGCCCGAATTATGAAAAACAGGGCTTCTGGCCCGCCGATATCCATCTCGTCGGCAAGGAGATTATTCGCTTTCACGCTGTGTACTGGCCGGCATTTTTGATGGCCGCGGGTCTGCCGCTGCCGAAGCAGATTTGGGCGCACGGCTGGCTTCTCATGGACAGCGCCAAAATGAGCAAGTCCGTGGGTAATGTCGTTCGCCCGCGTCCGATCGTGCACGTCCTCGGTATGGACGCGCTTCGTTACTATCTTCTGCGGGAGACGGTTTTCGGCCAGGATGGCAATTTCAGTTACGACGCCCTCGTCCAGCGTTACAACAGCGACCTCGCCAACGGCCTCGGCAACCTCGCAAGCCGCACCGCGGCGATGGTCGAGAAGAATTGTGGCGGGAAGGTTCCTCAACCAGGGGCGTTGCAGCCGCAGGACGAAGCGCTCGCGAAGCAAGCGCAGGCCGCGATCGGCGAAGTTCTGGAACTTTACGACAAGCTTGGATTTTCACGAGCGCTCGAACTGATCTGGTCGCTCATCGCCGCCGCTGACAAGTATCTCGCTTCCGAGCAGCCGTGGACGCTAAGCAGCTCCGATGCGGACAATCAGCGGCGCGGCACAATTCTCTGGACCGCTGCCGAAGTGCTTCGCGTTGCGACCGCGCTGGCGCATCCCGTCTTGCCGGAAAGCACCGCGAAGGTTTGGGCCCTGCTGGGACAGACGGGCCACGTTAGTTCTCAGGAATTGGACGCACTCCGCTGGGGCCAGCTCAAGCCGGGCACTCCGCTGGGCAAATCACAGTCACTTTTTCCGCGCATTGAAAAAGCGGAAGCCATTGAGAGGATGGAAGCCATGGAAAACGAAGCGCAAAAGCAACCCTCGCCGGTCACGGCGCCCGCGCCTGCAAGCGCGCCCGTTGCGGGTGGCGCTGCCGCTGCCGCCGCACCCGCTCCCGCGGAAAAAATTGGCATCGAGGATTTTGCCAAAGTCGAGATGCGTGTCGGGCAGATCAAGACCGCCGAGCGCATCGTCGGCGCGGACAAATTGTTGAAGCTCACCGTGGACATCGGCACGGAGATCCGCCAGATCTGCGCCGGCATCGCGCAATTCTACGAACCGGAAAAACTGATCGGCCGCAAGGTAGCGGTCGTCGTGA
>WNFF01001686.1_pt1 | contig 17846 bp, 17 predicted proteins | sample 5400441 | NCBI WGS metagenome assembly WNFF01 (sample SAMN13153345, study PRJNA577476) | soil metagenome | isolation source: 120 cm saprolite under Douglas fir tree site 2 hole 3 replicate 1 | place: USA:California | collected 2015-04-18 | reverse complement strand
TGATTGATGGCCTCGACGGTCTGCGGCATCACGCCGTCGTCCGCCGCGACCACGAGAATCACGATGTCCGTCACCTTGGCGCCGCGCGCACGCATCGCGGTGAACGCGGCGTGGCCGGGCGTGTCGATGAAGGTGATCTTCTTGCCGCTTTCCGGCGAGGTCACCTGATAGGCGCCGATATGCTGGGTGATGCCGCCGGCCTCGCCTGACACGACGTTGGCGTGGCGAAGCGCATCGAGCAACGACGTCTTGCCGTGGTCGACGTGGCCCATCACGGTTACCACCGGCGAGCGGGGCTCGGTGTCGGTGGAATCGTCGACGACGTCGAACAGGCCTTCCTCGACGTCTGCCGCGGCCACGCGCTTGACGGTGTGGCCGAGTTCCTCGGCGATCAGCTGCGCGGTGTCGGCATCGATCACGTCGGTAATCTTGTGCATCGCGCCCTGCTTCATCAGCAGCCGGATGACATCGACGGCGCGCTCGGCCATGCGATTGGCGAGTTCCTGGATGTTGATGGCTTCCGGGATGATCACTTCGCGAACCAGCTTTTCCTTCGGCTCGTTCGACTGATGTCCCTTCAGGCGCTGGGTGCGGCGGCGGAACGACGCGATCGAGCGCTCGCGCACGTCATCGGCATTGAGCGCGGTGACCAGCGTCAGGCGTCCGCGCTGTTTCGCCGGCGCCGGCTTGGCGGTCGTCTTGGGGGCCGTCGCGGGGCGGACAACGCCGCCGGGGCCGCGACGGATCTGTCGCGGACCTTCATCCTCGTCGGTGATGTCGGCGGCGACACCGGGCGCCCGCGCGACCGGCACCGCGGCGCGAGCCACGGTTGCGGCCTTGGCCTCGGCTTCGCCAAAACGCTTCTTGGCCTCGAGTTCGGCCTTGCGTTTGGCTTCCTCGTCCTGCCGGTGGCGTTCTTCCTCGGCCTTGCGGCGGGCTTCGGCGGCTTCGCGCTCGGCCTGCTCGATGCCTTCCTTGCTGTTGCGGCGCTTGGCTTCCTCTTCCGCCAGCCGGCGCTCTTCGACGTCGCGGACTTTGGCGTCGGCGAGGGCGCTGGCGCGCGCGCTGCGCTCATCCTCGGTCAGGGTGCGCAGCACCACGCCCGAGTTGCCGCGCGCCGGGGTCGACGGTGACGGGGCACGGGTCATCGGCGCCTTGACCGGCGCCGCCCTGGCGGCGGCCGGCTCAGGCGAGTGGGGCGTTTCGGCTGCGGGTGCGTCGCCACCGACCCGGCGCTTGCCGCGCTTTTCGACCACGACCTGCTTGGTACGGCCATGGCTGAAGCTCTGGCGCACGGTGCCCGTCTCGACGCGCGGCTTGAGCGTCAAGGTCTTGGTCGGGACACTCAGTGTCTTGTCGCCAGGAGATTTCGTATCAACCATTCAGCAGTCCCAATCTTGTTGCGTTGTGCGTATCCGCACAGTCGTTTTATGCAAGTCTTTGTCAGCGATTCGTCTCAGAATTCTTGGCCGGTTTACCGACCGTCTTGTCGTCATCCGCCATCCGGTATCGGACCAGGGTATGGCTGCGCGACAGGAACGTCTTGCTCGCCGAGCCCACGAGCAGGGCAGCATGTATCACATTTGACCGGCCCAGTGCCAAATCCAATTGTGCTGAGGTTAGCGCCCTCACAACGGGTAATTCGCGCGATTCATCGCCATTCCCGGCATTTTGCCTGACGATGGCGTCCAATTTCCGGATTCCGTCAGCCGCGCCGTCCGAGGCGTGGATCAGGGCCTTGACCGAATTTTGGGCCTGCCGCTGTTCAAGGGCAGCCTCGACCTTGCTAAAGCCGGATATCACCTGGCCGGCCTTGGCGGCCATCGCGAGCGCTTCGATCACGCTGCGCACCAGCAAGCTTTCCGTGTCCGCTGCCAGCGTCGGCGCCACGTGGACGTCGCGCTTGAACCCTTTGCTAAATTGGCTACGCCGCGCCGCTTCCGCAACCGTCTGAACGGAGGCCGAAACCCAAAGGCCGCGGCCGGGCAGCTTCCGTTTCAAATCCGCCAGCACCTCACCCTGGGGGGAGACGACAAACCGGATCAGCTCATCGATCGGCCGTACCTGCCGCGTGACCGCGCACATCCGCACCGTCGCGGACCTGTCGGTCCGCGGTCCGTTGTCGAGATCGGGGTCAGCAAAAGCAAGCATGCGTATGACATCGCTCCTAACATCTGCGCGTATTCGGGGCGCAAAACCGCTGTTTATTTTCCTGGAACACGCCTCAAACCGGCTGATCTTCGGGGGCCTCGGCCTCGTCGGTCTTCTTGACGAGATCGGCCTCGGTGATCCAGCCGGCGATGACGCGCGCCTGCATGATCATGTTCTCCGCGTCATCGCGCGAGGTTTCGTTGGGATCGAGGATGCCGGGATGCTTGGTCGGCTCGCCGCCTTCCTTGCGCTCGGTCCAGCCGACCAGGTCGTCGGTGGCGCAACCGGCCAGATCCTCGACCGTCTTTATGTCGTTCTCGCCAAACTTCACCAGCATCTTCGAGGTCACGCCGGGCACCGTCTTCAGAGCATCATCCACGCCGAGTTCCTTACGTTTGTTTTCGAGTTCGCCTTCGAGCTGTTCCAGATATTCGCGGGCCCGGTTCTGCAGTTCGGTCGCGGTTTCGTCGTCGAAACCTTCGATCCCGGCCAGTTCCTTGACGTCGACCAGTGCCAGTTCCTCCACCGAGGTGAAGCCTTCCGACGCCAGCAATTGGCCGACCACTTCATCGACGTTCAAGGCTTCCATGAACACCCGGGTCGAGTTTTCGAAATCGGCCTGGCGCCGCTCGGATTCTTCCTGTTCGGTCAGAATGTCGATGTCCCAGCCGGTCAGTTGCGAGGCGAGACGCACGTTCTGGCCGCGCCGGCCGATCGCCAGCGACAGCTGGTTATTGGTGTCGGGGACCACGACTTCGATCCGCTCGCGCTCCTCGTCGATCACCACCTTGGCGACTTCGGCAGGCGCCAGCGCATTGACGACAAAGGTCGCGATGTCGGGCGACCACGGAATGATGTCGATCTTCTCGCCTTGCAATTCGTTCACCACGGCCTGCACGCGCGAGCCGCGCATACCAACGCAGGCGCCGACCGGGTCGACCGACGAATCCCTTGAAATCACGCCGATTTTCGCGCGCGACCCGGGATCGCGGGCGACCGCCTTGATCTCGACAATACCGTCATAGATTTCCGGCACTTCCTGCGCGAACAGCTTTGCCATGAATTGCGGATGGGTGCGGGAGAGGAAAATCTGCGGTCCCCGGGTTTCGCGCCGGACATCGAAAATATAGGCGCGGACGCGGTCGCCGTTGCGGAACACCTCGCGCGGCAGCATCTCGTCGCGGCGGACGATGGCTTCACCGCGGCCCAGATCGACAATGACGCTGCCATACTCGACGCGCTTGACGATGCCGTTGACGATATCGCCGATGCGGTCCTTGAACTCCTGATATTGCCGGTCGCGCTCGGCTTCGCGCACCTTCTGCACGATCACCTGCTTGGCCGATTGCGCGGCGATGCGGCCATATTCCAGCGGCGGCAAGGTGTCAGCGATGGTGTCGCCGACCTGCGCACCCGGATTGGCGCGTTGCGCGTCCACCAATGAAATCTGGTTCGATGAATTCTCGACCGCGTCGACCACCAGCATGTGGCGCGACAGCCGCAATTCACCCTTCTTGGCATCGATCTCGGCGTGAACGTCGGTCTCGCTGCCGTAGCGTGCTCGCGCGGCCTTGGCGATGGCGTCCTCCATCGCCGCGATCACAATGCCGCGGTCGATCGATTTTTCGCGCGCGACGGCGTCTGCGATCTGCAGCAGTTCGAGTTTGTTGGCGCTGACAGCTGCCATGGCTCAGTCTCCTTCGATGGGATCGATTTCGCCTCGCCGCAGTCTGTCCGCGGCAAGGCGGTGTTCCTTGGTGTTCTTCGGGGCGTTCTTCTTTTTTTCCGCCTTTAATTTCGGCTTCGGTTTGCTGCTCTTGGCGGGGTCGCTTTTCTTCGCATGTGGCGGTGGCGGCGGCTCCAGCCCAAGCTTCTGCTTGAGTTCGCGCTCCGCGGCCTTGCCGCGCCGCATCGATTCGGCGATCAACTCGTCGGTCAGGACCAGCCTTGCGTCCGCAATATCTTCCATCACTAGCACAACATCGGCATCTTCGCCCGCGCGTGTGTCATCGCGATGTAAATGCACGGCATCGCCCTCGACGCCCCCGAGCGTGCCGCGAAACCGCTTGCGGCCCTGATGCGCGACCGCCATCTCGATCTTCACCAGGTGGCCGGCATAGCGTTCGAAATCGGAGCGGCGCACCAGCGGCCGGTCGATCCCCGGCGAGGAAATCTCCAGCCGGTAGGCCCGGTCGATCGGATCGGCGACGTCAAGTACCGGCGACAGCGCCCTTGAGATCGCTTCGCAATCGTCGATCTGCATCGATCCGTCGGGCCGTTCCGCCATGATCTGGACGGTGCAGCCGAATTCGCCTGAAATCTTGATACGCACCAGCCGGTAGCCCATTCCCTGCAATACCGGCCCGGCGACCGCCGATACCCGCGCCGCCATGCCCGGCTCGACCACCAGGCGCGGTTCGGCAAGCAGATCGGTGTCCACGGAACCAGCGGTTGGATCGGTCATATCCAGGGTCAAAATTGGTCTAACTTGCATTGGGTTGAAGCCGGGCCTTCAGGGCGGCCCGGCTGGGCTACCCGGGCGAGCCCGGCGTCGTCGATCTGCGGAGGCTCGTTCGGGTAATAAAAAAGAGCGGGTCCCGAGGGGCCCACTCTCAATACGCGATCGTATGAGAACCATAAGTTGCCGCTGATATAGCGGTTTTTGCGCTATCCGGCAAGGCCCGCGAAGCCCGCGCAGATGATTTTGCAGCCGTTCCGGCTCGCTTCAAACCTAACCCTTCCTTCACCAGGCCCACCTAAATTGCCCGAAACTCGTCGATGGCTCGGGGGTTGCCTGGGTTTGAGTGCGTTTGATGACATTTGCCGCGTCGCTGATCCCCGGGCTTGATGAATTCGTCAAACATGGCGATCCCAAACGCCGTGCCGAGGCAGCCCGCCGGATCGCCGAATTGTTCCTGCTCGGGGCGGCAAATTTTCGGCCCGATCACGTCGACTTGTTTGACGGCGTTCTGATGGATCTCGTTCCGCACACCGAACTTGCCGCGCGTGCCGATTTGGCCGAACGACTATCCCTGCTCGCCAATGCACCACGCGCCCTGATCGGGCAGCTTGCGCACGAGGACGAGATATCGATCGCAGGGCCGCTGCTTCGCCGGTCGCCCATGATCGACGAGCGGGCCGGCAAGCGCCGATAGCAAAGCAACATAGGATGTCATTCCGGGGCGCGCGTCAGCGCGAACCCGGAATCTCGAGATTCCCCGATGTGCAATCGCACATCTGAGGTTCGATGCTTTGCATCGCCCCGGAATGACAGTGGTGAGTTCTCCCGTATCATTCGACGCGTCGAAACCGCAAATACGCGGCCTTGCGGCCTTCGCGTTCGGCTTTGCGTCCGTATCGCGTCATCGTGTAATCGGCCCATGGCAGGCGCCAGTCGGAGGCGCGCTCCGCGGTCCAGACGAAATCGCGCGAGCGTGAAAGATGCGCCAGCGTCCATGCGCAGTAGTCGGCGATATCGCTGACGAAGCGAAACTCGCCGTCCGGCTTTAGCGCTCGTGCCATGGCGGCGACGGTTGCGTCCTGCACGAAGCGCCGCTTCCAGTGCCGCCGCTTCGGCCACGGATCGGGGTGAATGAGATCGATCCGCGCCAGCGAGCGTGGTGGCGCCCATGCCAGCAGCTCGGCGGCATCGCCCGCGAACAGCCGGATGTTGCCGATGGCATGCGCTTCGATCTGCGCCAGAATCTTGGCCATGCCGTTGACGTAGGGCTCGCAGCCGATGAAGCCGATTTTCGGAAAGGCGAGCGCTTCCGCGATCAGATGTTCGCCGCCGCCGAAGCCGATTTCGAGTCTGATACCATCGACCGGCGCATCGAACAGTCCAGCAAGATCGGGCGGGCTGGGGCAGGCGATGTCGAGCGCAAGGCGCGGCAGCAAGTGTTCGATCAGGTCGGCCTGGTGGAAACGAAGCTTGTGGCCCTTGCGCCGTCCGAAAAACGAACCGCGGGTATGATCCGCAGCGCCATCGTCGGACGGTGCATCGCGATCGGTGGGATCGCGGGCTGCGACACTCATCGCAGCGTCTGATACAGCCGGTGCAACAGCCGCGCCCTCGGCTCGATCGACGAAATATACATCTGCTCGTAATGGGTATGCGCGCCCTGGCCATCGACGCCGAGGCCATCGAGCGTCGCCGTATGAGGTGCCGTGAAATTGCCGTCGGAGCCGCCGCCGGTGAACGTATCCACCAGATCGAAGCCGATTTCCGCGGCCAGCGTTTTGGCGTGTTCGAACAGGGCGGCGCCGGCATTGCCCTTCTCGTAAGGCGGGCGGTTCAACTCGCCGACGACCTTGACGCTGACGCCTTCGGTGCTTGATTTCAGGTTGAGGATTCTCGGCACCAGATCGTCGGCATCGGCGATGGTTTGAACGCGAAGATCGACCTCGGCATAGGCTTCCTCCGGAATGACGTTCGGCCGGGTGCCGCCCCTGACAACGCCGACATTGACGGTTACGCCGCGCTTGATGTCGGTCAGGGCCTCCAGCGTTTGAATGACGTTCGCGAGTTCGCATATCGCGCTGCGGCCATCCTCCGGCCGCGAGCCGGCATGGGCGGGGACGCCGCGGACGAAAATCTCGAAGCGCGCCACGCCCTTGCGTCCGGTGACGATTTTTCCGCCGTCGCGGGCGGGCTCGGTGACCAGCACGTATTTTGCCTTGCGTCCCTCGGCTTCGATCAGCGCGCGCGACGTCGGGCTGCCGATCTCTTCATCCGAGACGTAGAGCTGGGTGACGCCAAGCGGCGAACGCTCAGGCGCAGCGCAAAGCTGCCGGAACGCATGGTAGGCGAGATAGGCTCCGCCCTTCATGTCATAGATGCCAGGACCGAAAGCGCTGTCGCCCTCGATTCTAAACGGCAGTCGTTCGATGAATCCCATCGGATGAACCGTATCGAGATGGCTCAGTACCAGGATTCCCGGCGCCTCCTGGCCCCACGACGAACGCGCCAGGATATGATCGCCGCAACCGCTGTGACCTGCCACGCGCTCGATGGTGACGGGCAAATCGCGATAGCCGTCCGCGACCATGGTCACCAGCCGGTTGACCTGGTCGGGCGCTTCCGTCGGGGTCTCGATTTCGACCCAGCGGCGGATGCCGTCGAGGATAGCTGCGGAATCGAAAGGGTTTGAGGACGCGGTCGTCAGCATGTTGTCGCCTTCATGGGAATTCAATCAGCCTTATTTTTCGGATCTGCAATTGTACATCCGCGGAAGCGTCTTCGGCATATCAATGTCGAGTCGGCGACAGTAGAGGGCGCAGACCCCGGACCCCGCTCGCCCAGGGATTGTCCTGATTTCAGGGTTCGCCCGTTCAACGCGGATTGTTGCGAGATGCGTCAATTTTGTCGCAGTTCTGGCGTGCGCAGATGCGCCAATTTCCGCCTCGGCGGCGATTGCTCGCCTCAGCGCTTGTCAGGTCCCTCGCGCACGGCGATCTGTTCGACCATCTCGACAATGCTGCGCCGAAGCTTGGCATCGCTGATGCGCGTGAACGCTCGGGTCAGCGCCAAGCCCTCCGAGGTGGCGAGAAAATCGGAAACGTAAGCCGGTGAAGTACCTTCGCTGAAGCCTCCGGCGCTCGCGATGCCGCTAGGTCCTCCCTCGAACAAAAACGAGACAGGCACCTGAAGTATCTCGGAAATCTGCTGAAGCCGACTTGCTCCAACACGATTGGTGCCCTTCTCGTATTTCTGAACCTGCTGGAACGTGAGGCCCAGCGCTTCGCCGAGTTTTTCCTGGCTCATGCCCAGCATGATGCGGCGCATACGCACACGGCTGCCGACATATTTGTCAACAGGGTTGGGCGCTTTGGTCGACATTTCCAACACTCCTTGGGATTACGCGCGCTGGTGGTGAGGCATAACGAAAGCGTTGTATGCCCCACCCGCCAATACCGTCAAATACTGCTCGGAGAGTTGGTAAAGGATTGCAGACAATTTGAGCGAATGAGGCGGATGGGATCCATCCTCGACGGCGGGGCGCAATGCGGCAGAATGCGAATGGCGTAGCCGATCTGTCAACTAGTGATTTCGCGTAGCCGATATTTCTACCGCACCCTGATTCAAACGTGAATCGGCAGTATCGGAAATCAGGAAGCTCGCTTCGCGACGCGCCTCCGAATGATGAAAATCAAGGCGGCGGCGACGATGATGGCCGTGGGTATGTCGCCGGTGCGCGCGTAAATGGTCGGCGGAATCGCCGACGGCAGGTTGGAATCCAGCACGCCTTCGGCGCCGAGACCGAGTCGCGCCACCATGCGCCCCAACGGATCGATCACGGCAGAAATGCCTGTGTTTGCTGCACGAACCACGGGCAGCCCTTCTTCGATCGCGCGCAGGCGCGCCTGCTGCAGATGCTGATACGGGCCGGTCGAGATTCCGAACCAGCCATCATTGGTCAGGTTGACGATCCAGCCCGGACGGTCGTCCCGCATTGCAACGTCTCCGGGAAATATAGCCTCATAGCAAATCAAAGGTAGTGCGCGCGGCGCATTCGGTATCTCCATCGTGCGGCGACGCGCGCCCGGAATAAATCCGCCCTGAACCTTGGTGAGCTGCACGAAGCCGAGTTTTTCCATCCAGTCCTGGAACGGCAGATACTCGCCGAATGGCACCAGATGCAGCTTGTCGTAAATCGACAGTACACTGCCGTCATGGTCGATGGCGTAGATCGAATTGTAGGCGCGTGTGATTTTCGTGCCGGGCGGCAGATCCGGCGCGCGCACCGAGCCGGTGAGCAGGATGGTGCCCTTTGGCAACAGCTCGGCGATCTCTGCCATCGCATCGGCTTCGCGCGTCAGGAAAAACGGGAACGCCGATTCAGGCCAGATCAAGATGGTGACGTCGCGCACGCCGGTGGATTGGGGTCCGGACGCGCGATCCGACAGCGTCAGATATTTTTGCATCACCTCCGCCTTGGCGGCATAATTGAATCGGACATCCTGCTGCAGATTGGGCTGCATGATCCGCAGCCTGACGTTTGCAACCGTCGTGGTGGGCTGCAGCGCCAGGCGAGCGCCGCCGAAAATGCCCATGGCCACCAGCAGCAGCAGGGCTGTCGCCGGCGCGATCCAGGGTTTGCGCCCGCGCGACCTGCCATCGATCAACACGGCCGGGCTGGCGAAGATCGCGACGCTGAGAAATGTCAGGCCCCACAGCCCGATCAGCGACGCCGTCTGCGCCAGCGCCAACGGTTCGGTCAGTGCGTAGCCGAACGCATTCCATGGAAAGCCCGTGAGCGCATGCCCGCGCAGCCATTCGCTTAACGTCAGACTGACGGCAAGCGCGATCACCCGCGAAGCATCCCTGGTCCACATCAGGCGCGCCAGCGCGAAGCCGAGCGCGGTGAACAGCGCCAGATAAGCCGGCAGGCCGAGCACGGCGAACGGCATCAGCCACGCGAATGTGGGGGCATCGACCAGGAACGCGTAGCCGATCCAGTACAGTCCCGGTACGAAATAGCCGAGCCCGAACCACCAGCCGGCCATCGCCGCCGCCGGCACGCCGCGCCGGCGTCCGGCGGCAGCGCCGTCGATCAGCCAGACCATGACCGGAAAAGTCAGGAACAGCACCGGCCATGCATTGAACGGCGCCATCGCCAGCGCCGACAACGCCCCCGCGACGATCGCGATAGCGGCGCGCTTCCATCCCCATGACAGGATGATCGCAAGACCGGCGGCGCGGAGTTTGGCCGCGAGATTCACTGCGAACCGGCTCCATCGCCGGGCGGTGGGCTCACATTGTCATTGGCCTGCGGGTGACCCGCCTCGGGTGAGGCTTCGCGGCGACGGGGTTCGCGCTGAGCGCGCACCGCGGGGCGTTCCTTGCGTGTGGCGATGCGCAGGCGCTTGACCCGCCTTGGATCGGCATCGAGCACCTCGATTTCGAAATTGCCAGGGCCCGAAATGACTTCGCCGCGCACCGGCAGGCGGCCGACATGGGTCACGAGATAGCCGCCGAGGGTCTCGACTTCCTCGCCGGCTTCGCCGGTAACGAACTCCTCGCCGATCACGGAACGGACGTCGTCGAGGCGGGCGCGCGCGTCGGCGATGAAGGAATTATCCGCCTGCCGCACGATCGACGGCGGTTCGTCGCTGTCGTGCTCGTCGTCGATCTCGCCGACGATCTGTTCGACGATGTCCTCGATCGACACCAGGCCATCGGTTCCGCCATATTCGTCCACCACCAGCGCCAAATGGATGCGCGAGGCCTGCATCTGCGCCAGCAGATCGATCGCCCGCATCGAGGGCGGCACAAAAAGCAGTTTGCGGATGATGTTGGCGTCCGCGAGCGGCAGCGCGAGATCGACCGCGCGCAAATCGAGACCGGCGGGCAACGGCTTCTTGCGTTTGGTCTTGCCTGCATCGGTCGCGCGCGCTCTGGCGGTCATGAACGCAAGCAGGTCGCGGATGTGAACGATGCCTTCGGGATCGTCGAGGGTTTCGTTGTAGACTACCAGACGCGAATGCGCCGCGCTTTCGAACAGGCTCATCAGTTCGCCGAGCGGAATGTCGCGCTTCACCGCGACGATGTCGGCGCGATGGATCATCACGTCGGCGATGCGCCGTTCATGCAGGCCAAGGATGTTGCGCAACATGGTGCGCTCGATGGCCGAAAAACCAACTTCGTCCGGCGTGCTTGCATCGAGCACGACTTGCAGGTCGTCGCGGACCGACCCCGGCTTCCATCCGAACAGCGTGCGGATCGCGCGGATCAGCCAGTTGTCGGCGGCCGGACGCAGCACTTCGCCCTCCTGCACCACCGCCGGCAGGTTGCGCGTGTTGCGCGGATTGTCGTGGGTCGGCTCCGAATCCGCCATCTCAGTCCATCCGCTCCCGATCCGCATAGGGATCGGGAATGCCGAGTTGAGCCAGGATCTCCTGCTCGAGAGTTTCCATCGCCTCGGCGTCGTCGTCCTTGTCGTGATCGTAACCGATCAAGTGCAGGAAGCCATGAACCGCCAGATGGCTGAGATGATGATCGAACGGCTTTTGCTCATCATCTGCTTCCTTTCGCGTCGTCTCGTAGGCGATGGCGATGTCGCCGAGCATGCGCGGCGCATCGTCGGCACCGCTTGGGCCGGTCGGCGGCAACGCCGGAAACGACAGCACGTTGGTCGGCTTGTCGAGGCCACGCCAGTTGCAGTTCAGGGTGCGGATGCCGGCGTCGTCGGTCAGCATCACCGCGAGCTCGGCTTCGCCGAGGCCTGCATTGACGGTCTCGGCCGCGGTTCCAATGGCGCGATGGATCACGGCTTCGGCGTCGGGTTCGGTCTGCCAGCAATCGGCGACAACGAGAACCTCGGTGATGGGAACGGCGAACGGCGCCATCGCTCCAGAACTTCTTTTGCGCCCGGAAATCGCCCCCAGCACGCTCTCGGCGGAAGGTTTGCGCATCAAGGCTTGGTGGTTGCCGGCCGCTGCGGCAATCCTTCATAAGCGGCGACGATTCGTGCCACCAGTTCATGGCGGATCACGTCTTCGGCGGTGAATTTCACCTGGGCGATACCCTCGACGCCATCGAGCAATTTCGCGGCTTCGGCAAGGCCCGACGTCTGGCCGTGCGGCAGATCGACCTGGGAGGGATCGCCGGTGACGATCATCCGGCTGTTCTCGCCAAGCCGCGTCAGAAACATCTTCATCTGCATCGACGTGGTGTTCTGCGCTTCGTCCAGGATGATGGCGGCGTTGGTCAGGGTACGACCGCGCATGAAGGCGAGCGGCGCGATCTCGATTTCACCGGTCTGCAGCGCGCGCTCGACGATCCGCGAATCCATCAGGTCGTACAGCGCATCATAGATCGGGCGCAGATAGGGATCGACCTTCTCACGCAGATCGCCGGGCAGGAAGCCGAGCCGCTCGCCGGCCTCGACCGCGGGCCGCGACAGGATAATGCGATCGACTTCCTTGCGTTCGAACAACTGCGCGGCCTGCGCTACCGCGAGCCAGGTCTTGCCGGTGCCCGCCGGACCGATGCCGAACACCAGTTCGTGGCGCTTGAGCGCGCGGATATAGGAGTCCTGCGCGGCCGTGCGCGCCCGCACCGGACGCTTGCGCAGGTTGATGGTCTCGAACGCCGACCGCACGGCTTTGGCGTCGAATTCGAACAGCGAGCCTTGCGCGATCACGGCGCGGATCGCGCCCTCGACATCGCCCTGGGCCAGGTCGTGACCCTGGGTCGCCTGGGCATACAGGGTCTCCAGCACGCGGCGCGCGGCGTCGCAGCCGTCGCGCGATCCCGCGATGGTGATGTGATTGCCGCGCGAATCGACCACGACGCCGAGCCGGCGCTCGATCAGCGCCAGGTTTTGTCCGTAGGGTCCGACCAGCGCCGAGGCTGCGCGATTGTCATCGAAGTCGATCACGACCTGCGTTTCAGGCGGGATTTGCATGTCGCGGTCAAGTTTGCGGCTGGGAGCGAGCGAAGACGAATCCGATGCGCTTTTTGGCAAGGGTTCAGGCTCCCGTTGTCGTTGGAGAAGAACTGGTCGTTTGAGAAAAAGCAGGTTGCGAGGGCCGCGCACGAGGCGGATCTGCGAGTTCGCCAAGCAGGCTGTAGCGCTCGAGGCTTTCGATGGCCACCGGCAACACCTGTCCGATGATGTCCACCGAGGCCATCACATGCGCCGGCTGCAGATAGGCGGTGCGGCCGACGATCTGGCCGGGATTGCGGGCTGCGCGTTCGAACAGCACATCCACGGTGTTGCCAATCGTCGCCGCATTGAAGGCCGATTGCTGGCTGTCGATCAATCCCTGGAGCCGCACCAATCGCTCGTCCATCTCACCCGCTGACACCGTCTCCCGCATGTCCGCCGCCGGTGTTCCGGGCCGCGGCGAATACTTGAACGAATAGGCGCCAGCGTAGCCGATTTGCCTGACCAGCGCGAGGGTCGCGGCGAAATCTTCCTCGGTCTCGCCGGGGAAACCCACGATAAAATCCGATGAAAATGCAATATCTTGCCGTACGGCGCGGAACCGGTCGATGACGCGGCGATAATCGGCGGCGGTATGTTTGCGGTTCATCGCGGCGAGAATCCGGTCGGAGCCGGACTGCACCGGAAGGTGCACGAACGGCATCAGGGCCGGCAGGTCGCGATGAGCCGCGATCAGCGACTCCTCGACATCGCGGGGATGGCTGGTCGAGTAACGCAGCCGAACGATACCGGGAATATCGGCGAGGCGATGCAGCAAGGTCCCGAGCGACCACGTCCGTCCGTCAGGTCCTTCGCCGTGATAGGCATTGACGTTCTGTCCGATCAGAGTGATTTCGCGCACGCCGTTGTCGGCGAGCCGAAGCGCGTCGTCGACGATCTTTGCGACCGGGCGCGACACTTCCGCGCCGCGCGTATAGGGCACCACGCAGAACGTGCAGAACTTGTCGCAGCCTTCCTGCACGGTGACGAAGGATGAAATGCCGCGCGCGCGGATTGCATCCGGCTTCGGCGGCGCCAGGAACCCGAACTTGTCGTCGACCGGGAATTCGGTCTCCAGCGCGCGGCCATGGCTCTTCGCGCGGGCCAGCAGTTGCGGCAGATGGTGATAGCTTTGCGGGCCGACCACCACATCGACCACCGGTGCGCGGCGGATGATCTCATTGCCCTCGGCCTGTGCGACGCAGCCGGCCACCGCGATGCTCAGATGGCGGCCATGACGCGCGGCTTCATCCTTGGCGACGCGCAACCGCCCCAGTTCCGAGTAGACCTTCTCGGATGCCTTTTCCCGGATGTGGCAGGTGTTGAGGATCACCAGATCCGCGTCATCCACGCTTGATGTCTCGACAAAGCCTTCCGGCGCCAGCGTGTCCACCATGCGTTGCGCATCGTAGACATTCATTTGACAACCATATGACTTGATATGCAGCTTGCGCGGCGGGTTCATGGAACCTGAATGCTGGGTTGAGATGGCGCCATTGCGGCGCACCATCTAGTTATAGGCTATGGTGCCGGAAATCCAGCAACGCGGCCCGGCTTTTGGCCGATTTGCGCGATCGGATCGGGCAATTGGCGCATATCGCCAAACGTTAACGCCGCCCCGGCACGCGGTCAGGATTTGTCGTCGTCCAGCGGGACGCAATACAGCTCCAGCCGGTGATCGACCAGCTTGTAGCCGAGCTTGCGGGCGATTTCGGCCTGCAGCTTCTCGATTTCCTCGGAGGTGAACTCGATCACCTTGCCGTCGCGCAGATTGATCAGATGGTCGTGATGGCTGTCGCGCATCTGTTCATAGCGAGCGCGGCCCTCGCGAAAATCATGCCGCTCGATGATACCGGCATCTTCGAACAGCTTGACGGTTCGATACACCGTCGAGATCGATATCTTGTCGTCGACCGCGACGCAGCGGCGATACAGTTCCTCGACGTCGGGATGATCCAGAGCCTCCGCCAGCACGCGCGCAATGACCCGGCGCTGTTCGGTCATGCGCATGCCGGTAGCGGCGCAGCGCGCTTCGATACCGGTGGCCTTGAGCGCGGACGGGGACTTCAGTGCGGTCATGATTTTCTGCCTTGCGACGAGGCCTGTTGTGCCACCGCGCGGGCGTTACGACAAGTCGCGGCGCATCAGAAGTGCGTTCAATTGTTCCCCATTCGCCTCCCGGTAGTAACGTTCCCGACGCCCGGCGACCGCAAATCCGCCCCGTTCATAGAGCCGCCGCGCCGGCTGATTATTTTCCTCGACCTCAAGGAATACCTTGCGCACGCCGCGGCCGGCGAGATGACCGAGATGCGTCAGCAACAGATCGCGGGACAGGCCACGGCCGCGCTGGTTCGCTGCGACGGCGATCGACAATATTTCGGCCTCGTCGGCCGCCATGCGCGACACCGCAAAGCCGATGATCTTCCGTCCCAGCCTGAGACGATGAACCAGCGTGTTCCGCTCGGTCAGCATGCTCTCAAATTCACCCTCACCCCATCCGCGGTGAAACGATTCGCCGTGAATCTCCGCGAGTTTGGCCGCGTCGCGCGGGGTGGCGGGCTCAACCACCGCCGCGCCGCCGCGCCACAGACCGGACAGCCAGCGACTTACATGGTTGATCATGGCGTTTGAGGCTGCGAGGCTTTCTGCAGCCTATCCTTGGGAAGCTTGGCGTCGGGCGCGCGCAGATAATACGGCCGGGCCGGCGCGGTATCCGGATTAACCGCGGCTCCCAACCACGCCACCCACTCGATATCCGGCGCCGGCTGCGCATCGACCCTGAACGGCGGCGGCGCATCCGTTGGCCAGCGGTCGGCGAGAATTCCGGCGGCGTTGCCGACCAGATGTGGCGCGCCGAACCGCGACGCGCGCAGCGCCTCTTCGATCGGCGCGACGCGTGGCCGGATCAACGAATTGCCATCACCGCTGACCACCTGAAAGTATACCTGGTCGTGCCGCGCATCGATGGCGGAGATGACCGGTTGTCCGGCGTTGTCGCTGACGACAGGCGCGGCATAGGCCGCCAGCGTGGTCAGCCCGACCACCGGTTTGTCGGCGGCGAGCGCAATGCCGCGCGCGGCGGAGAGTCCGACGCGCAACCCGGTAAAGCTGCCGGGGCCGGTGGTGACCGCGATGCGGTCAAAGGATGCGAACGCGATGCCGGCTTGCTTGATGACGCGCGCGATCAGCGGCATCAGGGCTTCGGCATGACCGCGCTTCATGGGTTGCGATTCCAGCGCTATCAGCTTACCGGTGTCGGTATCGAGAACACCCGCGGAGCAGGCATCCAGCGCGGTGTCGATGGCGAGGATGAGCATGGGCTTGTTATATCAGCCACAACCGATGACGCTAGGTTGCCGCCTCACAAACACGCCTCATGGTGAGGAGGCGCTCTCCCGGCGGCGCACTTGCGCTGTCCGGTGCGCCGTCTCGAACCATGAGGTTGAGAGTCCGTGCCTTTGCCGCGCTCATCCTTCGAGACGCCCGCAAAGAGCGGGCTCCTCCAGCGATAACGGCGAAGCCGTTACGCAGGGATGAGGTCTATACCGGCCGGACTTCGACCACGTCGGGCACGAAATGCCTCAGCAAATTCTGGATGCCGTGCTGCAGCGTCGCGGTGGATGACGGGCAGCCCGCGCAGGAGCCCTTCATGTTGAGGTAGACGATGCCGTCCTTGAAGCCGCGAAAGGTGATGTCGCCGCCGTCGCTGGCGACCGCCGGGCGCACCCTGGTTTCGATCAGGTCCTTGATGGTCGCGACCGTCTCGGCGTCGGCCTCGTTGAAGAACTCGCCGCCCTCGTCGGCGGCCTCGTCGCTTCCAACGCTGCCGTCGGCCAGCAGCGGCGCGCCGGACATATAGTGCTCCATGATGGCGCCGAGGATCGCCGGCTTGAGATGCTGCCAGTCGCTGTCGTCCTTGGTCACGGTGACGAAGTCGGAGCCGTAAAAGACGCCGGTGACACCGGGGACGCCGAACAGTCTCTCGGCGAGCGGCGAGCGCGCGGCGGCCTCGCGGTCGACGAATTCCATGGTGCCGCTGTCGAGTACGGCGCGGCCGGGGATGAATTTCAGGGTGGCAGGATTGGGCGTGGCTTCGGTCTGGATGAACATCGATTTTCTCCGGCGTCGCCGGTTCAAGGCCGGCGCGTGAGCGATCCTTAGCAGATGGCGACCGCAAACGCACGGTCAAGAGGCGCGGACCCGGAGTTCCGCGGGGCACATCGGGGGCCTGGCTGGCATCAGCTCCGGGTTGGCATAGACGCTCCTCCGGTCACACTTGGTGCCAAGTCTATTGGTGCCAGGTCTATTGGTGCCACGTCTATGCGATGCGTTAGCTCCGCACGAAGCTTAGCAGATCATGAGTGAATCGATCGCGGTGAGTCAGGACAATGCCGTGGGGTGCCCCCTGATATACGCTGAGCTGGCTTCCAGGTATTGCCTCCGCCAGCTTGCGTCCCGTGAACTCAAGCGGATTGATTTCGTCCTTGTCGCCTTGAATGATCAAGGTCGGCATCTTCATTGCGCTCAGGTGCGGGCGGTGATCGGCCGCCGCAATACTGCGAGTACACTCGATAATGGCTTTTGGAGAGGCGCGCAGGAATTGATCCAGAACCCATTGGGTCATGGCCGGTGAAACCGATGAATCCTTGCCAAGAAACAGAGCAATGCCGCCGGCGATGAATGCCGGTCGATCCTTCTTCAGTGCCGCGATAAAGTTATCGCCCATCGCGCGGCTTTCAGTCGCCGGAGCGACAGGACTGGGACTGACCAGGACAACTCGGGCGATGCGATCCACTCCATGACGCGACACATAACGAGCAATTTCGCCGCTGCCCATTGAATACCCGACGAGTGTGACGTTGCGAAGATCGAGCTGTTCGATAACAGCGGCAAGATCTGCGGCCAAGGTGTCATAGTCGTAACCCCGTCCAGGATCTTCCGAACGGCCGTGCCCGCGCCGGTCGTAGGCGATGCAGCGGAGACCCTGTTCGCTTAGCTCGGTGAGCTGATATTCCCATATATCGGCGTTGAGTGCCCATGGATGACAAAAGACGACCGGCGTCCCGTCACCCCAGTCGCGGACGAACAGCTTTGTGCCGTCGCCGGATTCAATAAGCGGTCCGAGATGTCTTTGCTTTGGACTGGTGTTCGACTGCGCCGCGGCCGTTCGAGCCATAGTGGCGACGATCACAGCGCCCATCGCAACCGATTTCATAACCGTTCGTCTCTGCATCGTAGTTCCTCCGCGCTCAACTTCGGGGCGGC
>WNFF01003026.1_pt1 | contig 17856 bp, 16 predicted proteins | sample 5400441 | NCBI WGS metagenome assembly WNFF01 (sample SAMN13153345, study PRJNA577476) | soil metagenome | isolation source: 120 cm saprolite under Douglas fir tree site 2 hole 3 replicate 1 | place: USA:California | collected 2015-04-18 | reverse complement strand
GAGACGCGGCAGACCGCCGAGCTCCTGAAGGAGATCAATCGCGACCGCACCGTGGTCGTGGTCGAGCACGACATGGCCTTCGTGCGCGAGCTCGGCGTCAGGGTCACCTGCCTGCACGAAGGCTCGGTGCTCGCGGAAGGCACCATCGACCAGGTCTCGCAGAACGAGCGCGTGGTCGAGGTCTACCTGGGACGCTGACGACATGCTCGAGGTCGACGCCATCGATCTGCATTACGGCGCGGCGCAGGCGCTACGCGCGGTCTCGCTCGCCGCCGAGCCCGGCAAGGTCACCTGCGTGCTCGGGCGCAACGGGGTCGGCAAGACGAGCCTGCTCGACGCGCTCGCCGGACAGCATCCCGTCAGCAGCGGCACGATCCGGTTCGACGGTGCCGATATCACCCGGCTCAAGCCGAGCGAGCGCGCACGGCGCGGCATCGCCTACGTGCCGCAGGGGCGCGAAATCTTTCCCCTGCTCACGGTCGAGGAGAATCTCAAGACCGGCTTTGCGCCGCTCAGGCGCGAGGAGCGCTCGATTCCCGACGACGTGTTCGCGCTTTTTCCCGTGCTCAACGAGATGCTCGGGCGGCGCGGCGGCGACCTTTCGGGCGGCCAGCAGCAGCAGCTGGCGATCGGCCGGGCGCTGGTCATGCGGCCGCGGCTCCTGTTGCTGGACGAGCCGACCGAGGGCATCCAGCCCTCGATCATCAAGGATATCGGCCGCGCCATCGCCTATTTGCGCAATCTCGGGCGGATCGCGGTGGTGCTGGTCGAGCAATATCTCGACTTCGCCCGCGAGCTGGGCGACCGGTTCGCGGTGATGGACCGCGGCGCGATCGTCTATTCCTGCACGCGCGAGACCATGGACGAGGCGGCGCTCAAGCGCGCCATGGCGATTTGAGCAAGCGCTCGCCATCGCCGCCTCGGTGCGGTACCTTTTCGCCGGCATTGATACCGAGCTCGACGATGACCGACACGCGCGAGGCTGGCGCGGCGCACCTCTCTCCGCCCGCGAGGGGAGGCCGAAGGCGCCGGGCGAGGGGGGCTCTCCGTGATCCGGAGCGCTTGGAGAATCCGCCTCATCCCTTCCCGCTCCCCGCAAGCGGGGAGCGGGGATCCGCCGAGGATACCTTCGCCGCGAACCGCGCCGTCGGCCGCATCGCGCTGACCGTCGAGGTGAGCGCCGGCGCAACCCGTCGCGCGCGCGTGCGCGAGCAGGGCTCGTTGCGCGTGCGCTGCCCCGGGCCGCCGTCCGCCGAGCTCGAGGCCGTCATCGTCAATACCGCGGGCGGGCTTGCCGGCGGCGACCGCTGCCGGCTCGACGTGAAGGTCGCGCCGGGCGCGAGCCTCGTCGTCACCACCGCGGCGGCGGAGAAGGTCTACCGCACGCTCGGTCCGGCCACGACCGTCGACGTCAAGCTCCAGGTCGGCGCCGGCGGCGCGCTTGCCTGGCTGCCGCAGGAGACCATCCTGTTCGACCGGGCGCGGCTCGAGCGCAGCATCGAGATCGATCTCGCCGCCGATGCGCGGCTCATCATGGCGGAGGCCCTCGTGTTCGGCCGCTCCGGCATGGGGGAGGCGGTCGACGACGGCCGGCTGCACGATCGCTGGCGCCTGCGGCGGAACGGCGCGCTCATCCACGCCGAAGCGCTGCGGCTCGACGGCGCGGTCGCGGCAAAGCTCAGCGAGCCCGCGGTCGCCAACGGAGGCATCGCCGTCGCCACCGTGCTGGTCGTGCCCGGCGACGAGGCGACCGCCGCCGGCCTGCGTGCGCACGGCGAAGAATTCCGCGGCGAGGTCGGCGTCTCCTCGTGGAACGGACTAGCCGTGGCGCGGCTTTGCGCGGCCGATGGCGCGGCGCTGCGCCGCGATCTCGTCACGCTGCTTGCCGCCCTGCGCGGCACCGCGTTGCCGCGGCTATGGCTCGGTTGAGGCGGAGTCGGACTCGAAGGCAGCACATGAATCTGACGCCGCGCGAGAAGGACAAGCTGCTGGTCGCGATGGCGGCGATGGTGGCGCGCCGGCGGCTCGAGCGCGGCGTCAAGCTCAATCACCCCGAGGCGGTGGCGCTGATCACCGATTTCATCGTCGAAGGTGCTCGCGACGGCAGGACCGTCGCCGAGCTGATGGAGGCGGGCGCGCACGTCATCACCCGCGCGCAGGTGATGGACGGCATCCCCGAGATGGTGCACGAGATCCAGGTCGAGGCGACGTTTCCGGACGGCACCAAACTGGTGACGGTGCACGAACCGATACGCTGAAAGGGAGGCCGCGGCATGATCCCCGGCGAACTGTTCGTCAAGGACGGCGAGATCGAGCTCAATGCCGGACGCAAGACGGTCGTGCTCACCGTCACCAATACCGGCGACCGGCCGATCCAGGTCGGCTCGCACTATCATTTCTTCGAGACCAATCCGGCGCTGCGGTTCGATCGCAAGCAGGCGCGCGGCATGCGGCTCGCCATCGCCGCCGGCACGGCGGTGCGGTTCGAGCCCGGGCAGACCCGCGAGGTCACGCTGGTCGCGCTCGCCGGCAAACGCGTGATCTACGGCTTCCGCCAGGAGGTCATGGGCAAGCTCTGAGCCGAAGCCTGCGAGCGAGCACCGACCATGTCCGAGACATCGAGCAAGCGCCTTGAAGTCGGCGTCGTCCTGCAGGGCGGCGGCGCGCTCGGCGCCTACGAATGCGGTGCCTTGAATGCGCTGCTCGAGCTGATGGACGAGTTCGCGGCGCACAGCCACGAGATCGAGCTCAAGGTCGTGACCGGCGTGTCGATCGGATCGATCAACGCGGCCTGCGTGGTCGGCGCCAAGACCCGCAGCGGCGCCCGCGCGCGGCTCGACGCGCTGTGGGACGATCTCACCCTGCAGGCGCCGCCGTTCTGGATCCGCGCCGCCCAGCGCGACCTCGCCTATTTCGGTCTGCCCGGCTTCTACGCGCCGCGACCGGATTTCTGGACCGCGCCGAGCTGGACCTACCTCTACGACACCCGGCCGCTGCTGGCGACGCTCGCGCGCCACGTCGACTTCAACGCGCTCAACGCCAGCCCGATCGCATTTGCGGTGACCGCGGTCGAGCTCGTGACCGGCATGCTGCGGATATTCGCCAACCGGCCGCTCGGAAATGTGCCCGCTACCAGGATCGAGCCGCGCCACGTGCTCGCGAGCGGCAGCCTGCCGCCGGGCTTCCCATGGACCGAGATCGACGGCATGCCCTACTGGGACGGCGGCCTCGTCGACAACACGCCGCTCGGGACCGCCATCGACGCCTTCAGCACCGACCGCGACGTCGACCGCATGCTGGTCGTCATGAATCTCTATCCGCTGCGGGCGCGGCTGCCGCGCAACCTCGCCGGGGTCGAGGATCGCATGCACGAATTGAGCTTCGGCAACCGCGTGCGCCAGGACCACGACTCGGCGCGGCGCATCAATGCGCTGGTCGAGACCATCGACGAGCTGGCGGAGAAAATCGCGCCCGACGATCGCAGCGGCTGGCTGAACGCGCGCCTCGACGAGGCGCGTCGCTACAAGGTCATCGACTGCATCGTCAACATCGACATGCAGGACCCTATCGCCACGCTCGTTCCCGCCGCCCAGAATCCGGCCGACGACAAGGACGGCATGCGCGATTTCTCTCCGGAAACCGTGTCCCGACGGCGCCGGGACGGGAACAAGTTCGCGCACGACATTCTGCGGCCGGCGTTCGAGAACCGGTTTCGCGCGGCGGATGCGGCGGCTGCACCCGCCGCCGATGCCGGGCGATCCCGGAGCGACGCCGTCGGAGCAGGAAATGCGGCAACAGGCGAGGGAGACACGACAAAATAGCAGCGGGCAAGCCGGAGGCTTGCCCGCCGAGCTCAAAGGTCCGCTCTCGACAACACGAAGCCTTCATGAACTCGGGTCGCCGTCGGAGGTGCGCACAACCGACGGAACCGATCGTCTCGAGGCAGCTTCCTGTCGCCAGGGAGAAACGCGACGAGCTGACGAGGATCATAGATGCCGCAGGCCGGGAATCAATCGGCATGCGATCGCATCGACTGTGGAAAGTGGGAATCAAATATGGCGACCAGGATCTCGCGTTCCGTCTACGCCGACATGTTCGGCCCCACGACCGGCGACCGCGTGCGGCTTGCCGACACCGACATCATCATCGAGGTGGAGAAGGATTTCACCACCTACGGCGAAGAGGTGAAATTCGGCGGCGGCAAGGTGATCCGCGACGGCATGGGCCAGAGCCAGGCCACCCGCCGGCAGGGCGCCGTCGACACCGTCATCACCAACGCGCTGATCCTCGACCACTGGGGCATCGTCAAGGCCGACGTCGGGCTCAGGGGCGACCGCATCGCGGCGATCGGCAAGGCCGGAAATCCCGACGTCCAGCCCGGCGTGACCATCGTCATCGGCCCCGGCACCGAGGTGATCGCGGGCGAGGGCAAGATCCTCACCGCCGGCGGCTTCGACACCCACATCCACTTCATCTGCCCGCAGCAGGTGGAGGAAGCGCTGATGGCGGGCGTCACCTCGATGCTCGGCGGCGGCACCGGCCCGGCGCACGGCACCTTCGCCACCACCTGCACGCCGGGGCCGTGGCACATCGGCCGCATGATCCAGGCCGCCGACGGCCTGCCGATGAACCTCGGCTTCGCCGGCAAGGGCAACGCCTCGCGGCCGGCAGCGCTGCGGGAGATGGTCGAGGCCGGCGCCTGCGCGCTCAAGCTGCACGAGGACTGGGGCACGACGCCGGCGGCGATCGACTGCTGCCTGTCGGTGGCGGACGATTACGACGTGCAGGTGATGATTCACACCGATACCCTCAACGAATCCGGCTTCGTCGAGGACACCATCGCGGCGTTCGAGGGCCGCACCATCCACGCCTTCCATACCGAGGGCGCCGGCGGCGGCCATGCGCCCGACATCATCAAGGTGGCGGGCCTCGAGAACGTGCTGCCGTCCTCGACCAATCCGACGCGGCCGTTCACCCGGAACACCATCGACGAGCATCTCGACATGCTGATGGTGTGCCACCATCTCGACCCGTCGATCGCCGAGGATCTGGCGTTCGCGGAGAGCCGCATCCGCCAGGAGACCATCGCCGCCGAGGACATCCTGCACGACATCGGCGCGCTCTCGATGATGTCGTCGGACAGCCAGGCCATGGGGCGGATCGGCGAGGTGATCATCCGCACCTGGCAGACCGCGGACAAGATGAAGCGGCAGCGCGGCCGGTTCAGGGAGGAGAAGGGCGACAACGACAACGTCCGCGCCAAGCGCTACGTCGCCAAATACACCATCAATCCGGCGATCGCCCACGGCGTGTCGAAGCACGTCGGCTCGGTCGAGAAGGGCAAGCTCGCCGATCTGGTGCTGTGGTCGCCCGCGTTCTTCGGGGTCAAGCCGGACTGCATCATCAAGGGCGGCAGCATCGTCGCGGCGCCGATGGGCGATCCCAACGCCTCGATCCCAACCCCGCAGCCCGTGCACTACCGGCCGATGTTCGGCGCTTTCGGCAAGGCGCTCGCGGCCTCCTCGCTGGTGTTCGTGTCGAAGGCCGCGCTCAAGCGCGGGGTGCGCGGCAAGCTCGGCGTCGACAAGCAATTCGTCGCCGTCGAGAATACCCGCGGCGGCATCTCCAAGAAGAGCATGGTGCACAACGACGCCACGCCCAGGATCGAGGTCGATCCGGAAACCTACGAGGTGCGCGCCGACGGCGAGCTCCTGACCTGCGCGCCGGCCGAGGTGCTGCCGATGGCGCAGCGGTATTTCCTGTTCTAGAATGCCGGCATGTCCGACACCAAAACCAAAGCGCCGCCGAACACGCTCTACGAGACTGACTTTTACGCTTGGACGCAAGAGCAGGCGCGCCTCTTGCGCGAGCGCCGTTTTGACGATCTCGACCTGGACAACCTGGTGGATGAGGTGGAGAGCGTGGGATCCTCGGAAAAGAGGGAAATTCGAAATCGCCTGAAGATCCTGCTTACCCATTTGCTGAAGTGGAAATTCCAACCCGGCCTGCGCGGTAACAGCTGGCGCAGGACCATTCGCGAGCAGCGCGACACCCTCGCGGAAATCGTTCAGAGCAGTCCGAGCCTGCGGGCATACGTTTTGGAGAGAATACATATCTGCTACATCGGAGCCACCGTCGCCGCGTCCGAGGAAACTGGTGTGGCAATCGGAATCTTTCCGGAGAAATGTCCGTTCTCGGCGGATGAGATGCTCGATTTCGAATTCTTTCCGGAAGACCCCCGAAACGAGTAACCGATGCGCCGCGCTTGTTCGATCGCACCCATGGCCGAGGTCGACAGCCCTCGCGTCATCGACCGCGTCGTGCTCGACGCCGACGAGCGTCACCGCCGCCGCATCACGCTGACCGGCGAGCGCGGCACCCGATTTCTGCTCGATCTCCCGCAGGCGACGGCGTTGCGCGACGGCGACGGTCTCGTGCTCGAGGACGGCTCGATCGTGCGGGTCGCCGGCAAGCCCGAGCTGCTCGTCGAGATCGCGGCCGCGAGCGCGCACGATCTGGCGCGGCTCGCCTGGCACATCGGCAATCGCCACGCCGACCTGCAGGTGATCGGCGATCGGCTGCGCATCCGCCGCGATCACGTGCTCGAGGACATGCTGCGCGGATTGGGCGCCCGGCTCACGCCGATCGAGGCGCCGTTCGATCCGGAGCCCGGCGCCTATGGACATCCGCATCACGATCATGGCTCGTGAAGAAAGCGATGCGCTTCCCGCGAGCGCGCTCTACCGGCTGATGGCCTGGCTGTCGCCGGCCTATCCGATCGGCGCATTCTCGTATTCCAGCGGCATCGAGTGGGCGGTCGAGGCCGGCGACATCGTCGATGCGGCGACGCTCGAACGCTGGCTGGCGGTCGTGATCGCCGACGGCAGCGGCTTCTGCGACGCGGTGTTTCTGGCGCACGCCCATCGCGCGGCGGCCGACGACGCCGGGCTGCGCGCGGTCGCCGAGCTCGCCGCGGCCTTCGCGCCGTCGAAGGAGCGCCACCTCGAGACCACGGCCCAGGGCCGCGCCTTCCTCGAGGTGACGCGCGCGGCCTGGCCCGCGCCTGCGCTCGACCGGCTGGCGGCGATTTGCGACGGCACGGTCGCGCTGCCGGTCGCTGTCGGCGTCGCGAGCGCGGGGCACGCGCTGCCGCTCGCGCCGACGCTGCGCGCCTATCTCCACGCACTTGCGGCGAATCTCATCTCTGCGGCGGTGCGCCTCGTGCCGCTCGGGCAGACCGACGGCCAGCGCGTCCTCGCCGCGCTCGAGCCGGTGGTGGCAGCGACGGCGCAGCGCGCGCTCTCGACCGCGCTCGACGACGTCGGCGGCGCCGCCGTGCGCGCCGACCTCGCCGGCATGCGCCACGAGACCCAGTATACCCGGTTGTTCAGATCATGACGGCGAGCCCGCACGGCCCGCTCCGCGTCGGCATCGGCGGTCCGGTCGGCTCGGGCAAGACCGCGCTGATGGATGCGCTGTGCAAGGCGTTGCGCGGCCGCTACGAGATCGCGGCGATCACCAACGACATCTACACCAAATGGGACGCCGAATATCTCGTGCGCTCGGGGGCGCTCGCGCCCGAGCGCATCGCCGGGGTGGAGACCGGCGGCTGTCCGCACACCGCGATCCGCGAGGACGCCTCGATCAACCTCGCCGCGGTCGCCGATATGCGAAAGAAGTTTCCCGCCCTCGACCTCGTGTTGATCGAGTCCGGCGGCGACAATCTGGCCGCCACCTTCTCGCCCGAGCTCGCCGATCTCACGATCTACGTCATCGACGTCGCCGCCGGCGACAAGATCCCTTCGAAGGGCGGCCCCGGCATCACGCGCTCCGATCTGCTCGTGATCAACAAGATCGATCTCGCGCCCCACGTCGGCGCCTCGCTCGAGGTGATGGAGCGCGATGCCGCCCGCATGCGCGGCGCGCGGCCGTTCGTGCTCAGCAACCTGCGCGCGGGAACCGGCGTCGACGCGGTCGTCCGCTTCATCGAGGAGAAGGGCGGCCTGCGAACGGGGTAAGAGGAATCGCCGGCCGAACATTGCCGAACGGTGTGTAGGGTCACGTCGTCGGCAGCGCGACCTCGATGTTCAGGTACTCGTCGACCTCGGCGCGCTGCTCGGGATAGAGCACCGTGGTGGACGTCGTCTCCTCGATGACCGCGGGTCCCGCGATCCGCATGCCGGGCTCGAGGTCGCCGCGACGGAACACCGGTACGTCGCAGGCATCGGTCGCGCTGAAATAGGCCGGTCTCGATTCCCGCGGCTTCGCTTGCGCCGACGCCTTGCCGAAGCGCTTCATCGCGGGCTTCGGGATGAGCCCGACCGCCATGACCTCGAAATTGACGATCTCGACCGCCTCGGCCTGCGCCATGTGGCCGTAGCGGCGCCGGTGCGCCTCGTGAAACCGCCGGACGAGATCGGCGAGATCGTCCGCGCCGGCGAGGCTCGGCACCGGCACCGATACTTCGTAGGACTGGCCGCGGTAGCGCATGCCGGCCTGCCGCCGCGTCAGCAGGCGCTGGCGCGGGAACCCTTCGTGCTGCAGGTCCGCGAGCGCCGCCGCTTCCATCTCGGCATAGATCGCATCGAGCTCGGCCGCGGTCGCGCCCTCGACCGGCGTGATGCGGGTGAGGCTGCGCGCTTGCTGCACGTCGGTCGTCAGCATGCCGTGGGCGCTGAAGGCGCCGGGATCGCGCGGGATCAGGATGCGGGCGATGCCGAGCTCGCCCGCGATCATGCCGGCGATGGTCGGTCCCATGCCGCCGAACGGCAGCAGGGTGAACTCGCGCGGATCGTAGCCGCGCTCGACCGTGATCGTGCGCATCGCCGCCATCACATTGGTGGCGAGCACGCGCAGAATGCCGAAGGCCGCCTCGGTCGGCGTCATTCCGAGCGGCTCGGCTATGCGGGTCACCACGGCCGCGCGCGCCTGCCCGCGCGCGATCGGCATCGCGCCGTCGAGCAGCGCGGTCGGATTGAGGTGGCCGAGGAGGACGAGCGCGTCGGTCAGCGTCGGCTCGGCGCCGCCGCGGCCGTAGCACGCCGGGCCCGGGTCGGCGCCGGCGCTCCGCGGCCCGACCTTGAGAACGCCGCCATGCTGCACCGAGGCGATGCTGCCGCCGCCGGCTCCGATCGTCTCGATGTCGACGGTATGGGTGCGCAGCGGATGGCGCGCGACCGCCAGCTCGGACTTGAACAGGGGCGCGCCGGGCAGCACCGCCATGTCCGAGCTGGTGCCGCCGGTGTCGAAGGTGATGAGGTTGACGATGCCCTTCACGTCGCCGAGATGGCGGCCGCCGATGACGCCGGCGACCGGTCCGGACATCACGGTCTTGATCGGCGTCGGCGCCAGCATGCGCGCGCTCGCCGCCCCACCGTCCGATTTCATCATCAGGGCGCGCGATCGCGGAAAGTGCCGCAACGACAACTCCTCGAGCGTGCGCAGGTAGCGCGCGACCGGCGGCCCGATATAGGCGTTGGCGACGGTCGTCGCCGTGCGCTCGTACTCGCGCCATTCCGGGTTCACTTCGTGCGACAGCGAGACGGTGAGTCCGGGGGCGATCGCGCGAGCGATCTCGGCCACCGCCCGCTCGTGGGCGGGATTGGCATAGGCGAACAAGAGGCACACCGCGACCGCCTCGACGCCCTGCGCGACGAGCTTGCGGACCGCATCGGCGACGTCCTCCGCCGCCAGCGGCTCGACCACCTCGCCCTGCGTGCCGATCCGCTCGCGCACCTCGAAGATGCGGTCGCGGGTGAGCAGCATCTTCGGCGCGGGGGCGAAGATGTTGAACACCTCCTCGCCGCGCCATTGCCGCCCGATCTCGTAGACGTCGCGAAACCCGCGCGTCGTGATGAGGCCCACCCGCGCCCCCTTGCCTTCGATGAGCGTGTTCAGCGCCACGGTCGAGCCGTGCAGGATCAGCGCGACCGAATCCGCGCCGAAGTCGCGCGCGAGATCGCGCGCGATGCCTTCCATCACGGCGGCGGGGTCGGCCGGATCGGAGACATATTTGCGGACCGCGACGAGCTCGCCGCGGTCCTCGTCGAAGGCGGTGACGTCGGTGAAGGTGCCGCCGACGTCGATGCCGACGCGCAGTTTCATGGGCCGGTCTTTTCCCGCCGCAGCCGCGCGGTCGACTCGGCATCGACGGCGAGATCGGGCCCGATCACGACGCCGTAGTCGTCACGCGCGGACCGCGGCGAAACGTAGCCGCGCGCGACGTCGTCGCGCACCCGGGCGGGCTCGCGTCGGCGGGGATCGCCCCAGCCGCCGCCGCCCGCGAATTCGACCGAGAGGAGGTCGCCGCGCCGCAGCCGCAGGCCCGCGACCTTCGACGTGAGCGCGCGTTCCGCCGCGCCGCCGGGGTTGAGCACCGCCTGCGAGGGGCGCGCCGGCTTGGCGCCGAAGATGCCGGGGGAGGAAAACTTGAAGCGGTCCATGCGCAGATTGACGGTGGTCTCGTCCGCCAGGATTCGCCATTGCCGGCGCACCCCGAGGCCGCCGCGGAACGTCCCGGGCCCGCCGGAGTCGGCCGCCAGCTCGTAGCGCTCGACCCGCACCGGGAACTCGGTCTCGATCGCCTCGACCGGCGTGTTCATCACGTTGACGACGAGCTCGTCCATGGCGCTCACCCCGTCGCCGTCGGGACGCGCGCCGGTGCCGCCGGTGAGGATTTCGTATTGCGAGTACCAGCGGCCCGACTGCGGATGGCGGCCGGCGCTGGAGAGCGATCCGCCCGCCGCGCTGCCCGGCGCCGGCACGCGCCCCGGCACGGCCTGCGCGAGCACGCGCATGATGACCGAGGTCAGCACCTGGCTCGGCCGAACGTACATGTTCACCGGCGCGGGGAAGCGCGGGTTGATGAGCGAGCCTTCCGGCGGATAGGTGACCCGCACCGGGCGCGACAAGCCGTCGTTCACCGGCAGCGCGGGTATGAAGATCATCTTCACCAGGCATTCGATGAAATTGCGGGAGACGCAGGGCCGCAGATTGATGGGCCCGCGCGCCTGCGCGTCGCTGTCGAGGATGAAGTGCAGCGTGTCGCCCTCGACCGCGAGCGACGCCGCGATCCGATGCGGCTTCTCGAGATCGACGCCGTCGTCGTCGAGGTGATCGGTCTGCGGCCCGTAGCGGCCGTCCGGCACCTTGGCGATTTCCCGGCGCAGCTCGCTCTCGCAGATCTCCATCCAGCGCCGCCAGCAGGCGAGCACGCGGTCGACGCCGTATTTGCCGATGAGCTCGGCGAGCTTGGCGAGCCCGTAGCTGTTGGTGTTGACCTGCGCCTTGATGTCGCCCCAGGTGACCTCGGGGGTGCGGGTATTGGCGCAGATCAACGCTTCCACGTCGCCGTTGAGCTCGCCGCGCCGGAGAATCTTCAACGGCGGGATCAGCAGGCCTTCCTGGAACAGATCGGTGGCGTCGCCGCTGTTGGTGCCGGGCACCTTGCCGCCGAGGTCCGGCTTGTGCGCGATGTTGCCGATGAAGGCCACGAGCCGCTCGCCCGCGAATGTCGGCGAGATCACGGCGACGTCGGTCGCGTGGTTCTGGCAGGCCTGATAGGGATGGTTGACGATGAAGGCGTCGCCGGGCTCGATCGCATCGCGGAAGCGCCGGCGGATCTCGTTCACCTGCGCGGCGAGCGGCCCGATGTGCAGCGGCTGCGGAATGCCCTGCGCCACCATGCGGCCGTCGCCGTCGAAGATGGCGAAGGTGAAGTCCTGGCTCTCCTTGATGATGGTGGAATAGCCGGTGCGCAGCATGTTGAGCGTGAGCTCGCGGGCGATCTGCAGCGTCGACTGATAGATGACTTCGAGGTCGATGGCGTTCACGGCGAGTCTCTCAGCACTCGTAGGGTGGGCAAAGGCGCGGCCAAGAACTCAGCTCGCGCCACGGAACGATCACAGCGCCGTGCCCACGCGTGGCGTTCACCGAGGGTTCGGCCTGCAAGTAACTCGACGCGTGGGCAAAATCGTGCGCGTGCAGTGCCCACGCGGCGACGGTACGACAGACGATTTTGCCCACCCTACGGCCTCATCGGATAGGTCTTCTCCAGCTGCGCGAAATAGCCCTCACGCTTGAGCGCCTCGATGACGCCGAGATCGAGATGGTCCATCGGATCGCGGCTGCCGATATCGGTGCCGATCGCGACGAGCTGCTCGAGCACGTTCTTCGCGCCGTCGATCGACGGCGCCGCGTCGCGCGGCATCAGGCGCCGGAAGTCCCGGTAGGTGGCGTCGATGACCTTGGCGTCGTTGGTCTTGAACTTCTGCGCGATCACCTCCTTCGCCTTGCCCTCGTCGGAGAGCGCGAGATAGGCGCCGGCGACATAGGCGCGCACGAAACGGACGAGGGTGTCGCGATTGTCCTTGAGAGTGCCGCTGGTCACCACCACCGAATCGAAGATCCACGGCGTCCCGGCGGCGGCGAGATCGACGATCGGATGGAAGCCGCGCTCCTTGGCGAGCGTGATCGCCGGCTCGATCAGGGGCGCGACGTCGATGCGGCCGGCGACCAGCGCCGCGAAGCGCTGGGAGCTGCCGCCGATCTGGGAAATGGTGACGTCCGCCCGGGCAAGCCCGAGCTCCTTGAGCAGGATGCTGATCGCGATGTCGGTCTCGGAGCCGAAGGTGCTGATGCCGAAGGTCTTGCCCTTGAGCTCGCGCCGGTCGACCGCGGCCTTGGCGAACATGGTGATCGGGATGGTGTTGCAGGTCGAGGTGACGAGGCGGAGGTCGGCGCCCTGCCTGTTGGCGAGCACGGCGGGCGCCAGCCCCACATGCATGGCCTGGATCTCGCCGGACAGCAGTACCTGCAGGCCGCGGGTGCCGCCCTCCATGTTGATGACCTCGACCTTGAGCCCTTCCTTCTCGTAGAAGCCGCCGGCCTCGCCCATCCAGACCGGGAAGATCGTCACCACCGGCGCCGAGATGCCGATCTTGAACGGCTTGAGCTCGGCCGCCTGGGCGCCCGGCGCGGCGACGGCGAGCGCCAGACCGAGCCAGATCATGCGTATGAAGGCGTTCATCATGGTCTCTCCATGCGGCCTCGGTTGTCCGAGGCCGTAGGTTGGGTCGAGCGCAGCGAGACCCAACGCACATGCCGTCGAATGATGTTGTTGGGTCTCGCGCAAGAGCGCTCGACCCAACCTACGATCTCTGTCCGATCCGCGTGGGCACGGCGCTGCACCGTCCGCGTGGCGAGACCTGAATCCTTGGCCGCGCCTTTGCCCACCCTACACGGCTCGGCCGTCGTCGTCCTCTTCACGATGTCAAACAGCCCGGCGAATAGCGCGATGCCGTAGCGATGCCGTAGGTTGGGTCGAGCGCAGCGAGACCCAACACCCCGCGCCGGTCGCGCGATGTTTTGGGTCTCGCGCCTTAAGCGCGTTTACGCGCGTCGCGACGCGCTATGGCGCTCGACCCAACCTACGATCTGTTCGTCACCTCTTGCCCGCTACGGCATCCTCGTCCCTCTCCTTCTCGCTCGGCGCATCGCGCCGGATGGTTTCGTTTCCACCCCGGTCGAGGAGGTGGGGAGCGCCGGCAGGCGCATCGGATGCGTGCGAGGCATCCGGGTTCGCGTGCCATGACCGGCACGCAGGCGCTTGTGAGGCGCCTTGCGTTCCCAGCGACGGGGACGCTCGCCTCGCGGCGCTCCACCGTGGCGATTTTCGGCCCGGGCCCGTGCGCGCCGTTGTCCGGCATTCCCTCCGGGATCGTGCGGCGACCTTGTTCGCGGCACGGGTCATCGTTACCCGAAGGAGCGGGTCTCGCGGGCCTCCCGCGGCGCGATAGCCAACCCCGCCGGGGACGCCACGCCTCGCTCCGCATTCAGGATCGCCTCTAGAAGCGCCCCTCGATGAGCGAGGCTGATGCGGGTTATGCCACAGGCGCGTTTCAAAGTCAAGATAAAACTGCACAATGTAATCAGTGACAAGTTGTCGCAGATAAATTGCGCGAATCGAAGCCGTACCCGTAGCCCGGATGGATGTCGGTCGCGTTGGAGCAACCTTATCCGCTCATTCCCGCGCAAGCGGGAATCCAGGACCTCTGCTGAGCCTTGCTCATCTCGTTCTGGGTCCCCGCTACGGGGCACCCCATCGCGCTGGCGCGATGGGGACCCCGCGCGGGGACGAGCGGTTGAGAGGTTGCCGCTCACCCCCGCGTAAGCGGGGGTCCAGCTGGGTCCCGGCAACAGGGCACCCCGTCGCGGACCCCGCGCGCGGATTGTGCTCCGAGGACCGTGGGTCAGGAACCGGACTCGCTCGAGTCGACGCCCCGCCGGTTGCGAGCGCCTTTGACGTCGTCCTCGATCAGGCTCCAGATGCGGTCCTCGATGGCGTGGAAGCGCGCCTCGCGCTTCAAGCCGAGCGCGCGCGGGCGCTCGATCGCGACCGGGATCTCGTCCTTGACCCGGCCCGGCCGCCCGGAGAAGACCACGACGCGGTCCGCCAGATAGATCGCCTCGTCGATCTGGTGGGTGACGAACAGCACGGTCTTTCTCGCCTGCAGCCAGATCCGCAAGAGCTCCTCCTGCATCAGCTCGCGGGTCTGTGCGTCGAGCGAGGCGAACGGCTCGTCCATCAGCAGGATCTTCGGATCGACGGCGAGCGCGCGGGCGAGATTCACCCGCTGCTGCATGCCGCCGGAGAGCTCATGGGGGTAATGCTGCTCGAAGCCGGCAAGCCCGACCAGGTCGATGAAGCGCGCCGCGCGTTTTCTGCCCTCGCGCGCGCCGACCCCGAGGCATTCGAGCCCATAGGCCACGTTGCCGAGCACCGTCCGCCACGGCAGCAGCGAGGCGTCCTGGAACACCACCGCGCGGTCGGGCCCGGGCCTGGCGACCGCCTCCCCATCGACCAGGATGCGGCCGGCGCTGGCGGGCACGAGGCCGTCGACGACCGACAGGAAGGTCGTCTTGCCGCAGCCGGACGGCCCGACGATGGCGACGAATTCGCCGTCCATGATCTTCAGGTTCACGCCGGCGAGCGCGGTCAGCCGCGTATTGGTGCGGGGCTGGACATAATCGAGCCGGATGTCCCGCGCTTCGAGCTTGGCGTTCATGGTGCCGTCACGCGATTCGTCCTGCCCGGTGCCCGGCTCCGGCCTGCGGTCACGTCGGCGGGCGCCAAGCCTCGACCCGACGCTCGATCAACTGCACGAGCTCGACCAATATCACGCCGATGGCGACGATGGTGAGCACCCCGACGAACACCTTGTCGGTCTGAAAGCGCGCGCCGGCCTGACTGATCATTGCGCCGATGCCGGCGGCGGAGCCATAGATCTCGCCGACCACGACCCCGATCATGCCACGCCCGACCGCGAGGCGAAGCCCCGCCAGCAGGAAGGGAACCGTGCTCGGCAGGATGATGGTCCGAAACAGCCGCCACTCGCCGGCGCCGAAGCTCGCCGCGAGCCGAACGAGCCGCGCGTCGGTGGTGCGCACCGCGGCATGGGCGTTGATCGCGATCGGCAGCACCGCGAGCAGGAAAACGATCAGCACCCGGGCGCCGAGCCCGGTGCCGACCCAGAGCACGATCAGCGGCAGGAACGCGACCTGCGGGGTGGCGTTGAGCGCCGACAGGAACGGCTCGACCGCGTAGGAGAGGCGGCGATACCAGCCGGCGGCGAGCCCGAGCGGGATGCCGACCGCGATGGCGAGCGCGACGCCGAGCCCGTAGCCGATCCCGCTGGCGGCGAGATCGCGCCAGATTTCGCCGGTCACGAAGGCCATGCGATAGGCCGCCGCCGCGACCAGCGTGGGCGAGGAGATGAAGATCGGCTTGAGCCGCAAACGCTCGGCGGCGGCGCCGAAGAGCGGCTGCAGCATCTCGCCCCACCAGCCGCGCGCGAAGCCTTCCCAGGCGATCAGGAACAGGATCACCATCAGCGCCCCGAGAATGACGCGCTCGTGCGCGAGATAGAAATTCCGCTCAGCGCGCATCGGGTCGCCAGGTCTCGAAATGCCGCTCCAGCCGGTCGAGCAGCGCGACCACCACGAGGCCCGTCGCCATGAAGACGAGCACGCCGAAGAACACCACGTCGGTCTGGAAGGTGTTGCCGGCGTCCGCGATCATGTGCCCGAGCCCGGCGGTCGCCGCATAGAGCTCGCCGACCACGACGCCGAGCAGCGCGCGGCCGGCGCCGTATTTCAGGCCGGTGAAGATGAACGGCGCCGTTCCCGGCAGGACGACGCTGGAGAAGATCTTCCAGCGCGAGGCCGAGAAGCTGCGGGCGAGGCGGAGGTAACGCGCCTCGCTCGTGCTCACGCCGGACTGGGTGTTGATCAGGATCGGGATGACGGCGCCGAGGAAGACCACCACCACCTTGGACCAGATGCCGATGCCGAACCAGATGACGATCAGGGGGAGGAGCGTGACGCGCGGCACCGCGTTGAGCGGATCGACGAACGGGCTCAGGAGGTATCGCAAGCGCCGGGAGAGGCCGATCGCGAGCCCGAGCGGGACCGCGATCGCGACCGCCGCGCCGTAGCCGAGCGCAAACTCGATGCCGCTGACCCGCGCGTCGTTCCAGAAATCGCGGTCGCGCACGAGGGCGTAGCCCGCGCGCGCGACCTGGGTGGGCGAGGAGATGAACAGCGGATCGACCAGGCCGAAGCGCGCCGCCGCCTCCCAGGCGAGCAGGAAGGCGATGAGCGTGCCGCCGCCGATCGCGAGGCGCTCGTGCGCGCGATAGAGGCTCACCATCGAAGAGCGCCGCGGGTTCAGGTCGTCTGGATCGTCGAGGCCCGCGGGTTCGTTCGTCATGGCTGGCCGGGCTTGTCCCACGAGTGTCCGGTTCGTGTACAGCGGTGCGGAGGACTCGGTCTGCTCCCTCTCCCCGTTCTTACGGGGAGAGGGGTGGGGTGAGGGGCGCCTTTCCCGAAATACTCAGGCTGTGGAGAGTCCCCCTCACCCGACCGCCTTCGCGTCGCTTTGCTCGCTCCGGCGGTCGACCTCTCCCCGCAAGCGGGGAGAGGTGGGAGCTCGCGGCACGCGCGTCGCGTCTCTCCTCAACGGAGCATGCGGTTACAATACGCGCCCTGGGCGTTTAGCCCTGTGCCACTTGGCGCCCGTGCCGGGTGGCGTGTAGCGTCTCCCTCTCCTCTCAACCGTCGAGGCACATCCATGAACGAGCGGTTTGATCTGACCGGACGCACCGTCATCGTCACCGGCGGCGGCAAGGGCATCGGCAAGGTCTATGCGCAGGAGTTCGCCAAGGCCGGCGCCCGCGTCGTCGCCGCCGACATCGACGGTGCCGCCGCCAAATCCGTGGCCGAGGACCTGAGCGGGCAGGGCCTCGCGGCGGTCGGCGTCGCGACCGACATCGCCAGCGACGAGTCGACCAGGGCGATGGCGCAGGCCGCGCTCGACCGCTTCGGCGCCATCGACGTGCTGATCAACAATGCCTCGCTGATGAGCGTCCTGCCGCGCCGCTCGTGGCTCGAGATCCCGGTCGAGGAGTGGGACGCGGTGATGGCGGTGAACCTGCGCGGCATGTTCCTCTCCTGCCGCGCGGTGTTCCCGGCGATGCAGGCGAAACGTCGCGGCAAGATCGTCAACATCTCCTCCTCGCGGGTGTGGGAGGGCACGCCCAACCGGCTGCACTACACCACGTCGAAGGCCGGCGTCATCGGCTTCACCCGCGCGCTCGCGCGCGAGGTCGGCGAGTTCGGCATCACCGTCAACGCGGTGACCCCCGGCATGACCCAGAGCGAGACGCAGGTGGCGTCGTCATCGGGAAATTATCTCGCCGCCCGCGTCGCCGGCCGCGCCATCGAGCGAGTCGAAGTGCCGGCCGATCTCGTCGGCGCGGTGATGTTTCTCTCCTCGGCGGCGAGCGACTTCATGACCGG
>WNFF01006391.1_pt1 | contig 17866 bp, 18 predicted proteins | sample 5400441 | NCBI WGS metagenome assembly WNFF01 (sample SAMN13153345, study PRJNA577476) | soil metagenome | isolation source: 120 cm saprolite under Douglas fir tree site 2 hole 3 replicate 1 | place: USA:California | collected 2015-04-18 | reverse complement strand
TTCGGGCGTAAATCAATTGCGCCTTGATTCGCACACGTCCCGCCGACTGCACCACCGCGCCTTCCACGATTCCATCCACATTCAGCTCGCGGGCAATCTGGGAGAGGGGTTTCTTCGAGTTTTTGTAACGTGACGAGGAGGTCCGTGAAATCACACGCAGGGCCCTAACCTTGCCGAGCTCGGTGATCAGTGCGTCGGTCATTCCGTCGGCGAAGTAGTCTTTCGAGGCATCCCCTGTAAGGTTTTCGAGTGGCAGGATGGCGATCGAGCGAATCGGTGCCGGAGCGCCCCGGACGAGAAGGTGCTTCAGCTTGTCCCGCAGTCCCCATTCATTGGCAAGAACGAGCAATGCGAGTAGCCCTGATGCAGCTACGACTGCGGCTAAGCCCCAGAGCCTGCGCGATGGAGTTGTAGTGACAACCGCCTCGCCCAATATCTCCGCCGTGTCGGCGGGCCATGAGACAATGCGTGGCCCTTCGGCCAATTCACCGTTCTCGGCCTTAGTGGCAAGTATTGCGCTGCGCTCTCTCCACCACCCGTCGATCTCCGATTTATAGGCGTACACGGTACCCAGTTTTTCGTGAATTTGGCGGTGTACGGGGAGGCCTTCCTTCTTTTCCCACCGCTGGACAGTGCGCACCTCGCGGCCGAGATACGCGGCAATCTCTTTCCACGAGTCCAGAAAGTTCTCTGGACGTGATTCACCTATAGGGATGGGGGGAGGAACTTCGCCGTGTGACATTCAGTAAGCGCCGTTGGTTGAAGGACTTACCCGCATCTTAAGTCATGCATTGACGTATTGCAATCTATACTCTGCCCTTGGGAACCCACGACAAACTGCGTCACTTTCCGAGTGTCGCTCCATGTCGCTTGCCCTGCTCGGGAATGCTCTCTAGGCTTCACACCGGATTCAGGTTTGTCCGCAAAATATAAGGAGGTTCACGATGAAGCGCGATCTGAAGTACTTGAAATCAGGACTTAAGCAAGCGACGCTTTGCCTGCTCGCGGTCAGCGCCATGGCCGTCATCATGCCGGCTTTAGCGCAGCAGTCGAATACGGGCCTTCGGCTGTACGACAGTTTCGACAACAGATTCCTCGATCCTTCAAAATGGCTCGCTCAATGGCAATGCGGCGGGACAGTGATGGAATGCGTGCGTGAGATCCAAGAGGACCAGCTTCGTTTGCGCGTTCGCGCCTATGGAGCCACGGACTCCAACGTCGGTACACAATTCGGCGGTTCTGGTCTTACTCTGGCCTCCAGCTCCGTCACCGATATCGCTACGGACTTGATTATTCGGCGCTCGACTGCGGACGCCTGCAGCACAAACCCTGGTCTTGTCGGGCACGCACAAGTGCTGATATTTGGATCTTTCTTCAATGGTGGTGGGAACACGCCAGATGATGACGTCCAGGCCTTTTTGCAGCTCGACCGTTATTCATCCGATTCGCCTGGCGTCGTCTTGGTTGGCGGGTTCCTGAAGTACCAGGGCCAATTTTTCGACCATGCTGATCTCGGGCCAGTGAATGTTGGCGAGCATGTAAGAGTCGAACTGCTTTGGGACCAGCCGAACCACCGTTTTGTTATCCGTCTCTTCCGGCCCGCCTCCGGAACCTTTGCCGAACAGGTTATGCCGTATGCCATTTCGGATACCACGGCGGCCGTGTCGCCGTTCAGGAACATAAACGCCAACGTGTACCCTGCAAATTGCGTTGGCACACGAACATCTTCGGAATTGGAAGTCCTATTTAATGATGTTTTGACCAAGTAGCCAGATGTGGCGGTGAGACAGACCATTAGATTTGTACGCAAAATATAGGAGGTTGGGAAAGCGCTTGAGCCTTCGCAAAAGGGTCCGGCGTAATCCAGGTCCTTGTAACCCTTCAGTAGAGGCAGTTCGCGTCGCTATGCGTGAGATTTTTGGGCGGTTGCAGCGAACACCTGAACAGCCATAGCCGCAACCGCCCAGTCGTCCCAAATTCAGAGCCCAAGGAGCTTACGTTGAGAGATAACGCCGCAAGTCATCGGCTGGAAGTGCATGCCTTCCTAATGCTCGAAAGAGTAGCCGGGTCGAAGGAGTTCCTTGTATCGGTTCTTCTTCAAGCGGATGGGCAATTCATCGGGAAAACCTCCCTGGGAACCGCGACCGAAGGCCAGGAAATCCTGCTCTCCTTGCGTTGGGACAAGCCGAAGCAGCGTTTCGTGGCCAGTTCTCAAGCGGCGGGGAGCGCGCCAGTACTGTCGTTCATCCCATTTTCGTCGCCTGGCGCGTTCCGATTGCCATTTTCTCCGGATTCTCGATGGCGAAGGGCTTCGTGCTGAACTCGGCTGCGAACAATGCTGCCGAAGCCCGTGACAACAAGAACCGAAGCCTGTTTGTTGGTACGCACAATCTTTGGCGTTTTAGAGATTAGACAGTAAAACCTCTGTTAACTTTGTATGTGTAAGCAGGAGAGGGGTTTCCATATGCGCAGTGCCGTGTTGGTTTGTTTCCTGATTCTCGTTCCGTGCTCGCTTCGTGCCCAAGACAAAAAGGGTGATTGGAAGGCGTTATACGGTCTTCGCTCCGGGGAAAAGGTTGAGCTAGTTGAGACCAACATGAAGAAGCACGTTGGCGCTTTCTCTACTGTCACCGACGAAACGATTCAGATGCGCGAAGGATTAAACGACATCGGCATTCCCAAGGAAAACGTCGCGCGCGTGACGGTACTCGACAAGAGCCATCGCCTCCGCAACGCTTTTATCTTTGGCGCTGCCGGCGCTGGAACGGGCGCGGGAATCGGCGCGGCAACGCAAAGGTGCTCCAATTCCATTGATACCCTTTGCGGGATAGGACGCGGCATCGCGGTCGGTCTCGGCGGGCTAGTGGGGTTGGCGGGAGGTGCCGGCATCGGCGCCGCAATACCCAGTCATCCCACAATTTATCGAGCAGAGCCCGCGAAATCGAATACGCCCCGTTGACGCAGTGCGGTCTCGCCCGAATGGACGTTGAATAAAAAAGGCCGGCAGGGGGCGCGTCCCTGCCGGCCAAATAATTGCCTGCTATTTCAGGTACCGGCCTTTGAGACGTTGGCCGCCTGCGGGCCTTTCGGCCCCTGAACAATTTCGAATTCGACCGGGTCTCCTTCTTGCAACGTGCGATAGCCGTCCCCGGCGATCGCCGAATAATGGACGAAAACGTCTGGGCCATCATCGCGCCCGATGAAGCCATACCCCTTGGAATTGTTAAACCACTTGACGGTTCCTTGCACTTCGCGTTCCCTCCTGAATAGGGACTAGAAGATTTCGCTCCACAGCGCCAGGCGAATAATCCTAACGCTGTTAAAGATACGAATCGCGCGGAGTGTACCAGAATCGAAGTGCCAGTCAATAGACCTTTCTTCTTTATAGCAAAGATAAATTTGTACTAATCTGGCCACAAAACCGATTTAATCGCTTCCGGCGGATTTCACCGCTTCGCCGGGGCGAGAAACCTGAAATAATAGAGAATCCCGGCGATGGACTTGGCGTCGCGCAGCTTTCCTCCGCGGATCATTCCCTCCAGTTGCTGGCGGCTATAGGCCCGGGAAATGATTTTCTCGTCCCCTTCGGGCTCAGCTTCCCCCGCGGTAAGGCCTTCCGCCAGCAGGATGAACATGCGCTCTTCCAGGAAACCGGGCGTCGGAAAAACGTCCAGGAAGACGCGCATCCGTTTTGCGCGAAACCCTGTTTCTTCAATGAGTTCGCGGGCTGCCGCTACCTTGGGAGTCTCGCCCGGATCCATCCGTCCGGCCACCAATTCCCACAAATACTGCCGCGTCGCGTGGCGGTATTGCTGGATCAGCAGGATTCGCGCGTCCGGTAGAACAGGAAGAACCACCACCGAGCCAGGATGGGTAATGACTTCGCGGGTCACCCGGACGCCGCTCGGTTCGACAACCTCGTCGCGCCGAATCCCGAAGACTGGGCCATTGTAAATTGTCGCGCTGCTCAGTACTTTTGCCGCGTTCGCCCGCATTGAATCTGAAGATTTTTTCATTTTCGCTTTCCTGTTCCATTTCCCGTGCCACATGATACCGGGAAACATGAATTTCGCCACGCCGTGCCTCACCGCGGCCAGGTCGCGTCCTGGTTTGCTTGCGGGGAGGCCGAGCGCCTATACTCGGCGTTTGGGATGAGCGCGGAAGGGGACACAGGCGGAAGCCTGTGCTACTGAATGTCGATTAACACCATCATCGTGGATGACGAGAAGCCGGCCCGCGACGAACTGGCCTTCCTGCTGAAGGGATTCCCTGAGATGATCAAAGAGCACGCCCCGGACCTCGTGTTCCTGGATGTGAAAATGCCCGGTCTGGACGGATTCGGCGTTTTGAAAAAGCTCGTCGAACGCAAAATGAAAATGCCGCACGTGGTTTTTGCCACCGCGTTTGACCAGTATGCGGTGCAGGCATTCGACGTGAATGCCGTGGACTACGTGCTCAAGCCGTTCGACAAAGCGCGCATCGCCAAGGCCATCGCGCGGGCGCGAAAAATGGTGGAGACGCAAACCTCCGCAACCGACAGGCTGGAGCAATTGGTCAGCCAGCTTGGCGCGGGGAAACAGAATTCCTTGCCGCCAGTGAAAATTCTGGTGAGGGCGCAGCAGAAATTGCTCCTGGTGGACGGCGAGGATCTGGTCTGGGCCTCCGTCGACCGTGGTTCTGTCTCCGTCATGGCCCGCGAAACCGAGGGCTCGTCGAATTACCGCACCCTCGAGGACCTGACCGAGGCGCTGGATTCGGAATCGTTCTGGCGGCCGCACCGCTCCTTCCTGGTGAACATTCACCACATAAAGGAAGTCGTGCCGTGGTTCAACTCCACCTACATGCTCAAAATGAACGACAAAAAGCAAACCGAAATCCCCGTAAGCCGCACCCAAATCAAACGCATGCGCGAACTCTTTAAACTGTAGGCTTCTCCTGGACTGACACGTCGCTTACTCGATGAAGACAGCGGTGCGGTGAAACATAGGGGCGCCGGTCCACGTATAGTTCTCCAAGAAGGGTCAATGTCCTATTCGCCCATACTGGTTGTTCATATTTGCGCTGGGAGCTTGGGGTTGCTGTCCGGGACCGCGGCAATGTCTTTCCGCAAAGGCTCTCCCCGCCAAGTGCTGGCGGCGAAGGTCACTCGCTGCTCACCTAGTATCTAGGAGACACCATGGCCACCCGCACAATTCTCCTCACCAGCCTGAGAATCCTGGCGGTGTGTCTTCTGTTTGCGGTCTGCTTTACTGTTGGCGGTGCGCTTTCCGGACTCGATAAGATCGGTCAGCAAACGGTCGCGTCCCAGCCCGCCCCGCCTGCCAACCAAGTCCCCCAGATGCCTGAAAATTTTCTTCGCAGCTTTCTGGTTTTTACTTTCTGTGTTGGCGGCGCTCTCTCCTACCTCATCCTCAGGTCTCGCTGGCATGGCTGGATGCTCGCCGGCGCAATCTTTGTGGCGATGTACGGCATCTCGACCGTCGCCATTCAGGTCGAATCTGTTGCTTTCCTCTCAAACAAGTTGCCTCCAGGAATGATTCGGGCCCTTTTCGTGCAAGGTGCGATTGTCGCGGCTTTGTTCGCGCCTCTGGCTGTCCTGGCGCTCGGCAAGTGGCGCGCTGCTTCGCTTCGCGCACCTATGCCGCCTGCTCCCCCGCTGAAGCTGGATTCGATCCTGCTGCGGTTTGCCATCCTCGTCGCGGCCTTCGTCTTCCTCTACATGTTCTTCGGTTACTACGTCGCTTGGAGAAACCCCGACCTTCAGCGCTACTACGCGGGGCCGGAACTGGCAACCTTCTGGGCGGCATGGAGGCACAACTGGACAAGCTCCCCTTGGATTTACGCTCTTGCCGCGTTCCGCGCTCTCCTCCACATCGCGTGTCTGTACCCGCTCGTTCGCATGCTCCACGCTTCCCGGGGGGAGTCGGCCTTGGCTGCGGCGCTTTTTTTGGCTTGCTGGACAACCGTCTTGCTGTTACCCAATCCCTTGATGCCCGCCAGTGTGGCGCGCAGTCATTTTTGGGAGACGCTGGGCTTCAACTTGGTCTTCGGCGCCCTCGCAGGATGGCTCCTGTGCTTTACTGCGCCCGCCAAGCCGGCGGCCAACTAGAAAATAGAAATTAGAAAAGGGACAAGAGAAAGACCCCGCCCTTCGACTACGTCGAACGATGGGCCACCCGCGGCACCCGGCCGCCGCGCTGCATGTTCGGCATGATAGTATTTGTGGTGGCAGAGGAGCAACGTTGCATTGGAAGGTTACATTCGACACACCTCAGCACCGTCCCGGCACTTTGGATATTATGGAGTACATCTTTAACGTATCAAGGGACTCGGAACGTGAAACCAGCGTGTCCGTCGGGATTACCGCACAGGAGAGAGACTGGCCGCCTGAGAATAGGCTGTCGAGAGTCGACATTATAGAAGCAGCCGGCGATTGGCTGCGTTCTTGCCTTGAAAAAGGGAAGCGTGACCCGTTCAATAGACCTGAAACAGACAAAGTCTTAGTCATGCCGCAGGGTACTCTGGATCACTGGCGGAGAGACCATTCTTTTCGAGATTGGCCCTGCTGATTAGTTGTATTGCCCCCGCAGACTACCTTAGCGGCCTTTGAATCATTCCTTTTTGCGTTCACGCCGACCCTGGGGTAACTCATTCCAAGGAGGTTTGGAGTGAGTCGAGAAATGCCTTCGCATCCCGCAGGTCTTGCTTCATGCGGTCGCCAGCGGACGCGACAGCAGGAAGTTTTGTATTTGCGACGTCGCCATCCAATTCGGGTATGCTCCGTTCAATGTATTTCGAGTACCGCAGAACGTCCGATTTGATCAATGGCTGAATTCTGACTCTGTCTGCGCTACTTGAAATGTTTTCGTAAACCTCCAACAACGCACTAATGGAATCGAGACGTTCCGCAGTGTGTTCCGCTACGACGGACAAACCCATTGAGATTTCGTATTCTTCTCGCTCGTTGCGGTGTGATCCTGAGAAATCCAAGAAGTCGCGAAGGTGCTGATGGAAACGTTTCGCCAGGTCTAGCGATTTGCTCCGTGGGCTTGACTGAGCCGTGGCTTCTTGTCCTAGGCTTGTCGACGGGAGAGGCATCGCGGGGGTGCTGACAGCTCGTGCTTGAGGTTGTTGAGGGGGCGGTGTCTTTCCATCAGCCTCCCCATGCAAGTAGATGAGAACGCTACAGACGCCGTGAGTTTGGATGGCATCGGCAATCTCGTTGTCCTTCTCGCCGAGGCTCCGTCCCAAACGCCACACTTCGCTTGTGTCTCGTTCATCGCCCCGGCATTGATCATTGGCTTGCGGTGTCAGCTTTCGGATGTCGAGAATTTTGTACTTGATCTTGACGGCCTTGCCCTGGTTCCCGCCTTTCAGGGCATGTACCCACATGGTTGTGCCTTTGATCTCGGTCTCATAGCGGTCTCCATCGGTAAGGGGCACGCAATTACCGCTGCCAGCGAGAGTACCCCCTCCACCACCGTCAGTACGGCCAGCAGCAGCAGCGCCGACTATTGCCGCAGCTAGGACGTTGGGCCGGTCTGTGCATGCAATCGTATAAACCATATTCTCGGAGTCGATGACCTTCTCACTCACGTCCGTCGTCCGCGTCGTCATGGGAGTAGTTTTAGCGGGAGTAGTCGTGGTGTCACAGTCCATGCGGATTCTCATCGTTCCAGCGCCAGAATCAGTGCCAGTTCCGGAACAATCAGTAGTGCTCTGCCCTGGAGTTGTGTGGTAGGTCGTCCGCTCGTTCACGCGAGATCCGTGCGTTATAGCCGTAACGATCAGGGTCTTCTTGTCCTCGGCGCTAGAGCCGCACACGAGAATTGCTGCGGCCACAAGCAAGAACGTTACTCTACGCACTGTGGCACCTCACTCTTAAGGGCAGAATTATTTCCGCTCAGGCTTTTCGGTCGATTCGAGATTCATGGCGTTAGGATACCACTTTCGAAAACGGACGGGGCGCGATACAAGGCGGGTGGGGCAGGCTTTTGAATGGGTGGCGCACCCTTTGGCGTTTGGTTTTTCAAAGGGTGCGGTCTTTCCGTATGTTTATGACTGACTTCCCTAGTTTTATTTTCTCTTGGCGGACTTAACTCGTTTTGTGTGCGCATTGATGATTCGGCGTCCGGATCCATCCCGTTTCTTGAAAGCCACTCCTGACGCGGCGGATTGCACCATATACGCCGAGCGCGTCATGCCCGCTCGTCGGGCTAGACGGTCGATCATCTCGATCTGGTTCTCCCGCGCCGTGACATTGACGCGCACGGTTTTCGTTTTGTTGAAGTCTGTACTCACTAGAAACGCTACTGCATTTTCTCGATTGGGATCACCGGCCAGATCATCGATCTTTGACGGCTTCGGAATCTTCTCCCCGTCTTCCAGCATTCCTGCTATATGAAACGCCAATACTTCTGGAGCCTTGCGGCGAGCCTCGTCGAGTGACTTTCCCGCCGTCACGCAGCCGGGAAAATCAGGAAAGCTGACCCCAAAATCAGATTTACTGTCTTTATGCAAATAGGCGATGTAGTCCATTTTACCTCAGCCTGATGCCTGCTTGTTTTTCTATGCTTCTAAGCGTCCCGATGGGAATGTCACGGACCGGATGCGGCACCGTTACTCTGCCCGTTTTCGTGCCGTGCTTGAACTGCTTGTGGCTCCCCTCGTGCGCAACTTCAAACCAGCCGTCTTCGCGCAAGCGCTGGATGACCTCCCGGCTGCTCATGCCGCATAATACACACTTTTAACACACTAGTCAAACTCACGGCGGGTGGTGCAACTCTAGGGTGCGTTTTTTGGCGCGCGCCTAAGCAACCGCGGACGATCAGGCTGCTGCGTCGAGCGCCGGTGGCTTGGCGCCCTTGATGACAAGCCAGAACATGAACGCCAGCTCCCCGAAGACGGCGGGCTGAGTGAAGGTAAACACCTGGTCATAATATTGCGGCGACAGTACGCCGGTAAGGCTCAGGATCACCCAGGCAAAGCCGGCGAGGGCGAGCCAGACGCCCAGGAACCGCGGCAGGAATCGCGACCGGTACACCAGCAGCGCGAGCGGGAGGAGCCACAGACCCGAAAACAGTTCGGCGACAACAAATCCGTAAAAATGCAGATTGAGGAACAGCATCGCCAGAGCCTCCCGCTGAGGCTTGTCGAATATAGACAGGAAATCAGCCCCGCGCACGAGGACGAGGGCAGCGATGGAGTTCAGCTCATTTAGAAACGCGATCGGGACCGAGACCACAATCAATAGCACCATGAGCGAGGCGTGCCGCCGGTTGACCCCCTTGAGCAGGTCGTACAAAGCCAGGGCCACGAAGATAAAACCGGCGTATCCGATGAGTTCGGCCACGATGCCGAGGCGAAAGAGCGTCTCGTGGGCGGCGATGTTGCTGGCCGTCGCCGCTGCGTTTCCATGCACAATGAGCTTGCTCGGAACATACATCAAGGGGAAGAAGCCCACTATTGACGTGAGCACATACAGCAAGCCTGCCAATCTGCCTGGGTTCTTGGCCGAACTCATGTGTCCTCCATAGTTGTAAGGGGCCTAATGAAAGGGTCTACCGGAGTTAACGGCGAAGGCCGTCAAAATGTTTCGCCACACGAGCAAAAAGGCGGCTCGTGTCTGGCACCCCGGGGGTGCTATAAGGCTGTATGCTCTATGTCTTTCCCCATTACGTGATTTAGCAGGAGGGCACCATGCGTGGAGAACGGGCGCTGAAGGTTGTATTGGTCGTGGTGGGATTGCTCTTTGTGGCTGCTGTTTATCCCTTGCTGATGGTTGTCAGGCAAGAGCCGGCGTTGGCGATGATGCTTAGCGTCTATGCCACTCTCGGGGTTTTCGTGTTGCTGGCAGCGCGTAACCCATCGGCGAATCGCAGCCTCATTGCCTTCACCGCATGGTCGAGCTTTGCCCATGCCGCACTTATGGCGGTGCAGGCATTCCGTAATTTCATCCCACGCAGCGAACTGCTAGGCGTGGCTTTATTTGCTGTCATTGGTGTCACCCTGATCGTGCTCGCGCCACCAAAGCAATCCATGCAGCCGGTATCCGCCGTCGGCGCCTAGACTCGGGGCGTTTCCGGGTCCCGCCCTGCCTTTAACGCTTAGCGCAAACGGCGGGTGGGGCAGGCTTTTGAATTGCGTGGCGCACCCCGCGGTTTTCAGGGTGCGGTTTTTTTCATCGATGGACTGACAAACTCTATGCCTTCAACATCTTCCGCGATCATTCGAATTACCCACTAAATAAACATTGACACCCAGTATCTTTTGTGTTATAGTGTTTTTGCCTTGACCGTGGCGGAGAAAGGAGCGCCTCCCTTTGCCCGCTACGTCTCTATCTTCACTTTCCGCCGTTCAGCCGCCCCAGTCCTCTCCCTCTGCCTTCACCTCAGTGAGCGGTGCCCGCCCCATTCCCGTCGGGGCGTTAGTTCCTGTCCTTCTTTTCGCCGACCGCTGTCCACTGAACTTCCCCGATCAAAGATCCCGACCCGGTCGGGACCCTGTCAAGGTCACTGCCCACCATTCCTTTAAGTCCTTTAGCTGCAACACTTATGGACCTCCCCGCAAGTATTGCAAACAAAAGACTTATGGCTTGAGTAAACCCTTTAGATGCAACACTTACAAAAAGCACGGGGGTGGGGCAGTCCGGGAGCGATTTCTTCATTCAACCCCGTCTCCCATCTTCCGTACCCTCTTCCAAGTTCCGTATCCCGCAACCCCTTTGTTTGCCACTCTTACGAAAACACCGGGGGTGTGGGGGTATTCTTCCCATTTTGGAACGTGCGATTCGTTACTTCACGACCGTCGCTTTTCCGCCGGGCCACTGAAGCACGGTTCCCGGTGGGTTGGCTTCTTTGCGGACGTAACCCATTCCGAGGATGCGCGGCGGGTCCGAGTCCCAGGTTCTTGCGGCGCGGGTGACGTGGCCCACTTCTTTTCCGTCGAGGGTGAGGGACGCTTCCGGCTCGGGCACGGCGTTGCCCGAAAAGGCCAGTTGGACGCGTTGGCGGTTGACCTGCCCGCGGGAGCGCACGCGCTCCACGATCTCCTGTCCCGTGTAGCAGCCTTTCGTGTAGCTGATGTGGCTGTCCTGCAATCCGGCTTCGTGGGGAATCTGTTTTTCGCCGAAGTCATAGCCAAACCATGGCACACCCTGCGCGAGCCGCAGCCCGCTCAACGCCGTGTATCCCATCGGCCCGCCGCCGTCCTTTCGTGCCGCCTCCGAAAGAATTTGCCAAAGCCCCGCCAACTCTCCGCTTTCCACAACGAACTCCGCCCCGGGAACTCCTCCCGGAGAGCGTTTTACAATCCGGCAGGGAATCACATCTTTCGAGACAGACTTGCCTGCAATCTCGCTGTCGACGCTGGTAAGTTCGCTCAATGGTTCGAGATTGATCCCCGCGAGGTCCTTGACAATCGCAGCGGTCTTCGGACCCTCCAGCGCCAAGGTACCGTAGCGCCCCGACTCATCCGTCAGCGTCACGTCATCCATGATGATGTACTTGTCCAGCCATTCGATCAGCCGCTCCCGAATCATCGCGTACGATACGCCCAAGAGCCGCTCCGCAAACGCATACGTCTCGATCTCCGCGAGAATGTGACCCTGCGGATTCAGCAGCAGCGAAACGACGCCGTGGCCTGCCGGAAGATCTTTAACGTTGTTCGTAAGGATGGCGTTCAGATAGCGGACGCGGTCTGGCCCAGTGAACGAAAGGTATGCGCGGTAATTTTTGTCGATCAGCGCCACCGTCTCGCGCGCGTAACGATATTCCGCTGCCGCATCGCCAAAGTCATCCGGCAAAGCGCATCCGAGCCACACGCCCATCTTCGCGCCTGCCGCAACGTGCCCGGCCGCAAGGGGAGTGTCCAGGACCGTGCCACCAGCTCTACGGTCGGCTGTACCCTGCGTCGTCATTTCCACGCCTTAGCGCCTCCTCCTGCACTTAGTCTAGCAAAGCGAAGCCCAGCCCAGCCATGCACAGTCCGGCGTCGCGCCCGAAAATACTCCGAAATTGTTTCCGCAGTTTTTTCCGCTCTGTGCGCTCTGCGTACTCGGCGAACTCTGTGTTAAATGTTTTTCTTCCAGCCCATCGCCACCGGGCGCAAATCCCTTCTTCTCCGATGCTATACTGCTCCCCATGAACGACGGCCGCACAGCCCTCAACGCCGCCACTGACGGAATGATTCACATCACCATTCCCGTGGGGATGTTGCAGTGCAATTGCTCGATCATCGGCGATCCGGCCACCCGCGAAGCCCTGGTCGTGGACCCCGGCGACGAAGTCACCCGCATCCTGGAACTGATCGGCCGCCACCGCCTCACTGTCAAAGCCATCGTCAGCACCCACGCGCACATCGATCACGTCGGCGGCCTCAGCAAACTTCACAAATACACCGGCGCGCCCGTGCTCATGCACCGCGACGACCTGCCGCTCTATCAAGCGATGGATATGCAGGCCGCCTTCCTCGGCGTTCTCCCGCCTGAGCTCATCGATATCGATCAGTTGCTGAAGGAAGGCGACGTTCTTCGCTGGGGATCGTTTGAGGCCCAGGTCATTCACACCCCCGGCCACACGCCCGGCAGCGTATCGCTCTATCTCCCGCACGACGCCGGCAAGGTTATCGCTGCTCCGGGAATGCTAACCGTTCTTGACGAGACGGGCGAGAAAATCTCTCTATCGGATTTGTTGAAGAAATCAATCAACGCGGATGAACCCGCCCCAGACCTGCCCCTCGATGAATCGGAGAAAATCCCGCCTTCTCCGCCGCAGCTTTTTTCCGGAGACACCCTGTTTGCCGGCAGCATCGGCCGCACCGACCTGTGGGGCGGCTCCATGGAGCAAATCATGGATTCCCTGCGCGCAAAATTGATGCACTTGCCCGACGACACCGTCGTCCACCCCGGCCACGGCCCCGTCACCACCATCGGCGACGAGCGCCACATGAATCCTTTTTTGCAGCCTGAGTAGGATCGGAGGACAACAGAAAATCTCAAAGCGCTCAAAAGAAATCGTTGGCAAGAATACGCACAAATCAGCTCTGTGATTTTTGTTTTGCCAGGCGCATCTCTTCCATCACCGATTGCACCAATTCCTTCGCGTGCACCAATTCCTGGTTGATGATGCGCAGGTCCATCGCGGGAACCGCCGCGTTGCGCTGGCTGGTGCAGTAAACGCCATGCTGGCCGACCAGCACCAGCGCGTTCGTTAAGCGGTCCAGCGACACCGCTAGCCGCCCCCGCTCGCGTCCGAACATCTGTTCGTAATGCTCCAGCTCTTCCCGATGCTCCTCGAATGCGGACATCATCTGGCTCCCTCTTGCAGCGTGTCCAAAAAACCGCGATAGCACGCGGTTCGCTGTGCGGGCTCGCGAAATCGGCCAACCCGGTTGGCCTTGCGGGACCGGAGTTGCACATCGGGCACACGCAGTTCGCTCCAAACTTTACCGCATCGCGCACGCGGAACATAATTTGCTCAAGCCACAAAGACACGCCTCCTGAAACTCGTGTGGCTGGCGATTTACATGGCGTAGTGAGCGCCCGGTCCTTCAAGGAGTTTCCGAAGGGCGGGGCTGGAGCAACCAAACAATGCGACGTTCCGACCTGGTGCAGCACAAAGAGAAGGAGAAGGGCGCCTCAACGCGCACTTCGCAGATCGTTTTCGGCGAGCGGCAGCACCTTCTCCGGGTGCTCGATTCGCTCGAGGGCACGGATTTGCCGATCGCGCGCATGCAGCAGGAGCGGCGCATCCTGGAAGAATTGATCCACGCCCGCACCCGCGATTTGAACCACATCAATACCGCGTGGGATGAGAAAATCGGGCTGGTGCTGAGCTCGGATGCGAAGCCGGAGATGCTCGAAAAACTCTGATCAGCGAACACCCGCGAGCCAATGCCAAAACGCTCAACAAGCTGGCGAAGCATCCCTATGGGGCGATTCGCGAAAACGTCGCGCGCCATCCCAACGCCGATGCCAACACGCTGACCTGGCTGAGCCGGGATCGCAGCCAGCCGCTCTGGTACCTCGTGGCTTTCAATCCCAATACCCCCACGCCGCTGCAGCGCCGCTTGCGCGATCGCCTGAAGCGTCTAGGCGAAAACCAAGCCTCCAAGTAAGACTCGAATCGTATCGACAGTTGAGGATTCTGGTCCGTGGCGCCTCCGCGGGGCTGTGCGCTTTAGTTTAAGGAAACGCCAAGCTGCCAGAACAGGAAGCTGAGGATGTCGGTATTTTCCTCGATCTGCTTGTTGACGGGCCTTCCGCCGGAGTGGCCGGACTTGGTGTCGTACAGCAGCAAAATCGGGTGATTCGAACCGTTGGCGGCTTGCAGCCGCGCGGCCATTTTTCGCGCATGCAAGGGAGCGACGCGGGTGTCGCCGTCACCGGTGACGAAGAGTGTTGCGGGGTATTTCGCGCCTGCCGCGACGCGATGATAGGGAGAATACTCGTAGAGATATTTGAATTGATCGAGATTCTCCGCGCTTCCGTACTCGGGAACCCAGTAGGATCCCTTTAAGAATTTTTGATAGCGGAGCATGTCCAGGAGAGGATAGGCACAAACGACGGCCTGGAACAGGCCGGGGCGTTGCGTCATTGCCGCGCCGACAAGCAAGCCACCGTTGCTGGCACCGTCAATCGCCAACTTGGAAGAAGTTGTGTATTTGTTGGCGATCAGGTATTCGGCGGCCGCGATAAAATCATCAAACACCGTCTGCTTTTTCCCGAACATTCCCGCGCGATGCCAATCCTCGCCGAATTCTCCACCGCCACGAAGATTCACATCGGCAAGAATTCCGCCGCTTTCCGCCCAAATCAGCGCGAGGGGCCAGTAGAACGGCGTTTCACTGACATCAAACCCGCCGTAGCCGGTCAGCAAAACGGGGTTCAAACCGTCGGTCTTCAAGCCTTTCTTGTGGAACAGAAACATGGGCACGCGCGTTTTGTCCCTGGATTCGTACCAAACCTGCTGGATGTCAAAGGCAGCGGTATCAAATGGCGCTTTGTCCCTGGCCCAGATCTCGGATTTTGCGCTCGTGACATCGTAGCGAAAAATAGCGGGGGCGGAACCGTAGGATTCGAACGAGAAAAAAAGCTCAGTGCTTTCCCAGCGCCCTGACGTGGGTCCCACAGTGCCGAGCGACGGAAGGGGAATGGAGTCCTGCACATTCCCGCCGGCGCCAAAGACTTTCAACTCCGAAGAAGCATTGTGGGTGTACTGGCCGATGAGCTTTCGGCCGGAAGCAGCAACGCTTTCGAGATGAACGCTGGTCTCGGGAACCACTTCCTTCCAATGTTCACGTTGAGGAGTGGCGAGGCTGGTTGAAAATACATGCCACAGGGGTGCGTTCCAATTGGTGAAAATGAAGAGATGGTCGCCGGCGAAGATCGGAATAAATAGCGACTTCTGGCCGCTGACGGCGGCCACGACCGGGCCGTTTTCTTTCAGGTTCTGAACGTAAATTTCTGTCTGTTCGGATCCGGAGCCAAATACAATTTGGTAGAGGAGATAGTTGCCGTCCTCGGATAATTGCAGGCCAAGGATTTTGTCTTTACCAAGGTCCTTGCCGAAAATCATCCGGTCTTTTGCGGGATCGTCACCCATGCGGTGAGCGAAGGCGCGAGGGCCATCGGGGGTAACAAAAGAATAATAGACGGTCTTGTCGCCGGGAGCAGGCTCCACGGCGAAGTACTGCCCTTTTGGAAATGCGTCGGAGAGCGTCTTCTTGGCGTCCACTTCCAAGACACGGAGAGTGATCTCATCCTGGCCGCCATCGCGGCGGCCGTAGAAGACGAATTTGCCGTCGCGGCTGACATTTTCAAACGTGACGCTGGCCGAGTGATCGGGGCTCCAGGGAAGCGGATCAATCAAAACTTCATCGGGAGCGTTCAAGGCGCGGCGAATATAGATCTGCATCAGATCCTGGCCGGCCGGGCGCTTGCGGAAAAAGTAGCGGCCGCCGCGTTCCACGGGGGCTTCAAAAGAATCGGTGTGCAGGAGCTCCTCAAGACGCTTGGTGAGTTGAGCGCGGCCCGGGAGATGCGAAAGCACTGCTTCGGTGCACTTTTGTTCGGCGTCGATCCATGCGCGCGTCTCAGGACTGTTTTGATCTTCGAGCCAGCGATAAGGGTCAGCCACAACGGTACTGCCGTAAGTGTCCTTGGCCGAATCAATTCTCGCTACCGGCGGACATTTTGCCGCCGGTGCGGGTTCCTGAGTGCGGGCGAGCTGCGCAATTTGCAGGCTCACGGCGAAAAGCAGCGCGCCGCGGAACGCTGTTCGCGTTGCTCCGATTAATATTTGGCGGGCGTGAAAAGCGTAATTCAAGCCGGTTTGCACGATTCCTCCTGCGCTTCCGGGAAAACGGATAATATCACCGAATCTCCGGAGGAACCGAGGCTCTTCGATAGTAGAATCGCCCGGAGCGAACTTGACAGAACAAAATGGCGATCTTCTGGTGAGAATGGCGGCGAGTGACGCGCAATCCGCGGATGCAATTCTGTTCTTGCGGCAGTCCAAGTTGCGCATCGTGGTTCTGTCCGTTTTGCTCCTAATCCCTTGTGTGTGGCACCGGCGCATCGAGGCGGGGGACCTCGCGAGCCACGTGTACAACGCGTGGCTGGCGCAATTAATTGAAAAGGGGCAGGCGCCGGGGCTGTACATCGCGAAGCAGTGGAACAATGTTTTGTTTGATGTGCTGTTGCTGCGAACGGCAAATCTTGCCGGCGTTGCGGCGGCTGAGAAGATCGTCGTCTCGATCTGCGTGCTGGTTTTCTTCTGGGGAGTTTTCGCATTTATTCGAACGATCACGGAGCGGCCGCCGTGGTTTCTCGCCCCCTGCATTGCCATGCTGGCGTATGGCTATTCCTTCAGCATGGGTTTCCTGAACTATTATTTATCACTCGGGCTGGCTTCTTTTGGACTGGCGATTTTGTGGCGGGGGCGGAGAATCGCTTGGATTGCGGGAGCTGCGATAGCGGCGCTGGCATGGCTGGCGCATCCCATCGGGTTTCTGTGGCTGCTGGGGACGCTCGCTTACGCAAAGGTGCGAGCGAAATTGCCAGGCTGGTGGAAATTGGCGCTGCCGCTGTTGGCCGTCAGCGCGGTTGCCGCGGTCCGCTGGTACGCGGCGCGTCGGCCAGCGCTGATGGCGGATTGGGATCGCGGGCCGTTTTATTTTTACAATGGTGCGGATCAGCTGGGGCTTTACGGAAAGCGCTATTTTTTTCTTGCGGGGGCCGCATTCTTGTTTGGCCTCCTTTGCGTGGCAGTGGATTTCTATGGGCGGCGGCGCAAGGGCTCTTCGTTGAAACCGTTTGAATTGCCGCTCGAGTTGTACCTGGTGACGTTTTGCGCCACGGCGCTGCTCCCCGAGAATCTTCGGCCCTCTATTTATGGGGGTTGGATTGGCCTGCTCGGTTCAAGGCTTACGAGCATTTCGGCGATTCTCGGTCTTTGCCTTCTTGGGTGCCTGAAGCCGCGAAGATGGCACCTCTCCGGGTTCAGCGTTTGCGCCGTCGTTTTCTTTGCGTTTCTGTATCAGGACACGGGTTGGCTGAACCGGCTGGAAGCGAATGCGGAAAAGTTGGTGAGTGATCTGCCCCCAGGGACACGCGTCATCGCTACCATCTGGGCGCCGCCAGGGTCACGGATCAATTTTATTGGCCATGCAGTCGAGCGGGCCTGCATCGGACACTGCTTCAATTATGCAAATTACGAGCCGGCGTCCGGGGAATTCCGCGTGCGGGTTCGAAAGGGTAGTCCGGTGGCGACCTTTTCTTCGGATGATGCGCAAGACATGGCTTGGGGGGAATACGAAGTCGACGAAACGGATATTCCGATGAAGCAGGTCTACCAGTGCGATCCAA
>WNFF01008490.1_pt1 | contig 17869 bp, 16 predicted proteins | sample 5400441 | NCBI WGS metagenome assembly WNFF01 (sample SAMN13153345, study PRJNA577476) | soil metagenome | isolation source: 120 cm saprolite under Douglas fir tree site 2 hole 3 replicate 1 | place: USA:California | collected 2015-04-18 | reverse complement strand
CAAGGAGCAGAAAGGCGCCATTGGGGCCGGCCTCGCCCAGGCCGCCAGGATCCTGGTGAAGACGAACCAGGCCGCCGCGGGACTGATCCCGGAAGCGATTGCTCGATCCAATGACCAGGACGTGGTCCTTGCGTTCTTGGTTGCAACCGGCGAGCGGGAGCTGGGGGCAGTCGGCGGCGGCGCCGGTGCCGGCGGGGGGGCGGGCGGCGGCGCGGTGGGCGGCCAGACCAATCCTCTGCCCAGCCTCACCGGCAGCACCGGTGGGGCACAAGGGATCCCGGGCGGGGGCGCCGGCACCAACGCGTTCGGCTTTTCGTCCACGGTGTCGGGCGGGGGTGGCTCGAGCACATCGACGACATTCGGGGCTGGCCCGAGCACATCGACGACATTCACGACGACGTCGAACAACCCCGTGAGCCCGTGACTTTGTCACGCCGTCGCGCGGCGAGCGCCGAGCAAAGTCCGAGAGGGCGCTGACGAAGATTGGGGCATCGATTACCACCGGGGGGCGCATTGATCGTCTTGCCGGGTGGAAACGACGATTTCAAATGGCCGCGCATGTGTGTGCGCCGCCGGATATCCATCGGGGCTTTTGTCGACCCCCCGGGTCAGCTGCAGGGACAATGCTCTGGTCTGAACACGATCGCCATGACCCCCATTGTGAACCAATATGCTGCAGACCACTAAGTTAACGCCTATTGCAACCGGCGACGTGGCGGTAGCGGAGCTCTCCGCCTATTTCGCCAGCTTCGTGCGCCGGCAATATCCGATCATCCTGTTCGTCGCGTTGCTGACGATGGGTCTGGGCGCCGTTTACGTGATCAGCACGCCGTCGAGCTACACCGCTCAGGCGACGATGATCATCGACACCCGCAAGGTCCAGCTTTTCCAGCAGCAATCGATCATGGGCGAGCTTGCAATCGACACCGCCATGGTCGCAAGCCAGGTCGAGATCCTGAAGTCGGAGAATATCGCCGCTGCCGTGATCAAGGAGCTGCGTCTTTTTGAGGACCCGGAATTCGTTAGTCCGCAGGGAGGCCTGCTCTCCGCTCTGTCCGACTTTATCCCAAATCTATTTGGGCCCCCCGACGAGCACAGATCGGAGTTCGAGCTCGCCAGGGCGGCGATGGGCTCCTTCAAGGGTCAGTTGAACGTCAAGCGCTCCGGGCTGACCTACGTTATCGAAATCAGCTTTCGGTCGCGCAACCCCGAGCACGCCGCGCAGATTGCGAACGCGGTGGCGGATGCCTATGTCGTGGATCAGCTGAACGCGAAGTACCAGGCCACGCGGCGTGCCAGCCAATGGTTGCAGGATCGCATCAAGGAATTGCGCGACCAGGCGTCGACCGCCGAACGTGCCGTGGTCGAATTCAAGGCGAAAAACAACATCGTCAACATCGGCGGCTCCGGCGGTGGGCGGCTCGTCAATGAGCAGCAGCTCGGCGAGATCAACAGCCAGCTGGTCGTCGCCCGCGCTCAGGTAGCCGAGGCGCGCGCCCGGCTGACGCGCATCGAATCGATCCTGCGCTCCGATTTGCCCGATGCGACGGTGACCGACACCCTGAACAGTACCGTTGTTTCAAAGTTGCGCTCGCAATATCTCGACCTCGCCAATCGCGAGGCCGATTGGTCGGCCCGCTACGGCTCGAATCACCTTGCGGCGGTCAACCTTCGCAATCAAATGCGCGGAATACGCAGCTCCATTCTCGACGAGCTTCGACGTCTCGCGGAGAGCTACAAGAGCGACTACGAGATCGCCAAGCAGCGCGAGGAGGAGGTCCAGAAAAGGCTGACCGAAGCGGTGGCGGAATCGCAGACCACCAATCAGGCTCAGGTGGTGCTGCGTGAGCTCGAAAGCTCTGCTCAAACCTACCGCACGCTTTACGACAATTTCCTCCAACGCTACATGGAGACGGTGCAGCAGCAGTCGTTTCCGATCAGCGAAGCGCGCCTGATCACGGCGGCTTCACGGCCGTTGAGCAAGAGCCATCCGAAGACCAACCTTATTCTCGCGCTGACGGCGTTTGGAGGGGGGATTCTCGGGCTTGCGCTCGGCTGGTTGCGCGATTTGTCCGATCGCGTGTTTCGATCCACCAATCAGGTCGAGACCACGCTGCAGGTCAATTGCATTGCCGCGCTGCCGGCGTTGACCAACGGTATTACCAAGCCGCTTCTTCTCTCGCAGGGCACGATCGGTGCCGATGCCAAGGGCCCGCGGATGATCGTTCGCGATTCAGGCCTGCTTTGGTCTGTCGTCGATGCGCCGTTTTCGCGTTTCACCGAATCGATGCGTTCCATCAAGATAGCGGCGGATCTGGACGGGGTGAGCAAACTGAGCAAGGTCATAGGCGTCACCTCGACCTTGCCCAACGAAGGCAAGTCCACGATTGCGACGAATTTTGCCCAACTCATATCGCACTCGGGCGGGCGCGTCATCTTGGTCGACGGTGATCTTCGAAACCCCTCGCTCAGCCGCAGTCTCGCTCCGACTGCGAACGCGGGGCTCCTCGATGTGCTCGCCGGCAGGGCGATTCTCGAGGACGCCGTTTGGACCGAACCGTCCACCAATCTGAAGTTCCTGCCGGCGAATGTGAGAAGCCGTTTTGCCCACACCAATGAGGTTCTTGCCTCCGATGCGGCGAAAAAACTCTTCGACAATCTGCGCCAACGGTTCGACTACGTCGTTGTTGATCTCTCTCCTCTGGCGCCGGTCGTGGACGCGCGGTCGACGGCTCACTTCGTCGATTCCTACATCTTCGTCACGGAATGGGGCCGCACCAGTGTGAATGTGGTCGAGCATGCTCTCAATGACGCTCGGGAGGTCTACGAGCGGCTGCTCGGGGTCGTGCTGAACAAGGCCAATTTGAGGGTCCTCGGCCGTTACGGCGGCTATGGCGGAAGCTACTATCACAACAAGTATTATCACCGGTACGGCTATACGGAATAGGCCGCGTGCGGGTTCCTCTGAGTGCCGCAGCGCGGATCTTTACGGTTGTTCTCGGGTGCGCGGCGATCGGCTGGGGTACGATTGTTTTTTCGCCGGTCTCGCAGCAGTCGTCCATCGAGCGATACGCGAATCGCATCATCTCGGGCCATCCTTTCAAGATCGACGCGCTGCTGGACCTGATGCATTCCGGCGAAGCGATCGAGCACGCGGAGCGCTGTCAGCCGACCGTTCTTCACAGCGCCGCTGTTATCCAACTTCGACTCGTCGAGGAGACGTTCGCAGCGGGCGATCTTGCCAACATCGACACGCGGATGCGGACGCTTCGAGACATGATCGGCCGGTCGCTCGCGTGCTCTCCCGCCGACTCGTTCTTGTGGCTTGTCTTGTTTTGGCTCGATAGCACTCGGAACGGCTTCAGTCCTCGCTATCTTGATTATCTGCGGCTGTCGTACGAGCGCGGCCCGAACGAAGGCTGGATCGGCCTGAAGCGCAATCGTGCCGTGCTCGCCATCTTCGAGCAGCTGCCGGCTGAGCTCGGCGAGAAATCGATCGCTGAATTTGTCGGACTGGTCCACAGCGGATTCTACGATGATACGGTCGACATCCTGGCCGGTCCCGGCTGGAGGTTGCGCGATCGATTGCTCCTGCGCTTGAGCGGGATTCCCGAACGCCGGCGCGAGGCCTTCGCCAAGACCTTGTACCGGCGAGGCTATGAGGACCTCGTGGTCCCCGGCATCGAGCGCCCGGCCCCGCGTCCATGGCATTAGAGCGGGCCTCCGTCGTCCTGCCGCGAGGGCGGTGGGCATAGATGCGCCCTGTACCGTTCTCTCCCCTTGCGGGAGAGGGCAACTCCGACAGTGCAACAGAAAGAATTGGGTGAGGGGTGTCCCGGCGATGAGGACCGTGGGTCATTCGTCCAAAGCATTCGGTATCAGAGAGTGACCACTGGGTCCCTCCACCGCGATCCCAGCGCGAGTGGCGCACCGGAAACGTCCAATACCGGGTCCTGGATGCGCTCGCGCGCGCCGCCGAGGGACAGCCGAGGCAAGCACGTGAGATGATCGCGATGCCGAGGGAAGATATTGCCGCTGCGCAGGGTGACCGCCGTTCCAAATCCCGCCCTGCGTGCCAGCGAAATCTCCCGCGCGCCGCAGTCCGCGCTCGTCCCGTAGGGATAGGCAAAGTGCTCCACTGCAATGTCGAGCTCGGAAACGAGACGATCCCGGCCGCGCGTCATCTCGTCGAGGGCCTGCGCCTCCTCCAGGCTCGAGAGCGCCGGATGGCTCACCGTGTGGGCTCCGATGGTGACGAGCGGATCGCAGGCGAGCTCGCGCAACTCGGACCAACCGAGGAAGTGGTCCTCGACCAGCGATTCGTCGCTCACATCCGTCTTTGGCAGGAGCAGCGCGGCAATGGCTCGGTTCTTGGTGATGTCGCAATGCACATAGTGGGTTAGAAGCGCATATGCGGCCGCTTTCTCTGCGAATGTCGCTGTCGGAATACGCAACGGCAAGCCGGGCCAATCGAGCTTCAGCTCAGCGCGGGCAAGGACGGCTTCCTCGAGACGGAGCCACCAGGGGTCGAAGGACCGATCTGGAACGCCGCTCGGCACGTAGATTGTGGCCGATATGCCGTGCTTCCGGAGAATGGGCAGCGCGTTCGTCAGGTTGTCGCGATATCCATCGTCGAAGGTCAGGGCTATGAACGGTCCGCTTGTCCGTTCGGGGTCGAGCAATGTGCTCTCGACATCGCCGATGCTTGCAAAACGTTTGCCTTCACCGATGAAGTGACGGATGACCTGGTCGAGAAAATCCGCAGTGACGGTGAGTTGTCGAGCGAGAGACTCGTCCTTGCCGGAGGTGACCCGGTGTAGGCAGAAAATTGCACCCAGGCCGCCATAGACCCTCGCAAATAAGCGATCCAGGCCCGTACGATAGCTCAATCTGAGAGCCCTCTCCTTAATATGCTGGCGCATCGTGCTCATTTCCGACGCATATTGCCTTAGCGTCCTCGCGAGGACAAGGCTATGCCTCATGGCGACGCGGTGCGATTCCAAAGGCTTGCGATCGAGCAGTCTTTTACCGACGACCGTCGTCCGATTCAACACTTCCGCGATCACAGCTATCGGTGGAGCGCTTACAACGTTAAGCGAGAGTTCAAAACCTACTCTGGTCTATGTGACCCCACGAATGGTCAGTTAACGCCAAGCTAGCGCAAATCTCGCAGTATGGATCGCACGAACTCGACCTCTTCGGAATCGCATTGTTTCTGTTGCATTTCGCATTGGGGAATGCCAAATTTCCGACACGACTGAAGACCTCAGCTATGTGGCCAAGCCCCTAGCTGTCGCATGATACGTGGCACTGAGCTGGAGCTTGGGCATGCGTTTGAATGAGGATCACTACAGCGCCTCCGGAACAGTGGAGATCTATGCTCGTGCCGCCACCCGCGGCCTGACCTTACCAGAGAAATTGTGTATCGCCCAAGTACTGGAGTCCGCGCGCGGATCAGTGCTCGACATCGGCGTTGGCGCGGGCAGAACAGTGGAGCCGCTCTCCGAAATGTTTCGCCGCTATGTTGGGATCGACTATTCGGAACCCATGGTTAAAGCTGCCCGACGTTTGTTCCCTGCTAGTGACATTCGCGTTATGGATGCTCGAGCGCTTGAGTTTTCCGAGCCATTTGACTGTGTTTTTTTCTCGTTTAATGGGATCGACTGTGTTGACTACGATGACCGTCAACAAATTCTCCGAAGCGTATCCAAGCTGCTCCGCGCGGGTGGGTTCTTCATTTACTCTACCCACAATATTCGTGGGCCGCGCGTTCAGCATTGGATCAAATCCATGTGGGTGAAGGAATTGTTTTTGCCACTAAGGCGGCCGGCTATGATACCTCGCCGGGTTAGGAATCGGCGAAGAAATTTTCACCGCCAGCATGTTAGACCGGCGGATCAGGTGGCCTTGGTAAACGATCCCGCTGATGGCTTCGCAGCGATTACTGCCTACGTAGACCCACAGCGGGAGTTGGAGGTTTTGCGCGGCCATAAATTGTCCACCGTCGCCAGCGTCGGAAACAAAAAGGCGCAATATGGCTATGACAGTGACGATAACTGGGTTTATATTGTTGCCCAGAAGGACAGCTGAGATCTATCTACAATTATAGTAATCTAGCCTGTCCCATCTGCGATCATCTGAATAGATAAAAAGCGATTTCAGCGGGCATATCTGATGGGCGTAGCGGACGGCCAAACTGCTCATACGCGCCCTTTCACCGCAACTATTGTCGCTGAAGCAGCCGTACCCAAGCTGCTGATCGCAATCGCCTTGGAAAAATGCGGACGGAAAGACCTACCTCTGCAATCGCCTGGACTTGACCGCGCCCTGTATCGCCCCGTTTCCACCACGCAACGTAGGTACCGACCCGCCGGCACCATCGAAGCTCCTGCTGCGCTCCTTCTATCGAGTGGGTACCCTCAGTCCAAGAATTTTCGCTGCCTCGAGCACGATACGGGAGGTCTCAGGCGACAAGCGAGCAGAAAGTTCTCCGTTGTTGGAGCCGCGAACAAATAAGCGGAAGCCGATGACAAAGCACACCGCGCTGACCGCTGAGGCCGACAAGAATCTCGCAACGGAGTTCTCGACATAGATCAATATCAGCTCACGGTAAGCGAGTAGACCGCACTCTACGATCGCGCTCACGCCGACACCCGGTAGGAAGCGGTTGAGTGCTTTACGGAAATCGATATCCAAGAGCCAGAAACCCGCCGCAAAATTGATGAGCGACGCGCAGAGGCCGGAAACAATTGCGGCCATCGCGATCCCGCGCGTTCCATATTGTCCCACGAGCATTAGAGACAATATGCCCAGTACGAGGATCGAAACAGCGGCACCAACCAGCCGCGGTCCGAGATATGCATTGAGTTCGAGACCGGAGTTCATTGGCTGACTCATTACCATTGCCGCAAACGCAATCATCACAAGAGCCATAATGGGTGCCGCGGCGCTCCACTGCTCACCAAGAACGATCCGCACAATCTCCGGAGCCATATTGGCAACGAATACGGTCGTCGGGAGCAGAAAAAGGGAGTATAGGCTGATTAAAGGTGGAATGAAGCTCTTCAATGCGTAACTTCTGTTCTGCTTGGAAGATACGGCGGAAAAGAAGACAATATTCAGACCTCCTATTGTAGATTGAATGCCCAGATCGACAGTCGCCTGTGACCGCTGATAGATTCCAACTTCGGAAGCCGGAAACCGCAAGTAGGATGCGATCAGCGGTAATTGCTTCCAAATCAAGTCCAGAAAATACAAAAAGGTCAACTTCGCCCCCACCCCGCCGATGCGGACGATATGGCTGGTGACCCAAGAGATCGCCCAGCGGTCTCGAACCCTCCACCAGCAGGAAAGGCAGACGACCAACATGTTTACAAGATAGCCGACAGCTAGGCTCCAGGCACCGTTTCCACGAATCGCAAGAAAAATAGTAGTACCACCTGTTCCGAGCAGAATCCCGGCTAACTGCGCGAGTTTCAACTCTCGATATCTTAGTTCGCGGGACATGATCGCCTGCGCTGGTAACGCCAGTCCCGACATCAGTACGGTAACAGACATAATGCGCACTAAATGTCCGATCAGTGCCTGGTCCGCTTCGTCTCCCCCTCTGGCTATGAGTGGTGCTAAAATGAACACTGCAACTGCCAATAGCAGCGAAACAGCGATGGAGAGGCCGACGACGGCACCGACAACTTCACGATCAAGTATTGGTTCACGTACAATCGCTGTCATCATGCCGGCCTGACCTAGATTTACCGCAAAGGCGAAAACGACATTGGCAATTGCGAATATGCCAAAATCAGATGGTGTCAGTAGCCGTGCAAGGACGGCGGTGATGGAGAACTGGATGACGACTGTTGCGGCCGCTGTTGCGGCGTTCCATTGAACAGCACTGGAAAAACGATACGCAAGCGAGCTCATTTATCTGTGTCCACCGGCCTCTCCGGCCACACAAGGCCGCGATAGGCCCAGCATACATAGAGCGGCCAGAATGGACCCCCGTGGCGTCTTGCGAATCGAATCCAGGAGGACCACGGAATCCCCCGATGCGCATTCATGCGAGCCCAGCGCGCGCGGATGCCGATGCCCGGCGCCCGCCACGATAGCGAGGCGGGAATACGGCGACACGAGCCGATTGTACCCGGCATGAGCCAAATCTTGATGCCGGCTGCCCGCGCCCTTAGACCGTAGTCCACATCCCCCCAATGATGATGAAAGGCCGGATCGAGATTCCCGACTATTCGCGTGGTTTCAGCCGGGACATACACAAAATTACCGTTCATGGTATCGACTTCGATTTCCTTGTCGCCGGGCTCTACCCTTCTGAACGTCAGAGGTGAAACGTCATCGTTCAACCAAAGATATCCGTCATATCCGTCCGCCATTGCCGCCGCGAATGCCAAATGCATGGCCTTGTTCCAGAACAGGGTCCCGTCACCGTGAAGAAGGTGCAGTCCGGGGAACTGCGACACAGCTTCGACGGTGCCGTCCGTGCTTCCGTCATCCAGCAGATAAGTTGAAACATGAATATCCGTGACTTGTGCGATGAGAGTCGAAAGGCACCGCTCGGTGTGAGCCCGGCGGTTATGACAGACGATGAGAACGGCCAAGCGCATGGTCTGGTCACTTCCTAGATGCGGCTACAGCCATCAAGCAGGTATGTCATGCCACAGACAATATCGGAGTGACTAGAGCATTTTTCGGCAGGATCGAACCTAGGAATTGCAATCCTAAGGAGGTGGCGCTCAAATCCGACGATAATCGTCGCCATGGATAACCGTCAGCATCCACAAGATCGCTGGTGTTGGAAGGCGATCGAGGACCGGGGCGCGACCTTTATCCACCTACCACCCTGCAGCGCCCGAACTCGACTTTTTCTCCAGTACAAAGTTGCCCAGCACCAAGACATCCAATCCGTTATCGTAGAAGCAGCGCACGGCCTCACGTGGGTGATTCACGATCGGCTCACCCATCACGTTGAACGACGTGTTCAGCAGCAGATGCTCGCCGGTGAGCTTGCCAAATTCGCTGATCAAATTCCAGAAGCGGGGATTGAATCCCTCCTTGACCGTTTGCGGGCGAAGCGTGTGGTCGGCGTGGACCACCGCCGGTACTTTGTTTCGCTTGGGTTCCTTGCATGTGAACGAGGTGATCATGAAAAATTCGTCACGCGCGTTTTCCAGATACTCGTCCTTCTTTTCCCAAAGCAGCGAGGGGCAAAAGGGACGGAACGACTCGCGGAATTTTACGCGCGCATTGATGATATCCTTGTTTTCCGGTCTGTTGGCACTCATCAAGATCGAGCGCGCGCCCAAAGCCCGCGGGCCACTCTCCATTCGTCCCTGAAACCAAGCGACGATCCTGCCCTCCGCAAGTTGTACCGCTGTGTAGGCCTCCACATCGTCTACACGTCTATAATCCTTGGATAGATCTGCGCGCTCGGATATGCTTGGTAATAAGCATGCAGAGCCGCGCCCACAGCCAGACCAGAGTCCCCGGCGTTCGGATAAGTGTGATGTCGGGCAATCTGACCCGATTCCCACAAGCGCTGATTTAGCTTTACATTCAACATCACGCCGCCGCAGGTCGACAGGTTGCGCGTATTTTCGCGTTTCATCCACGGGAGCACAACGTTCTTGACCTGCTCCTCGAGCACGCGCTGGGCCTCTGCCGCGAGGTGCTCTCGGCCGTGATTCTGGATCAAATCGCGAATCGTATACGCCTCGTCGAAGTGCCATTGCATCGCGCCGGATTCGTTCCAATAGCAATTGCGCCCAAAATCGTGATGCTCCACCAATGTGCCGTTCGCATACTTTGGCGTGAATTTGTCGAGCACGCCCTGGCATTTAGTGGAATCGCCGTAGGGCGCCAGGCCCATCGTCTTGCCTTCACCGTCGCCGTGCCACCAGCCGAGCGCCTCGGTCACATTGCTGTAGAACCAGCCCAGCGAGCCGGAAGTCGGAAACGTTTGCAACCGCTCGATCCGTCCGTTTTCTCCCCGCCACAGGCCTACCGAAACGCCGTCTCCGGCGCCGTCCATCGTCACGATCAACTGCTTTTCGCGCGATCCGCTCGTATAGTAGGCGGCAGCGGCGTGCGCTAGATGGTGCTCCACGTGCACGATTTGCGTGCGCGGCCCGAGCGGAAAATTCTTGATGTAGAGCGGCGGCTTTGGGGCCGGCGTGTTCATGATTTCCCTTACGAAGTCCAACGCCCGCCGTCTGCGCGACACGCGCTCGCGTTGCGCCCCTTTGAGGTCGAGGAGGAAATTGAGGGCTGGCTCGTTGTGCGTCCCCGACGCGGCTACGATGTCAATGTCCGCCATCGTCAGCTTTTGCGACTTGAGACAATAATCGACCGCCTGGATGGGCAGGCCGCAATAGTGCTTGATTCGCAAGAATCGCTCCTCGGCCACGTCGGCCACGATCTTGCCATCTCTCACCAACGCCGCGCTGCTATCGTGGCCGATGTGGATGCCCAGAATCTTCATGGAAGGACCTCGTAACAAAGCGGTCGCTGTTTCAAGCCCGCACAGGTTATTATGCGATCGAAGACAAGACAATCGAGTAGGAAACAGCTCGATCACATAGTTCCTCTCTAGGAGGAATCCAAGATTATTCGCCTTGCGACTCCCTTAGCCAGCGCGTAGTTAATCCCATCGACAACCACTCCAAAGTGCCTTATCGTGAGGCTTGCACGGGAGTAGACTTCGCGCAGCACAGGTCGATCTTTCTGAATGCGCAAATGAGATGACTCGATGACTGCCAACGCGGTACAAAGACATAGTCTCCAAGCTGGACATTCTGTCAATACGAGGGAAAAAGTCCCCTCGACGCTGGGCAACAAACAATGTTGGGACGCCTGGCGGCATTTGCGTATGTATTCCAATCTTCAGCCGATCTTGAGCACGGATCCCGGGGCGAGTTGGCTGACGATAGGGGATAGTGGGGCCGATGCAGCCTATATTCGCGGGCATTCGAGCGGGCCGGTCGCGGCTTCGTCGATCACGCGAGCGCAATTGGATGCCGTCGCCGGCCAAGGCTATCTCGATGGAATTGAGATCCAGGAGATCAATGCCGAGAAGATAGACCTCCCGGATCACTGCTTCGATTACGTCTATTGCAAGGAAGCCTACCACCATTTTCCGCGGCCTCCGGTGGCGTTTTACGAAATGATGCGCATCGCTCGAAAGGCCGTCGTCCTGTGTGAGCCGTCCGATCCTTACCCGCGCCGTTTGCTTGACGTCTTGCGGGCGGCAGCCAAGTACGTCCTGCGCGGACAGAGCCGGCAAGACGCGGAATTCGAGGAGGCCGGAAATTTCGTGTTCCGGATTTCCTTGCAGGAGATCCGGAAGATGGCGACGGCAGTCGGCTATGATCGCGTCTACTGGCGCTACTTCAATGACCTCTTTATCAGAGGACTTGCCGGTCGGCCGCGTACGGAAGCTCTTCCCGGATTTATTCTCAAACTCGGTATTTGCCTGCAAGACGTAGCGTGCTCGTCGCGGCTGATGAATTGGGGCCTATGTACGACTGCAATATGGATACTGAAGCCCAGCGATCAGACCGATATTGCCTTCAACCGATCCGGCTTTCATCGCTTTGATGTTCCCGAGAATCCATACGTTCCGGCAACTTCGTCGCTTCAGGAGTCTCCATAATAGGCGGCGCTGGTCAGTTCCGATACGAATTGATTTACGGAGGGCTGGAAAACCCGAGTGTCGCTCCAAGTCGCGGATGCAAGCTCAATTTGCCCGGGTCGATGAGCGGCCCGCGGCTGTCATCGTAGAGCCAGTGAGCGAACGAGAATCCTTTTGCCTCCGCGGTGCGCCTGACGTCCTCGACCCACCGCAATCGGCCCTCGTAGTCGTTATCGGTCGTGTTCGGCGGGGTTGCAAGGGCGGCAAACTCGCCGAGAAAAATCCTGTTCGAAGGCACGGCGATCCGATTTGCCCAGCTGTTGATTTCATCGAACCGGCGCTGGATGAACGAAATGTCGGTCTTCATGCTGAAATATCGCCGCACTTTGATTTTGGCTTTCTCTCGAGCCAATAGGCCCGTCATCCCGACCAGTCCCTTCTCCTCGGCGGCGGCGGCGACATTCGTCAGAGCCTCGTCGAGCGAGCCCGACGAGGCCGGATAGGGGAGATGACGGATCAGCGGATAGTACTTCTCAACTGATTGGTGAGTAAAAACAAAAGGCTCGTAAAAATGAAACGTGTAAATAATGTTCGGATCGGAAAACGGAAAATCCTTCGACGCCGTCAACCCATCGAGCTGCCCTCCGCATCCGGTGACGACAACCGGCAGGACGGCGGATATGCTTCGCACGTCGGCGACGAGAAGTCGTTGCAGCGACAGCCAGTCATCGCCCGAGCCGTGACGGCACAGTTGCGGCTCGTTGAGAAATTCCAGCGCGATCGTGCCATGAGGCCGCGCGGCCATGCGCTTTGCAAGCTCGCCGACGATCACGCTAAATATCTTGAAGCCGGCCCCGCTCGGACCGTCGAGAACGGTTTCTTCGGTCCAAGTTCGGTCAGGCGGCTGCCAGAAATGAAAATCGAGAATAACGGCGATCCTAGTCCTCGTGAATTCGTCCGCCGCCCGCATCAACTCATCCAATAGATTGTCACGCGCCGCGCCCGAATTTTCAAGGAGAACGACGGGATTGACCGGGAGTCGAACGAGCTGAACTCCGACGGCGGCGAGTTGCCCGACGACATCAGGCGAAAAATATCGCCGTAGACCGTGATAGGCGGAAATTTGATTCGGCAGGGTGAACGGACCCTCGCGTGTCACTCGAGCGAATGGAGCTGCCAAGTTGATACCGCGGCGCGCCGAGAAGACGTTCGGGTCGGAATGCGCGGCGCCGATGCAGATATTGCCCGCAACGGCGCCGGTGGCCAGGAAACCGGCAAAGGCGCCGCAAAGACGCCGCCAGTGAGTCCCGCTCGAATTTCGTTTGGAATGAGGCATCGTCTGTCGCGGTGAACCGAATCAACCCTGATACCGAATCCGTCTCCCGGTTCCTGAAACGAGCCTGTTCGGCTGAACCAATTGGACTTCGCTGGAGACCCGGGAAGGCGTGGCGATGATTTGCAGCGCCAGCGCGAGCAGGAGCCCCTGGTCATTCGACAGCAGATAGCCGTAGGAATAAACTGCGTGCGAGGCGACGACCGCGACGGCCCATCGGAGATTCGGCGAAGGATCGAGCCGCTTCTCCCTGGTCAGAAGGAACACGCCCTTAACCAACGCAAGGATCAACACCGCCGCAAACAGCAGGACCCCGAGCGCACCGATGTTTATCAGGAGAGCTATATATCCGTTGTGGGGGCTTAGCATGACGTAGCTATCAGACGTTTGCGAGATCGCAAGCTGCGTACCACCGAACGGCTGACCAAGAAGCTGGTCGATAAGCGGCCACTGTGCGTAGGCGTCGAGATAGCTCGCCCAGATGACTTCTCGTGCTCCGTAGGTCTCTTCGCCGAGGACGATCATGGAGACTGCACGTGGCAGATAATCAACGATATCGTTCCCCAACTCGATCCACATGACGCCGAGGATCATAGCCGCGACAGTCAAGGCCAAGCTCCCGGCTCCAAACACAATTGTTCGATATCGCCGCGGCAGGAAGGCAATAATCATTCCTACCCCAGCGAGCATCGCAAACGCAGACGTGCGCTGGTTGCTGACGAAAACTGCAACGGCGAAGACGACAAAGCTCGCTGTGTATGCCAATCGTGGTGTTCTTCGCGACGCAGACAAGGCGCTATTGAGCGCGATCAACGCCGCCTCCCCCAGCATCAACGCAGACTCTGAATTCAGTGTCCGGAATTCGTAGGATGGGTCCCGTTCCTGGAGAATGAAAGCGTCCAGCCCTAAAACCAGCCGCGCGATGCTCAGGGCTACGATTCCCCACCCCAAGACCACGACCGCCTTGAACACCCAATCGATCTTCAGACCACGACCCCAGAAATAAACAAACGTGGCGAGGGCGATGAAAACCGCAACCTGCCTGAATTGAACCCCGGCCGGGCCAGAGCCCCAGGTGACGATGCCCCTTCCGAAGCTCAATAACAGCATGGCGGACAACATCAAAAGGACGATCTCCAATGAGGAGTGCCAGCGGACGAGCGCACCGGCGAGGCAATACATCGCAGCGAGGACAAACAGGAGGTCGGTGACATGCAAAGTGAACCCGCCCACTTCGGTAATAAGCGACTCTTCCGTCACGTACAGATAACCGCTGACGAGCAGAGTAGCCAGCACCACGACCGGCGATGTCTTTTGAAAGAACCAGATCATGGGGAAACCGTCATTTCTCCGAGGTTATGGACCGATAGAGCGCTTCGTAGCACGACGTTACATACCCGATCGAGAAATTCATCTGAACATTTTCCCGTGTCTGCCGCGAGAGGCCAAGCCATTGCTCTTTTGACGTCAAGATGAGCACGGCTCTCTTTGCAATTTCATCCGGATCCTCGATATCCACAAGGCAGGTCGAAAGGGCTCCTGGAAAAAGACCCGGCACGCCACCGGACTTTCGTCCTCCGATGCAAGGAATTCCAAATGCCATGGCCTCGATGATTGCGGCAGGACAGACTTCCTGCCGCGACGGATGGATCAGCAGTGCAGTCCTCGACTGCAGGAAATCCAGCACCATCGGGTGACTGGTGGGCCCGTGTCCAAAAACGCCTTGCTCGCTCCCGACAAACTTGGCGTCCAGTCCGTCGCCGAACAAGTGCAGCTCGGATTGAGGAATTTTTGTCCTGATTCTTCTAAAGGCAGCGATCGAAGCCGATACATTCTTCGTCCTGGACGCATTGCCGATCGTGGCAATTATAGGACTCGTTGGATCCAAACGTGTCTCGATCATTGGATCCAGGCCATTGGGAACGCTTATTCCGTTTGGAATGACGTCGAGCTTCTTCCAATAACCCAGCGTCCGCAGACGCGAGCGCAAATATGGAGAAACACAGGTCAGATGTCTCGTGCGAAGAAGCGTCCGGATTGCCATTGCCAACCGGAAAACACGGTAGAGTTCCCGATAGACGATGATGTTGTCGACCGGGGAGTCATGTGCAGTGACGAGGAGCGGCAATCCGGACCGCAAGCCGGCTTCGGCATATTCGTATGTCCAGTGAGCATGCACGATATCCGGCGAAACCAGTCGATATTCGGTGGCGATGGCACGGATCTCCTTGGCAAAGAGATCGAATGCCCGATCCCGAGCGCGCCGGCGCATGGGGAGGAAGGAAATGCCGAAATGCCCTTCAAAAAACCGCACCGGCGCGCTTACGGTGGGATCCAAGGTGACGACATGGACCCTGTGCCCGCGTGCCGCAAGTTCGATGGCCAACGGTCCGATCGGCGTCTGAATTTGTCCGTTTGGAGCGCCCGCGAGCTCGAGCTTGAGACCAGCACGAAATGCGGCCGTCGAACACGGACCGGCGAGCAGAATGTGCATATTGGAAGCCGAATTGGTAGTCATGGGCGCGGCGGTCTGCTCAAAGCTAGGTCTGCTCCTCGGCATCATCGGGTCTCTCGCCGACGGTCTCGTATCGTCCCTGACGATGGGTCACGTTTCGGGACGGAAATAGATTCCATCGAATTGCAACAAGCGCGCGCTCTTTGGATTCCTAAGGGCCGGGATTAAGTCCCAAAGCTCGAAACCGAGCTGTCGGATGTGAACGTCCAATTCGTCGAAGCGAGCTTGTCCGTGATACAGCTCGATCAACGAGAGCTCGACTTTCAGCCCCACCACGTGCTCGAGCGTTCGAGGTGCACCCTTGAGAACCTCGTGCTCGGTGCCCTGGGTATCCAGCTTCAAAAAGAGCCGCTTGTCGGTCACGCCGAGATCCTCGACCGCCTCGTCCAGACGCCGGACTTGAACCTCGATCGTATCGACCTGGCGACTCGCAGGCGCGGCGGCAACGTGCGCATTCGCCATGACGAGAAGCGAACTGCTGACGCTGTTCGCTGCAATGTGGAATGAAGCCGCACCGGATGCTGCGCCCAATGCGAGCGGTGGGGCGATGATCCAATTGGGTTGCCGCCGCGCAGCGGCGACGAGTTGCCGGTGGGCATCCGGAAGCGGTTCGAAGGAAATGATACGGCCATCGTATCCGTCGTTGAACAGCCCCGTTGCGAACTGACCTGCGTTTGCACCCACATCCAGGACCAGCCGGATATCCCTATATCCCAGGAAATGGACCAGTCGTAGCTCGGCGAGTGTAAGATAGTTTGCTCGCTGGACATCGATCCCGAATATTCGAGCCAATTTTCGAGCCGTGTGGAGAATCATCTAAGGCTCTTTTATCCCGACTGGATTCTTGTTGAAGAGGCCCGCTCGATTGCTTTCCTGTAAATCGCTTCGAGGAGCTTTCGATTTACGTCCGGAGTATAGCGTTCCATAAACGTCCTCCGCGCAGCACGACCGAGTTTGCGGCCTTCAGCCGGATCTCGAAGGATCTGGCCGATGCGGTCGGCGAGTGCGGCTGGGTCAGCGGGCGGAACATGAAGTCCCGTGATGCCGTTCTCGACGAGCTCGGCGAGAGCTCCGATTTGCGAACCGATAACGGGAGTTGCGCACGCAAATGCCTCGACAATCACCATCGGAAACCCTTCGTACCAAATTGAAGGAACCACAATCATGGCCGCACGTCTCATTTCGTCCAGCACCGCATCCCGCGGCAGAGTTCCGAGCAAGGTCACGTTTGGGCCCGCACCGTGGCCAATACGACAACGGGCGATGTTTTTTGAAAGAACCAGATCATCTAATCGCCTCGAAAAAAATGGAACCGGGGCGGTTGTCGAGCTTTTCAATGTCTGGACAAACGCCCTTTCGATATTCAGTAACATAGGGTTGCGAGAATCCTGCTGCTTGGAACAGCCCGGTCAGCGAGAGCCGAGTGAACCCCCAATGATGGATATTTTTCACGTGCGAGCGCCTTCCGATCTCGTACATTTGTTCCAGGAAGGGACGGGGGTTTTCGGGATCGTACGAGCGCACGATCTGATCCAGATCGGGTACGATAACCCTGCACACCCCGCCGGGCACAAGAACACGATAGATTTCGCCCACGAGCCGCTCGATTTCATCGGAGAACAAGTGCTCAAATACGTGTGAGCTGAAAACGGCAGAAACGCTTCCAGCGCGGAATGGCAATGGCTTGGCCAGATCCATGTACCGAAGATTGTCGAAGCAACCATTTCGGTGTTCCTGATATCGTTCCTCGCTGATCTTGCCGAGGGACTTGAGCAAGGCGGCCGCGAATGGAATTTGTGCGATCCAGATATGTGGCGTAATATCCGTATTGATCCACCCCGGGATACCGCTGGTGAACGCGCCAAGGTGCAGCTTTATTGTTGGGTTCGAAGTCATGATACACTCGGAAAATTTCTACAGGCCCGACCATCGCAAATTCGATCTAATCGCTCAAGCTTCTGCTCGACCACGAGCCCTGCCTTTTGATAGGATCCCGCAGGAGCAGCTTTAAGTATCTTCGAAGGTCGTCTTCCCCGTACACATTTGAGCTCAAGTTGGTGATCTTGGATGCGACTATTTGCTCCGAGGCGAAGCTCTTCCTTAGCATCGTCGGCTTCTCTCGTCGTCGGCATCACACCGCCCCTGACACCGCGTCACGCTTCGGGACGGAAGTAGATACCGTCGAACTGAAACTGCCTTGTTGAAGCGAAAATTCGTGGATTGCGTTTTGGTAGGTCGTTTCGAGAAGCTTGAGATTTACGTCCGGAGTGTAGCGCTCCATGAATGTACCCCGCGCAGCACGACCGAGTTTGCGACCTTCGGCCGGATTTCGAAGGATGTGGCCGATGCGGTCGGCGAGTGCTGCCGGGTCGGCGGGCGGAAC
>WNFF01003125.1_pt1 | contig 17877 bp, 19 predicted proteins | sample 5400441 | NCBI WGS metagenome assembly WNFF01 (sample SAMN13153345, study PRJNA577476) | soil metagenome | isolation source: 120 cm saprolite under Douglas fir tree site 2 hole 3 replicate 1 | place: USA:California | collected 2015-04-18 | reverse complement strand
GCCGATATCGACGCGCAGAAGAACCATGCGCTCTCTGCCGGCCGCAAATACATGCGCGCCGGCCTCTACTATCTGATGGCCGAGCGCATGCCGAGCCACAAGGATGCGCGCCGGCTGATCGCCTACAAGCGCGGCATCGAGCTTTACGAGCGCGGCCTGAAACTGCGGCGCGAGCCGGTCGAGCGCGTCGAGGTGCCCTATGGCGCGCATTCGCTGCCTGCCTTCTTCGTCAAGGCCCCGGTCGCCGGACGCGCGCCCTGCATGGTGCATTTCGACGGCTTCGACGCCACCAAGGAGACGATCTACGGGGGCGTGGGTGACGAGTACCGGCGGCGCGGCATCTCGCTCCTGATCGTCGATCATCCCGGCGTCGGCGAGGCGTTGCGGCTGCGCCACCTCCACTCGGGGCCCGATACGGAGAAGCCGGCGGCGGCGGCCGTGGACTATCTGCTCACGCGGCCGGACGTCGATCCCGAACGCATCGGCATCGTCGCGCTTTCACTCGGCGGCTACTACGCGCCGCGCGCCGCCGCGTTCGAGAAGCGGTTCAAGTGCTGCGTCGCCTGGGGCGCGATCTTCGATTTCGGCGCCGCCTTCGAGGCGCGCCTCGGCGGCACGAACGAGCCGTCGGTGCCGGGTTTCGGTGACCACGCCCAATGGGTGTTCGGCGCCAAGACGCTCGAGGAAGCGAAGGCCGTCACGCGGCAGATGACGCTGGAGAAGGTGGCGGCCAACATCACCTGCCCGTTCCTGGTCGTGCACGGCGAAAATGACCGCCAGATCCCGCTCTGGCACGCCGAGAAGCTTTATGCGGCCGCGATCAACAGCCCGGATCGGGAGCTGAAGGTCTTCCATCTGGCCGACGGCGGCGCCGAGCATTGCGGCGCCGATAACGGCTCGCTCATCGTCGACTACATCACGAATTGGGTCGCGGAAAAGCTTGGCGCGTCGCCCCAGGGGCTTTAATACCAACCTAGACATTTCCACCTGTCATGGCCGGGCTTGCCCCGGCCATCCACGTCTTTTAGTCGTTCATCGGCGGCTAAGGCGTGGATGCCCGGCATGAAGCCGGGCATGACGAGTTGAGGGCGCGGAGCGCCAGCGATGCACCACTTCGATTACCGCAACGGCGTGCTCCACGCCGAAGGTGTCGACCTCGTCCGCCTCGCCGAGGCGGTGGGCACGCCGTTCTATTGCTATTCGACCGCGACGCTCGAGCGCCATTACAAGGTCTTTGCCGGCGCGTTCGCGGACGTGCGTGCGCTCGTCTGTTACGCCATGAAGGCGAATTCCAACCAAGCCGTGATCGCGACGCTGGCGCGGCTCGGCGCCGGCGCGGACGTGGTCTCGCTCGGCGAGCTCAAGCGCGCGCGCCTCGCGGGCGTGCCGCCCGAGAAGATCATGTTCTCAGGCATCGGCAAGACCGTGGACGAGCTCGCCGCGGCGGTCGACGAAGGGATCCTGTGCGTCAACGTCGAGTCGGAGCCGGAGCTCGATCTGCTCTCGAACATAGCCGCCGCCAAGGGCCGCACCGTGTGCGTGTCGATCCGCGTCAATCCCGACATCGACGCTCGCACCCACGCCAAGATCGCGACCGGAAAGTCGGAAAACAAGTTCGGCATTCCGATCAGCCGCGCGCGCGACGTCTACGCGCAGGCCGCGAAGCTCAAGGGCCTGCGCGTTGCCGGTGTCGACATGCATATCGGGAGCCAGATCACGAAGCTCGAGCCGTTCGACGACGCGTTCGTCCTGCTCTCCGACTTCGTGCGCACCTTGCGCGCGGACGGCCACCACATCGAGCATGTCGATCTCGGCGGCGGGCTCGGCATTCCCTATCGCGACGACAACGAGCCGCCGCCCGACCCGGACGCCTATGCGAAGGTGGTCAAGCGCGCGACGCGCGATCTCGATTGCACCCTCATTTTCGAGCCGGGCCGCCTGATCGTGGGCAACGCCGGAATCCTGGTGTCGCGCGTGCTCTACCTCAAGCGCGGCGAGAGCAAGAGCTTCGTCATCGTGGATGCGGCGATGAACGATCTCATCCGGCCGACGCTCTACGACGCGCATCACGAGGTCTGGCCGGTCGGGCAGCCCGTCGCGGGCGCGCCGCGCGTCAAGGCGGATGTCGTGGGCCCGATCTGCGAGTCCGGCGATTTCCTGGCGCTCGACCGCGATCTGGTGGAACCGGCGCCCGGGGACCTCGTTGCCCTGATGTCGGCCGGCGCCTACGGCGCGGTGCAGGCCGGCACCTACAACACCCGCGCGCTCGTCCCGGAAGTGCTGGTGAAAGGCGCGGACTGGGCCCTGGTACGGCCCCGCATCGAGGTCGACACGCTCATTGCGCTCGACAAGCTGCCGCCCTGGCTGACCAACAATATCCCGTGAAAAGGCGCATTTCGGCCTTTCCGGGATGTCATCATGGGTTCCGTAATGGTTTTCGCATGTTATATTGTTGCGATGCGAAACGCGTGCGAGATTCGTCGGAGAATTGATTGACCGACCGCCGGTCCGAACCCGCAAATCCGACCCGCTCTGAAGCGGCGGCCGCGCTCGACCGCGCGCTCGCGCGCGCACGCTGGACGATCCTGTGGGAGCGCCTGTGGCCGCCATTGGCCTCGATCGCGACTGTGCTGGGTCTGTTTCTCGCGGCCTCCTGGCTCGGCCTGTGGCTGTGGCTGCCGCCGATGGGCCGCGCCATCGGCCTGTTCATCTTCGCGATGCTCGCCGCAGCGGCGACCGTTAGATTGTTTTTCATTCGCCTGCCCTCGCGGCACGACCGGCTCTATCGCCTCGATCGCATTTCGGGCTTGGCGCACCGGCCCGCGACCGCAATCGCCGACCGGATGGCAGGTTCGCAGGATGATCCCTGGTCGGCGGCGCTCTGGGCCGCCCATGTCGAGCGCGCCCTGCTCGCGGTCAACCGGCTCAAAGCCGGCCTGCCAAAACCGCGCCTGCCGGCGCGCGATCCCATGGCGTTGCGCGCGCTCGTGCTCATCCTCGTGGTGGCGACCTTCTTTGCCGCGAGTGGCGAACGCGGCCGGCGCGTTGCGGCGGCGTTCGATTGGCAGGGCGTGGTGGTGCCAGCGAATTTCCGGCTCGACGCCTGGGTGTCGCCGCCGACCTATACGGCGAAGCCGCCGGTGATCCTGCCGGGCGTGCGGCCAGGCGAGGCGACGCAGGCGCAGACCGCGGCGGTGTCCGTGCCGGTCGGCAGCGTGCTGATCATCCGTTCGAGCGGCAGCAAGGCGCCGTTGGACATCGTCACCTCCGGCGGGCTGCAGGAGGTCGTGGGCGACCAGCGTCCGCAGGCGCCCGCGGGCACCGACGAGCGCCGCTACACGATCACCGATCGCGGCACCGCGACGTTGCGCGGCATCGCCAACGAGGACGTGACCTGGGCGTTCAACGCGATTCCCGACCGGCCGCCGACGATCGCGCTCGCCAAGGATCCCGAGCCGCAGGCGCGCGGCGCCCTTCAGCTCTCCTACAAGATCGAAGACGATTACGGCGTCACCGAAGCGCACGCGACGTTCGCGCTCAAGGACCAGGCGAGCGCGCCGCGTCCGCTCTTCGGCGCGCCCGACTTCCAGCTGGTGCTGCCGCAGGCGCGCACCAAGAGCGGTGTCGGCCAGACCACGAAGGATCTGACCGAGCATCCGTGGGCAGGCGCCGAGCTCAACATGACGCTCACCGCGCACGACGAGGCCGGCAACGAAGGCCGCAGCGCGCCGTTCGAGCTGCGCCTGCCCGAGCGCGTCTTCGTCAAGCCGCTCGCCCGCGCGCTGATCGAGCAGCGTCGCGCTCTCGCGCTCGATGCGGAAGCACGCGACCGCGTGCTGATCGCCCTCGATGCGCTTGCGGCCGAGCCCGAGCGCTTCACGCCGGAGACCGGCATCTATCTCGGCCTGCGCGCGATCTTCTGGAGCCTGAGCCAGGCCAAGAACGACGACCAGCTGCGCGACGTGGTGCAGCGCCTCTGGGCGATGGCGACGCAGCTCGAGGACGGCAACGTGTCCGACGCCGAAGCGCGGCTGCGCCAGGCGCAGGAGGCGTTGCGTCAGGCGCTGGAGCGCGGCGCGAGCGACGAAGAGATCAAGAAGCTGATGGACGAGCTGCGCGCGGCGCTCGACAAGTTCCTGCAGGCGCTCGCCGAGGAGATGCGAAAGAATCCTCAGACCGCGCGTCCGCTCGATCCGAACACCATGCGCCAGCTGAGTCAGCAGGATCTCAAGAGCATGATCGATCGCCTCGAGCAGCTGGCGCGCTCGGGCGCCAAGGATGCCGCGCGCGCCTTGCTCGAGCCAGCTCCAGCAGATGCTGGAGAACCTGCAGATGGCGCGGCCCGGCCAGATGGGCGATGACGGCGACGACGACATGATGTCGGCGCTCGACGAACTCGGCAACATGATCCGCGAGCAGCAGCAGTTGCGCGACCGCACCTTCCGCCAGGGGCAGGATCAGCGTCGCCAGCAGCGCGGCCAGCGTGGCCAGCAGGGGCAGCAAGGCCAACAGGGTCAGCAAGGCCAGCAAGGCCAGCAAGGCCAGCAAGGCGAGCAGAACTTCGGCGAGCTGCGGCAGAACCAGCAGGCGTTGCGCGACCGGCTCAAGAAGCTGATGGAGGAGCTCAAGCAGAAGGGCTTTGGCCAGCAGCAGGGCGACCAGCAGGGCCAGCAAGGGCAGGGCAACGATTCGTTCGGCCAAGCCGGCGAGGCGATGGGCGACGCCGAAGGTCAGCTCGGCGGCGGCAATGCCGACGGCGCGGTCGACAGCCAGGGCCGCGCGCTCGACGCCTTGCGCAAGGGCGCCCAGGGCCTGGCCCAGCAACTGCAGCAACAGATGGGCCAGGGGCAGGGCCCGGGCCAGCCGGGCCGCATGGGCCAGCCGCGGGCGGACCAAAATACCGACCCGCTCGGCCGTCCGCTGCGTGGGCGCGACTATGACGACTCGACCGTGAAGGTGCCGATGGAAGCCGACATCCAGCGCGCGCGCCGCATCCTGGAAGAGCTGCGGCGCCGCTTCGGCGAAGCCGTGCGCCCGCAGCTCGAGCTGGATTACATCGAGCGGCTGCTGAAGGATTATTGACCGCGCCTTGCGCCGGCAGACGCGACTGACGGTACCAGCCCCATGAAAATTACGCTCCCCACCGAACAACAGAAGTGGTTGGAAGCTCAGGTTGCGGCTGGGAATTTCGCCTCGATCGATGAGGCCCTTGCCGTTGCCGTCGCTGATCTCATGGCCATCCAGAACGATGACCTTGCGTGGGCCAAGCCCTATGTGGATCAGGCCCGCGCCTCAGTCGCGCGCGGCGATCTCTTGTCGGGCGAGGAGTTTTTCAAGCGTCTCAATCTTAGGCTTGAGACCTTGCGCTCTCGATGACGCAGCTTGTCGTCGCCGCCGAAGCAGAAACCGACACCGCCAACATCCTCGCATATCTCGCGCAAGAGGCTGGTCCGCGTGTGGCTGTGGATTACCGTCCGCTTTCGCATGACTATCGAACGCCTGGTGGACATGCCGCTGACGGTGCTCCGCGACCGCGTCTTGGTCCCAATACTCGAATCGCTGTCGTCGCGCCGTACATCCTGATCTATGACTACAAGCGAGACGCTGATATCTTGACCCCGCTTCGCATCCTGCACGGTAAGCGCGACATCACGCGCCTGGTCTTGAAGCAGTAATGATTGCCTTCACTTTCAAAACAGCGGCTGCATCTCGCCCACTTTCAGCGGCCCCAGAAAAATGACGCCGTCGGCGAAGCGCAGCGGCAGCGCGACTGCCTGCCGGCCTTCGAGCTCGGCCGGCTGGCCGAGCATGGCGACGCCGGCGGCGGCCACGGCGGCGTTGCCGCGCGGCCCGAGCAGACTATCGAGGTTGAGGCCAGGCATGTAGCGGTCGAGCGCGCGCTGTGAGGCTTGTCCGATTGCCTTGTCGACGCCGAGCACGACCACGAGCTGCTCCAGGCCGGCGACGGTGAGCTGGATCTGGCCGTCGAGCATGCCGCGCGGGGTGAGCGTCAGCGTGCCCTGGCCGACCGCCAGAATCTCGCCCTGCCGGATGCGCGCGCGGGTCACGTCGAGCCGGCCGTTCGCGGCCTGGAGATCGCGCAGGACGCGGGCGAGCGGCCGCGGCCTGAAATCGTTGAGCCCGCGCAGCGTGGCCGCGATCTCGCCGTCGATCGGCTGATCGGGAATTTTGGCGACGCCCGGGACGCTCGCCTTGGTGAAGTTGATCGCGAGATCGGTCGCGGGCGGATCCTGCGGCAGGCGCGGGGCCTGGCGGGCATGCACTTCGAAATGCTCCGCCCGTGCGAACGGCGCGCGCGCGCCGCCGGCGCTGCGCGCGAGGTCGGGCTTGTCGAACGCGAGCGAGACACGCTCCAGAGGACCAGGCAGTCCGCGCACGCTCGCCTGTGCGAGCGTCCAGTTGGCGGTCCATTCCGGCGTCCGGCCCATTTGCCCCAAGATCAGCGGGGCGGTCATCTCGGCGAGCGCCAAGGTCGGCTGATAGACCTGCACCGCGGCGAGGACCTCCTTCAACGTGATCGCGAGCGCGGCGTTTCGCAGCTCGACGTCGACCCCGGTGCAGCGCAGCTCGATGCGGAACGGGAAGCCGCCGAGCGTCTGCCGGCCGCAATCGACGCGGTAGCCGGCTTGCGAGCCGCGCGCGCGCAGCTCGGGGATCTTCGTTTCTGCGACACCGGCGGCGTAATACCAGAGCACGCTCCAGCCGGCCGCCAGCACGACCACCAGCGCTACGATCAGTACCAGCGGCCAGCGGCGGCCCCGATCCAGATGAGGGATGCTGCTCACGGAAAGCGGTCCTCGCGGTTGCATCGGACGGACGGGCCTGTTAGGCGAACGCACGCCCACGTGTCAACGCCGCTTTCCTTGCATCCATGCCGCCTGATTCGTCCGCTCGTGTCGACGAGGAACATTGGATTTTCGCCTACGGCTCGCTGATGTGGCGGCCGGGCTTTGCGTTCGCCGAGCGCGCGCCGGCGCGGCTTCTCGGATTGCATCGCGCGCTCTGCGTCTACTCCTTCGTCCATCGCGGCACGCCGGAGAAGCCCGGACTCGTGCTCGGCCTCGACCAGGGCGGCGCCTGCCGCGGCATCGCCTACCGGGTCGAGAAAGCCGCGTGGCCGGACACCGTCCAATATTTGCGCGCGCGCGAGCAGGTCACGATGGTCTATCGCGAAGCCTGGCGACAGGTCACGCTCGGCAGCGAGACGGGACGGCGGGTGCGCGCGCTCGTCTACATCGTCGACCGCGGCCATGCGCAATATGCCGGCCGGCTCGACATCGAGCAGCAGCTTCATCTGGTGCGGCAGGGCCATGGCCATTCCGGGGCAAACCTGGACTACGTACTGGCGACCGTCGCCGAGATCGAAGCTCAGGGTTTTCGAGACGCCCAATTGCATCTCCTGGCGCAAAGGCTCAAAGGGTTCCACGAAGCGCATCCCACGCACGATCCCGAGAAGCTGACCGACTCTTCGGGCAAAGCCGTGCGCAAGCACGAATAGCAAACTACTCAACCTCCGAATTGGGGCGCTCCGGCGGCGGGAGCGCCGGATTGGACCGCAGCCCTTCGTCGATCAGGCGCGCGGTCGCCGCTTCCACGTCGCGCTGGAGGCGTTCGAAAAAAACATCGGGTGGGAGACCGGGAGGCGTCGGATCGAGGATCTCGACCGTGACCGTGCCGGGGTGCCGCAAGAATTTCCGGCGCGGCCAGAAGAGTCCGGAATTGAGCGCGACCGGCAGGCAGGCGGCGACGCCTTCGCCGTAAAGATGAGCGATGCCGTATTTGTATTTCGGCTCGGCGCCGGGCGCGCGGCGCGTGCCTTCCGGAAAGATGATGATCTGCCGCCCGCTCGTGAGCTCGGCGCGCACGCGCTCCGCCATCGCGGCGAGCGCCGGCTTGCCGCCGCCGCGATCGACCGGGATCATGCCGGCGCGCCAGGCGCACCAGCCGAAGAACGGAATCCACAACAGCTCGCGCTTGAGGATGTAGGCGGGATCGGGAAACAGCGTGAGGAGCGCGAAGGTCTCCCACATCGATTGATGCTTTGCCGAGACCAGCACCGCGCCGGCGGGAATTTTCTCGAGGCCCCGCCAGTCCACCGCCGTGCCGCAGATCACCCGCAACAGCAGGAGGTTGACGCGCGCCCAGTTGCGGGCAAGCCCAAGGATGCCCCAGCGCGGCAGCACCAGCGTCGGCATGGCGATGACGAGATAGATCGCGAGGTTCAGATAGAACAGCGTATTGAACAGAAGAGAGCGGATGACGAGCACGGGCGTGCCGGATATCAGCTGCCAGCCGCCGCCATCCACGGCGAGTCAGTCGCCGGGAAGACGTGCAGGCGCGCGAGCGCGACGACGTATTTCAGGTATTCGAAGATCAGCAACTTTGCGGCGTTCGCATTGGACCACCAGGGTTCGTTGCGCTGCCGCTCCGTGATCACGGGAAACTCGATGAGCGTCACGTCGGGAAGTTGATGGCCGAGTTCGGCCATGGCGCGCGGCATGTGATAGGCCGAGGTGACGACGACGAGTGAGTGGAATCCGCGCGCCTGCGTCCACCGTCGGGTCTCGATCGCATTGCCGATCGTATTGACGGCCGAATGATCGAGATCGACGCAGCAAGCAAGCAGCCGTTGATGGTGCGGCACGAGCCGCGCGAGTTCGCCCGAATGGGTTGCGGGATAGACCCCGGTGATCAGCAACCGTTTCCCGCGTCCGGCGGCAAGCAGCTCGATTGCGTCGGCGACGCGCGAGGCGCCGCCGGTGAGCACCACGATGCCCTCGGCGTTCTGCGTAAGCTCGATCTCGTTGCTCGGTACGCGCCAGAGGAACCAGACGAAGCCGATCCCGAGCCCGAGCAGGGCCGCGATGAAGCAGACGAGGAGCCCGCGCCGTATCGCGGTCGCGACATGCGTCAGCGCGCCCGCGCGGGTGTCCTGCGGGCGCCCGGGCTCTTGCGCCGAATTTGCTCCACCGGCCGACATCGGTCCTTGGTCCCCGCTTCCCATCATACCGGCAAATTCGGCGTCCGGATGGCGAGCGAATGGCCGGATCCCCACGGCCGGCCGACTCACTCGATGGTATCGAGCGTTTGGTTAACGACTTGGCGCGACGTCCCAGCGGTCACCGCCGCCATCAGGATGATCTGGCCGATGACGGCGGCGTAGCCCGCGATGCCGATCGAGAAGCTGCCGAACAGTGCCGCCGTCTGGTCGGCGCCTGCGGTGCCGAGAAACCGGTCGCCGAGCTGGCCCGCGAGCGCCAGCAGGATGAGCGCCGCGCCGCCGCCGATGGCGCCGCCCTTGAGGCCGAGCTTGAGGAAATGGCTCTGAAACTGGCCGGCGATGTAGGCGTCCCTGGCGCCGATGAAATGCAGCACTTCGACGATCGGCCGGTTGGCCGCCATCGCGCCGCGCGTCGCGAAGGCGACCGAGAGCACGGTCGCGGCCAGCACCAGGACGAGGATGCCGATGCCGCCCGCGATCGCGGCGCTCGCCATGGCGCGCATGCGGTCGACCCAGCCGCGATGGTCGTCGATGCTCGCGCCGGCGACGCGCGCGGCGAGCGCGGTCCGCAGCGCCGCCAGATCCGGCCGCTCGCCCGGCGCGACGCGCAGCACGATGATGCGCGGCACCGGCAATGCGTCGAGCGCCAATCCGGTGCCGAGCCATGGCTCGAGCAGCCGCGCCGACTCGGCCGTGGAATAGGGCCGCACCTCGGCAATGCCCGGCACCGCGCGCGCCACGTCGATTGCCTTCCTGACCTCGGCCTCGATGTCGCGGCCGGGGGCCGGACGGATCTGAATCGTCATCTCGCGCGCGACGTCGGACTGCCATTCGGCCGCGGAGGCGAGCACGAGCATGACGGTGCCGGTGGTGAGCGAAGCGAGAAACGTCATGATCGCGACGATCGCGATCAGCGCGCGGCCGGAGATCGAGTGCTTCGGCACGATCGGCGTCTCGACATGCGGCACGTCCGCCGCCGGCGGCCGCGTCGGCGCCATCAATTCCGGATCGTAGGGAGCCTCTGTCATGGGCCTACTCGTAGACGTGTATGCGGCCCTCGTGCAACACGAGCCGCCGGGCATCGTACTGATCCATCAGTGCGATGTCGTGGGTCGCGATGATCACCGACGTGCCGGATTTGTTGAGCTCGACGAACAGCCGCAGCAGCCGCTGGGCGAGGCTCGGGTCGACGTTGCCGGTCGGCTCGTCCGCCAGCAGGAGCTGCGGGCGCGCGATGACGGCGCGCGCGATCGCGGCGCGCTGCTTCTCGCCGCCGGAGAGCACCGGCGGCAGCGCCCACATGCGCTCGCCTAAGCCCACCCAGCTCAACAGCTCGGCGACCTCGTAGCGGTAGCTCTGCTCGTCCCGGCCGAGGATGCGCAGCGGCAGCGCGACGTTCTCGAAGGTCGTCATGTGGTCGAGCAGGCGGAAATCCTGGAAGACGATGCCGATGCGGCGGCGCAGCGTCGACAGCGAGTCCTTGGAGAGCATCGCGATGTCATGGCCGAACAGCGTGATCAGGCCGCGGGTCGGCTTGAGCGAGAGAAACAGCAGGCGCAAAAGCGAGGATTTTCCCGCGCCGGACGGGCCGGTGAGGAACTGGAACGAATGGGGCTCGATGCTAAAGGTCAGGTCGCGCAGGACCTCGGGCCCGAGCCCGTAGCGCAATCCGACGTTCTCGAAGCGGACCAAGCTTCGCTCCTATCAGGAATCAGTCGTCAGCAGTCGGTCATCAGTAGTCCGGAGGTCCTGACCGTCCGACGCGATGCCTGTCCCTGTTCCAAAGCGCCTGTCAGATGGAACATGTTGCCGTGATTCGCTCTTTTTTACAGGAATCGGAGGTCCGTCATCAGTGGTCAATGTTCTGAGCTAGGCAGCTGATCTGACTACCGATTACCGACATCTCATCTCTGGGCGGCATGGTTTCCAATGCGTTAACGGACGGCTGCTAGGGTCGGCCGGCTCAGGAAGGGGACCATCGATTCGCCGATGATGATCGTCTGCCCGAACTGCCAGACCTCCTACGACGTCGCGGCCAACTCGCTCGGCGGAGCCGGGCGCTCGGTACGCTGCGTCCGCTGCCGCGAGGTGTGGTTTGCGGCGCCGGAGCCGGCCGGCGCGGACGGCGGCGCCCTGGTCAGCGCGGCGGCGGCGAGCGCCCAGTATCAGAAGGGAGCCGGGGCGCGGCAGGGCGAGCCGCACGACGGTTCACCGCGCGACGATCGACCGCCCGACGATGACGCATCGGTCGATGCCAATCTCGCGGCGCGCGCGGCCGGCCGCCTCTCCGGCGAGCTCGAGGACACTGCCCCCGTGGAAATCGCCAGCGAGGAGGAGCACCTCCCGCCCGCGGCGTATGATGCGCCGCCGCTCGCGCCGGAGGCGGGCGAGCACACAGCCGAAACGGTCGAAGCCGTGGCCGGCGATCCGCCCATACCCGCGGAGCCCTCGCACGATATCGAAAGCGTCGCGGCCCGCCGCGCCCGCCATGCGCGCCCGCGCTCGCGCCGCGGCCTGCGCCCGAGCCTCCCGATGCTGATCATGCTGATGTTCGCGGTGAATGTCGCGCTGATCGGCTGGCGCAGCGACGTGGTGCGGATCATGCCGCAGACGGCGTCGCTCTATGCCGCGATCGGGCTTCCGGTGAATTTGCGCGGGCTCGCCTTCACCGAGCTGGTGACGACCAAGGAGGTCCAGGACGGCGTGGCCGTGCTGCTGGTGCAGGGCACGATCGTCAATTTGAGCCGCCAGCCGCTCGACGTTCCGCGCGTGCGCCTTGCCCTGCGCAATGCCGCCGGCGCGGAGGTCTACTCCTGGACCATGCCGCCGAGCCGTGCGGTGCTTGCGCCCGGCGACGCGCAGCCGTTCCAGACGCGCCTCGCTTCGCCGCCGACGGAAGGACGCGAGGTGGTGGTCCGCTTCTTTACCCGCCGCGACGCCGCCGGCGGCGCGCACTGAGGGTTTCCGTGGCGCGCATCCTCCTGGCCGAAGACGAGGAGGCGCTGCGCGCGTTCATCACCCGCGCGCTCGTGCAGGACGGACACGAGGTGGTCGCCACCGCCGACGGCGGCGAGGCGCTCGACGCGCTCACCCGCGACAAGGGAAATTTCGACCTGCTGCTCACCGACATCCGCATGCCCGTGATGGACGGCATCGCGCTCGCGCTCGCGGCGGCGCGCGATCATCCCGAGCTCATGATCCTGCTGATGACCGGCTACGCCGACCAGCGCGAGCGCGCGCACGGCCTCGACGCGCTGATCCACGACGTCATCACAAAACCGTTCTCCTTGAGCGACATCAAGAAGGCAGTAGCCGAGGCGCTAGTGGCGAAGGGGCGGTGAGCGGGGCGTGACGCCGCATCGCTTCAATGTCGCGCCTCACGCCAGCCTTGACCCAGAAGCTTTGCCTTACGGCCGGCAGTTCTTGTCGCTGCAGATGATGGTGGACGGCGAGCGGTGATCGCGGTCGTTGGACGGGCAATCCGGCCGGTAGACCGTTTCGTCCTGCCAAACCAATGCCGCAACCCTTGTCGGGCTGGACGTCGCCTGGGTCGTGCTTGCGACACTCGCAAGGCTGGCGAGGGTCATGACAAGCGCAGAGATGCGAAGCTTTGATGGGGCCGTCATTGACGCCTCCCTCTCGTTGCTCCCTGGCGTGACGTGGAATGGCTCGACGGCGCGAGTCATAGCGCCATCCTCTCTCATCGGGCGTGAAACGGTTCACACGAGACCGCCGATATTTGCGCGCTGAGCAACGCCTGCATGCGCGCTCGCAAAAAATTTTCATCCGATGTGAACAACATCACCGCTGATCGGAGACTGCTCGCGTAAAAGACGCGTGCCAGTGCAGCAACGCACACCACTCAACCCTACGGAGACTGAACATGAAGACCCTTGCGACCATCGTGGCTCTCGCCACTCTCATCGCTTCGCCGGCTTTCGCGCAGAGCCCGAAGTCGACTTCCGTCACGGTCGGCAACAAGTACGTCGGCCAGGACCCGGATGCGGGCATCCGCTCTCAGCTGATGCGCGATTACAGCGTGCATGCGGGCGGCGGCGAGTAATTCACTCGCTCTTTGTGGAAGAGCCCCGGGCCGCTCGCCCGGGGCTTTTTCATTTGCTGGGCGTCGTTGCCCTAATCGTCGCTGTCCGCATAAGGCCGCGGCATCGGCGTCTGCGGCAGGCTCGCGTGCGGCCGGCCGAAATCGGGCGCGGCCGAATCCTGCCCGATGCTGACGATGCCGCGCCGGATCGCGCGGGTGCGGGTGAAGTGGTCGAACAGCGCCTCGCCGTCGCCGCGGCGGATCGCGCGCGTGAGCTTCGACAGGTCCTCCTGGAAGGCGCCGAGCATTTCCAACACCGCATCCTTATTGGCGAGAAAGACGTCGCGCCACATGGTCGGGTCCGACGCCGCGATGCGGGTGAAATCGCGAAAGCCGCCGGCGGAGAACTGCAGCACCTCGGATTCGGTGACGTCGCCCAGCTCGTCGGCGGTGCCGACGATCGTGTAGGCGATGAGGTGCGGCACGTGACTGGTGATCGCGAGCACAAGGTCGTGGTGCTCGGGCGTCATGGTCTCGACATTGGCGCCGAGCGCGCGCCAGAAGGCGGCGAGCCGTTCGACCGCCTTGGGATCGGTGCCGGGCGGCGGCGTGAGGATGCACCAGCGATTGATGAAGAGCTCGGCGAAGCCGGAGTCCGGGCCCGAATGCTCGGTGCCGGCGACCGGATGGGCGGGCACGAAGTGCGCATGGGCGGGCAGGTGAGGGGCCATGTCGCGCACCACCGCGCCCTTGACCGAGCCGGCATCGGCGACGATCGCGCCAGCCTTGAGGCGCGGACCGATCTCCTGCGCGACCGCGCCGCAGGCGCCGACCGGAATGCAGACGATGACGAGATCGGCGTCTTTGACGGCCTGCACGTTGCTGTCGACGACCTCGTCGGCGAGGTGGAGCTCGACCACGCGCTTGCGCGTCGCGGGCGTGCGGGCGGTCGCCACGATGGTTCGCGCGAGCCCGTGCCGGCGCACGCCATGCGCGATCGACGATCCGATCAAGCCGACGCCGATGAGCGCGAGCCGGTCGAACGGCGGCGTGGCCGTCACGGCCGGCTCCCCATGAACTCGCCGAGCGCCTTGACCACCAGCCTGTTGGCCTCTTCGGTGCCGACCGACATGCGCAGCGCATGCGGCAGCTTGTAGGCGCCGACCTGGCGCAGGATCAGCCCGCGCGCGGTCAGGAACTTGTCGGCGTCCTGCGCGGTCCTTCCCTTCGTTTTGGGAAAATGGATCAGCACGAAATTGGCGGCGCTCGGCGTCACCTCGAGCCCGAGCTTCGGAATCTCGTCCATGAGCCAGGCGAGCCAGCGCGAATTGTGCTCGCGCGACGTTTCCTGATGCGCCGTGTCCTCGATCGCCGCGATGCCGGCCGCGATCGCCGGCGCATTCACGTTGAACGGCCCGCGGATGCGGTTGACCGCCTCGACCACGTGCGCCGGACCGTACATCCAGCCGAGCCGGAGCCCCGCAAGGCCATGAATCTTGGAGAACGTGCGGCACATCACCGTGTTGTCGGTGGTCGCCACCAGCTCGATGCCGGCTTCATAGTCGTTGCGCCGGACGTATTCGGCATAGGCCGCATCGAGCACGAGCAGCACATGCGGCGGCAACCCGCGGTGCAGGCGCTTGACCTCGTCGAACGGCACGTAGGTGCCGGTCGGATTGTTCGGATTGGCGAGGAAGACGAGCTTCGTCTTCGGCGTCAGGGCGGCGAGGATGGCATCGACGTCGGCGGTGAAATTCTTCTCGGGCGCGACCACGGGCTTGGCGCCGGCGCCGAGCGTCGCGATCGGATAGACCAGGAAGCCGTGCGTCGTATGGATCGCCTCGTCGCCGTCCGCCAGATACGCGCGCGCCAGCAGATTGAGGAGATCGTCGGAGCCGGCGCCGCACACGATGCGGTCGGGATCGAGGCCGAAGGCGCGGCCGATCGCCTCGCGCAGGTCGCTCGCCGCGCCGTCCGGATAATCCTCGAGATGCTCCGCCACCTGCCGGTACGCCGCGATCGCCTTCGGGCTCGGCCCGAGCGGCGTCTCGTTGGACGAGAGCTTGTAGATCTTGGCGACGCCGGACGCCTTGCTCTTGCCGGGCACGTAGGCCTCGATGTCGAGCACGCCGGGGCGCGGTTGCGGACGCGAAGCGGGCATTTGCGAAACTCTCCGAATGCCGCTCAGCGCCCGGTCGGCACCGGCCGCGCGCCTTCGGCGCTGACCGTATAGCGGGTCGCATGGCTCCCGACGAGGGCTTGGCTGCGCACCGACACGCCCGCGCCGCGCAGCGCCGCGGTGACGTCGTCGAGCGTCTTGACCTTGGGGACCGAGACGAGCAGCGAGGCGCCGTCGAAGGCGCCTTCCGGTATGGCGATCAGCTCGGCGATCGACGCCGTGCGCGCCGCCTTCGCGCTCCAGCCCGACACTTTCAGCGTCCACACCGCGACGTCCGAGACCACCGCGTCGGGATGCGGCCGGGCGATCGCGAACACCGGCAGGCCGGCCGGATGATCCTTCCGCTCGACGAAGGGCAGCCGCGCGATGATCTTGGGCGCATCGTCGCCCTCGAGCGCGCTCCACCACGCGCTGCCGCCGGCCGTCGCCGAGACGAGCCCGAGGTCGCCTTGCGCCCGGCCGATGGCTGCGACCACGTCGGCGGCGCTAGAGTGCGCGACGAACGGCACCGTGAAGCCGAAATGGAAGCGTGCCGAGTCGCGCATCGCCGCCTCGCCGATCGAAAGATCGCCGTGCACGCGGAACGGCGCCTGCACATAGGTGAAGGTCGCGATGATCACCCGCCAGATGCTCTCGGCGGTGTCGAGGGGCAGGATGCCGTGGTGGCGCTCGACCAGGCGCCGCATCATCTCGGCCTCGCGCGCCGGACGAAAGGCCGAGCCCGACTCGGAGGTGCGTTTGACCTGGATCAGCCGGGAAATGATCTCGCCCCGCTCCATGAGCAGCCGATGCATCTCGCCATCGATGCGGTCGATATCGGCGCGCAGCTCGGCAAGCGAGGGCAGATTGGCGGGCTTCGACATGGTTAAATCGACAAAACAGCCGGTTCCGCGGGCCGCCATTGATAGAGGGCGGCGGGTCGGAAGGCAAAGAAAACATTGACAGTTCCGTGCTCTGAACTATCTAAGCCGCACTCGGTGCGATGGCGCCCATGCCCCTTCCGAGCGGCGGCCGAATGCGGCCTGTGAACCCGGGACACATATGGCCGATACGCAACTGAGGGATGATGGCGACGTTCGCCTGCGCGAGGCGGAGCACCCGCAATCGCTCGTGGTGCGCTTTGGCGCGGAGAAGCCGCTCAAACTCGACGCCGGCGTCGAGCTCACCCCGTTCCAGATCGCCTATCAGACCTACGGCACGCTCAACGCCGCGCGCTCGAACGCAGTGCTGATCTGCCACGCGCTCACCGGCGACCAGCACGTCGCCAATGTCCATCCGGTCACCGGCAAGCCCGGCTGGTGGGAGACGATGGTCGGTCCGGGCAAACCGATCGATACCGAGCGCTATTTCGTCATCTGTCCCAACGTGGTCGGCGGCTGCATGGGCACCACCGGCCCCGCGTCGGCCAATCCGGCGACCGGCGAGATGTTCGGTCTCGATCTTCCGGTCATCACCATCCGCGACATGGTGCGCGCGCAGGCGATGCTGCTCGACCATCTCGGCATCGAGACGCTCTTTTCGGTGGCGGGCGGCTCCATGGGCGGCATGCTGGTGCTGCAGTGGGCGGTGAGCTATCCGCAGCGCGTGTTTTCGGCGCTGCCGATCGCGGCCTCGACGCGGCATTCGGCGCAGAACATCGCGTTCCACGAGGTCGGACGCCAGGCCGTGATGGCCGATCCCGACTGGCGCGGCGGACGCTATTTCGCCGAAGGCACCAATCCGCGGCGCGGCCTCGCGGTCGCGCGCATGGGCGCGCACATCACGTACCTCTCGGACGTCGCGTTGCATCGCAAGTTCGGGCGCAAGTTCCAGGACCGCGACAACCCGACCTTCTCGTTCGACGCCGATTTCCAGGTGGAGAGCTATCTGCGCCATCAGGGCATCACGTTCGTCGAGCGTTTCGACGCCAACAGCTATCTCTACCTCACGCGCGCGATGGACTATTTCGACCTTGCGGGCGATTACGGCGGCGTGGTCGCCAATGCATTCAAAGGGACGCCGACGCGATTCTGCGTGATCTCGTTCACCTCGGATTGGCTGTTTCCGACCTCCGAGTCGCGCGCGATCGTGCATGCGCTCAACGCCGGCGCCGCCAAGGTGTCGTTCGCCGAGATCGTGACCGACAAGGGCCACGACGCGTTCCTGCTCGACGAGCCGGAGCTTTTCGCCATCGTGCGCGGATTCCTCGACTCCGCGGGAAATGCGCGCGGCCTGCTGCCGGGGAGGAAATGACCGGCATGCTGACGCGGCTGCAACGCGATCGCACCATGGAAGAGACGGCGCGCGGCCCGGGCGGCGCGCGCGTCGATCATCTGGTCGTCGCCGAGATGGTGCGGCCGGGCTCGCGCGTGCTCGACGTCGGATGCGGCGACGGCGAGCTGCTGCGCCTCCTCGAGATGCGCGGCGTCGACGGCCGCGGCATCGAGCTCTCGCGCGAGGGCGTCAACCGCTGCGTCGCCAAGGGTCTCGCGGTGGTGCAGGGCGATGCCGACACCGACCTCGTCAATTATCCCGACGATGCCTTCGACTATGTGATCCTGTCGCAGACCTTGCAAGCGACGCGGCAGCCGCGCGTGGTGCTGGAGAATTTGCTGCGGATCGGACGCCGCGCCATCGTGTCGTTCCCGAATTTCG
>WNFF01003496.1_pt1 | contig 17887 bp, 20 predicted proteins | sample 5400441 | NCBI WGS metagenome assembly WNFF01 (sample SAMN13153345, study PRJNA577476) | soil metagenome | isolation source: 120 cm saprolite under Douglas fir tree site 2 hole 3 replicate 1 | place: USA:California | collected 2015-04-18 | reverse complement strand
AATGGCATGAAGCCATGATGGCGGGCAAAGACCAGGTATATGCATCGTCATGGAAGACCAAAATCCAGGGAGAGGTGGCAAAGTTTGTGCATGAATCCCTGAAAGCGGAACAGCACAGAAAAGCGGCTGAACCAAAAGCAGTCAACGAATGAGACCCCCGGGGCGGGAAGACACTCCGGCACTTTCAATATCAGGCAAATTTGATGACCCGGTAAATACCAAGAACCGGAATTCGCGGCAGGAGCATGCCGCTCCGGGCAAACTTACCAGGAAGATCTTCACAAACCAACCAAACCCCAACGGAAGGCAAACTTTCTATGTATCACCATGTAAAAAAATTGATGTACACCGTGCAAGTTGGAACACCAGACCCAAGATTCGGCAACATGTTGCTGGAACAATTCGGCGGCGCCAATGGTGAACTCGCAGCCGCAATGCAATATTCCATTCAGGGCTTCAACTGTGAAGACGCAGGTTGCAAAGATCTGTTGATGGATATCGGCACAGAAGAGCTTAGCCATCTGGAGGTGGTGGGAGCTCTGATCCGTATGCACCTCAAACCGATGAAGTCAGACCGGGGTGCCGCGGAAGCAGATCCGCTGGTGGCGATTGCCGGCGGTGGCGGCGTGGCCCTCGTGAATTCCCTGGGTGACGCCTGGACAGCCGACTACCTGAAAATTACCGGCGATCTTGCAGTGGATCTGCGCAGCAACATTGCCGCAGAAGCACGTGCAAAGATCGTGTATGAACGCCTTATCGCATTCACTGAAGATCAGGGATCCAAGCAGGCCCTGCAATTCCTGATGACACGCGAAATTACCCATATGCGAGCGTTTACCGCTGCACTGGAAAGCATGGAGAAGCCGCCATTTTCAATCGGCGTGATCAAACCCACCCCGGGCCTGGTGGACCAATACTTCAACGCTTCCACGGGCGATGGCGATCTGAGTGAGAGACCACAAGAAGCACCGTGGAACCATCGCAGCGGGCTGCGTCTGATTGAATCCGATGTAGCAGGCAGAAAGGGCGACGAATTAATTGTTAAGCCTTATGATCCCGAGCCGGGCACCGAGATCACGTCGAAAAAGGATTCCACTCCAGTAGGAGCGAACGTTGGATCAAGCCGGCAGAAAGGTGAAGGGAAAAAGCTGAAAGCGAGCTAGAGAAAACACAGTTGCGAGCTTTGAACCGCGCCAACGAGAAAGTTGCAGCGCACATCGGCGGTCTTTAGACCGCCGATTCTTTTTAACGCGTGCCTGGGTGCTCAGATCATTGATGTTTAGGCGGTTCAAATGTAATTGAACAATTTATCGACTGCTTAACACGAATTTGTTGCCATCAATATCTTTGAATATCGCGGAAGTGCCCCAGCTTTCTTTTTTAGGGTCAGCTTCAAACTCCACGCCTTTTGATTTCAGAATCTTCGCGGTGGCAAAAACGTCATCACACCAGAAGGAGAGCGGCTGGAATCCGCCGATGCGAGCTTCCTGGCCCGGTGGCGTAAAAAGCACCAATCCTGTTTCCGCTCCCGGAATCAGCAGCTCGATCCAGCGCTGGGTTGCGCTGAACGGCTGGTCCGTGGCCACTTTGAATCCAAGTTTCTCCGTGAAAAATTTAAGTGATGCATCCTGATCATGGACTGGGATGCTGACGAATTTGAGTCCGCGAATCATTCGGCAATCCTCCTGTTGGCAAACGGAGAATAAACGTCCCAAATGAGGGTTTGCAATCAGGCAAGCGATGCTATATTAACAGCCGGTATAGCTATGCGGCAGCTCGATCCCTACATCACGGATGTGCTCATGCGCGATCTGGTGGGCCATGATCGCAGGCCGGTAAGTTTTCTGGTGTATCTCTGGCTCACGGCTGAGCAGGAATCGCGGAAATCGGAAGTGCAGATCAGCTATCAGGAACTCGCGGAAAATATCGGAGTATCGAAAAGTTCCGCACAGTCCGCAGTGGCCTGGCTGGTGCGGCGAAAGCTGCTGGCCGCGAAGAAGGAAAATGCAACTGCCACGCCGCGGTATTCCGTCCTGAGCCCGTGGAGAGACCGGGCTCAACGGCGCTGACTAGCCGCGCCGGGAAGCATCAAGGCTCGCCACGCACTACCATATTCCATGCCTGCAAAAGATTTGAGGGTACATACTTCTGATCTTTATTGCGTTGGACCCAATCCTTCAACTGGGGTGAATTGACGTACTCACTTGGAGAAAGCTGAAGCTTCTTGACGATTTCTTCGAATGAGGTTGCACCCGTGTACGGTCCCACGTTCATGTCCGGCTTGCCCCAGTTCGGATTACCACGTTTCTTTGCCATTCAATCTCTCAGATGCGCATCCGTGCCCTGACGTAGCGCCCGTCTCCAGAATCTGCTTACTCATTTTATTTTATCAGTGACGGTTTATCAGGGGAGGATTTGAGAAAACTCCAACTGAGTATCAAGGCAAAGATGCCGCCTTTTCAGCCGGAAGAACATCGGCAAACACAAAGTTGTCGCGTTCAACGATTTCTCCGGTTGCCACACTGATTGGATATCTAAATACTGGCGACTCATAAACGAAGGTGTGAAATTCGCCATTTTCTCCGCAGGGATCCACTTCATGGGGAATATCGCGAAGGAACGCCGAATCGAAGTTGCGGCCGGCAAAAGACGCATCCAGTTTGGCGGGATTGACGCAGGTGATTTTCGCGCGCACGCCCGCGGCGATCATTTCCTCCGCCAGTGCAGGGGTAGGCAGACGCCACAATGGAAAAAGCGGTTTCAGACCGGTGCCGCTGAGTTGCTGTTCGCGATAGGCGCGCACGTCTTCAAGAAAGAGATCGCCGAATGCAACGGCGGTAATCCCTTCTTCGACGGCGCGCTTGAATATGGGACGAATCAAATCCTCGTAGTCCAGGTTCGTGCAGGGCCACGGCAATTCCACCGACCACAGAGGCAGACCCACAGCCTGCGCTTGCTCCTGCACCAGAGATCTTCGGACTGCATGCATGGCAACTCGGTCGGCAGCAGAGTTGAAGGTGGTGAACAGCGCTGTTACCCGGACGCCAGCATTGCGCAGAACATGCAGAGCCCAGGCGCTGTCTTTGCCGCTACTCCACGATAAAAGAGCGTTTTCCAAGTTGGAGCCTACCTCGCGATGTGCGGCGTTTGCGATTCCTGCCTTATTCTATCGGACGGATGTTCCCCGATTTGACTTACTGGTTCTAACACTGTCCGGTCAAGCATCTGAACGTCACGCTGAGTTCCCTTGAGCAGGCTTCCCAGGCGTGCAAAGATTTCGAAAAAGTTGCGCCGAGAAAATTTGCGTTTGATCCTCAAGGTTCTTGAAGTCGTTACCGGAGGCGCCTTGAACGACACAACGCGCACCGACAACTAATGGTCGCCAGCTTCGGTGACAAGGCGGCCATTTTTTTCGATATAGCCCGCAAGCATAACAATTGTCGAGAAAATGTTATACGTGTTCAGTCTGCAGCTTGGTAGGAAGCAGAGAGGGTACCGCGATGAGATATAAACGGACCTCAGTCACGTTCAAGCACCACAAACTGCAACGTTCCTGACCTTTCCACCTGGAGTACCACCGGTGAGTCACTGCTTAGCGATGCAAGAGTGTCTCTGAGACACGGAATATTTTTGACGTTTTTACCATTGACGGCGTGGATGACGTCTCCGGCGACAAGTTCATCCCCAAAATTCGAACTGCCGGCTATCGTTTTTGCTGCCACCAACACCCCGCTCCTAACGCGCAAGGGAGGCAACAGGGCGGAAACCTTGTCGTCTACGGTAACACCCAGAATTCCCAGTTTCGCGATGGAATTGTCTTTTTCCGTGACGAGATCCTCAAACCGCTCTGGATCATTTGCTCGTTCAACCACAGGCACGCTAAAGGCGAGCTTCTGTTTTCCTCTGAGCGCATCAATCTCAGCATTATCTCCTGCCGCGTACGAATACATGCTCAATGCAAGCTGACGAACGTTGGCGATCGCTTGTCCGTGAACACTGATGATTATGTCTCCCACCTGTAAGCCGGCTGCCTCCGCAGTACTTTGTGGAATGACATCCTGAATCAAGACGCCGTCTTCGGTGGGCAGATTCAGTGCCTGTTCAAGCGCCGGCGTAATCGCGCGAACCAGAATTCCCAATTGGTGATGATGTACGTGGTGATCATTTCGGATTTGCCGGCAGATTGAGCTCACCACGTTGCTGGGCACGGCGAAACCCACTCCTTCGTTGCCACCGGACTTGGTGAGAATGAAGGAATTTATCCCCACAACCTGTCCCAGGGTGTTCACTAACGGGCCACCGCTATTACCCGGATTGATCGCGGCATCGGTTTGGACATATACCAGCGGGCTGTCAGCGTTCAACTGACGGTCCACGGCGCTGACCACTCCCATGCTCACTGAATTCTCCAGTCCCAGTGGGCTGCCAAAAGCAAGCACGATTTGCCCCTGATTTAAGGCACTGGAATCCGCAAATGACAAGAACGGCAGCCCGGCTACATCGATCTTGATGAGAGCCAGGTCTGTTTGTGGGTCCATACCTATCAGCCTGGCATTGAGTAAATGGATGTCGACCTTTGGGACGGCTTTGTTCAGCCGTACCTGCAGACGACGAGCACCTTGAACAACGTGTGCATTGGTAACGATGTAGCCATCGGACGAAACCACGACGCCCGATCCAGAGCTCCTCTCCTGCACAGCGACCGGCCCACCACCGCGATCACTATCCTTTTCAATTGTGTACGCGGAAGCAAGAATCTGAACCACCGAAGGCTCAACTTGCCGGGCAACGGACTGCAACGAGGAACTGAGCTGCTCCAGTGAAGTGGAGTTCGAGGTGTTAGCTGGCCGAGAATCCACCGTAGCCATCACTGCGGAGGACGCATGCACATTGAGTTGCACGCAAAAAATGGTCAAAAGCAGAGTCGAGAGTCTTGTAATAAAAGGCATTGTTGTATTACCTAACCGAACATGTTCATCGATTATTCCCCTATGAGGCGAGACACAGCTACGCATGCTGCAGTCCAGGCACGTTAGCTCTTCTCAGGGTGGTCTGGTGAGTTTGAGTTAGAGCTGTGATCTGGTTGAATTCCGGTTTTGAACTGGCGAATAGCGTCACCCAGTCCTTTCCCCAACTCAGGGAGCTTCCTGGGCCCGAAAATCAAGAGGGCAATGCCAAGAATCATCAGTAAGTGCATCGGTTGAAACAAACCTTCAATCATTGAATTCCACTCCACAGGTTATGCCTGACTCGGTCCCTGCTGATAGGGATCCGAGCCAGGTTTTCCGCGGTAAAAAGTATGGTTTCCTACGCCGTCTCCGGCGCAGAGTTTTCGGAACCTCGGACAACACCCAAAATCACTTACAGCCCGCGCTTCGCTTGATCCGCTTCGTGAGCCAGGTGCAGCACGAGTTGTATGAATTCTTTCGGTTGACCAATAAAAAGACCGTCTGCGATGAAGCCTTTGATGGCGCCGGTGGCATCGATCTGTCCTGCGCCGGTGGGACGAATGATTGCAACTTCCGGTAATCCCCGGATGAACTCACACGGCTCCGGCATGATCAGGTTGGCCTGCAATGACTCCGGCTGGCCAGTCGTCAGGTCGACAAACGTCAGACTGCCGTCGGTCAACGGCTTGGCGTTTCCTGCCTTATCATGCCAAACCTGAAAGTGCATGATCTCAGACCCGCCTATGCTCGTAGTGATTCGCAGCACCTCCGAGCTGGTCACCCGTTGACTCATAGTGGCGTAAAGGCTGGTACCGGCTTGCTCAATGAATCCGAAGTGGAATCCGGCCGTGTTGGCGATGGCTTGAACATGGTTCACATCTGCGAAATCGCTATCGCTGGCAGGAATTGCCGGATGTCGCCCGACATTCAAACTCGGAACCGCTTGCGGGAACGTCGCACCAAGATCCGGGTTCTGTTTGCTGCGGTAACGGGTCCACCAACTCGTATCAACACTGAGCTGCATCAGGTTGGTGAGCCGTCCAACTTTTTTGGCGGCTGACGTCCGGCTGCCTTGCAGAGTAGCAAACCTGCCGAGATCGATCGGCTTGTGACCCTTCGAGGTCAGGTAGGCTTTCAGGAAAGCTACATGGCTGACCTCGTCATCAGTGTTGTCCGCAATGTACTGTGGCATGTCGCCATCAAGAGCTTGCAGGGCGGTGATGTACGGTTGACTCGTCCCTCCAGTTGCAGCTACGCCTCCCAGCTCGTTGTATTGTTGCCACAGGTCAGTTTCGATGATCTCCGCAGCTAAAAGCAGCTGCAAGATTGCGACGTCCCCCTTAGTAAGGCTGTCGCTTCTGCTTTGGTCCTGGCCAAAAGCCGGTATGTTTTTGGCCAACAATCCCGCGCCGAGCGTTGTACCGGCCGCGATGGCGCTTTTCTTTAGAAATGAGCGCCGACTACTCGATTGCTTAGTTTTAGTTTCAGACTGCTTCACTGCTTCTTTTCCTTTCCTGGGTGGGAACACCCTTTCCTTGAATTGGGGATACTGATGGCAAATTGACTTTCTGATTGCTTCGATATTTGGCTCGCCTCGTGGATGAAGCGTGCGGATTTAACTCACTTGTTGATTGACCGTCGTCGTATCCGTCGGTTGCGTTAAGTGGAGTCATGAATTTGTTGATCACGAATGGGGCTATTTGGCGGCCAAGCTCCTGGCCGGCTGTGAGATCGGTGCGGAAATGAACACCTGCATAAATACGGCTCAGCGTCGCCTCTTCCGCGGCGGCCGCGAAGCTCGTGAACGAACGCTCTACGCCTGGCAAAACCTCGGAGGTGATGCTGAAGGCGAATTGGTCGCTGCCAAACATCGACGTTAGGACAGCGGCCGCGCCAGCACTGATGACTGCGTGGGCTCCGGGATAGGCCGGATCTGGGGTTGTCTTTTGAACTTCCGGGAGCCACTTGGGGTCAGCGGCGCTATGGCGTGTGATATCGGTGCCTGGCGCACGTATGGCGGTTACAGGTCTCCAGAAGTTGTAGCGGTACTTAGCATCGTAGAAGGCTATTACCTCATCTGCGATTGCCAGATTTAAGAGAGCAAAAACGCGGGCGCTCTGCGCGGTGGTGGAGCGATTTGCCAGCACGGCAGTCTGAGCGATTTCATTCCAGTAATTCTGAATTGCACCATTCCAGAAGCGGCCGGTTAATGCCTGCTCGGGAGAACTCGCAGTGCTGTTGGCTATGCCCCGTACTCTAATTTCATTGAGAGCTTGGGTGTAAGCGTTGCTGGTTAATGAAGGCGGAGGACCAGGCCGAAACTGGTCCGCACGATTCAGAGCAAAAGGAGTAACCCGGGACCAATGTGTGAATTGAGGCTGCTGCCCGGCAGGACTCGGCGGAGGCGCCTGATAGTCACCGGGAGTGTCTCCGAATATATAGGGAACCGGTTGAGCACTAGAACCGTCATTCTCGCGAAGAGCAAGAATGCGGGCGGCAACGGTCTGTCCCAGATCGAGGCCTGCAGTCTTGTCTTCTCCGTAAGGAGTCTGGGCCTGCAATCGCTGGAATTCAGTGTCGAGGGTCGCCCGGGTCTTCGGATAGAGTGCAACCAGTACGTCGTGAGCAGCCGCATTTGCTGCGGCTTCTTGCGAAGCGCCGGGAGAGGCATTCTCTAAATGCACAAGATAGGGCTGGTACCGACGATCGATGGCGTTCACAGCGTCATAGATCGCGGCATGCATCATTGCGAAGCTCCGTGTCGGATGAACCGTAGGAGCTTGCGCGCCCGGAGTACGGACAATCCCCAGGAGTATTCTGTTCCATTCAACAACAGGGTTCGCCTCCTTTGAGGCTGAGGGAAACGCTGATAGGTTCTGGTACTCACTATCAAGCAGAGAACCGGTTGAAATTTCGAACAGGACGGCTAGACCCGCGCTCAGAAGTGCAATCAAAATTAACGCTTTTCGCATTCACTACCTCTTAATTATGTCTGTTGATTAGCTGAACCGACTTTGAGAAGTCGCATCCAGATTTTCACTATTAGTTGAACCAGTTGCTCAACAGAATATTCCCGTTATGCACGCGAAATGGTGAGACCGCCTCGTACGTGCCTGCGCGCTTGCTTCGCGTCTGGTGATGAGGCTTGGGATGGATAGTGGCTTGCGACATCCACCTTGAAATCCAACTGGCAATAGTGGCCAAAGACTGCGCACAGCGTTCGGATTGTGGTCCTTCTGCTCAAGCAACGCCGTAGTTTCCAGCTTTAGGTCCTTCCAAGTGCCGTCGACACATGTCAGCACGTAGCCAGAGCAGCGAAGCAAGATACAGATGGGAATAATCACTCGCGTGACTGGTTTCGACTATAGGAAGTGCGGTGAAGGAGAAATTTGATGGAAAGCCGAATTCAAAGTCGATCAACGTTTGGAATCCCCGGTCGTGTGCTCGCGAAGTGCCAGAAGGCACGTCGAGATGAAAGGAATGGCTTCCCGTTCAGTGCCGCAATGGAGTGGCGCGAGGCAGCTGGATTGTGTGCCTCTATTTCCTTGCTGGCTGATTTTTGTTGGCGGAAATGGGAACGCATCACGCACCTGCCGCGGCAAATGGCCACCCCAATCGGCGCCACGTCGATGCCCTCTTTTGAACCAGCCGGCACGAACTCGGCACACCAACCGCTCCTGACCAGTAAAGCTATTCTAACCGCAGCGTAATGTGGGGAAAGTAGTCAAGAAATTCAAAGCTTCCTGATCGCTTAAGTGCTTTATATCGCGTGAGAGGTGTTTGGAGTTCGCTGAAAACGAATACAAGACGTGGAGAAAGAACTTTGCGGATGGCCTCACGGCGTTGTGAAGTCGTTACCGGGGCCGCCTGGAACGACACAACGCGCACCGACAACTGATGGTCGCCAGCTTCGGTGACAAGGCGGCCATTTTTTTCGATATAGCCCGCAAACATAACGATCGCTCTATAGCTGATGCTTGAGGGCAGGCATCATAAGTCATTGGGCTTGCCGTTTCATTTGAAGTAGGCGCGGACGATTGCGATCAGTTCATCTGCGCTCTTCCGCTCAGCCGCTCTTGGCCTGGAGGCAAGGACGTGGTGGCGAACATGTCCTTCTACCACCCTCATTCATTACTCCGTTCATCGCTCCCTGAGTGGATGCAATCAATTGCAGTACTTCGGTGCATCCTGATCCACGCTGAGCGCCTTCTCAATCGCCTGGACCTGTCCTTGGATTCGATGGACTCGAGCCAGGAGCTTCCCTTTGGATTCGGTGGTATGTGACATACGCTCGCAGAGTATAAGTGGTTGTGTTATAGTGCGTCTTCTGGAGACCCTCGTAAAGAATTGAGGCGTGGCTTGGATTTCAGAGCTCGTAATTTGAAGAGATCGTCGGCATCAACCTGGTGCCTGGTCCTGCTCTGCCTCTTCCTCGTGATCAGTTCAGCTTTTCTTCAGGCTTCTCACCTTCATCCCATCGGACCCAACAACGAACTCAAAGAGTGCCCAATATGCCATCTGGCGGTTGGGACCGCTCAGGCGATGTTGGTCGTTCTGCTGTACTTCGTGGTTCGTGCCACCATCTTTGTCGTCTTCGCCGAAGAGCAGGAACCCAAGACCTTTCTCGGCGCCTTCAGTCTGTTCTCGCGGCCTCCTCCGCTCGCATAAATAGCTCTTCTCCATCACCAAACTTAATAAAAAACCTACTCACTCATGGAGGAGTTATGCCCATTTCCTTTAAAGGCATTCTGCTATTTGCGGGGCTCTTGTTAATCGTGGTATTTGCGTTGGGATTTCAAGTGTCAGCGCAGACCTTTGGCAGCATTCAAGGCACTATTACTGATCAGACTAACGCTGTTGTTCCGGGGGCCACTATTGAAGTCCATAATCCGGTCAGCGGGTTTAGCAAAGCAGCTATAACCGACGCCTCGGGGCATTTCAGCGTTCAGAACATACCCTTTAATCCTTACCATCTCACCGTGACACGGCAGGGCTTTTCCTCAGCCGCACAGGATGTTGATGTTCGTTCGATGGTTCCCGTTAATGTGAACATCAGCCTCAAGGTGACCGGTGCCACCGAAACCGTCAATGTTGAGGCCACTGGCACGGACCTGATTGAAACCGATCCCACCTTTCACACTGACGTGGATCGGAACCTGTTTTCTAAGCTTCCGCTGGAGAGCACCTCTTCTGACGTGAGCTCTCTGATCACGCTGGTTACACCGGGCATCGCCGCCGATTCCAACGGGCTTTTTCATGGTTTGGGCGATCACGCGGAAAACTCTTTTTCCGTAGACGGCCAGCCCATCACTGATCAGCAAAGCAAGGTATTTTCCAATCAGATTCCCCTCGATTCGATTCAATCTCTTGAGGTCATCTCCGGTGCTCCGCCGGCTGAATACGGCGACAAGACCAGTGTCGTGATCAACGTGACCACGCGTTCCGGCCAGGGTCTCACCACGCCGAAAGGAAGCATAACAACTACTTATGGCAGTTTTGGGACTTCGGGTGTGGATTTCAACCTGGGTTACGGAGGCGAAAAGTGGGGCAACTTTATTTCCGTGAGCGGCTTAAATACCAGCCGTTTTCTCGATCCGCCGGAATTCCGGGCAATTCATGACAAAGGCAACCAGCAGAACATCTTTGATCGCGTGGACCTTCAACTTTCGGATAAAGATACGCTCCATTTCAATCTCGGCCTGACTCGCTCGTGGTTCCAGACGCCGAATGCGCTAGATAATGTCAACATCGGCATGACCGATCCCATTACTGGGAATCCGGTTGGCGCGCAGGACCAGCGCTCGCAAATACGTACGTATAACATCTCACCGGCCTGGACGCGACTGTTGAATGCGAACACGGTATTAACCTTCGGCGCATATGTGCGGCACGACCAGTACGACTACTACCCAAGCAAGAACCCATTCGCCGATTTCGGGCCCCTGCAGCAGGAAACGTTTTCGCAAACTCGCAAGCTAACCAATGCGGGGCTTAGGGCGGATATGTCCTACGTGAAGAACGGTCATAACCTCAAGATCGGAGCCACGTATCAGCACTTTTTCCTTAGTGAGCACGATAACTTTGGCGTGGTTGATCCCTCATTGAATGCTCCTTGCGCGAATGCAACAGGTGCGGCGGTCCCTGGATTCACTGATCCCTCTCAATGCGCTGGAGCCGGCTTGCTGCCCAATGATGGATCCAACCCGGCCGTGACGGCCACGCCGTTTCAGCCGTTTCTTGGCTGCTTTGATCTGACTCGCCCCAATCCGGCATCGGGCGATGGATGCGCGAGCGCCACCAGCGGTCTGTTTCCGTTCCGCGGCCATGCCGATATCAAAGAAACCGCTCTTTACATCCAGGACGCAATCAGCAAAGGCAACTGGACTTTTAACCTTGGTATACGAGGAGATTTTTACAACGGCCTTTCCAGCCACAAAGAAGCGGAGCCCCGTCTGGGCGTCTCCTACAACATCAAACGGACCGGCACCGTTCTCAGGGCCTCCTACGCCCGAGTGCTGGAAACTCCATTCAATGAAAACCTGGTGCTTTCCGCCACAGGTTGCAACTTCAATGTGATTGCGGCCCTTGTGCCCTGCATCCCGGCTGCTTTCAGTCCCGGTTGGCGCAATGAGTTCCACGCTGGACTGGAACAGGCATTCGGAAAATACCTGGTTTTTTCCGGTGAATATATCACCAAGTACACGCACAACGGCTACGACTTCAGTATCTTGGGCGCGACACCTCTCACCTTCCCCATCGAGTGGCATAATTCCAAGATCCCGGGATGGGCTGGCCGCGTGAGCGTGCCTAACTACCACGGATTTACAGGATTGTTCGTATTTTCCAGCGTCGCAGCCCGCTTCTTCCCACCTCAGATCGGCGGCCTTGGTGTGACCGTTGGGCAGAGTGGAGGCCCGTTCCGCATCGATCACGACGAGAAATTTAATGAAACCACCCACCTTCAATATCAGGTGGGAAAACGCGGCCCCTGGATCGGATGGAACTGGCGCTATGACAGCGGTCTGGTGGCCGGCGCCGTTCCCTTCGCAGCCGATACCACCACGCCAGTTGATCTCACTGGGCTAACGGCAGATCAGCAGATTCAGGCCGGACTGTTTTGTGGCAAGCAAGCGCCGACTCTGAGCGCGCCTCTGACTACCTGCGCACCGTCGCAGTATGGTTCGACGCGAATCAGCCTCCCTGCGCCCGGAACGCAAGATCCGGATCATAATCCGGCTCGGATTGCGCCTCGCCATCTGTTCGACGCGGCCATCGGGCATGACAACATTTTTAACGGTGACCGTTACAAATGGGGTGTGCGTTTCACCGCCATCAATCTGACCAACAAGCAGGCGCTCTACAACTTCTTATCAACTTTCAGCGGCACACACTTTGTTACGCCAAGGAGCTATACAGCCGCTTTGTCCTTTAACTTTTAGAGGAGCCAATATGAGCCATTTGAGATCGTCCGTCACTCATGTTCGGGGCTCCGCAGATTACCCGCAGCCTCAACCTCAACCAGATGAGACCTTTTTCGGTTCGGGATCGGGCATGGCGATGTTCTTTGGCGCCATGCTCGTTGCCCTGGCGGTTTCTGTGACGCTAGTGACAGTGATGCTGCTGTTTTCATCACTGAACTGACCCACGACTAACCTCCTTTTGCCATCCTGGGGTCGTTGATGGGATTACAACGGCTCTCAATAAGGCATAGGGTAGTATGGTGTTCAAAACGTTATGAAAGCCTGCCTTTGGAGAATTTGCGAGGAAAACATCCGCCTCGCATAACCAGCAGCCACGCAACCGCACCGCAGAAATAGGAATCGAGCGGGCGGCGCCGCGGCCGGTTATGCGGATGTCCTCGGCGTTAAAGGACGCCGAATAAGGAATTCGGCCATCAAGCATCTGGTCGCGCAGCAGTCCTTCCATCATGCCGATGAGAGCTGAGCGCATGCCTTCGATATTCAGGTCTGATCGCAGTTGTCCCAGGTCGCGCATCTCCCTCAGTAATCTGTCAGCCGTGTTTACCAGGCGAATGAATCCCTGGGTCATCAACACCATGTGGCCCTCCCTGCGGATTCTGCGGCCCTCCAGAAGAAATAGCTTTTTAAGCTGCTCGTCATCTTTCAGTTTCGATAGAATCATTCCGACAAGGGCCTGCAGTTTGGCGCTGGGAGCCGGTATGTATTCCAATGCTCCAAAAGCATCAGCAATGTGTTTCCAGCCTTCTTCAAATATCGCTTCCAGCAACCCTTCTTTATTGCCAAAGTGCTTGATGAGCTGAGATTCGCTGGTCTGGGCCTCCCGTGCAATGGAAATGGTGCTGGTATTTTCAAAACCAGACTCCGCAAAGAGCATTTTGGCTGCTTTCAAGATCCGCTCGGCAGCCGAGCCCTTGTGTGTTGACTTGTTGGACACGGAAGCCATAACCTTCCTTGCTACCGACGGAATCCTACAACTTAAGTAGTACCACCACGGGTAATAAAATCCAACCTCAACTCAAGATCTTGGATAGACGAATATTCCTGATTTCTGGGCAACTTTTCTACTTAGTGGGCTATTCCAAGATTACGCGGTAGTGCTACTACTAGTAGTAGTCAACGGTTCCCCACGCGGCTCAAGTAAAACGCATCCTTCAGGAGAAAAATCCATGGAAATACCTTCCTCGCTGACCACGAAAATCTTTGATTCCGAAACGATAAGAAAGAAGAGCTTAAATCTCCGAGGGGGCTTCATTCCCTGGCTTGGGATCATTGCTGCAGTACTGCTTTTTGGGCTAACCGTAACCGCTTCAGCGCAAACCGGCAGTACCATCAGTGCCACTTCAGGACCGGTGTCATGGGATTTTGGCCCCGTGGTCGCAGGCACTGTCACAAACGTAGGAATCCAGGATACCTGTCCTCCCGGTCTTTGCGACAACCATGATCTAACGGTCACTCTTCCCGCACCCGCCGCAACCTTTTACCAGACCAACACGGTCCAGCTCACACTCAAGTACACATGGACCAGTACGGCGCCGACAGATCTCGACATCCCCGAATGCCGCGGATCATGGTCCCGGCTCGCCGGACGTCACTTCGACGGGTTCAGGCGAAGAAGACCTGACGCTGACCGATCCCGTGGATGGGGTTTGGCACATCCGCTCAGTCGCTGCAACCGCGCCGCTCCCGACAGGCGCTCACCTTGTCGCCACGATGACCGTTTCCCCGCGTCCAACCACCGCGCCGCCTCCACCGCCAGCCCCAGGGGCGCCCGCCTTTGTAAACTATGCCGCTCCCGAAAACATTCCGCCCTCTCTCGGCTCAACCACCGCAGGCCAACATGGTGCGGGTGAGCCCTCCATTGGCGTTGACTGGGCGACCGGCAAAGCTTTTATTGGAGCGGGAAATCACACTTTGCGCGTCACCTTCAACGACGCGGTCACGCCTGGCACTTCCACATGGGAAGACAAGCGTTCGCCTTTCGCGCGGGTCAGCCTTGATCCCATTCTCTTTACTGACGACGGTCGAATGGGCGGCACAAACCGGACATTCTCTTCGCAGCTCAATGGTGTTACCAGCGAACTCTCTTTCACAGACGATGACGGCGATAATTGGCTTCCCACGCAAGGTTCCGGACAACCCGCCGGAGTCGATCATCAGACGGTCGGTGGAGGCCCATTCGCGTCACCCGCACCCGCAGTGCACACGTACCCGCACGCGATTTATTACTGTTCACAGGACATTGTCACCGCGTTCTGCTCACGCAGCGATGACGGCGGCGTGACGTTTGGACCTGGTGTTCCCATTTACACGTTCACTAGCGTCAATGGAGTTGACCTGCCTGTCGCTCCCGGAACCTGTGGTGGTTTACACGGACACGTTCGGGTATCGCCTGATGGCACCGCTTATGTTCCCAATGAGAACTGCCAGGACGCCGCTGGCACCGCTCGCCCCGGCATCGCGGTCTCAACTGACAATGGTCTGACCTGGGTGGTTCGCACCGTGCCAGACGCCACCAGTATCAGCCCGGGCAGTGATCCTTCAGTTTCAGCGGGCAGGAACAATACGATTTACTTAGGCTATGTAAATTCCGACGGCCATGCCAAGATCGCAGTGTCCCATGATCGAGGGCTGCACTGGTCCAAATCTCAGGATGCTGGAACTCCGTTCGGCATTCAAAATGCTGAGTTTGCTGAGGTTACCGCGGGGGACGACAATCGCGCGGCCTTTGCTTTCCTCGGCACTCCAACTACGGGTGACACGCAATCCGCCGACTTCGTTGGCGTATGGCATCTGTACGTTGCTTTCACCTACGACGGCGGCCGCACATGGACGACCTCCGACGCGACTCCTTCTGATCCGGTACAGCGCGGTTGTATCTGGAACGGCGGGGGCAGCAATCCGTGTCGCAACCTGCTGGACTTTAACGACATTACCGTTGATAAAGTCGGCCGTGTGCTGGTCGGGTATGCGGATGGCTGTACCGGATCGTGCGTAACTGACAGCACGCAGAACGCCACGACCGGTCCTGCAAGTGCGCAAGACGCGCTAGCCACCATCGGCAGACAAACCGGTGGCCGCGGACTATTTGCAGCGTTCGATGGTACCCAGTTCGGTACCCACAGCGGCGATGACGAGGGCGGAGGCAAGCTCTGCTTCGGCGATCCCGCAAGTGGCGTTCACGGTGGACCTGAATGCGACGATAACCGGCGACACTAAAATGCGCTACAAAACTGCCCGCGTGAAGTAAGTTAATCTTCACGCGGGCATCTTGTTGCCGGAGAGTAAAATTCCCCAACTGGAAGATTGCATGAAGAAGCTCTTGTTTGGGTTATTGCTGTGTTTAGTCACTGTCGCCAACATCGCGCCTGGAAATGCCAAATCGGGAAGCCAGGATAAGATGTCACACGCTTCCTCTCAAAAACATGCACCTGACGGGACGAAGCAGACGAATCTCGACGCATGTGCGTTGCTTACGAGCGCGGATGTTCAGGCCATTCAGGGCGAGCCTGTGCAGCAGACCGTTCCGAGCTCCCAGCCAGGTGGCGGTTTAAAGATGTGGCAGTGTCTTTTTCGAACTGCCGTGCCTAGCAAATCAGTGAGCGTTTCTGTGGCCTCGCCTTTGTCCATCTCGCCCCGTGGATTCTGGCAAAAGCAATTCCATGACGGCAGACCTGCAGAGCGGGAAACAGAAAAAACGGAAAAGAAATCTGGCGGACGGAAGGAAGAGGAAGAGGGTGGGACGCGGCCCCGCTCTGTTACCGGCGTAGGCGAGGAAGCCTATTGGGTCGGCGGTCCAATGGTGGGCGCTCTCTATGTTTTAAAAGGGAAAACGTTCCTTCGCATCAGCGTGGGCGGAGTACGCGAGGAATCCGAGCGTATTAAAAAATCCATTGCCTTAGCCCGTCTTGCGCTGAAGCGCTTGCAAGCCGGGATCTAACGAACCGTTGAGGCCGTCAGCGGTTGTTATCGCCATAGAGGCACCTATCCGTAAAAAACGAGAAGGCCGCTCGAATATAATGAGGAGTGTCCAAGGCCCTGACCTCTGGCACCAGACTCGGTCCTGCGAAATTCAATCTGAACTCGGTGCAGGCGTCGTGGGCAAAGTGTATCGCGCCTGTTACATACGGATCCGGCGCAACATTGCCATCCAATTGCTGACGGGAGATACTCGCTAGGGTCGCATGAAGATGACTGGCAAGCCCGGCAGTGAACGCTTCCAGAGTGGCGCGGACCAGTATGCTGTCTACCTCGAGACGCCTGAGGGCCGGTTGCGCTCCGACTTGGCCTTTGCCAACCTGCAGGATTTTCTTCTCTTGCAGAGCAAACCTTCGTTGTGTGCTCTTGATCTCGGATGCGGCACGGGAGCGATCGCCGTTCGCTTAGCGCGGCTGGGCATTCACGTCACGCTGCTGGATTCCTCTCCGGCGATGTTGGATATCGCGAAGCGCGCGGTACGGGAAGCAGGGGTTACGGACAAGATCGTACTGCAACACGGCGACGCTGCCCAATTGGCGAACTTGTTCCATACTCGATCGTTCGATGTAATCCTTTGCCACAACATCCTGGAATATTGCGACGACCCGGGTGTTGTGTTGCGCGGTGCGGCCCGCGCCTTGCGGAATTCATCGGCGCTATTGTCCGTTCTCGTACGTAACCAGGCAGGTGAAGTGTTCAAGAGCGCTATTCAATCGGGCGATTTGGAGGCAGCGGGAAAAACCCTCACCGCTGAGTGGGGACAAGAATCCCTGTACGGAGGCAGGGTACGACTATTTACCCCAGATAGCTTGCGAGCCATGCTGACAGAGGCGTCGCTGGCGGCGATTGCCGAGCGAGGTGTACGCGTTCTTGCGGACTATTTGCCGCCACGGGTGTCTCGCAGCGCAGACTACGAAAGGATTTTTGAACTGGAGCGGAAACTGGGCAGCCGGCCAGAGTATGCCGCAGTTTCCCGTTACGCGCACTGCCTGGCACGTTGCGCAGGTTCGGTGGCGGAGGACGGTGCGTGACCTACGTCCCTTTTCAAGTTCCGGGCACCACATCAAGCGCGAAGGCACCTGATGCCACCATTGCGCTAGGGCTCGGTCTCACCAACGAGTGTAACCTCTCCTGCTCCTTCTGCTACCGAGATCCAACTCGCACGGATCGTCTCTCTCTGGATCAGGTGAAGGCCGTCATGGAACGGCTGCCGATTCGTTCAGTGAATCTGGGCACCGGTGAGAATGGCATGCATCCGGACTTTAAAGCGATTCTGGAATACCTGCGTTCTCAACCGGTCAAAGTCACAATCACTTCAAACGGCCATAGCGTCGCTGTTCTGGGAGACGAAGAATTGCGAGCGTTTCACGATGTCGAGTTTTCCCTCGACTACCCCAGCGAAGCCGAACAGGATGCGCAGCGCGGGCCGGGCAACTGGGCCCTCATTCATGAACAAGCAGCGCGCTGCTTGTATCTGGGGGT